>WNGL01025042.1_pt1 | contig 11006 bp, 9 predicted proteins | sample 5400591 | NCBI WGS metagenome assembly WNGL01 (sample SAMN13153377, study PRJNA577476) | soil metagenome | isolation source: 80 cm soil or saprolite under Garry oak tree replicate 1 | place: USA:California | collected 2016-06-15
GCCCTCAAGACGGGAGACCCACTCCCTCCAACCGATGACCTGGTGATGTCGCGTATTTTATGGCTCGCCGGATTGGATGAACAGAATGCCAATACAGGCGGGCGCTTCATCTACATTCATGGGACGAAACATGAGGGCAAGATCGGCACGGCCGCCAGTTGCGGTTGCGTGAGGATGCGGAATGCAGACGTGATCGAACTGTTCGACCTGGTCGAAGAAGGCGCACCAGTTGTGATCGAACAATGATTTTGAAGCTCCAACCGCCAACATCCACCCCGCAGAGAAGCATCGAGCATCAAACTCCGAAAAGCGCGACCGCAATTTGCAGGTTGAAGCCTGGCACTACTCTGGCACTTGGAGCTTGGAAGGTTGGGATTTTCAGACCGAATGACCCGGATGATACATCCAAATTTAGTGACAGGAACGTTGCTTCCCGTGTAATCTTAAACGGGTAACTGCAGCTTGCGGCGAAAGGAGGCGAGAAACATTGAAATTATTAAAAGCGATCATGATTGTGGCCGTTTTGGCCACTGCTTTGAGCTTTGGGGCTTGCTCTCAAAGGAAGGAGACCGTGACCACAAGCGCGGGAACGACCGGATACTCGAAATAAATCCGGCGGCCCGTTTGTGATACATTCAAAAAAATTGAGAAAAAGCATTGCTTCCCCGTTGTTCCCTGCCTAAACAGACCGGAGCAACTTGCGGCGAAAGGAGGCGAGATAGATTGAAACTATTGAAAACGATCATGATCGTGGCCATTATGGTCACCGCTTTGGGACTTGGGGCTTGTGCGCAGCACAAGGAGGTTGTCACTCCACCTATGGGGAAAACCGGCAAATAGCTCCGGCTTACGGCAATTTGTTGTGGGCGGCTTCGCCCAAAGGGCCAGGTCATGGTTTGACCTGGCCTTTTTTGCTTGTGTGCTTTGAGCTCTCCACCGGCCTGCCGTGCGCACAGTCGAACGGGCTTTAACGCTTCAACGATTCTGGCTAGACTGCGTGAATGGAGCTGAATGGCGAGCAGATTTCTCTTGTTCAACTTGCAGCGGTCGCCAGCGGAGGCGAGGCCGTTCACATTACTGATCTCGCGCGTCCGCGCATCCTTGCATCGCGCAAACTGATCGAACAAATCATCGAGCGGGACGCAGTAGTTTACGGAGTCAACACCGGATTTGGTAAGCTCGCTGACGTTCGGATTGGGCGCCACGAATTGCGCCAGCTTCAGTTGAACCTTGTGCGTAGCCACGCGTGTGGAATTGGAAATCTGCTGTCGGAGCCGGAGGTGCGCGCGATGATGTTGCTGCGCGCGAACGTCCTCGCGCTCGGCTTGAGCGGAGTGCGTTGCGAGGTCATCGAGTTGCTTTGTGAAATGCTCAACCGGCGGATCTATCCTGTCGTTCCGGAAAAAGGCTCCGTCGGCGCCAGCGGGGATCTCGCGCCGCTTTCGCATCTTGCCTTGAGTCTTGTGGGCGAAGGCGAGGCGTTGTTTGAGGGGCGGCGGATGTCGAGCGCCGAGGCACTGCGGCGCGCGCGATTAACACCACTGGAACTCGAAGCCAAAGAGGGCTTGGCACTACTCAACGGTACCCAAGCCATGCATGCCGTCGGTGGCCTCGCTCTTCTGCGCGGGCAACGTCTCGCGCGTGTCGCTGACGTCGCCGGTGCGATGAGTCTCGAGGCACTGAAGGGTACGCCCACCGCTTTCGACTTGCGCTTACAAAACGCACGTCCGCACCCGGGCCAGAAAGTGGTCGCTGAGCATCTTTTGTCGCTAATGGACGGCAGCGAAATTCGCCAGTCGCATCTCACCGACGACCCGCGCGTCCAGGATGCATACAGCTTGCGTTGCATGCCGCAGGTGCATGGAGCTGTGCGCGGCGCGCTCGCGCACTGCGAAGCTGTCTTGCTGATTGAATCCGCATCGGCCACCGATAACCCGCTTGTGTTTGCTGAAGCCGGGGACGGTGAACCTGGCAAAGGCGAGGTGATTTCCGGCGGCAATTTTCATGGCGCACCGCTTGCGCTGGCATTCGATTACGCTGCCATCGCGATCGCCGATCTGATGAATATGAGCGAACGCCGCACTGACCGTTTGGTTAATCCGGATAAAAACGAAGGCCTCCCTGCGTTTCTCGCCCGACGTCCGGGTTTGGAGTCAGGCTTTATGACCGCGCAGGTGGCGGCTGCTTCATTGGTCAACGAGGCGCGCGTGCTCGCACATCCTGCGAGCGCTGACAACATCACTACATCCGGCGGAAAAGAAGATCACGTCTCCATGGGAATGACGAGCGCGCTAAAGCTGCGTTCGGTTGTCGAACTTGCCGAAAATTTGCTCGCGATCGAACTGCTCACTGCTGCTGAAGGTTTGGAACATCGGAGACCGTTGAAAGCGGGCGTTGGCGTCGAGCGGGCATTCGCCGCTGTGCGAAAAATCTCGCCGCCGCTCACGCAGGATCGCGCCCTTTCGGGTGATATCGCGCGTGTTGCCGAAGCGATTCGCCAGGGCGATTTTGATAACGAAGGCGAAAAGTCGTGAGCGGGAAACGAATCATCCATGCGCCACACGGCAGCGAGCGCAGCTGCAAAGGATGGCACCAGGAAGCCGCAATGCGGATGCTGATGAACAATCTCGATCCGGATGTCGCTGAGAATCCGGAACAGCTGGTCGTCTACGGCGGAACGGGCCGCGCTGCCAGAAGTTGGGAGGCGTTCGACGCGATTGTTCGCTCGCTGCGCGAGCTCGAGAATGACGAGACGCTGCTCGTGCAATCAGGAAAACCGGTCGGCAAATTCCGGACACACGATGAAGCACCACGCGTCCTGATCGCAAACTCAAATCTTGTCGGCCAATGGAACAACTACCCTGAGTTCAATCGCCTCGAGCGAATGGGGTTGACGATGTACGGGCAAATGACAGCCGGGTCGTGGATCTACATCGGCAGCCAGGGAATTGTGCAGGGAACATATGAAACTTTTGCCGCTGCGGGTCGAAAGCATTTCGACGGCTCACTAAAAGGAAAATTCGTGTTGACCGGTGGCCTGGGCGGAATGGGCGGCGCACAACCGTTGGCTGCGACAATGAACGGCGCGGCTTTCCTAGGTGTTGAAGTTGATCCTGCGCGGATCGAAAAAAGATTGAAGAGTGGTTATTGCGACCAGATCGCACATTCACTCGATGAAGCACTGAAGTTGATCGAAAAGGCGCGCAAAGATCGAAGCTCAATTTCAGTCGGGCTCGTTGGAAATTGTGCGGATGTCCTCCCGGAAATTGTAAAGCGGGGAATTATTCCTGACGTTGTTACGGATCAAACCAGCGCACACGACGCGTTAAACGGATACGTGCCGCACGGAATGTCGCTCGAGGACGCGCTCGCATTGCGCCGGAAAAATCCGGACGCATACATCGAGCGCGCGATGGAATCGATGGCGGTTCACGTCGACGCCATGCTCGTGCTGCAGAAGATAGGAGCAGTGACGTTCGATTACGGAAACAACATTCGCGCTCAGGCAAAAAAAGCCGGCGTAAAAAACGCATTTGATATTCCCGGGTTCGTTCCCGAATACATTCGTCCGCTGTTTTGCGAAGGGCGCGGTCCATTCCGCTGGGTCGCTTTGAGTGGCGATCCAGAAGACATAAGGCGCACGGACAAGCTCGCGCTGGAATTATTTCCCAAAAACCAAACGCTCGCGCGCTGGCTCGAGCTGGCCGAGGCGCGAATTCAATTTCAAGGATTGCCCGCGCGGATTTGCTGGCTTGGGTACGGCGAACGTGCCGAGTTCGGCCTGGCGATGAACGAATTGGTGAAGCGCGGTGAAATCAAAGCGCCCATCGCAATCGGCCGGGATCATCTCGATTCCGGCTCGGTCGCATCGCCCAATCGCGAGACCGAAGGCATGCTCGATGGCAGCGATGCAATTGCTGATTGGCCACTGCTCAACGCGCTCATCAACACTGCCGCTGGCGCGTCGTGGATATCGATTCACAACGGCGGCGGTGTTGGCATCGGGTATTCCCAGCACGCCGGCATGGTCGTCGTCGCCGATGGCACCGAAAATTCCAAGGGCCGCCTCGAGCGCGTCCTCACCAGCGATCCCGGTACCGGCATTCTTCGCCACGCCGATGCTGGTTATTCTCGCGCGAACGAGTTCGCTGCTGCTAACAACATCGATATCCCCATGCAGCCGGTGCGGCGAGATTGATGTTGTAGCCGGCATCGGTGATGCCTGTAGGCTGGGCCGGTTCAAAGCGGTCCGTGGGTCACCGACCCCGGCTACAACGCGCGCGCGATAGGCACGGATATTTTTGCGGCACCTTGCGTCTCGGCTTACTAATCCACCGCAATCGTATGCAAAAGTTGATCGAGTGTGTGCCGAATTTTTCTGAAGGGCGAGATCAGAACGTAATCCGACAAGTCACCGATGCGATCAAGTCAGTCGAAGGCGTTTCGTTGCTCGATGTCGATCCCGGGGCAAGCACGAACCGGACGGTGGTGACCTTCGTTGGGAGCCCTGACGCCGCGGTAGAAGCGGCGTTTCGCGCAATTAAAAAAGCGGCAGAGCTCATCGACATGCGCAAACACAAAGGTGCGCATCCACGCATGGGCGCGACGGATGTCTGCCCATTCATTCCGGTGAGCAATGTAAGTTGGGACGAAGCCGTCGAATGCGCGCGCAAATTAGGCAAACGCGTCAGCGAAGAATTGAAAATCCCGGTGTATCTCTACGAGAAAGCAGCGAAGGACAAATCACGATCGAATCTCGCCGTGATTCGCGCAGGCGAATACGAAGGTTTTTTCGAAAAAATAAAACAGCCCGAATGGAAACCGAATTTCGGGCCAGCCGTTTTCAATGAGAAATCGGGCGCGACCGTGATCGGTGTTCGCGATTTTCTGGTCGCTTACAACGCAAACCTGAACACAAAATCTGTGCGCCGCGCGAACTCCGTTGCGTTTGACGTGCGAGAGCAGGGGAGGGTAAAGACGGAAGACGGCACGCCTTCGGGCAAACCAGTTTTGGGTTTAAACGGCGAACCCGTTCGGATTCCCGGGATACTGAAACATGTAAAGGCGATCGGCTGGTTCGTGAAGGAATACGGAATCGCGCAGGTCTCGATGAATCTGACCAACATCGAAGAAACGCCGTTGCACGTAGCATTCGATGCCTGCGTTCAAGCCGCAGCGGAGCGAGGACTGCGCGTAACCGGCTCGGAGATTGTCGGCATGGTACCAAAAAAATCGCTCGTGGATGCCGGTCGGTATTTTCTTCGCAAGCAGCGATGCTCTGAAGGCGCTTCGCAGGAAGAGTTGATGGACATCGCGATTCGCTCGATGGGCCTTGGAGAACTGAAACCTTTCGATCCAATCGAAAAAGTGATTGAATTAAAGATTCAATCTACTGAGTCAAAAAAGTCCCTCGTAAAAATGAATGTGCGCGAGTTTTGCAATGAAACATTGAGCGATTCGCCTGCGCCTGGCGGTGGTTCCGTGGCAGCGTTAATGGGAGCCTTGGGTGCATCGTTAGGCGGAATGGTGGCGAACCTTTCCGCCGGGAAACGCGGCTGGGACGATCAGCTCGAATATTTCAGCGATTGGGCGGTCAAAGCGCAGCAACTCAAGGACGAATTGCTGTCGTTAGTCGATGAAGATACGGCGGCGTTCAACAAGGTGATGGACTCATTTGCGCTACCAAAAGAGTCAGCGGAAGAGAAGACGGCGCGTTCGGCTGCGATTGAAGCCGCGACGAAATACGCGGCCGAAGTACCTTTGAAAGTCATGGAAACGGCATCAAGATCGTACGCATTGCTGGCGGAAATGGCGGATAAAGGAAATCCGGCTTCTATCTCGGATATCGGTGTTGGGGCGCTGGCCACCCGCGCATGTATTGAAGGCGCGGCGTTGAATGTCCGCATCAATCTGGCACAACTGAAGGACGAAAAGGTGAAATCGGATCTGCTTGACAAAATGGGGAAGACCTTCCTCAACTCCAGTGATCAATTCTTAAACATCTTCAAGATCGTCCTGGATAAGTTGAACAAGGCTTGAAGTCGCTCACTCTTCTCCACGCGTCACAACTAGTCACGCTCTCGGGGCCAACACGTCCGCGCGCTGGCAAGGAACTGTCCGAGCTCGGAATTATTCGCGATGGCGGAATGCTGATTCGCGACGGCAAGATCGACGGGATCGGCCCGAGCGATGAGATGGAAAAGAAATCGCGCGGCGCGGAGATTGTCGATGCCGGCGGGCGCGTTGTGTTGCCGGGATTCGTCGATGCGCACACGCATTTGGTTTTTGCAGGAAATCGGCTCGACGATTTTGAACGGCGTGCGCGCGGCGAAAATTATGAGCAAATCTCCAAAGCTGGCGGCGGAATTTGGTCCACGGTTGAGAAGACGCGCGCGGCGAGTGAGCACGATCTTCTTGTGGAGGCAAAGAAACGCGCGGAATGGTTTCTACGCTGCGGGACGACAACTATTGAAGCTAAATCCGGTTATGGGTGCCAACGTTTCTTGGCGCACACGCAGTACCGCGCGAGATGGACGCCGATGAATACATCGAACTCGTGATCGATCAGATGTTGCCGCGCATTGCAAGGGAAAAACTCGCGGAGTTTTGCGACGTATTTTGCGAGCGCGGTTACTTCGACATCGAGCAATCAAAAGGAATTTTGATGGCAGCGAGAAAGCTTGGGCTAAAGCTGCGAATTCACGCCGATCAACTAAGTAACTTGGGCGGAGCAAAACTGGCCGCAGAACTGGGGGCGACGACTGCTGATCATCTGGAAAAAACAGATGAGCAGGGAATTGCGGCAATGAAATCTGCCGGCGTGCAACCGGTGCTTTTGCCGGGTTCCGTTTATGCCCTCGGGTCGTCAGGTTATCCGCGCGCGAGAGAGATGATAAGCGGTAACGGCAGCGACGATCAATGCTGCTCATAGCCTTAGTCGTGGCGACCAGATCGGCTCGCTTGAACGAGGCAAGCTTGCCAACTTTTCGATCTTTGATTGCGAAGATTACCGGGAGCTGGCGTACTGGTTTGGAATTCCGCAAATGCATTCGGTTTACGTCAAAGGCGAACGCGTCTCTTGGTAGGGTCGCCGCGCTGCGCCGACCGGACGCCGCAGCGCGGCGTCCCTACCAGCACGAACGACATTTTGCTGCGCGCGGTGAGCGCCGCTACAGTGGCCACAATGAAGGTTGAAGTGGAAAAGCAGCCCGGCTTCGTGTCGAAGCTGCAGATTGAATTGCCGCCTGAAGAAGTGAGCAAGGAGTGGGATGCAATTGCAAACAGCTTCGCGCGGTTTGCCAAGATTCCAGGGTACCGGCCGGGAAAGGCGCCGCGCGCCGTGATCGACAAAAGATTTCGCAAAGAGATCCAGGATGAACTGACGAAGAAACTCGTATCCAAGAGTTACCACGAAGCAGTCGAACAAGAGCAATTGCGCGTCGCGTCCTTGACGAACATCGAAGACATTCAGTTCGGCGAAGACAAGTCGATGCGCTTCCGCGCGACCGTAGTCACCGCACCGGAATTTGAATTGCCGGATTACAAAAATATCCCCGTTGAGTTGCCGGATACGAAGGTCTCTGATGCAGAAGTTGAAGAGGCGCTCGAGCGTTTGCGCGAGCAAACGGCTGATTTTGTAGACGTGCCGGCGCGCGAACTGCAAATGGGCGATTTTGCGGTGCTTGATTTCGAAGGATCGGTCGATAACAAGCCGATCAGTGAAATTGCGCCGCAGGCGAGCAAGAATTTGCAAGGCGGAAAGAAATTCTGGTTACACCTCGCATCTGAGAATTTTTTGCCAAAATTTTGTGAGCAGTTGATCGGACAAAAGAGCGGCGAAACGCGTCTCGTGATCGTCCAGTTTCCAGACGATTTTCTAGTGAAAGAACTGGCCGGCAAGAAAGCGGATTATGCGGTTACCGTGCGTGAGATCAAGGAGAAGGTTTTGCCACCGGTCGATGACGCGCTTGCTGGCAAACTAGCGCCCGGGAAAACGCTTGGTGATTTTCGTGAGATGATTGAGCACGATATCGAGCATGCGAAAAAGCATGATGTCGAACGAGCCAAGGAATCACAGATCGTAAAATATTTGCATGAGCAAATTCAATTCGAGCTGCCGCCAGCGCTCCTGCAAAACGAAACGCGTCGAGCGCTGGCCGAATTGGTGCAACGGAACCGCGAGCGCGGGGTTACTGATGAGATGCTGAAGGAAAAAGAAAAAGAGCTGATCGACGGAGCAGCAGGCCTGGCCGCCAATCGATTGAAAACGAATTTCATTCTGCATCGGATCGCGGAGCGCGAAAAGATTCAGGTCACAAAAGAGGATATCGATCTTCGAATCAGGCAGGAGGCGGCGCGTTATGACATTTCGCCCGACAAAATGCGCAAAGAATTGCAGCAAAAAGACGCGTTGGATGACATCGCTGAACAGATTCTGCTGGGCAAGACTCTTGATTTCCTGAAGGCGAATGTTAGCGTCCAGCCAGCAGAAGAATCCACTGTTAAAGAAGAAAAAGCATGAGCGTATCGGACGAAAATGTTTCACAGGTGCTGATCCCGATGGTCGTGGAGCAAACTGGCCGGGGCGAGCGCAGCTACGATATCTATTCGCGGTTGCTCAAGGACCGCATCGTTTTTATAGGCACGCCCATGGACGATCACATTGCCAATCTCGTTATTGCCCAACTGCTGTTTCTGCAAATGGAAGACTCGAAAAAGGACATCAACATCTATATCAATTCGCCCGGCGGCTCGGTTACTGCAGGACTCGCGGTCTATGACACGATGCAGTTTCTCACATGCGACGTGACGACTTATTGCCTCGGAATGGCGGCCAGCATGGCGGCGGTCCTCCTTTGCGCAGGGACGAAGGGCAAGCGCTTTGCGCTGCCGAATTCCGATATCATGATCCATCAGGTTTCCGGCGGTGCGCAGGGGGCTGCGAGCGACGTTGAACGCCAGGTCGATTACATGTTCAAGCTGAAGAAACGCCTCATCCGAATCATTGCGCGGCATACTGGCAAATCCGAGGAGCAGGTCCGGGGCGATTCAGATCGCGATTATTATATGTCCGCCGAAGAGGCGAAGGCGTATGGGTTGGTGGACGAAGTGATAAAGTCCCGAAAGGAAATAAAACTTCTCGATGGTGCCACCCTACCATCCAGCGATCGATCAGTGGAGGTCGCGGAGGTGGCGTTACCGCGCAAAGCGGCGGGATAACAGCGTCTCGAATTCCAAACAATTATGGCCCGCGCTTCCAACCTCACCATGTGCTCCTTCTGTGGCAAGAGCCATGCAGAGGTGCGCAAATTGATCGCCGGTCCCGGCGTTTATATCTGCGATAGCTGCATCAACGTTTGCAAGAGTATTCTCGATAAAGAACTGAACGAAGACGCGCGGCGTCAATCGTCCAATATCCGCGTGCCCAAGCCGGCAGAAATCCGGCGCTCGCTTGATCAGTATGTCATTGGCCAGGACATCGCGAAAAAGACGTTGTCGGTGGCAGTGCACAACCATTACAAGCGCGTCCTGCAAACTGCGTCGCCACCGGAAACATCCGCAGCGTTTCAGCCCGATCCACTTGCTGACGTCGAGATTGAAAAGAGCAACATCCTGCTCATCGGACCCACTGGTTCCGGTAAGACGCTACTGGCAAAGACACTGGCCAGGATCCTGGACGTGCCGTTCTGTATCGCGGATGCGACAACACTTACCGAAGCCGGCTACGTCGGCGAAGACGTTGAAAACATTATTCTACGACTGCTCCAAAACGCCGATTACGATGTGAAGCGAGCCGAGATCGGCATCGTTTACATCGACGAGATCGACAAGATCGGCCGCAAAACCGATAACGTAAGCATCACACGTGACGTGTCCGGCGAAGGAGTGCAGCAGGCGCTTTTAAAGATTTTGGAAGGCAGCATGTGTAACGTTCCGCCGCAGGGCGGCCGCAAGCATCCGCACCAGGAATACATCCAGGTTAACACTGAAAAGATTCTTTTCATTTGCGGCGGCGCATTCATCGGGCTCGACAAAATTATTCAAAAACGGGTCGGCCAAAAAGTGATGGGCTTTGGCAGCCCCACGCTCGAAGTGGAAGAAGCATTGCGAAAGCAAGCGATCCGTCACGTGGAACCGGAAGACTTGCTGGCTTTTGGAATGATTCCTGAATTTGTCGGCCGTCTGCCGGTTGTCAGTGCGCTCGACGCGCTCACCGAGGAAGAAATGGTAGCCATTCTGACCGAGACAAAGAACGCGATGGTGAAGCAGTACACGAAGCTTTTCTCGATGGAAGGCGTGCGTTTGTCACTGACGAAAGACGCCTTGCGCGCGCTGGCGGCGCAGGCAGTCACAAAAGGAACAGGCGCGCGCGCGTTGCGTTCAATGCTCGAACGGATCATGCTCGATATCATGTACGATGTGCCCAGCCGTGAAGATATCGCGGAAGTCACCATCAATCGCGCGGTCGTGGAAGGCAAAAAGTTGCCGCTAATTCGCAAGAAACAGGACAAGACCGCGGCGTAATTCTTCAAAAAACTGGCAGCTCTGACGCAACAGCCAGGCTGTGGGATGCGCAGAGCGGAAAAGAGCTGCTCACGCTCAAAGGGCATTCCTACAATGTTAACTCAGTTGCCTTTTCACCGGATGGCAGGCGCATTGCGACTTCCGGCGATGACGACACAGCCAGGGTGTGGGAGCTTAGCGATAGAAAAGATGAGAAATCGTCCGCACGTTTGGAGTCCTTTTCGTCAAGTGCCTCCCCTAACGACACTGGTGCACAGAAGCTCACGAAAGTGTTTGTTAAAAAGTATGGTTTCTCTGTGCTACTTCCAACCGAATTTTTTCCTGATGCGGCTTTACAATTAGCTGATGTCAACACAGATTGGCTCGTATCGGTTAACGGGTGCTTTAGAGTTGCTTTTAACGTTTTGTCCGGCTCCGTCAAAAAGGCCTATGACAACTGCATCGCCGAATTCCGCAAAAAGCGAATCATACAACGATTGACT
>WNGL01009925.1_pt1 | contig 11005 bp, 11 predicted proteins | sample 5400591 | NCBI WGS metagenome assembly WNGL01 (sample SAMN13153377, study PRJNA577476) | soil metagenome | isolation source: 80 cm soil or saprolite under Garry oak tree replicate 1 | place: USA:California | collected 2016-06-15
CAGACATGGATGAGGAGGCAGATCACCACGAGAGCGATCAAGAGGAGTTGGTAAAATAACAGGTGCTGGGCCATGACGATATCCCCTTTCATGGTGGTGAAAGGAGACGATTTTAGCGCATTCACCCGCTCTCGAATTATCCGTTAGTTAGAGGTACACCACCACTGGATGAGCCAGTGAGAGGAGGGCTCCAAGAGCGCATCATCTCGGTGTGGTCCCCCTACGCGTCCAAGCAACGCTTGCTGGATGAAGGAAGAGAGAAAGCCAAGGGGGAGGAACAGATGGACCTCGATGCGCTCCCGCGATCACGAAAACCGCAGCCGAGGCACACCGAGCGGGCACGGTTCTCACTCTCGCACACGCCATTGTTGCGGACTCATACAACACTGTGGCCAGGAGCCTTGCAGACCAATGAGAGCGATACGTCAGGGCTTTTTCTCTTATCCATACTGGTCTGCACGCAAGCCTGCGACCGGCAGGCCGGCATCATGGTCTATGACGAGACCGACCGGGTCCCCTCGTCATGATGGACACGACAGGTATCCAGAGATTTCCCTTTCTTCTTAGTAACGCTTTGGTTACCATGAACCATGCTCGAAGTGCGGGAGTATACGGACCCTCACGGCCGCAGTCCCTTCCAGCAATGGTTTGAGGATCTCGACGCCCGTGCCGCCGCGAAAGTCACGGTGGCTCTCGCCCGCCTGGCGCAGGGCAACGTGTCCAACGTGAAAGGCGTGGGCGGCGGCGCGCTGGAATTGCGGATCGACTATGGCCCAGGCTACCACGTCTACTTCGGGAAAGATGGTACACACCTGGTTATTCTCCTGGGCGGAGGGACGAAAAAGCGGCAGAACCGCGACATCCGGACTGCGCAGGACCTCTGGACAGCATACAAAGCCCGGAAGCAACAGGAGCGTTGAACATGCCGCTGACACGCGATTTCAAGGAAACCGTCAAAGCACGCGCTGAGAAAGACCGCGCATTTCGCGAGGCGCTCTTGAGCGAGGCCCTCGACTGCTTCCTTGCCGGGGATACCGACACTGGGAAAACCATTCTGCGTGATTACATCAACGCCACGATTGGCTTTGAGGCACTCAGCACATTGACCGGGAAAGACGCGAAAAGCCTGATGCGGATGCTGGGTCCAAAAGGTAACCCGCACGCGCGGAACCTCTTTGACGTGATCGCCCATCTGCAAGAGCGCGAAGGCGTACACTTCCACGTCCATCCGGCACGCGAGAAGGTGGCACAAGGATGAGGACTGATGTCTGACAAGCCCCGCACCTAGGCATACGGCCCCTGTATCTGGGGGACTTCATGCAGACGGGAATGCTGGAGGGACGCCATGAGTAAGGCTATGAAGGAACGAGGAGGACGGATGCTACGGGGAAGACGAAAGGACGGAGAAACCACACCCAGGAACAGTCACGGGGCCCATCGTGGTTTCGCGGCGGAGCTCTTCCTGGCCGTCGATACGTGGCGCAAGACCCTGGAGCCATCGGACTCCACGCACGTCGCTCGTGGCCTGATCTTCCTGAGACACCTCTCGCATGCCTTCGAGGCCAAGCTGGCCAAACATATCTCCTGGGTACCGAAGGAGACTCGTGGGTCTCACCTGCAGGCAAACGCGACGCATCCTCCCATCGGCAAGCCTGTACGCGTGCGACGGGCACCCCTCTTGCAGCCAGGAGCGCCTGTCAGCGAGCACTCCACTTCAGGATTGGCCGCATGAGCATACTCGAAGACCTCCAACCCAACGCTGCCGTGCGCGGCATCCTCCCGGAGAGCCTCGTCACCGTCGTCAGTGTCCAATGGTTTGGCTCCGAGGCGCTGGAACTCACCTACAAGAACCCGACTGGCCGGGTCGCCAACGAGCTGCTGTATCGCCACGACGAAGCGCGCCTTGACGTAGTCGAGCAGGGCCGCCCCTGGAGCTTCGACGGCGACGGCCATCTGTTCCGGCTCGTGTCTGAAGCGCATCGCATCCGCCTGGCGCATCTGTTCGACCCGGTGCTCGCCGTGCACACGTCCCTCATCGATCCACTCCCGCACCAGATCACGGCAGTCTACGAGGCAATGCTGCCGCGCCAGCCGTTGCGTTTCCTGCTGGCCGACGACCCGGGCGCCGGCAAGACCATCATGGCGGGGCTGCTCATCAAGGAGCTGATCGCGCGTGGCGATTTGCAGCGCTGCCTGGTGGTCTGCCCCGGCAGCCTGGCCGAACAATGGCAGGACGAACTCTATAGGCGCTTTCAGTTGCCCTTTGACATCCTGACCAACGACAAGCTGGAAGCCGCACGTACCGGCAACTGGTTCCTGGAAAACAACCTCGTGATTGCCCGTCTAGACAAGCTCGCGCGGAACGAGGACGTGCAGCAGAAGCTCCAGGCCCCAGGCTGCCGTTGGGACCTGGTGGTCTGTGACGAGGCGCATAAACTCTCCGCGACCTTCTTTGGCGGTGAGATCAAATACACCCGGCGCTACAAGCTCGGGCAACTGCTCGCCCCCCTGACGCGGCATTTCCTGCTGATGACCGCGACGCCCCACAATGGCAAGGAGGAGGACTTCCAACTCTTCCTCGCGCTGCTCGACGGCGACCGCTTTGAGGGCCGCTTCCGCGATGGCGTGCACCAGGTGGAGGTCTCGGACCTGATGCGCCGCATGGTTAAGGAGAACCTGTGCAAGTTTGATGGCACGCCGCTGTTTCCAGAGCGGATCGCCCACACCGAATCCTATCAGCTGTCCAACGCCGAAGCGCAGCTGTACAAGGCCGTTACTGACTACGTGCGCGACGAGTTCAATCGTGCCGAAGCCCTCCAGAACGACAAACGTGCCGGCACGGTGGGCTTTGCGCTGACCATCCTGCAACGACGGCTTGCGTCCTCGCCCGAGGCCATCTACCAGTCACTCCGCCGCCGCCGCGAACGCCTGGAGAAGCGGTGCCGCGAGCTCGAACTACTCCAGCGGGGCGCTGTGGCGATGGCGATCGCCACGGCCGTGCCCACCCTCGACTCCGAAGACGTGGAGGACCTGGAGGAGGCCCCCGACATCGAAGTGGAAGCCGCTGAAGCCGAGATCCTGGACCAGGCGACCGCCGCGCGCACCATCAACGAGCTGCAGGCCGAGCTCGCCACCCTCGGACGCCTCGAAGCGCCTGCCGGCGTCGTACGCCGGAGTGGCGAGGACCGGAAGTGGCGCGAGCTGGCGGGTTTACTCAGCGTCATTTTTACGCCCGCGGCCATCGCCAATCAGGTGGCCGAAGAACCCGTCATGTATGGGGCCGGCACCCTCCCACCGCCCACACCTTCACCGCGCCAGAAGCTTGTCATCTTCACCGAGCACCGTGACACCCTGAGCTACCTCGACACCCGTGTGAGCACGCTACTTGGGCGCAAAGAAGCGGTGGTCGTCATCCACGGCGGCCTGGGCCGCGAAGAGCGCTTGAAGGCCCAGGAGTCGTTCGGGCACGATCCAGAGGTGCAAGTGTTGCTCGCCACCGATGCAGCAGGGGAGGGCATCAATCTGCAGCGCGCCCACCTTATGGTCAACTACGACTTGCCGTGGAACCCCAACCGCCTGGAGCAGCGGTTCGGTCGCATCCACCGCATTGGCCAGACGGAGGTCTGCCATCTCTGGAACCTCGTGGCCGAGGAGACCCGCGAAGGCGATGTGTACCGCACTCTGCTTGACAAGCTCGAACAAGCTCGCGAGGCCCTCGGTGGCCAGGTGTTCGATGTGCTCGGCAAACTCCAGTTCGAGGGTCGGCCGCTCCGCGACCTGCTGCTGGAGGCGATTCGCTACGGCGAGCGCCCCGAGGTACGCGCCAAACTCACCCAGGCGATTGCCAATGCGGTGGATCGTCCGCAGCTCCAGGCCCTGCTTGAAGAGCGTGCCCTGGCGCATGACGCCATGGACGCGAGCCGCGTGGCCCGTGTACGCGAGGAGATGGAACGCGCCGAGGCCCGCCGGCTGCAGCCGCACTACATCGAGTCGTTCTTTCTCGAAGCCTTTAAGCAGCTCGGAGGGACGACCCGCCAGCGGGAGCCGCGCCGCTATGAGGTCACGCATGTGCCAGCCCCTATCCGTAACCGCGACCGCCTCATCGGCATTGGTGAGCCAGTACTGCCGCGCTACGAACGCATAGCCTTCGAAAAAACCCTCATCGCACTGCAGGGCCAGCCCCTGGCGGCTTTTGTCTGCCCCGGCCACCCGCTGCTGGACGCGGCGCTCGACCTGACGCTCGAACGCCACCGTGACCTCCTGCGCCGTGGTACAGTGCTGGTGGACGAGGGCGATCCTAGCACGGCACCGCGCGGGCTGTTCTACCTGGAGCACGCCCTCCAGGACGCCAGTAGCACACGGAGCGGCGAGCGCCGCACCATTCCGAAGCAGTTGCTGTATGTGGAGCTGGACGCCGTTGGCCAGGCGAGCCACCTGCACTACGCGCCATATCTTGACTATCGCCCGCTGCGACCCAACGAACTGGACATTGACCATCTGCTGTCGCACCCTGCGTGTGCCTGGATCACCCGCGACCTGGAGCAGAAGGCGGTCGCACACGCCATCGCGCAGGTGGTGCCCACCCACCTCCAGGAGGTACGCGGGCGGCGTCTGGGATGGATCGACAAGACCCGGGCGGCGGTCAAGGATCGCCTCACCAAAGAGATTGGCTATTGGGACCACCGCGCCGAGGAACTCAAACTGCAAGAGCAGGCCGTGGCTGCCCGTGCCCGCGCCATTGTCATGGACGTAGAACGCCAGCTTGGCTATGAGCATGTAGACCGCGAGTTTGAGAAACTGGGCTACGACATCGAGAGCCGCGACCCGCGTACCGGCCACCTGCGCTTCCTCGAAGTGAAAGGCCGCGTCGCGGGAGCGGCGACGATCACCGTCACGAAGAATGAGATCCTCTACTCCCTTAACAAGCCCGAGGACTTCATTCTCGCCATCGTCGAATTCCTGCCAGGCGAGGCGCACCGTGTGCACTACGTGCGCCACCCCTTCCAGCGCGAGCCGGATTTCGGCGTAACGAGTGTGAACTACGACTTCCGTGAACTCCTGGTCAGAGGCGAGGTGCCAGCGTGACATCGGCCCAGGGTTCCAACGAGCGGCTCTCTGAGGTATGAGCATGACGACTACTGATGTGATCCAAACAATGACAGACCGCATTGTGCGGGACTTTCATCCTCTCCGGCTCATTCTCTTTGGCTCTCATGCTCGCGGTGAGGCCAGACCGGACAGTGACATAGATCTGCTTGTGGTCTTACCTCAAGTCGCGAACAAACGGCTGGCGGCGATTGCGATCCGTCGCGCCCTGGCGGATTTACCCGTGTGCAAAGACATTGTCGTCACGACTCCGGAAGAAATCACCCGCCGCGGCGATCTTATTGGTACGGTGTTACGACCAGCGCTTCGGGAGGGCAAGGTGCTGTATGAACGAAGCTGAGCACCTGATGGAAACCCAGCGTTGGCTGCGGTATGCCCGCGAAGACATAGAGGGCGCTGAGACGTTGCTTGAGCAGCGCGTTGTCGTTCCTCGCCATATCTGTTGGCTTGCTCAGCAATCCGTGGAGAAAGCCCTGAAAGCCATTCTCGTTTTTCTTGCGATCGATTTTCCCCGGCGTCACGATCTTGATGCGTTGCGTAATCTCGTACCAAATGATTGGCAGGTAAAGACCGATCATGCAGATTTAGCCGCGCTGACTGAATGGGCGGTAGAGGCGCGCTACCCTGGCGATTGGCCAGACGCGACCGAAGCCGACGCGCGTGCTGCGGTAGAGCAAGCGCGAGCTGTATGGGAATCGATCCAGGCAGACTTTCTTCGCCACGGCTTCACCATTGAAGAGACATCATGACCTATCGCAGAAAACTCATTGAAGTCGCCCTGCCGCTGGAAGCGATCAACAAGGCTTCGGTGCGGGAGAGCTACATTTACCGCGGGAATCCCTCGTCGCTGCACAAGTGGTGGGCACAGAGACCATTGGCGGCGGCGCGAGCGGTGATCTTTGCACAGATGGTGGACGATCCTTCGGCACATCCGGACAAGTTCCCAACCGAGGAGACACAGGAAAGGGAACGTCAGCGCCTCTTCCGGCTGATCGAGGAACTGGTGCAATGGGAGAGCACCACGAACGAGACCGTGCTAGCCTACGCGCGGGATGAGATCTGGAAGAGTTGGCGCGCCACCTGCGCTGAGAACCGAGATCACCCATGTGCGAAAGAGCTGTTCGACCCGGACAAGCTGCCGGTGTTCCACGATCCCTTCGCAGGTGGTGGGACGCTGCCGCTGGAAGCGCAGCGGCTGGGGCTTGAAAGTCACACTTCTGACCTGAACCCGGTGGCAGTGCTTATCAACAAGGCGCTGATTGAGATCCCGCCCAAGTTCGCGGGGCGACCGCCGGTAAATCCTGAGTTGCGCAAGGAGGGGACACTGCTCCAGAAGGAGTGGCACGGCACGCAGGGGCTGGCCGAGGACGTCCGGTATTACGGCCAATGGATGCGCGACGAGGCTGAGAGGCGCATCGGCCATCTCTACCCGAAGGCGGAAGTTACGGTGGAGATAGCGAAGGAGCGGCCCGACCTGAAGCCACTTGTGGGGCGCAGCCTCACCGTGATTGCCTGGCTCTGGGCCCGCACGGTGAAGAGCCCGAACCCCGCCTTCGCGCAGGTGGACGTGCCGCTCGCCTCCACCTTTATGCTCTCCACCAAGGCGGGCAAGGAGGCATACGTCGAGCCGGTGATCGAGGGCAGTGGCTACCGTGGCTCTTCGCCAAGTCTGAGGCCAGCGTCTGAGGCCGATAGCAAGCGGCGGAGAGCCGCTTATTGACAAGCACCGGATTCCTCGCAAAATGCTGGCTGGTCATCCCACCAGAAAGAGGAGGAACCAGTGCCATGGATGTTCATGGTATTGAAGGATGGTTGGCTCTCCCAGAATGCCGTGTCATCCGTCAGGTCATGACCCCCAAGCAGCGGGAGTTTCATCTTGAACGTCGCGACACGTTTATCGTGTGTCCCAGGTGGCAGAGGTGCTGCTCCCGCGTGCAAGACAGCCGGCCTCGGTGTCTGCGCGACTTCCCTATGCTGGCACGTCCCGTGGTGCTGTGGCTCCATCTGCGGCGGTTTGCGGGCGCAGAGTGCCCTCACCGCCCCTGGGAGAAGCGGGAGCCCTGCGGCGCGCATGTGCAGTGGACCGCACGGCTCTACCCCCACGTGCGGCAGGAAGACTTGCCCGGCTGCCCGTGCCGCGCATTGGCCCATCGCTCTGGGCTCTCTGAGCGCACGGGGTTGCGCTGGACCTGTGAGAGGAGTCAGGGTGGCCGCCCGCGCAAGCTTGGCCGAGCCCTGGGCATTGATGCGTCTTCCCGGTGCACGGGGCAGCGCTCTAACCCATGGCTTGTCGACTTGGACAGCGGCAAGCCCATGGCGACCTTCCAGGGACGACGTGCCGAGGAGGTTATGGCCTGGGGCAAGAGCCGTCCGCCAGCCGCACGTGAGCAGGTTGCAGTGGTGGTGGGAGCTATGTCCAAGACGTACGCGTCGGCCATGCAACAGCTCTTGGGTGCGCAGGGGCACGTGAGCGCTCGCTTCCCTGTGGTGCAACTGGCCGTCGATGCCCTGGACGGGGTCTGGCGTGCGGGGCAAAAACAGCGCGCTCCAGCGGAAGCCAAAGACCTCAAGAAGCGGCGCAAACGCTGGCTGCAGTCAGCCACTCAGCGCAACGTGGACGCATGGATCGCGCGTGACGAATGGCGTCGGCGCTTTCCCGAGTGGCGCGCAGGCCTTGACTGGGTGCCGCACGTGAGGACGTGGTGCGAGCGTACCTAGGCACAGCCTGCCCGGGCAGCCCTGTGGCAGCTGATGGAGCGAGCCAGCCCAAGCACGCTGGAGCCACTCCAGCGCCTGTCGGGCACGTTGAGTCGCTGGGTTGAGCCCATGTTCCGTTCCATGCGGCATCGCTACACCAACGGCATGACCGCAGGCTTCAACAACAAGATCAAGCTGATCCAGCGGATGGCGTATGGTCTACGAAATGAGCACCAGAGGCAAAAGCGCATTTTGGCTTGGTGTGGCAAGACTTAGCTCTGGCCTCAGACTTGGCGAAGAGCCCTCAATGAGTGCACCAAGCAACGACCATGCGCGTGGGGCGTAGGGCCAAAATATTCGAAAGCGCCAACAATTTCACGATGACTGTCGGGAAGCGCTACGGGGGGCGTCAGTCAAACCCAGAGGCCGAACGTGCTGGGGATGCTGGAGCCATCGGAGCCCTGGGTGAGGATTGGCAGGGTCAAACCAAAGGAATGGTCAGATGGACATGCACGCAACGATGATAGGGGCCCCTGTCTCCCAAATTCAGGGGCCGGACAAAGTCGCCGGACGCACGCGCTTCACCGCCGACATGGATGTACCCGGCATGCTGTGGGGCAAGATTCTGCGCAGTCCCCATCCCCACGCGCGCATCCGTCGCATTGATGCCTCCGCGGCCTGGAGTGCCCCCAGCGTCAAGGCCGTGGTGACCGGACAGGACGCTCCTGGTCATTTCATGGGGAAGGTCCTGCGGGACATGCCTGTGCTGTGTTGGGACCGGGTGCGCTACATCGGCGACCGGGTCGCCGCGGTCGCGGCAGAGACGCCCGAAGCCGCCGAAGAAGCGCTCTTGCGCATCGACGTCGACTACGAAGTGCTGCCGGCGGTCTTCGACCCCATGGCAGCCATGCGACCGGATGCCCCTCTGCTCCATGATGATGTCGCGTCATACGCCGGAGCGCCTCTCGACGTGCTGGCGACCGACGTGCACAACGGTCAAACGCGGCTGGCGTGGGCCAAAGGCGATGTGGTTGAGGGTTTTCGCCAGGCCGATGTCATCCTGGAGCACTCGTTTTCCGTCCCCAGCCGTCACCAGGGCTATCTGGAACCATTTACCAGCGTGATCGCCATCGACGAGGACGGCCGGATCCACGCCTGGTGTTCCAGCAAAGCGCCATTCCGGGCGCGTGTGCAACTTGCGCAAGCGCTGGGGCTACGGGACGAGCACATCCGCGTGAACGTCGTCGCGGTCGGGGGCGATTTCGGGGGTAAGGGAGACGCGCGTGACCTGCCCGTCGCCTACCTCCTGGCGAAGAGGGCCCAGCGTCCGGTGAAGATCGTGATGAGCTATGGGGAAGAACTCACCGCCAGCAATCCCACGCATCCGACCGTCGTCACGATTCGTTCGGGAGTGACCCGCGACGGGCGTCTGACCGCGCGCGCGGTGCGAACGGTGCACGCCAGTGGCGCCTATGGCGCCATGAAGCCCAGGTCATTTCTCTCCACAGCCCACTACGTGGGCGGGGGCTACAGAGTCCCCAACACGTCCTTCGAATTTCTCCAGGTGTATACTAATACCACGCCGGGGGGGTACTTTCGCGCGCCTGGAGCGCACCAATACACCTTTGCCCTCGAGTGCCATACCGACCTGCTGGCCCGGGCACTGGGGATGGACCCGGCGGAATTCAGGCGGAGGAACCTGGTCGGTCCGGGCGAGGAGGACGCCGTGGGCCGGCCCCTCCGGGTGGCGGCTGTCCGGCAAGTGTTGGACGCCGCCCTGGCAGCGGGCCGGTGGGGCGAGCCCAAGGCCTGGCCGGGCCGGGGCAAGGGCGTCGCCCTCTTCGGCCGGCAGATCGGGGGTGGCGCTGCCGGGGCTGTGTTAACCGCAGAGGCGGACGGCACCTTCACCGTCCTCAGTCCGACGGTGGATGTCGGCACGGGCACCCACACCATTGTGCAGCAGATCGTGGCCTCCGAGATGGACGTCCCGCTGTCCTGGGTCCGGGTGCATCAGGGCGACACCGACAGCACGCCCTTCGACGAAGGGCCACGGGCCAGCAGAGTCACCTACACGGAAGGGCACGCGGTGATGCAGGCGTGTGCGCACATGCGGCAGGCGCTGCACGACGGCGCCACCCTGCCCCTGCCCCTGACCGTCGCGCACGAGGCCCCGCAGCCAGCAGACGTGATGTATTTCAGCGCGCAAGTCGCGGAGGTGGACGTGGACCGGGAGACCGGGCAGGTCAAGGTGCTCAAAGTGGTCACCGCCCATGAGGTGGGGACTGTCATCAACCCGCTGGCGCATCAGGGCCAGATCGACGGAGGAGTGGTGACGGGTCTCGGCCTGGCAGTGACGGAGGAGTTGGTGTCCGAGGGCGGCCAGATCCTGAACGGCCATTTCGGGGACTACAAGCTGCCGACGATCGCGGACATCCCCCCCCTCGAGACGGTCCTCGTGCCGACTAGCGGCGGGGCGGGACCGTATCAGGCGAAGGCCATTGGGGAATGGGCCAACAACGCCACGGCAGCCGCCATCGCGAATGCTGTCGCCGACGCCGTCGGTTGTCAGCTCTTCGAGCTGCCGATCACCGCCGAGCGAGTCTACGCGGCTCTGCACCAGGGCGAGAGGCCTGAGGCTGCCGGACTGGACCAATAGGCGCAAGGGAACGGCTCTGCGCTGCAGCACATATGGCCAGCATCTCCCGAGACAGGAACAGCAGGGCACGCAACGCCTAGTGCTGGGTTGATGTGGCTGCCCGGCCATCGACCGCTCCATGCCGTGGTGGCTAGCGCAGCCGCGGGCCCGGGTCCATCCCCAGGTACACCCGGCCGCCGAGGGGGTACCACTCCGGCGCGATCGTGACCGTCTGGCCAACGACGTGCAGGTCGCGCCAGCACTCGGCCAGGCGGCTGGCGCGCTGGAACGACGTGCTCCCACCGTGCCGGTACATCAGGTCCATTGCCGCGCGCGCGTTGTCGGCGGCGTAGACAGCGGCCAACCGGCAGCGGGCCCGTTGCTCGAGGGTAGGCTCCTGGCTCTGTCGCAAAGTTGCCTTTTTGAGGCAAAATCCAAAAATCGGATCCTGGAAAATCAATGGTTTGCGAGCCTCAACTTTCCTGTTTTCGGTCATTTGCGACAGAATCAGGCTCCTTGCCGGCCGCGACCGTGTGCCAGAGCTCGGCAATCATCGCGCTGCGGTAG
>WNGL01017780.1_pt1 | contig 11005 bp, 9 predicted proteins | sample 5400591 | NCBI WGS metagenome assembly WNGL01 (sample SAMN13153377, study PRJNA577476) | soil metagenome | isolation source: 80 cm soil or saprolite under Garry oak tree replicate 1 | place: USA:California | collected 2016-06-15
GGCATCATTGAGTGTGTGCACGACCCGCTCTACTTTGAAGACGTGTTTACCGGTGAGCGTTACGACCTTGAATGGACCCGGAGCAGGAAAATCGCCTCGCTCAGCGGCATTGCCCAGCCCGAAAGCTTCGAACAAAGCCTCGTCAAACTCGCGGGCGAACTGGTCTATTCCAAGCGCTTCGCCGATCATCACCGGTTCAGCCAGCAGGAAGTGTTGAACGTCATCAACCGCAGCAAAAAACGGCAGGCGCAGGCCATTATCACCACGCAAAAAGACGCGGTCCGTTTCCCGAAACTCGACCGGCGCGATCTGCCCATCTACTTCATGCGCGTCGAGATCAAAATCCTCAGCGGCGCCAAAGACTTTCACGACTGCGTCCAAAAGGTCTGCTTCCGCTAAGGCTCTTTGAATGGGAGCCCTTCGTGAATGAACACGTTGCTTTACTGCCTCGCGCGCCTGGTCGTCGCCACGCTCCAGGCGCTGCCGTTGCGCGTTGTGGCGCGCCTCAGCCGGGCGGGCGGAGCTGTCGCCTGGTGGCTCGATGCACGCCACCGGCGCGTCGCGTTGGAGAATTTGAGGCGGTGTTTCGCTGAAAAGTCACCGGCTGAAATCCGCGCCCTGGCGAAGGAAAATTTCCGGCGCCTGGGAGAAAGCTATGGCTGCGCGGTGAAAACCGCCGGCATGAGCGACAGCGACCTCAAAGGAGTCCTCGAGGTCACCGGCGCCGATAAGGTTTGCCAGTCGCCACCGGGATCGGAGCCGCCCGGAAGTTGTGTCTTGGCCATCGGCCATTTTGGCAATTTTGAGCTGTATGCCCGCTGCGCCAGGTTCGCGCCGGGCTTTCAATTCGCGACAACCTACCGCGCGCTGCGTCAGCCCGCGTTGAATCGGTTGATGCAATCGTTGCGAGAAAAGTCGGGCTGTCTTTATTTCGAGAGACGCACGGAGGGCGCCGCGTTGAGGGCCGGGTTGAACCAGGGCGGCATCGCGCTCGGTTTGCTGGCGGACCAGCACGCGGGCGACAAGGGAATGCGGCTGCCGTTTTTCGGCCACGATTGTTCCACCAGCCCCGCTCCGGCGCTTTTGGCGTTGCGTTATGGTTGCAGGATTTTTCCGGCGATTTGCTACCGGATCGCGCCGGCACGCTGGCGCGTCGAGATCGGCGATGAAATCCCCACGCTCGACAACGGCAACCCGCGCTCCGTGGAATCGATCATGCTCGACATCAACCGTGCTTTCGAAATCGCGATCCGCCGCGATCCGGCAAACTGGTTTTGGGTTCACAAACGCTGGAAGCCGGGCAAATGGAAGACTCCAAAGCACGACTTTCGAGACCCCGGGGATGAACTCGAGGAACCCGCGGCGGGCGCTAACCGTCGTTCGCCATGAATTCGCGATCCGAACGAGTGCTGGTGCGCGGGGTCAACTGGCTCGGCGACGCCGTGATGACCACGCCGGCGTTGCTGCGGTTGCGTGAAGCGCGCCCGGCTGCGCACATCACGCTGCTGACCCACGACAAACTCGCGGATCTGTGGACGAATCATCCGGCGGTGGATGCGGTGCTCACCTTTTCAAGTCGCGGCGGTGTTTGGTCCCTGGCGCGGAAACTTCGCGCGGGAAATTTTCACGTCGGTCTGGTCCTGCCGAACTCGCACCGTTCCGCGCTCGAAGTCTGGCTGGCGGGGATCCCGCGGCGCATCGGCTGCGCGCGTCCGTGGCGCAACTGGCTCTTGACCCATCGGATCCAGACGCAGGCGGGCTTTGTGGAAATGCGCAAGCGACCGGTCAACGAAATTAAACGGCTCGTCGCCGTAAGCCCTGTCGAAGCTCCACCCGGCCCGCTGGACGGCCCACAGCGGCGTCCCGCTCATCAGCTCCACTTTTATTTGCAGCTCGCGGCCGCGCTGGGCGCAAACCCGGAACCATTGCCGCCGCGTTTGGAAGTGAGCGCGGAAGAACTCGCCGCCGTGAAACAACGGTTCCCGCTCGCCACAGGGGCGCCCTGGTTTGGGCTGAATCCGGGCGCCGAATACGGACCCGCCAAACGCTGGCCGCCCGAACGTTTCCTCGCCGCGGCGGCTGATGGGCAAAAGCGCACGAATTGTCGCTGGCTTATCCTCGGTGGTTCGGCGGACGCTGCTCTCGCGACCGAGTTGGCGCATTCGCTCGGCAGGCTTTTTCCATCCGCACCTCCGCTAAACCTTGCGGGACAGACCACCTTGCGTGAGCTTTGTGCGCTTCTGAAATTGTGCCGCGTTCTGCTTACGAACGACACCGGCCCGATGCACCTCGCCGCCGCCCTCGGAACCCCGGTCGTCGCGATTTTCGGCAGTACTTCGCCGGAGATGACCGGTCCCGGCTTGCCGGGCAACCCGCATCATCATTTGTTGAAATCCAACGCGGCGTGCTCGCCCTGTTTCAGGCGCGTGTGTCCGATTGATTTTCGCTGCATGACCGGCATCAGTGTCGAGCGCGTCGTGGATGCGGTTGGCAAAGCTTTCTTGTCGAGTGGAACAAAACCATGGTAACCTTCCGAAGTGTTGTTCCGTCCAGTCCTGCGCAAACCGTGACGGCCACTGCCCGAGGTTTAACCGGGAGTTCCTGTCACAAACGAAAGAAAACAATGAAAAAATTATACGCATTGGCCCTGAGCCTTTCTCTGCTCGGCGGTTTGAGTCCCGTGCTTTTACGCGCCGCTGATGCCGACAACGCCGGCAAGATACATAACAAGGTAGCGGAAGAGCGGCGCAAGCTGCGGAAGGAAATGTTGGAAAAGTACGACGCCAACAAGGACGGCAAGCTCGACAAAAAAGAGCGCGCCAAGATCAGCAAGGAAGACCAGGAAAAGCTGGAGAAGGCCGGCTTGGGCCACCAGGCCAAGAAGGCCGTGAAGGCCGAGAAGTCGGACAAGAAAGACTCGTCCAAGTAATCCGAAACGAAGCCCACAGAGCCGGAGCCTCGACGCTCCGGTTTTTTCGTTTTCCGGAGGTTTGATCCAAACTGCGGTCAGGATAGCGAATGGGGTCGAAGACCTGGGATGCGTTTAGCTTTGGATTCCGGGAGTCTGGTTTTCAAGCGGTAGTGGCACGGGCGTCTCGCCCGTGTGTCGGTTGCACGATTCGCACGGGCGGGAGGCCCGTGCCACTACGCTGGAAACGCCGTGGCCGCCGCTTGCCTTTCAACGGGCTCTGCGGAATACTTCTGCTCGTGGACAACGTCACGGTGACCCAACTGACTGACCGGTTGCTGTTCTTCGATGACAAACCGATTCACTCCTCGGAATTGAAGGTCGAGACCGCCACGCTCATGGATTCGGTCTGGGAACGGTTGGAGGAGCAGATTTACAAAAGCCTCGAATACGCGCCGCCGCCCGACGTAAAAAGAAAGGAACTGCGCCCAATGGCGCGCAGTTTCACCGGCGATTTTCTGGCCAGCCTGCCGCGCATCCGCGATCTGCTGCAGACTGACGTGGAGGCCGCTTACAATGGCGACCCGGCCGCGTTGACGAAGGAAGAAGTCATTGTGGCCTACCCTTTCGTCGAGGCCATCGCCGTGCAGCGCATCGCGCACGAGCTTTATCGGAAACGCATCCCGCTCATCCCGCGCATTATGACCGAATGGGCCCACAGCCGCACCGGCATGGACCTTCATCCGGGCGCGCAGATTGGGTCACACTTCTTTGTGGACCACTGCACGGGCACGGTGGTGGGGGAAACGACGGCGATCGGCAACCATGTGAAAATGTATCAAGGCGTCGGCCTGGTGGCTCGTTCGCTGTCCGGTGGCCAGATGTTGCGCGGCCAGAAACGTCATCCGACGATTGAAGATCACGTGACGATTTATGCCGGCGCCACCATCATGGGCGGGGACACGGTCGTGGGCGAAGGCAGCACCATCGGGGCAAACGTGTTCCTGACACACAGCATTCCCGCCAACTCGCTGGTGATCTACGAAGACGTGCAGATCAAAGTGCTGAACAAGCTCGCGCGTCCGGTGGATTTTCAGATTTAGCGCTGCGGCAAAATGCCGGGAGCTCGATAGTATCCTGCATTCTCTCCAACCGCGCCTCGACGGCTGGCAATCCAAGTCCCGTACGGACCCTTGAAACTGACGGCGATGCCTCCGCACAGAAGTCTCTCACCGTTGTGGCAGCTCGATCAACTCGAGCGACTGCGTCAGTTTAGAACAAGCTGGTTGTGTGCTGCCAAAGCCAGATTACGTCCGGGTTGTTGGCCTGGCTGACCGACGGGGGGTTGGTACGCTTTACTGGCGGCATCGTGCGAGGGTCCAGCCAGCGTTTGATTTCAGAGTGGCCGTCAGCAAATGACATTCCGCCCGCCTTATTGTGAAAACTGGCTGGGAAATCAGGCAGTTTTGCCTGAGTGGGATCCGGATAGCCGCGCATATCCACGACGAAAAAGCCGTCGTTCATGCTGGCCCTTATTGGTGTCGTCGCTCTTCTTGTGGCTTGCAGGCGCGAGAGCAAGTTGTCGCGGCCACTTGCGCAAAACTTCTTGCAAGACATCGGTTATTCACGTATTAGAAATTCAATAACTCGCCTAGTATGAAAACATTTCGTGGAGTCCGAGGTCTTACTTCCCGCCAACCTGGGCTTTGGCGCAGTTCTCCGGGCACGCCGGCAGAAGCGACCCGCCCGTGTTACGCCCTGTCGCGCGGCTTTACTCTGATCGAACTGCTCGTTGTGATCGCCATCATCGCGATCCTTGCGGGCTTGCTTCTTCCGGCGTTGAGCAAGGCGAAAACCAAGGGCCAAGGAATCCTCTGCTTGAACAACACCAAGCAGCTTATGCTCGCCTGGCGGCTCTACGTCGACGACCAGAACGGCAAAATTCCCCCGGCCTTCTCGGATATTCCGTTGAACAACGTCTGGGTTTACGGAATCTTGAATTGGGACGGAAACAACCGGGACAACTGGGACCTTACCAACACACTTGTCAAAGGCACCATCTGGAAATACACGAGCGGAACACAAAGAATCTACAAATGTCCTGCAGACGTTTTTCTGACCAAGGCCCCCAACGCGCGGCCACGGCTTCGCAGCAATTCCATCAACGCCTGGATGGGCATGCATGACGGGAAGCCAACCTGGTTCGGAAACAGCCCCCCGTGGCGGATGTTTTTGAGGGAATCCGACGTTCTGGTCCCGTCCGAGACCTGGGTGTTTGTCGATGAGCATCCGGACAGCATCAACGACGGCTTCTTTTGCACGGACATGAACCCCGCTCCCAACCTGTCCGCGGCGACGCTGCCCGACTGCCCCGCCAGCTACCACAACGGCGCTTGTGGCTTTGCTTTTGCGGACGGCCACTCCGAGATTCACAGGTGGGTGAATCCGCGCACGCGGATCCCGGTCAAGCGCGTCGACAACTTCAACGCCGGCGATCAGAGGAACAACAAGGATATTGAGTGGTTGTGGAGCAAGACGACCCAGCGTCTGTAGCTGGTTACAATCGCAAGAATCCTGGGGACAGACCTTTCAGGCCCCCTTTTGCGTTCGACACGTGCCATGATCTTAGCGCACTGACGTTCGGAGCCTCTCAACGGATTTCCATTTCTCATCGGCAGGGTCATTCTCCCGGTACCGCGTGCGTTCAAGAATCGTTGCAAGAATTGTAGCCGCCGAGGTAACGAGGCGGAAGTGTTTGTGCGCGCCAAAGTCCGCCTCCTCACCTCGGCGGCTACCATTCTTGAACCACGATGTGCGTCTCAGTCGCATCAAGCCTTCGCCAGGAGCCCGCGAACATAGTCGAGGTTGGTTTTCATGTCTTTCCTCACATCGCCGGAAGGCGCCGCGGTTTCCAACTGTGCCCAGCCGCTGAACCCGGTCTCGACGATGGCGCCAATGACCTTCGGAAAATCAATTTTCCCCTGACCGATCAGGTTCGGATTGTCCTTGAGGTGAAATTCGCAGATCCGGTCTTTGCCAAGCCAACCGATTTCCTTGTAGATGTCGAACCCGTTGTTGAACGAGTTTCCCACGTCGTAATAAACCAGGACGGCTTTTGATTGCGCGCGATCGAGGATGCGCGCGTTGTCCTCCGCGGAAATCGTGTTTTCCAGACCGAGCATGACGCCGGTTTTCTCCGCCTCCGGCCCAATCTCCTTCAGAAAATCTCCGACATAATCCATCTCGGCGCGGGTCTGCAATGCGCCCTTGCCGAAGAACGGCAGCAGGATTACGCGCGCGCCGAGCTTCCTGGTTAACGGGATCGATTCGGCGACCCACCGTTTGCCCAGAGGATCGTTTTTCAAGTAGTTTCGGTGGAGAATTTCGACGCACGTGGATGCGATCGGCAATTGGTTTTTGCTGGCCTCAGTCACGAATTGGTCGAACAGATCGGGCGTGCTCACGGGCAGATGCGCAGGCGGGTTTTTCGAATCGGACGAGTGCCCCAAGCTGATCTGTACCCCATCAAAGCCGATGCTTTTGGCGAGCTCGATGGATGCTGGCTTGGCTTCCAGCTTGAGGTTCCAGTCCGGCGCGCCGATTTTGAGTTTGGTGTAACTCGCCTGCAACCGCGCCGTCAGTGCCGCCGCTGCGAGCGCAACCCCACAGGTTCGGATGAATTGGCGTCGATTCAAGGCAAGCGCGGTGTTGCCTTTGGACCGGCACACCGGCCCTGGACGCACCCCGAGCCCCGCCGGAGAAGGGCAGCTATCGCCGCGACGCGGGTCTCCAGTGCCCCTGGTGGGAGGGGTCGGTGGTGGGTTTAAGGAGGTCACGACTCAAATGAGCGCCTCGCAATCGTCCTCGTCAAGGTCGCTGAATTTCCAAAAGGCATCATACCTAATCGCGTCATTCGCGGCTCGTCACACTCTTTTCCATTGCGCGATAGCCCGGCGCGGCAATGAAGTTGGTCAACGACCGGCCATCCTCGAGATTCCAGACGCGCACCTCGCCATCGTAACTGCCGCTCGCCAGGTGTTTTGTTTTCCCGTCAATCGCCAACGAATAAACCCAGTCGTTATGACCGGAGAATGTGCGAACCAGTTCCTTTTTGTCGATCGCATGTTGCCGGATTTTCTTGTCGGCGGAACAACTGAAGATGGAATTCTCGAAAACGACCAGCCTGAAAATGTCGTCGTCGAAGCCGCCTATTTCTCCGGTAGCTTTACCTTCCCTGGCGTCCCAGAGGTGGATCTTCCTGTCGCGGCCCGCGGAGCAGACCCGTTTGTCGTCCTCGCTGAACGCCACAGCCAACACCGGACCTTGATGCGCGGTGTAACTGGTTTCCAAGTCCCCGTTCGTCGCGGAATAAACACGCGCCGTGCGGTCGCGGCTGGCGGAGGCCAGATGCGCTCCGTCGCGGCTCCACGCGATGGACATCACCCAGTCGGCATGTTGTTGAATGACCAATTGCTCCTTGCCGGGGGCGACATCATAGACACGAATCGAATTGTCCGCGCTGCCGACGGCGAGCCTCGAGCCGTCCGGACTGAAGCTCAGCGTCAGCGCCACGTCGGGCAGGGTTCCCAGGACCCTCAGGAGCGCGCCGTTTGTCGGATTGAACAACGCGACTTCGCCCAACTGTCCCGGCGAACCGCCGCCGGCGGCGAGCAACGCGCCGACCGGGCCGTAATCGACACTCTGGGTCCGCTGCGCGACATTTCTGATCCGGCGCAGAAGCTTTCCATCGGACGGATCCCAAAGGGTGATTTCATGGTAGCCCCCGGCTGCCAGCTCGTTCCCCTCCGGGTTGAACGCCAGCGCCGTGACCGCCACGGGATGCCGATAGGCCGGAGGCGGATCGGGATGCGGCGCTTTCGGAATAAGGGTGACCAACGGTGCTTTTGGGTCCGTGCCGTCGAATGTTGCGCCGTCCTTGATCCAGCCTTCGATGAGCGCAATCTGTTCGGCCGGTAACGGGTCGTCTTTTTGCGGCATGCGGTCGTCTTCGTCCGTGGCGGTGAGGCGGCGGACCAGTTCGCTTTGGTCCGGTTGGCCGGCAACGACCGGCGCGGACTTGCTTTCGCCGGCCTTCCTCAGCCATTCAAAGCTATCGAGGCGAAAATGGCCTTTGGATTTCTCCGGACCGTGGCAGGCGACACATTTCTTCGCCAAAATGGGGGCGAGATCCTTGCTGAAGCTGACAGGAGTCGGCGTGGCAGTCGGCTTTTGTTCCTGACCAAACGTCAAAGCCGCGGCCAGGAACAGAACGCAATAGACCATGTGAGAGTAGCGACCCATTGGGCGACTCCAAAATTCCAAACCGCTGTCCGGCTGCCAAGCTCAATCTGCGTCCGGATGGAACGGCGGGGATTTCGTCATTCGTCATTCGGATTTGGGAACTGGTTGATGGAAAGCCGTACCTTCGGCGGTTGTCGCGCTTTTGTAACCTCCTCCGTGGTTCCTTGGTCTAACCGAGGAGCCAGACCGCCGCATGGCCTGGATATTGCCCAGCCAGCACATTTTATGAGGAAACTGGAATAAAACCGGTTAGATTGCCGTCAATCTAAAGTCATGACCGAACGCGCAGGCACTTTGCTTTGTCTGGCCCTCCTGGGTTTCCAAATTAACCAGGGGACCGCATTTGCCGAGCCTTCGCGCAAAACCCGCCAGCCCGCGGGTGACGCCTCATTTCAGACCCGCATCCAACCTTTGCTCAGCAAATATTGCTTCGGCTGCCACGGCGAAAAGAAAAAGGGCGACCTCGATTTGCGTGTTTACACTGACGAAGCGTCGGTGCTGCGCGACCGCAAGACGTTCGCCAAGGTGATCAAGAACCTCCAGGCGCATGAGATGCCGCCCGAGAAAAAACCGCAGCCGACGCCCGAGGAACGCGACCGGATCACCGCCTGGATTCAATCCGAAATCTTCAAGTGCGACTGCGATCATCCCGATCCAGGCCGCGTGACCCTTCGCCGGTTGAACCGCGCCGAATACAACAACACCATTCGCGACCTGGTGGGCGTCAATTTCCAGCCTGCGGATGATTTTCCCGCCGACGATTCCGGTTACGGGTTTGACAACATTGGCGACGTGTTGTCTTTGCCGCCGGTGCTGCTGGAGAAATACCTGGCCGCTGCGCAAAAAATCCTGGGCAAAGCCATCGTTGCGGACCTCATGCCCAAGTCGCCGGTCAAGCATTTCGACGCGGACGGGCTCGACGGAACGGCGCCGGGTGAATCGTTGGGCGGCGGAATCAAACGGTTGGGCAGGGAAGGCGACATTTTCGCGTCGGTCCGATTCCCGCACGACGGCGAATACATTTTGCGCGCAAAGGCCTACGGCGAGCAAGCCGGGCCGGAGCCGGCCCGCATGTCATTCAGTCTTGACGGCAAGGAAATGAAAAAGTTTGACGTGACGGCCGAAGAGCCGGCGCCGCAGGTTTACGAGCTGCGCGTCCACGTTTCGGCCGGCACGCACAAGTTCGCGGCCGCATATCTTAATAATTATCGCAATCCGAAAGATCCCAACCCGAAAAACCGCGACCGCAACCTGGTGATCCACTATCTCGAAGTCGAGGACACCGACCCGTCCCAGCCGCCAGTTCTGCCCGAAACCCACAAGCGCATCTTCTTCCGACAGCCCACGCCGGAGACGAAAACCGAAGCCGCCCGGGAAATCATCGGTCGATTCGCCCCACGCGCATTTCGCCGGCCGGTGGTGAAGGAGGAAGTGGACCGTTTGATGACGCTGTTCGCGCTCGGCGACACGAACGGCGAGAGTTTCGAGCAAAGCGTCAAGCTGGCTTTGGAGGCGGTTCTGGTTTCGCCGTCGTTCCTGTTCCGTGGCGAATTGCAGCCGGACCCGAACAATCCTGCCGTGATTCGTCCGGTGGATGAATTTGCGCTGGCGTCGCGTCTCTCGTATTTCCTGTGGAGCAGCCTGCCGGACGACGAACTGTGCGCTCTGGCGGGGCGCCAAGCTCTGCGAAAAAACCTGGAACAACAGGTCAAACGCATGCTTAAAGACCCCAAAGCACAGGCGTTGGTGGACAACTTCGCCGGGCAGTGGCTGCAAATTCGCAATCTGAAACTGGTGGCACCGGACAAAACCCTGTTCCCTGACTTCGACGACAATCTGCGCGCATCCATGGCGAAAGAAACCGAGTTGTTCTTCACCGACATCGTGCGGCAGGACCGCAGCGTTCTCGATTTTCTGGAGGCGGACTATACGTTCGTGGACGGGCGTTTGGCCAGGCTGTATGCCCTGCCGGGGATCACCGGCGATGATTTCCAGCGCGTGTCTCTAAAGGGAACGCATCGCGGAGGTTTGCTGACGCAGGCAAGCATTCTCACCGTGACTTCCACTCCAACGCGCACTTCGCCGGTCAAACGTGGCAAATGGGTGCTCGAAAACCTCCTTGGCACACCGCCCCCGCCCCCGCCGCCCGACGTGCCCGAATTGAAGGAAGGCAAGGAAGCGGCACTCAACCGCACGCTTCGCCAGCGCATGGAGCAGCATCGCGAAAACCCGATGTGCGCTGCCTGCCACGCGCGCATGGACCCGATCGGATTCGGTCTGGAGAATTTCAACGGCATTGGCGCTTGGCGCGAGAAGGAAGGAGAGTTCGCCATCGACCCCGCCGGCAAACTGGTTTCGGGCGAGAGCTTCAACGGACCGGCTGAGTTGAAAACCATTCTGCTCAAACGCAAGCGCGACGACTTCGTTCGTTGCCTGACCGAAAAAATGCTGACTTACGCGCTGGGGCGCGGCCTTGAGTATTATGACAAATGCGCCGTGGACCAGATCACGAAACGGCTGGCTAAAGGCCGCTACAGGTTTTCGACGCTGATTTTGGAGATCGTGAAGAGCACGCCGTTCGAAATGCGGCGCGGTGAAGAAGACCAGATCACGGAGGCGAGGCGGTGATTGGGGGAGAATCGTTGCAAGAACCGTAGCCGCCGAGGTGGCGAGGCGGAAGTGTTTCTTGGGCCGAAATCCGCCTCCTTACGTCGGCGGCTACAATTCTTGAACTCATCCACCGCACCGATTTCGTTCCTTGTTTTTGAAAGGTTTGCAGCGTAGCTTCGTCAGTTA
>WNGL01015255.1_pt1 | contig 11003 bp, 11 predicted proteins | sample 5400591 | NCBI WGS metagenome assembly WNGL01 (sample SAMN13153377, study PRJNA577476) | soil metagenome | isolation source: 80 cm soil or saprolite under Garry oak tree replicate 1 | place: USA:California | collected 2016-06-15
GCGAGAGCGCGTGCGAAATCGAAGTGCCGCTCGCTCATGCGTCCGTCGGTGACCTCGTTCAAATCGCCATCCGCGCGGGCGACGTTTTGCTGGCGTCAGAGCGTCCCCGAGGATTGAGCGCGCGCAATGTCCTGGAAGGCAGAATCCTCTCACTGGAACCGCGGGGCACGATGCGCGTCGTGCGCGTGGACTGCGGTGTAACGTTCGTCGCGCATGTCACACCTGGCGCGGTGCGCGCACTCGAATTGGCAGTCGCAAAGCAGGTCTGGCTGGTTTTGAAAACTCACTCCTGCCATCTCGTTGACTAAGGGATCTCTGGACCAAATCGGGTTGGAATCAGAGTAGGCTCTCCTCGATTCTTACAAATTCTCAGGCTCCTTACTGCGGTCAGGACTTCGACTTCGCGCCCGCTGAAGCTACTTTGTTCGACTCCGGCGCGGAGAATTTGACTTCGTGGGCCTCGAGGTTTCCGTCTTTTGGCGTTGCGTGGATCACGACCGCGTCGCCAACTGCAAGGTCAGCAAGCTTGGCGGGCCGATTGTCATTGGTACCAGCAGGGTCGCCAGGTTTTGCAGCCATATGCTGGATGTAAACGGTGGAGGCCACCAGCTTTACCTCCACGGTTTTGCCGTCAGCTGATTTCACTTGCACGGAATCAGCGCCGACCTTTTCAATCTTCCCGCGGATGTGCACCTTATTCCCGTGCGCCAAGGTCGTTCCTGCCGCTAACGCGAGAGCCAGCGCAAGTGTGATCCATTTGACTGTCATGTTCATCTCCACCCTTATTTTGGCGGTTGCTGGTGCCGCCTTATTTCTTCTTATGAGTCTGTGATTCTGGCCGAGCCTTAGGCGTTGCTTCATTTAGAAACTGATCCTCTTCTTGTTCTTCCGCGCGATCTTCCGGTCCCTTGGGATTGTAGCGCTCCATCTCCAGGCGTTCCGCGACCGTCAAATGCGGTAGATGGCGGATGAAATGGACCAGCTTCCAACTGTCCTGTCCGTCACCGTGGTTTCCGCTCGCATGATCCGCATTATTGGAAAACGCGGGCATACCGGTGAATCGCACGCCATTTTCGATAATCCAGAACAATTCCCCATCGCTCAAGTCCTGCGTCGCCGGTTTGCGCAGATCCGGCGGTTTTGGATAAAGGCCGCTTCCAATCGGCGTGTCCCCACTGCCGTCGTTCCCATGACATATCGCGCAGTGATCCGCAAAGTGCAGCCTGGCTTCGCGCTGTATTTCGGGCGAATCCAGGACGGGATTTTGCGTCAAACGCGCGTTCCGAGGAATTGCCAGATGACGCGCGTTGCGCGCCACAAAGGCTTCCAGTTTCGTCGGCGTAGCTTTGGCGCTTAGCCCGCCATGCAGCACGGAGGCGGCGATCGCGATTGCAATCACGACGAGCGCGATACCGAGCAGAATCAGAAGTGTGCCGCGTCTCATGGAAACTGGGATATCTCAGCCGAAGCGTTGTCGGCGTAACCAGCGCCTTTCCTTCACGAAGCCGCCTTCAAAGTTAATGCGCTACAGCTTTCTCCGCCGCTCCCCTCCAGAATTCGTACCGTTCCCGATGCGCCTGCGGTGCGGCCTGAATTTCTTCTCCAAAGTGCATCATCGAAAACTCCCCGGCTTTGTCGTAAACGGGCCACTTCGCCAGATCCGGTCCGTTTGGATCGCCCGTCCTCGTAAAGTTTGCCCAATACGAAGCCATGGCATCTGAAATCTTAAAATCCAACGGCTCCCACGGATTCGGCTGCGACCTCAGTGCGCCAAAAACGTATTCAATCTCGCAAGCGTGTCGCGCGCCAAGTGCCTTCGGGGAAACTCCGTTGATCTGGCTGTCCGGCGCGACGGGCGGCGTTCGATCGAACACATAGCCATAGACCGCTGCCTGCCCCGTTTTATTCTGCTGCTCCAGCCATTCCCAAGTGATGTAGACGATAAACAAATCGTTCGCCAGGGCGATGGCCGATTCCCGCGCTTCAGCGTCGCTTTTCGCCGGATAGAGCTTCACAATCTCCAGCGCTCGGTCGTTGAAGCGCGCACGCATTTGTTCTGGAAAAGTTTGCGCCGTCGGCTTTTCCTTCGCGTAGACCACTGCCCAGCTCGCTTCCTGCGCATTCCAACCCGCGAGCAAAGGCACGTGGCTCTGCTTGCCTTCGGCAAAAATCGTGGCGACATCCTTCGATAACACGTAACCATCAACGCTTGGCCAGAATCGCACCGAAGGATCTTTCTGAACCGCGGCCAAAAGCTCTTCCGCAGTCTTCGCGCGCAACACTGCCAGGTCCTTCGCTCCGATAGAGTCCGCAAATTTTGTTCCCGTCTTTTCCGTTTCGCGCAACGCCTGCATCGCAGAACCTGCAGGCGGATGTCCGAAGAATGCGCCGCTTTCTCCGATCGCCCCGCGAATCAATCCGCTGGAGAGTGGCGACGCCATCAGTGCGCTGACCGAGAGCGAGCCCGCCGATTCGCCCGCGATGGTGACTTTGTTCGGATTGCCGCCAAACGCCGCGATATTTTTCTTCACCCAGCGCAAGCCAGCGATCTGGTCCATCAATCCATAATTCCCTGACGCGTGCTCGCGCGATTCCTCGGTCAGCTCCGGATAGGAGAGAAACCCGAAAATGCCCAACCGGTAATTCACGCTGACGACGATGATGCCTTTCGTTGCAAAGTTCTCGCCGTCGTAGCGCGGCTCGGAGCTCGATCCCGCCTGGAAGCCGCCGCCGTAAAACCACACCATCACCGAGAGGCCTTCCTTGGCGGATTTCGCCGCTGTCCAGACATTTAGGTACAAACAATCCTCACTCATCGGCTTGTCGGCTCGGTCGCGGAAAATCATGTCTGGATACACGGGAGCCTGCATGCAGCGCGGCCCGAATTCGGCGGCTTTGCGAACACCTTTCCACGGCTTTACCGCCTGTGGCGCTTTCCATCGCATTGCGCCTACAGGTGGCGCGGCGAACGGAACTCCGCGGAAGATGCGAACGCCCGGCGATGCCGCAGCCACGCCCTCAACGACCCCGGTCTCCGTCTTTACCTGATCGTTGGCCAGGGCGCTGGTGGCGCACAGGGTCGCTAGCATCCCAGCTAACGCGGCGAAGCGCGCCGCCCTTTTCCTCCCCTTCATACCAGCCTCCCGGTTCAGGCAGTTATGATAGCCTGACTTCCCACATTTTCTTTGCGCATCTTGCGGCGCGTCCCTAACGAAACTGGACAACAGCGCCGTCGCGCCCAAAGGCACGCGGTCAGCGCCATTTCGATTGTCAGCCCGGCTTCTGATAGGATGGCCATAAGAATGGAGAGGAGACGGAGCGAAATAAACCAGCGCTTATGAGCCAACCGCAATGAATGACCACGCAATGAAAAGCGAACCAGCGCCAAAACGGGAAACGCTCGAGAAGACGCTGTCACGCTGCGCGCTCGATGCGCGGGAACCTCTGGAAGCTGTTCTACGTGGTGAAGAACTTTCTTTCGAGCAGGGGTTGAACCTTGCGACCGTGCAAGGCCCTGGTCTTGATGCTCTGGTGGGTGTTGCGGATCATCTGCGCCGCGAAACCGTTGGTGAAACCATCACTTACGTTGTCAACCGCAACATCAATTTCACGAACATATGTTTTGTCGGTTGCAGCTTCTGCGGATTTGGCCGCGGCCCGCAAGCTGCAGATGCTTACTCGCTTTCTTTCGAAGAGGTGGTGCGCCGCGCGCAAGAAGCCTGGGATTGCGGCGCTACGGAAGTGTGCATCCAAGGCGGCCTGCCCCGTGACCTCGACGGCTTCTTCTACCGCGACCTCTTGCGCGCCATCAAACGCACTCTTCCCGGCATGCACGTCCACGCCTTTTCCCCGATGGAAATTGACTATGGCGTGCTGAAAACCGGCATGCCGCTGCGCGATTACCTGCAGATGATGAAAGACGAGGGTCTCGGCAGCATCCCCGGGACGGCGGCGGAGATTCTTGACGACCGCATCCGCCGGCAGCTCAGCCCCAACAAATTGCCCGTCGCTCGCTGGGTTGAAATAATCACCACGGCACACGAGTTAGGAATTCCCTCTACTTCGACCATGATGTACGGTCACGTCGAAGAACCCGTCGATTGGGTACGCCACCTTGTCTTGCTACGCTCGATTCAGAAGCGCACCGGCGGTTTCACGGAATTCGTTCCCCTCGGATTCGTTCATCCGAACACGCGCCTCTACAAGCACGGCGGCGCGCGGCCGGGAGCTATGCGAGAGGAGCATCTGCGCGTTCACGCGCTTTCTCGCGTGTTGCTTCACTGCGCAATTCGCAACATTCAGGTTTCCTGGGTAAAATTGGGAATCGAGACTTCTCTCGCCTGCTTGCAGGCGGGCGCGAACGATTTCGGCGGAACGCTGATGGAAGAAAGCATCTCGAAAGCGGCCGGAGCCACGTTTGGCGAATATGTTGCTCCTGAAGAATTCCGCTGCTACATCCGAAAGATTGGGCGCGTCCCCGCGGAGCGCTCCACCACTTACAAGATTCACCGGAGGTTCGATCGTCCCGAAGACGATACGCCTTCTGTGACGCCGCCATTCCGTCTCGCTCGAACCGAGAATCACAGCCCCTATACGGAAGGCGCCTACTAGGCCCGTTTCTATGCGTGCGCTCCTTTTGCCCGTGAAAGACCTCAGAAACGCGAAGAAGCGGCTTGCAGGTGTGCTCACGCCCGAAGAAAGATTCGGGCTAGCGCAGGCTATGCTCTCGGACACGATCCGAGCCATCCATGGCGTTCGCAACGCAGAGAAGATTTTTGTCGTTACGAATTATCAGCCGGTTCTGGATGCCGCCCAGGAAAACAGCTGGGAGATTCTGCGTGAGGACCGCCAGATCTCAGAAAGTCACGCGGTGGACTTCGCTTCGCGCGTGTGTGAGGAACGCGGGGTGACCGGACTGCTGCGTGTGCCCCTGGATGTGCCACTGACGCAGGCCAGCGATATCGATGAACTCTTGACGATCGAATGCGATAACCCGGGGTTGGTCATCGTGCCTTCACGTGACGGGACTGGGACCAATGCCATTTTTCGGACTCCACCAGCCTTGTTCCCTTCCCACTTTGGAGAACGAAGTTTCGCGAAACATCTTGCAGAAGCTGCGCACGCGCGCGCGGAAGTTGTCATTCGCCGCAATGCTCGCCTCGAAATGGATGTTGACGATGAGTCTGACCTGCGCGCCCTTTTAGAGCTCGATCTCAGCGGAACTGCAACGGGCCACTGGCTGCACGAAACCGGTTTGGATATAAAGTTCCAAGCCGCAAAGAAGAAAGAAGCCCGTATTGCGGCCGGAAATCCGTTTTAGGAGCGCAATGAAGAAGAAAGTCTATTCCAGCCTGGATGAGATCGTGGCGGACGTCACGGACGGCGCGCGCATCATGTTCGGCGGATTCGGGGGCGCAGGTTTTCCGAACAATCTGATCCAGGCGCTGGTCCGCAAAGGCGTCAAAAACATTACCGCCATCAGCAACAATTGCGGCACGCGCGACGGCGAACTCGGCCTGATGTTCAAGCACCATCAAATCAAGCACGTCATTGCATCTTTCCCCGGTCCGCATGCCAACCACTTTCAAGAACGCTTTGCCGCCAAGGAAGTCACACTCGAACTTGTCCCACAGGGAATCCTGTGCGAACGCATGCGCGCCGCCGGCGCGGGCCTTCAAGGTTTTTACACAACCGTTGGCGTCGGAACCGAAGTCGCCGCAGGCAAAGAAGAGCGCGCCCTCGAGGGTAAACGCTGCATTCTGGAAATGCCCATTCCCGCGGACTTTGCTTTCATCAAAGCGCAAAAAGCTGACGAACTCGGCAACTTGACCTATCGGCTCGCGGCCCGGAATTTCAATCCCATCATGGCCATGGCTGCGCAAACCACGATCGCCGAAGTAGAAGAACTCGTGCCCGTCGGCGCCATCGAGCCGGAGCACGTGATGACTCCCGCGATTTTTGTACACCGCATCGTGCAGGCGAAAGGGCTCCACTATGCCGGTTGAGACTACTCAGGAAAAAACGCTTCCGGATAAGCCGCGCTTGACACGTGAACAAATCGCCCAGCGCGCCGCGCTCGAATTGCCGGACGGCGCGTACGTCAATCTCGGCTGGGGTATCCCCAATCTCATCGCCGATTATCTCCCGAAAGAAATCACCGTCTACTTCCACAGCGAAAATGGAATCCTCGGCATGGGCCGCCGCGCCAAGCCCGGCGAAGAAGATTACGACTTGGTGGACGCAATGAAAGTCCCGGTGACTCTGATTCGCGGCGCGTCTTTTTTTCACCAGGCCGATGCGCACTTGATGACCCGCGGCGGTCATCTTGACGTTGCCGTCCTTGGCGGGTTTCAAGTCTCCGAAAAGGGCGATCTCGCTAACTGGAAGATTCCGGGCGCGAAAGGTTCCGGCGGCATCGGCGGCGCCATGGACATTTCGGCCGGCGCCAAGAAACTGATTGTCTGCATGGAGCATGTCACCAAAGACGGCGCGCCGAAAATCGTCAGGAGGTGCACTTATCCACTGACCGGCCTCGAATGCGTGGACACCGTCGTCACCGATCTCGCGGTGATTGACGTTACGCCTCAGGGCCTCTCGCTGCGCGAGGTCGCATCCGGCTGGACCGCAGACGAAGTACAGAAGTTAACAGGCGCCCCATTGAAAACCAGCGGGCGCGTTCCTGAGATCCATTTACAATGAAATTCGCCTGGCCGTTTTGGAGGAGAAAATGAGCGAAGTGATTCCGGAAAAATACGCCGACCTGTTTGAAAAGCAGGCCTTCGGCAATCTCAGCACCCTGATGAAAGACGGGAGCCCGCAAGTCACTCCGGTCTGGGTGGATTTCGACGGCAAGCACATTCGAGTCAATTCCGCCAAGGGCCGCGTCAAAGATAAGAACATGCGCCGCGATCCACGCGTGGCTATCGCGTTACAGGACCCCGCCAATCCTTACCGCTATTTGGAAGTGCGCGGGCGCGTCGTCGAAATCATCGAAAAAGGCGCCGATGACCACATCAACAAACTCTCGCAAAAATATCTCGGCAAGCCTGTGTATCCCTTCCGTCAGCCCGGCGAAGTCCGCGTCATTTATAAAATCGAGCCGCAAAAAGTCAGCTCCATGGGCTGACAGTGTCAGAAGTTATAAAAAATATAAATTAGCGAACACGCGGACGCATCCTCGGTTTGTTTCGTTCCCTGTTCATTGTGATTTTCGATTTTCCAATCTCTATTTTCCAAATTCACAGCCGCGCGGCGACGCGCGCTGCAATCTTTCCGTCCGGTGTGCGGAAAACGAACGCCAGGCTGTCCATTAATGGCACGCCGGCGCTGGGAACCACGAATTCAAACGTCCATTCGTAGCGCGCCGGTAACTCCCCGGCAAGCGACGTGGCATACGGCTGGATGCGCTCTACGCGCGACTCTATTTCCTTGGCGCCTTTCACCGGCCGCAACTCCACACCGTGCTTCCAATAAAGCGAAAGCCGCAGCTCATCGATCATTTTCTGCGTCATGTATTTGCGCGTTCCCACCTGTTGCATTCCTGGGGGACAGAGCTGATCGCGAATGGAGAAAGCAACCGTGACGGAGTCGGGGAACTTCGTCACCGTTTCCGTGCCGCGGAGGAATTGCGTGCCGCTGTCCGTATCAATGCGTTTGAGGGCGTCGAAAAACCTATCAGCATTCATGATGCCGTAAGTACGGAAGCAAACCCCGGTGGGAAGAGAGCCGTCCGTTTCGAAAAGAACTCCGCCCTCATAATTCCAAACGGTTTTGTCGCGCCCGTCGTGCTTTCCGTGTCTGGCTGCCTGCGCGGACACGCACGGAGCCAGAAAAAGAAAAAGCAACGGCAAAAGCAGGACCGGCTTGGAGCAGGCGCACCGCATTCGAAATAGTTCTCACTACTAATCTAGCCCTTTCGAGGGTGCGGCGAGAAGAAACTTGAAATCCTGGAACGTGTGCATGGCTTTGCCAGCTCCTGCCGCTTTCACTTCGCCTTTTCCGGAGCGCACCGCCTGAATCGCATCCACCAGCTTCGGCAGCACGTCGGGCTGAGCCACAGGAACGTTGTGCGCGCCGAGCACCAGCTTCACTTCCGGAGCAAGCGCGGCAAGTTTCTTCGCCGACGCAACATAAGCGTCCATATCTGTCTCCGGGCGGTACAGCCAGATGGGCGCGGGATAATACGTGTCGCCGGTAAAGAGCAGGCCGTTGCCGCGATCGAGCAGCGCAATCGCATCCGGCGTGTGCCCCGGCGTGGCGATAATTTCCAGCTTGCGCCCGCCCAGATTGATGGTGAAGCCGTCATGTACAAACCGCGAGATTTTCCACGGCTTCGTCACGTACGTTTTCGAGTTGAATCCCGGGGGCAAATTCCCGCAGATTTGGTCCGGTGCAATTTCCGCTTGCGCGTCCGCGCGCGAGCCTCGCGCGTTTTTGCGTGTAAAATCCGTGTCCATCCCGTAGACGAACATAAATTCCGAGTTGCCACCCACGTGGTCGTTGTGGGTGTGCGAATTCATCACGACCACGGGCTTGGAGGTCAATTGACGCGTGACCTTGCCAATGCTTCCAACGCCCATGCCGGTGTCGAAAATCACGGCTTGCTTGGTCCCCACGATGAGGTAGGAAATGGTTTCCTCGGCCTGATGAGGCTCGTAAATCGGTGACGGGTACGCGCAACAGCGTCTTGTATTCCGGCCGCGGCAGAGGCTTGCACCATTCCGGAATGCCCTTGGTCTGCGCCGCCAGCGATGCAGGCAGCAAACACAGCAGCAACAGTCGTGCGAGTCTTCTGCAAAAGCTCACGATTCCCCCTTGACTATGACTCGTTGGATTGTGCTGGGCGCGTTTAAGTATGGTATAGCGTCTGGTGCATGCGGGCAAATTTTCCTGTCCGGATGGTCCCTTTTTTTGCTAGTAAGACTTTCTTGGGTGTTTTTTAGTTTTTGGGCGACGCGGTGAAAATTGCTTTGGGAATCATCATGTGCACGCCTTTGTTTCCGTCCACCAGTTCCGTGATGTGCAAGTCAGCGGCGACGCTCGAAAGCATGTAGGCGTCATCGCGCGAAAGGTGTTTCTCCGTCACTAGGAAATCGATCATCTCGCGCACTGCGAGCGTCGTGCACGCATTCAAATCATCGTTCAGGCCCATGGTGATGTAATGCGTGGGAGTTTCGGCGCGCGGCCACTTCAGGTGCATGTCCTTGCGCACGATAAATTGAAACGTGCCGATCAGCGAAGTTTCCAGCGCGGTGATGTCCACTTCGCCGTCGCCCTGCCCGGCGTGTCCGTCGCCCACTTCAAACAACGCGCCCGGCGCGAACACCGGAATGTACAGCGTCGTTCCTGCAACCAAATCCTTGTTGTCGAGATTGCCGGCGATAATCCATGGCGGCGCGCTGTTCCATTTGCCCACGCTTTCCGGCGGCGCGTCGCCCATGCTGCCAAAAAACGGATGCAGCGGAATCTCGATGCCCGGCGCGAATTTCGCAACCATGCGTTTTTCATCCAGCGGAATGATTTTGATCTTCGCGTAAGGAAAATCGTCAGGCAAATAACCGCGGCCTGGTCCGAAGGCGTTGTAGGCGTAAGGAATCGCCAGCTTGATGGCCAGAATTCTCACTTCCAGCACGTCTCCCGGCTGCGCATCTTCGATGTAAATCGGCCCCGTCAAAATGTGCCCGCCGGGCCCCTTGTCCCTCACCTGCTCGGTGATGTCGCGCAGCGATTGCTCCACTTGGTCCTTTGGCACGCCCGCTTTTTCCAGCCGCTCGGGGCTGTTCGTAATCAGCGTCTGAATCTCCACCGTGTCGCCGGACTTGACGCGCAACACGGGCGTTGCCTTCGCATCGTAGTAGCCCCACGCCACCGTCTTCGGCGTCGGCTTCAGCGTGTATGTCGCCTGCGCATGCAACAGCGGTGCCCTAACGAAGCCTACGGCTAAAATTAATGCACCCGCCAGTTTTACGGCCCGTCGAATCATGATGGTCGTCACCTCAATGTCTTAAGCAAGCTAGCCGCCAGAAATGATACAAGACCCAACGGAAAAGCCCACTTGCCAAATTTCAGCAATCCAAGATTCGACTCGCGAAGCCCGTCCTCAGGAAATCCCTCCGATTCCTTTTGAAATGCGCGTCGTGCCGGAGGAACTATCCGCAATACACAGTTTGCGAAGAGAAATCCCAACAAAAGAGCGCTGGGCACAAGCGCAAACAGCATCAGAAAACTCAGCACAAAGCTCACAAAGCTGATATTTCGCCCCCCAGAAATCATGAAACTGGTGCGTTGGATAAATCCATACATGAAAGGTCCACACCAGCCGGAAAAGCAGAAACCAGGCAGCGAACCAAGATCCAAAGGCCAACAAGAACAACACCGAATTCCACGGACTCTTCCGCCTCTGCGCCCGAGCTCGCGCTCTCTCCAGAAATTGATTGGCACGTTGAACAAATGGTTCTATCAATCTTGTTTACCATAGCGCATCAAGCAGCGCCGCTGGCTTTTTGGCCAAAGCGGTGGTGCCACACTTGCGCCGCGCCAATCAGGTTGGCGTCTTCGCCGAGCGAAGCGCGCGCGAGCTCCGTCTTCTCAAACGGAACGAAGCGGCAGCCCTTCGCGATCACTTTGCGAATCTCTTCGAGGCTCATGCTTTTCATGATGCTGCCGCCCATCACAATCCGTTCCGGCATAAACAGATTAATCAGGTTAGCCAGGCCCAGCCCGAGATAGTGCGCTTCGCGTGTGACGGCCTCTTGCGCCAACAGGTGGCCTTGCTTTGCAAGTTCAAAAATTTGTTTTGCCGTGAGAATTTCCGGGTGCCGCGAAGTGGCCTGCGAGTTGGCGTTGAACCACGCGGCCATCGCGCGGCCGGTTGCCAGCGCTTCCCAGCAACCGCGGAAACCGCAAGTGCATTCCGGGCCTGAATTGTCAATCACATGGTGGCCGACTTCGGGATGCGCTCGGTCCGCGCCGCGATAGAGTTGGCCATCGAGGATAATTCCGCC
>WNGL01009932.1_pt1 | contig 11001 bp, 9 predicted proteins | sample 5400591 | NCBI WGS metagenome assembly WNGL01 (sample SAMN13153377, study PRJNA577476) | soil metagenome | isolation source: 80 cm soil or saprolite under Garry oak tree replicate 1 | place: USA:California | collected 2016-06-15
GAACTGACCGACGCGGAGTGGCAGATGCTGCTGCTCCGCTGCCCGTCCCGGAGCTTCACCATCGTCGGGGACCGCGCCCAGGCCCGGCACGGGTTCACGGAGTCGTGGCAGGAACGGCTCGAGCGGATCGGGCTCGACCGGATCAACCTGGCCTCCCTGAGCATCAACTACCGGACCCCGGAAGAGGTCATGGCGGAAGCCGAGCCGGTCATCCGGGCGGTGCTCCCGGACGCCAACGTGCCGGCCTCCATCCGCAGCACCGGCGTCCCCGTCGTGCACGGATCCGCTTCGGATCTGGGCCCGGTCCTCGGCACCTGGCTCGCCGCGCATGCCGACGGGATCGCCTGCGTCATCGGCGATCCCACGTTCTTGGAAAGCACTGCCCGGGCGACGTCCCGCGTCCGGTCGCTGACCCCGGAGCTGTCGAAGGGGCTCGAGTTCGACCTGGTCGTCCTCATCGACCCGGAGGGGTTCGGCAGGGGTATCGAAGGAGCGGTCGACCGCTATGTCGCGATGACCCGGGCGACCCAGCAACTCGTCATCCTCACGAGCTCCTGACGCCGGCCAAGACAACGTGATCGCCGCCTGACGAGCATGAGGACCGCCCGCCCCCACCCATAGCGGGCGTCAGGCACGGCGGTACACCTCCAGCCGGGGAGGCACGTGATGGTGATCAGGTTCGGGGCCAGGCGGCGAACCGGGCGCGCAGTTCGGCGACGTCGCCGGGGCCGAGTCCGAACGGGGCGAACACCCGGTCACCCCACTGGTCCAGCCGCTGGACCGCCTCGGCGAAGTCCCGGTCGGTGAGGCCCGGGTCCAGCCGCCGGGCGAAGCCGACGATCTGCTCCATGGTGTAACGCTCGAGCGCGGCCGCCGTGTCGACGTAATCGCGCGGCTCGACCCGGCTGGCCAGCGCGCACACTTTCCCGCCGACCACATCCTCAAGGTCAAGGACGGGGCCGATATCCATGATTACCGGTCTGCGGGCCCGGTCGAAGTAGGCCATCTGCAGCAGCATCTGCTCCCCGCTGGGCGCGGTGATGATCCACTCGGCCAGCCCTTCGTCCATCCCGTAAAAAATGTCCGTGAGACCGCCGGTTTTGTCCCGGCGCTCGGTCCCGAAGCCCGCGTCGCGCAGCGCGGCCTCCACCGCATCGGCGGCAGCCTCCACGCCGCCCTGTTCGTCGCTGAAAACGTCGACGTCCTGGGTGGCCCGGTCGATGATCCCGTGGGCGATCAGGGCGTTACCGCCGCCCAGAGCGAACCCGTGCGGGGCGGCGGCGCGCAGCGCGATAGTGGCCACCTGGCCATGGAACTTGCTGACCGGCATCAGGCGGCGGCGACCGCCGCAGCCCGCAGGGCCGGATGCTGGTCCTCCCACGCCTGCCGCACGCCCTTGGGCAAGTAGAGGTCAGGCCACAGGGCGATCAACGTGTCGCGATCCAGGTAGGTGGTGAGGTCCTCCGGGCGGCTCGCTTCCCGGAGGACGGTCTGGTAAAGCCATATCCGCATGTCCCGGTCACCGAGGTCAAAGATGTGACCGGGGGCGCTCCAGAACAGCCACAGCGGCAACTCGACCGTGCCCTCGGCGGGTCCGCGTAGGTCCGCGAGGCTGGCGATGACCACGGCACGGCGTCCGGGACGTGACTGATACCGGGTCCGAGAAGCGTCGCCTTGCACGGTGACCATAGCTAGAGAATACACCCCCGGCTAATCAGTGTCGAATATACAGTCGATAGTACAGGCGGCGACCTCAGCTGCTCCCGTGGTGCCCGCCCCCTCGCCGGCGGGACGGGAGCGTATTTGTGCGCTGCCGCAGCCATCTGCCACCGGCAGTTGCGCCGGGATGCGTACCCTTGCTGGGCATGAGTGCACAGCGGCGCTACCTGCCGCCCGCCTTCCTGGCCGTGATGCTCGCCGGCGCCCTGCTCAGCGGTTGCAGCAGCTCACCACCCCAGCCGCAGACGACGGCGGGCGCCTACCTGCAGGCGTGGGCGAAGCAGGACTGGGCCGCGATGCGGCAGCTGACCAGCGCCCCGCCGGCCGACTTCACGCCGGTGAACCAGGCGGCGTTCCGCAACCTGGCCGTCCGGCAGGCCACCTTCACGGCCGGCGCCATGCAGAAGAGCAACTCGACGGCGAGCGCGCCGATCACCGAGCGGCTCACGCTGGCCGGGCTGGGCACCATCACCGTCAAGTCCACCTTGCACCTCGTGCTGACGGACGGCAAATGGCTGGTGAAGTGGTCGCCGGCCACGATCGCGCCGCCGCTGCGCGCCGGGGACCAGCTGTCCCTGCGCGTGACCTGGCCGGCCCGCGCGGCCGTCCTCGGCGCCCGCGGCACGCCGCTGACCAGCCAGGGCCAGGTGGTGACGATCGGCCTCGAGGGCGCCCGGATCAAGAACGCGGTCGCGCTGAAGTCCGCGCTGGTCGCCGCGGGCGCCCCGGCCGCGTCGGCCAGCGCCGCGATCACCGCGGCCAAGGCCCATCCGACGTTCTTCGAGCCGGTCTTCACCGTGACCCGGGCACGCTACAACCAGCTCGAGCCGGCCATCTACCCGATCCCCGGCACGGTGTTCCAGTCCAGCACCGCGCTGACCGCGCTCACGCCGGGCCTGACCGCCGGGGTGGTCGGCACTGTCGGCCCGGTCACGGCGCAGGAGTTCAGCCAGCTCGGCGCGCCGTATACCGCGCAGAACTCCGTCGGCCAGACCGGCCTGGAGCAGGCGGACGAGCGTCAGCTGGCCGGCACGCCGGGCGCCACCGTATCGGTGGTGTCCGCCCGCGGCGCGCGCGTCGCGACGCTGGCCACGCTGGCCCCGCGTCCGGGGACGCCGGTCAGCACGACGATCGAGCCGTCCGTGCAGCGGGCGGCCGAGACGGCGCTGGCCGGGCAGAAGAAGAGCGCGGCGCTGGTCGCGGTGAACGCCTCCACCGGGGCGGTGCTCGCCGCGGTGTCGGTCAACGCCGGCGGGTTCGACCAGGCCATCGACGGCGGCTTCCCGCCCGGCTCGACCTTCAAGGTGATCACGTCCACCGCGCTGATCGGCCACGGGCTCACCCCGCGGTCGGCGGCCAGCTGCCCGGGCACGGCCACCGTCGACGGCGAGGTGTTCCACAACGCCGAGAGCGAGTCGCCGGTGAGCAACCTGCTGCAGGCGTTCACCGAGTCGTGCAACACCGCCTTCATCCGGCTGGCCACCCGGCACCTGTCGCCGCCGGATTTCCCGGCCACGGCGGAGATGTTCGGGATCGGCCGCAAGCTGCACCTCGGGGTGGTCGCCTTCGGCGGCTCGGTCCCGCGGCCGAACGACGCGGCTGACCTGGCCGCCACCTCCATCGGGCAGGGGCGGGTGCTGGTCTCGCCGCTGGACATGGCCATGGTCGCCGCGGCCGCCGACACCGGCACCGTGCGCGCCCCGCAGCTGGTGACGGGCGCTGCGGACGGGGACGGGACCGGCGCCGGCTCGCCGGGCCGTCAGCTGTCCGCCTCGCTGGTCAGCGACCTGCACGAGATGATGGCCTCGGTAGTGGCCCGGGGCACCGCGGCCGGCCAGGGCCTGCCGGCCGGCACCTACGCCAAGACGGGGACCGCGCAGTACGGGACGAAGAAGCCGCTGAAGACCGACGCCTGGCTGATGGGCTTCAAGGGCAACATCGCGTTCGCCGCGCTGGTGGTCGACTCGGCCGGCAACGGCGGGCCGACGTGCGGCCCGATCGTGGCGAAGTTCCTGCGGGGGCTCTAGCCGGCAGCGCTGCTAGCCCGCGGTACCGGCCACGGCGGTGCCGCGGGCGGCGAGCCAGCTGTCGACCTCGGCCTGCCACCTCCGCTTGTCCGCCTCGGGCGCGAAGCAGGCGTCGAACGAATTCCGCGCCAGCACGGCGAGCTGCGCGTCGTCGTACCCGAACGCTCCGCGCACCGCGGCCAGGACGTCGTCCACGTACCCGCCGAAGTAGGCCGGGTCGTCGCTGTTCACGGTGGCGAGCAGGCCCTGGTCCAGCATGCCGGGCAGCATGTGGTCGCCGAGCGTGCCGACCACGCCCAGCGCCACGTTGGACAGCGGGCAGACGGTCAGCGCGATCCGCTCGTCGCGCAGCCTGGCGACCAGCGCGGGATCCTCCATGGACCGGACCCCGTGGTCGACGCGTTCCACGTGGAGCTCCTCAAGCGCCTCGCGCACGTAGTCGGGGCCGCCCTCCTCCCCGGCGTGGGCCACCAGCCGCAGCCCCTCGGCCGCCGCCAGCCGGTAGACCTGGGTGAACAGCGCGGGCGGATAGCCGACCTCGGTGGAGTCGAGACCGACGCCGATGAACTGGTCCCGGAAGGGCAGGCTGGCCCGCAGCACCGCGTCGGCGGCGTCCGCGCCCAGGTCCCGCAGGAAGCACAGGATCAGGTCGGCGGAGATCCCGTGGTCTCTGGCGCCGTCGGCCAGCGCGGCCGTCAGCCCGCCGAACACCTCCTCCAGCGGCACCCCGTTGGCCAGGTGCGTCTGCGGGTCGAAGAAGATCTCCGCCCGGCGCACCCCGGCGGCCGCGGCGCGGGTCAGGTAGCCGCTGGCCAGATCGTAGAAGTCCTGCTCGATCTTCAGTACCCGCAGGTTGGCGTAGTGCTGGTCGAGGAAGGACTGCAGGCTGTCGAAACGGTACTTGGCCCGCAGCTCGTCCGCGTCCAGGGTCGGCATCCAGGTGCCGTTGCGCGCCGCGAGCTTGACCAGCAGCTCGGGCTCCAGCGTGCCCTCGATGTGAACGTGCAGCTCAGCGATCGGCAGCATGCCAGTTCTCCCCTCACCCGTTCCGACCCTGGCGAAATTCTGTCCCATCAGGGTGGCAAATGTTATTTCCTATCCCTAACGGACCGGGTGCGTGCCCCGGCGCCCGGCAGGCCGTTCGCTCTCTGGTACGGCCGGCTGGGGTCTCCGGTTCAGCCGGGACCCATGGGACGCCGGGTGGGGACGCTCCGGCCGTCAGCAGCGGCGGCGTCAGCCGCGGCGCCGTCAGTCGCCGGAGCGGATGTCGGTGTCGTCGTCCTTCACGACGTGGACCGCGGCTTCCTCGGCGCTGGCGGCTCCGCCGTCGATGCCGACGTCGCGGGCGACGAGATCGGCCTCGTCGTCGGGATGGGCGCCCTCGTCCTCGGCCACCAGCCGTCCCGCCCGGGGATCTGGTCCGTCGTCGAGCAGGAGCCCGTCGAGGTACTCGTCGGCCTCCTCGTCGTCGTCGCTGTCCTCGGGCAGATCGTCGTCGATGTCGAAAGCGGTGTCGGGCTCCTCCTCGGCGAGCAGCTGATCGAGGGATTCACCCGAGGCCTGCTCGTCGGCCGTCGACCCGAACTTGACTCCGGCCGACCACCGCCCCGGCGCGGCGACCCCCCGGTCGAGCGGGTCGTCCCCCGGGTTTCCCTGCAGCGTGTCCGATGCGTCCTCGACCGAGAAGTCCTCGAGGTCAGCGGATTCATGGCGGGTCTCGTCGGGCATCCTCTGCTCCTCTCCCTGGCGGACGTGTTCAATCATGCCCTACCGTCAGGGGATGCCGGCGGCGGCCGATGATTGCAGGCTGGTTTCCTCGTCTAGTTACCGGAGCGACACGGCGGTATTTGGTTCGCCGGGCCTGTCGCATTGCCGGTAGGTTCGTCGTACGGGGTCCTGAGTGGGCGGTACGGGAGGATAGATGTCACACAGTAACGGGGTCGGCGGTGCGCCTGCGATCCTCGTGGAAGGCTTGACCAAGTCGTTCGGCGAGGTGCATGCGCTGCGCGGTATCGACCTATCGGTGCCACGCGGGACGGTGCTCGGCGTGCTCGGTCCCAACGGGGCGGGCAAGACCACCGCGGTGCGGATCCTGACCACGCTGCTGCTCCCGGACGGAGGGCGGGCGCTGGTCGAGGGCCATGACGTGGTGCGCGAGGCGGCCTCGGTCCGCCGGTCCATCGGGCTGGCCGGCCAGTCGGCCGCCATCCAGGAGGAACTCACCGGCCGGGAGAATCTGGAGATCATCGGGCGGCTGTACCACCTCAGCCGGCCGCGGACCCGCAGCCGCGCCACCGAGCTGCTCGAGCAGTTCGGCCTGAGCGACGCGGCCGACCGGGCGGCCAAGACCTACTCCGGCGGCATGCAGCGGCGCCTGGACCTGGCCGCCAGCCTGGTCGGCCAGCCGAAGGTGCTGTTCCTCGACGAGCCCACCACCGGCTTGGACCCGCGGTCGAGGCTGGGGATGTGGGACATCATCCGGTCGCTGGTAGCCGACGGGACCACGCTGCTGCTGACCACCCAGTACCTCGACGAGGCCGACGAGCTGGCGGACGAGATCGTGGTCATCGACCACGGCCTGGTCATCGCCGCGGGCCGGGCCGAGGAACTGAAGGGCCGCGTCGGCGGCGACGTCGTCGAGTTCACCGTGCCAGACCGCAGCCGGATCAGCGACGCGGCCGCGGCGATCGCGAGGATCGGCGAGAGCGAGCCGCTGGCCGATAAGGAAACCGGCGTGGTCAGCATCAGGGTCGGCAGCCGCGGCTCGGACGCGCTGATCGAGGCGGTACGCGCGCTGGACGCCGTGGAGGTCGAGGTCCGCGATCTGGCGCTGCGCCGGCCGTCGCTCGACGACGTGTTCCTGGCCCTGACCGGGCACGCCGCCGAGGAAGAGGAGCCGGGCAGACGCCGCCGCGGGCGCCGGGCCGGACGCCAAGGCAAGGACGCAGAAAGGACGGCATCATGACCGCGGTTGCCGAGACGGCCGGCGCGTACAGTGCGCGCGGCGGGCCCAGCCTGGGCGAGAGGTTCGGCTGGGCGGTGTCCGACACCCTCACCATCACCCGGCGCAACCTCATGGTCTGGATGCGGGTGCCCGCCTACCTGGTGTTCACGGTGATCCAGCCGGTGATGTTCGTGCTGATGTTCCGGTACGTCTTCGGCGGAGCGATCAGGGTGCAGGTCCCCGGCGGCTACGTCAGCTTCCTGATGCCCGGGATCATCGGGCAGACCGCGGCGTTCGCCACGTTCGGCACGGCCATCGCGCTGGCCATGGAACTGAAGAAGGGCGTGATCGACCGGCTGCGGTCGATGCCGATGGCCCGCTCGGCGGTGCTGGCCGGGCGGCTGGTGGCCGACACCGGGCGCATGCTGGTCACGATCCTGATCATCATCGGGGTGGGCTACGCGGTCGGTTTCCGGTTCCAGAACGGCTTCGTCCCGGCGGTAGCCATGGTGCTGCTGGCGATCGCGTTCGGCGTCGCCATCTGCTGCATCGCCGCCTACACCGGGCTGGCCATCGGGGACGAGGAATCGGTGCAGGCGTTCGGGATGATCTGGCTGTTCCCGATCACCTTCCTGTCCTCGGCGTTCGTGCCGATCTCGACCATGCCCGGCTGGCTGCAGGCCTTCGCCAACAACCAGCCGGTGACCTACGTCATCGACACCATGCGGGCGCTGGCCCTCGGCGGCCCGGTCGAGGCGAGCCTGTGGAAGAGCCTGGTCTGGCTGGCCGGGATCTTCGTGGTGTTCCTGCCGCTCGCGGTGCGCGCCTACCGGCGGGCCGCCTAAGCCGGCGGCGGCCGCGTCGCTGATGTACCGGCGCAGGGTTTGCAGGAGGGCCGTGAGGTTGGCGTCGGCCGCGTCGACGACGCCGAGGAACCCGGCGAAGCCGTGGATGAGCCCAGGCCCGGGCGCGTGCTCGGCCGGCACGCCGGCCTCCTGCAGGCGGGCGGCGTAGGCCGCGCCCTCGTCACGCAGCGGGTCGAATTCCGCGGTGGCCACGATGGCGGGAGCCACCCCGGAAACATCGGCACGGGCCAGGTCCGCCTCCGCGGCGCTGGCCGCGCCGTCCGGCAGGTACTGCTGGTAGAACCAGGCCATGTCGTGCCGGGTCAGGAAGTAGCCCTCGCCGTTCCCGGCGATCGACGCGCTGGTCATCGCGGGATCGGTGGCCGGATACAGCAGCAGCTGGGCCGCCAGCGGGATCTGCCGGTCACGTGCCCGGATGGCCAGGCCCGCGGCCAGTGACGCCCCGGCGGAGTCGCCCGCCACGCCCACCGCCCGGTCCGGTTCCCCGGCCCGCAGCCAGCGCAGGACCTCCTCGGCGTCATCCAGGGCCGCCGGGAACGGGTACTCGGGCGCGAGCCGGTAGTCGACCGACACCACCCGCGCGCCGGTCACGTTGGCCACCCGGCGGCAGAGCGGATCATGCGTCTCGACGTCTCCGACGACCCAGCCGCCGCCGTGCAGGTAGACCAGCGTGCTGCCGCCGGGCCGCCGCGGCTCGAAGACCCGCACCGGCACGCCGCCCGGTGACCGCAGATCGGCCACCGACGCTACCTGTTCCGGCACGAACTGCGGACCGCGGCGGCTCTGCGCGAGCGCGCGGTAGTGCGCCCGGGTCTGCGCCGCGTCCCCGCGGACCAGCGGAAGCAGCCCGGCGCTGTCCAGCGTGTCCAGGATGGCGCGGAACTGCGGAGCGAGCGGCACGCGCGACCTCCCATCACGTTCCGGCGGCCCTGCACCATCATCCTCCTCCGGCCCGATTGGGTCGATGTGCCGTCGGTCCGGCTGGAACCGGACCGATATGCCATCGGCCCGGTTCCCGGGGGGTGCGGGAGGTGGGAGGGCGGGATTTAGGGTGGAGGGGTGGATGCGGTTGGGGGTGATGTCCCGGAGGGTGATGGCCCGGAGATCGTCGAGCTCGGCTCGGTGCCTGGGTTTGTGGTGTTCGACCTGCCCGGGGTGCCGCTGTCCGCCGGGGGGACGCGGCTGGCGCCGGATGTCAGCGTGACTGAGGTGGCGGTGCTGGCGCGGTCGATGACCTACAAGTTCGCCGCGCTGGGTGAGCGGGTCGGCGGTGCCAAGGCGGGAGTACGCGGGGATCCGGCGGACCGCGCGGGCAAGGCCGCCCTGATGGCCCGGTTCTGCGCCGAGGTCCGGCCGCTGACCGACGCGGGCCGGTTCCTGACCGGGCCGGACATGGGCACTGGCGAGGAGGATTTCGCGCCGTTGCGGGAGCGCAGGGCCGCGCCGGCGGCGATGCGCGCGGTCGTGGCAGGCGTGCCGTTCGAGGACGTGCTGACCGGCTACGGCGTCGCGGCGGCGGCCGGGACGGCGCTTGACGCCCTGCGGGCCACCGCGGGAGACCGCACTGCGGGAGACGGCACTGGGGCGGGCCGGGGCTGGGACGGCCGTTCGGTGGCCATCGAGGGGTTCGGCAAGGTGGGCGGCGGGGTGGCGCACGAGGTGATCCGCCGCGGCGGCCGGGTGGTCGCGGTATCCACCGTGGCCGGGTGCATTGCGGCCCGGCCGGGGCTGGACGTCGAGCGGCTGCTCGTACTGCGCCGCGCGCACGGCGATGCGTGCGTGCTGCGCTACGGCCTGCCGGTCATGCCGCCGCACCGGCTCTTCACCGAGGTGGACGCCGACGTCCTGGTTCCCGGGGCCCGGCCGGGAACGATCAGCGCCGACACCGCGGGGTCGCTGCCACCGGGTGTCCGGGTCATCGCGCCCGCCGCGAAGGCCCCTTACACGGAGGCGGGAGCCGACGTGCTGCGCCGGCGCGGCATCGTGGCGCTGCCCGACTTCGTGTGCAACGCGGGCGCGGTGATCGGCTACCGGTCCGCGGCCGGGACGACCCCGGACCAGGTCCTGGCGGCGGTCGAAGCCAGGATCACCGGGCTTATCCGCGAGGCGCTGCGCCATCCCTCCGGCCCGCTGGCCGGGGCCTGCGAGCAGGCAGGAGGGTTCCTGCGCAGCTGGTGGGGGGAGCCGCCCGGCCCGCCATTCGCCCCCCCGGAGTGAAGGCCCCCGAATGAAAGCCCCGGAGTGAAGGCCCCCGAGTGAAGGAGAGCAGCATGCAGACCTGGGAGGCGATCACCTCACGCCGCAACGTCCGGTCCTTCGCCGACCGCCCGATCCCGGCGACCGACCTGGACCAGATCCTGGAGGCGGGCCGCCGGTCCCCGTCCTCACAGAACTGGCAGCCGTGGGACTTCATCGTGGTCACCGACCGCGCGCAGCTCCGCGAGCTGGCCAAGGTCTGGCGGGGAGCAGGCCACGTGGCCGGCTCGGCGGCCACGATCGTGGTGATCGGCCCCGCGGCCGACAACGAGTTCGCCCGAGCCCAGCTCGACCTGGGCCAGGCGACCATGGCCATGCTGCTGGCGGCGGCTGACCTGGGCATCGGCAGCTGTCACGCGGGCGTTGCCGACCTGCGGCTCGCCCGCGAGCTGCTCGGGTTCCCCGAGGACCGCGACTGGGCGCTGCTCATCTCGCTCGGCTACCCCGCGGACCGGCCGCTGGCCCCGGTCCGCAATCCGCGGCGGCGGCCGTTCAGCGAGGTCGTGCACCGCGGCCGCTGGTAAGCGGCGCGGCCGCCATTCCATCAGATCCCTCGCCGGTACTCAGCGGCATGGGGGCCGGGGCGGCTGGATCCGGTGCGTACGCTACCTGATCTCGCCACTGGCCCTCCCGCACCGGGTTGCTCCTGGCTGACAGAGCGGCGGGTCCTGGCCTGATACAGGCGGGAGAATTAGTAGGACTTTGTTGGGTCCGGGTGGGGGCGGCGGGCCGGCCGGGGTGACGGGCTGGCAGCACCGGGGGTAGGTGACGGGATGACGGTGAGCGCGGTCTGCAGTTCTCGCCGGGCCTGGCACAGGGTCATCACGGCGCGGGGCTGATACGTGAATGGGTCTCAGCCGGGCGGGCGGCAGCAACCCCGGCGCGCGGGACCGCGCCCGGCCGGCCGTCGTCGCCTGGCCGGCCTGGCAGGCTCCGGCCGGGCCTGAGGGCGCCCCGCGCGCACCTTTCTGCTCTCACCTCCCGTATTTCGCGCCTATGCACGTCATAGCTGTCATTTAGCGCGGAAGATCCGGGCTTCACGGAAAATCCGGCGGACGACGGAGCCGCAGATCATTAACCCGCAGGTCCCGCGGGCTGCCCGTTCCGGCCCGCTCCTGCTCAAGGTCACATCATCGTGGATATTTACTCCCCTCATGGCAGGAGCAGCGATCCACGGTAACCGGCGCTG
>WNGL01009935.1_pt1 | contig 11000 bp, 7 predicted proteins | sample 5400591 | NCBI WGS metagenome assembly WNGL01 (sample SAMN13153377, study PRJNA577476) | soil metagenome | isolation source: 80 cm soil or saprolite under Garry oak tree replicate 1 | place: USA:California | collected 2016-06-15
GGGACAACATTCCCAAAAATTGCGAGGTATCTCAGTTTAGGTGTGTAGTTGTTTAACCTGTCGCGAAGCAGAGTCCGATAGACTTCCTATTCAGACTTTTTGGTCATGAACCGCACCAATCTCGGTAATTACTCGCCAGCCGTCAGCAATGCCCAGCCACTTGTGCCGCAGCCGCTCGTAATCATTCCGGTCCTTCGCAGTTTTCGCCGACACTGCCAAACGGGCGTACTCTTCGGCTTTCGCCAGGGCTTGGACGACCTCCGGTGCCTCGCTCAATCGCTGCATGTGACCCTCCCCACTCAAAAGGTCACCCATTCTAGGCGATTCGTTCTACTTACGTTTTGTGGAGTCAAGACCCCTGTCGTGCGGCGCAAAATAACGGGGCTGGTTGCGGGACTTCCTCCCCACGCCAATGCCTGGACAGAGGGATGCTTGACCCACCATGGGGTCTGTTGCCGTAGACCGATCAACCTGCCAATGCTCTTTAGCGGGCCTTGTCCTTGAGGAGGCCACGCCGTTGAGCCTCAGGCGATGGTGCCCCCTAAGCCCGTTCGTCGCGTCTGGGGTAGCCCTTCGATGCAAGGTAGAGGCCGGATCACCCTCTTCGGGGCTTTATGGGCGTCTCGGGGGCATTGTAGGGGCGAGATCGCAGGAAGGGCGGCGGGCAGGAAGGGGCAGACAGCTTTGACACTGCGGCGAAAACCCTAAAACTGACGATTCCGCTTGTTTAAATCGAGAAGAAACCAAAGACGGTCCTCGTAATAACACCCAGGATTCCCTCGCTGTCGGAAAGCAAGAGCGACACCTCACCAATTTTGACTTGATCCGTGCCGACCGCTATCCGAAGAGGAATAATCTTCTCCTGCTTTCTTAAGCTTCTGAGCCGGAGGGTGCTGATGATACGGTCACCTTCCCGGGACCAAGCCGTCAGAGACACACCTGCTGAAGTCACCAATCCAGCAGGCAGATTTTTGAAAAGAGTCTCATTAAGCTGTGCGATGAACTGATTTATATGCTCAAAACTCTGATTGGCTCTTTTAATCGCGACACCTCCGCGCAAACGTCTTTCGATCCTCCCACTGAAAGGCCCAAAAACCGGTCGCAACAGGTGTTCCCAAATCATTTGGCACCGCCAAAACTTGAGTGCATGGGGCATTGAGCCCAACTATCTACCAGAGTCAAGGAAGAGGAAGCCCTAAGGCAAAAGAACCCCCGGAATTGCGCAGTAACTCGGGCTTCCAGACATGATAGGTGTTACTGGACTCGACACGGCCTTTTGCATTCTCGCCCGGCTATTATGGGGCGGCCAAGGATGCGATTGCCCGCCGCGAACAAGTCCGAATTTTGCCTTCAGAGGGTGGAAAAGACGGATTATGCAGGGGACAAAGAGAGATGGGCTTGGCTTGCGAGGGAGTGGACATGGCGAGGCTCTTTCAATTAGTGGGGTGGCTCCGTGAGGGGATGAAACTTGCTCAAGACCCTCGAAGGCGGCTGGCAAAAAGCGATGCCTCACACGTTTCCATAGAGCAGAGCCACGATGTTTGGGTTGTTGTTTGGCAAAAACCTGGAACCCGAACACGCTTCTTAGCAAACCAGATCGCGCTTTACGAGGCACAGCAGGCAGATCAGCGAGGGGAGTTGGAGCTTGCTGACCGCCTAAGATATGCCGCTACTGAAGCCCAGAGCAGAAACAAACAGCGGCATTGAGGACGGCGGGTTGAAACCCGGCTTGCAGTATTCGGAAACCCTGACAATCATCTTGGATAATAATGTCTCATTCCCTTGCAAGCCTCTAATGGTCACCTGTAGAGGGTTCAACGAGCTTCCGGCTGTGCTGTACTCGCTGCCTAGACCTCCGGCTCTGCAAAACGGGGCAGCAGGTCGTCGGCAATAATGTCGCGCTTCACGATGCTTGTCACTAAGCGCGGTGGTGAATGGCAGATCGCGCATCACCACTCTTCGCCGCACGTTCAGTCAAAGTAAGTGGTTCACGCGCCTCCCTCGGAAGTGGGGTTCACCGATGTGCGCGGCCTCGGGCGAGACTGTGCGCGTCACTAGCCTCCGCACCTCGCAGGTTCGCGCACAATTTTTCGGCACTTGTGCGGCTTTCCGCACCGACGTGGACCCGCGCCCAGCCATGCTGCCGCGTGCCGGGCAACCCCGGATGTGTTCAGGCTGTACCCTCCCCGAGCTCTTGGGCCAGACTCGCCTCGCTGAGGCGATCCGCCGCGCCAACCGTAGGGGCGGACGGGTGGATCGCCTTGTGCCTAGTGGTCGAATTTTTGGTCGTCCGTACCGCCGCTCCGCCAACTTGCATCCAGAGGTGAGCACCCCGCTCGTCGGCGGCCGGTGGATCGATCTGCGCGCTCCAGTAGCGGAATGAGGGCATCTCATTCACAACAGGATGCGCCGCTCTGGAGGTTCGGCTCTGACGCTCGGAGGTGCCTGCGGCACTCCAGACTTGAGCGGGAATCTCCGAAAAGCTGGAGCGTGACCGAAGCGACCGCAGCCAAAGGTCTTTACAGGGCCGCCAGAAGTTCTTGCCAGTGATCGACCGTTCGGATCGTGCTTGGCGACGCGGGCCCTGAGCCTATTTCCGCCGCCCCTTACCCTTCAGTTTATCGTACGTGCGGCGCACTTTCGCTCTAAGCAACTCGCGGATCTCTGGAGATTTTTCTATCTCGCGCACAACTGCGTCCCTAAGCTCGTCGAGTTGACTCGCGTCCAGCGCGTTGATCTCCTCAATAGAAAACAGCTTGTATCTACCTCCCATGGGGGATCCTCCTAAGTTGTCCAGACGGCTCGGTCATGAAGCACCGCTAGGCAGGTACTTTCCCGTTCGAGCGTTTCTCACTCATTGAAACGCGGATCGCTGAGATTGGCCGGTTCGGCTCCGTCACCATATGTTCGAGCACCTCCTGGAAGTCTCGAAGCAGGCGATTGATAGTCGAGGCGCTGAAGAGATGCGGCTTGTAGACACAAGATCCCTCCAGGCCATGTCTGTTTTCGTGCAGCATCAAGATAACATCGAATGTTGTTACTGTCACCAGCGGCAGCAGCATGCTCGGATGGGCCTCCTCGAAACTGAGCATGTGTCCGGATCTCACCGAAGGCCGCAATGTCGCATTCTGGAACAAAATCATAACTTTAGCCAGCGCCGCGGGCTTGAGGGCGCGCTCGCGCTCAAGGGTCTCAACGAGCTCTTCGAAAGGAAGATCCTGATTGGCGAAGGCTGTGAGGGTTGTCGCACGAACCCGACGCATTACCTCCTGAGGACTGGGGTCGCCACCGAGGTTGGTGCGGAGAATCACCGTATTGGCCAGCGGGCCGACAAGCCCTTCCGTCCCCGCACGAGTGCGATTAGCGACGAGCGTAGCCACTCGTAAGTCCTCTTGACTGAGGTAGCGATGCAGCAGAATCTTCAAGCTGGCGACGAGCGCCATGAACAACGTGCCACCTTCTTCATGGCTGAAGCGTTTGGCGGCCTCCGACAAGCTCAACGGCAACGCGAACCGCCGGCGGGCCGTGCAGAGACCGTCAATTGTCCGTGTTGCGCGAACCGTGGCGAGCTCCATTCGGGGCAGTGGATCGCGAAGTTGCTTTCGCCAGTATGCGAGCTGAGCAACGATGTCCGGATGTGACTGCCAGTGCCGCTGCCAATAGGCAAAGTCCGCATACTGAATCGAGAGGGGCGCCAGGGGCGATGTCTCTCGGGCGGAAAAAGCGTCGTACAAAGCGACGAGCTCATCCACGAGTACGCCGAGTGACCAGCCGTCGCCAATGATCTGGTGCATGGTGATGAGAAAGAGGTGTTCCCGCTCGGCCAAGCATACTAGGCGAGCTCGAAGCAAAGGGCCTTTCGCGAGATCGAAGAAATGAAGCAATTCTTGTTGCACGAGTTGCCGTCCGACGGTCTCCTTCTTGGATTTTGGCAACGTATGCAGATCGTCGAATGTCAGGGGCACGGTCAGCTGCGGCGCAATGACCTGTTCGTGTCGATGGTCGACGACGGCGAAAGTCGTGCGTAGAACTTCGTGGCGTCGCACGATTTCGTTGATGCTCCGCTCTAGGATCGCGAGGTCAAATGACGACGTCAGTCGGAGCGCGTAAAGAATATTGAAAAAGGGGATGCCGGGCAACGCGCGCTGTAGCTTGCACAGCCGTTCCTGGACGATGGAGGCCGGCACCCCATCTTCTCGGGGTGCGCGCACAATGGCTGACGAAGGTCGCCGCGATACGCCGGCCTGGATCAACGTCTCCAGATGGTGAGCCATCTCCGCAACGGTGGGCGCCTCGAAAAAGCGGGAGGCCCCGACCTCGAAATGCATGGCGTCGTATACGTGGGTGAGAACGTTTGTGGCCAGAAGAGAGTCTCCGCCCAACGCGAAGAAGTCATCATGGATACCGACCTGTTCGATTTGCAGGATCTCTGCCCAGAGTCCGGCAAGCATTTTCTCGAGGGGCGTCCGTGGCGCGACGAAGGTCTGAGGTTTGGTGACGCGGCTAGCGAGCCCGAACTTCGCCGCCAAGCCTACACGCTGCACTTTGCCCGTCGGGCCCTTTGGGAGCTCGTTGACGATGAGCACTTGGCGCGGGACCTTGAAGTCAGCTACGCGCCCGATGGCGAACTGTCGAATGTCTTTCGGTGTCGCCGCAGCGTTCGGGCGCAACACGATGGCCGAAGCGACGTCCTCACCCAGGGTGGCGTGGGGGACGGCAAAGGTCGCGGCCTCTGCCACCGCCGGGTGCTCTAGGAGCACTTCGTCGACTTCCCGTGGGGCGATTTTCTCCCCACCGCGATTGATGATCTCCTGACAGCGGCCCGCGAGAAACAGGTACCCGTCGTCATCGAAAAAACCGTGGTCCCCTGTCTTGAACCAATCACCCGCAAACGCGGCCTGGGTCGCCAATGGGGCACCGTCGTAGCCCGACATAACACTCGCGCCACGGACGACGATCTGCCCCGGCTGACCGGCGGGCAGCAGAGCCCCTCCTTCGTCCATGATCGCCACGTCCAAACCGACTGGTACGCCGACCGAACCCGCCTTGCGCTGACGCGGCGGTAGCGGATTGCACGTGATAGGCGACGAAGCTGTTTCCGTCATACCGTAAAACTCGATCACGGCGGTCTCGAAAGTCCGCTCCAGTTCCGTGAACATCCGGGGCGATAAAGGAGCCGACGCGGAGCGGACGAACCGTAATCGACAGTCCGCCACTTGCTCGCGATTGTGACGAGCCTGGGCAAGAATTGCTTGATGGATGGTAGGCACTGCGGAGTACCACGTCGGTCGAAAGGCGGTTAGCCACGCGGAGAAGCTGTTGACGTCAAACCCGGGGGTACATACGACACTAGCACCCGCCGCCAGCGAGGCCAGCACCGTGGCAATCAGACCATGCCCATAAAACAGGGGCAGGACATTCAAGCATCGATCCGTTTCTCTCAGCGCCAGTGCCGCACGCGACGCGTAAGCCGACGTACAGATGTTGGCGTGCGTCAGCGGGACAATCTTAGGCCGCGACGTCGTGCCTGACGTGAACAGCAGCAGCGCTATGTCGCCGGGTCTGACAGACTCGTGAGACGGCGCACGCCCCTGGTCTCCCGTGAGCGTGAAGAGACCGACCTCGTCGAAAGCGGTCGATAGCTCGACGACTCGCACGCCATGCGAGAGCGCCACACGGCGCGCCGGCGAGTCGATTCCAGCCTGCGTGATCAACGCACGAGGCTGCAGATCAACGAAGCATCTTTCCAGTTCCTCGACCCCATAGGCTGGGTTCATCGGGGCACACGCCGCGCTCGCCGCCACGGTGAGAATCGCCACGGCCATCTCCGGACCATTCGGCAGCACCACTACCACCCGGTCATGACGGCCTATTCCCGTGGCCCGCAGCGTGCGCCCCGTCTCGTCGATGTGCTGATAAAGGCGGCCGTAGGTAAGCGGAGCGCGCCCCGGAGCGAGAATCGCCGGCGCGTCCGGAATACGCTTGGCCTGATGTTCCAGTACGTGCGGGAGGCACGAAAAGGGAGCGGAGGGTCTTGGGTCTACGGAACGTTCGTTTGGCATGGTTCCCGCTCACAACCTACGCAAAATTACGGACCTCCGGTACGGCCTGGCGCCGAGGATTTTGACGGCGGGCCGAACACGCTTTCCACATCGCCACAGTTCGTCCTATCAGCCTTGCTCTGCTCGAGCCAGAAGCCCATGTCCATCTCGCGATACATTGTCGTCGCGGTGGTGAGATTCTCGCGGGCGCAGTCCGACTTGCCGGTGCGTCGGTAGAGCTCGCCCAGGCCGAGGTGGCAATGGGCGACAAGCGGGCGCATGCCGTGCAACTGGGCGAGTGCCAGCGCCTCCCGGTAGTGGGCTGCGCCGCTTTCGGCATCGAACCAGTAGGGATGGGTCGCGATGTCGCCGAGCAGGCACAGCCCGTGGGCCGCGAAGCCGGGTTGGCGCCGAGAGGATTCGACTGAGCGATCACCCAAGCGGCGCGCCTCGTCGAGCTGGCCGAGCAGCAGACAGGCGCGACTCACCGCGTGGTAGGCCCAGCCGCGATGACCGACGATTCCCCTCGCCGCCTGACGCTCAAGGAGTTGCTCGCCCTCCCGGACTCGGCTCAGCGCCTCGTTCGCCTCGCCGATCTGCGCCAGCACCCAGGCGGAGGAGGCGACCGCCCAGGGAAGAAGCATGGCGACGTTTCCAGTTATCGCGATCCAATGCTCGACCATTGCGCGCGCCTTCGCCCAGTCGCCCTTGAGGAGGTGGAGCATGCTCGCAGCAAAGTGGGCCCAAGCGATGGTGAATGCATGCTGCGTTGGCTCGGCGAGTCGGATCGCTTCCTCCTCGTACTTGGCCGCCTCGGCGAATCTACCGAGCTCGGCGAGACTCATGATCAGCCAGGCGCGACCGAAGACCGATGCCGGCACGGCCAGACCGAAATATTCGTGGACCCATTCGGGCGGCAGCGCGGCGAGGTTCTCGGTGGCGATCTCGACCACGTGCTCGTACTCGCCGCGATAGTAGTACACCTCCTCGAGACAGCTCGTCGTGACGACGCCAAGCCTCAAGTCCCCGAGCCGCTGGGCGATCTCCACGGCGCGGGTGCCGGTCACGAGTGCCTCGTCCAGCTCGTCTAGCGTTGACAGGACGGTCGTCATGAAACCGCAGACCCGGCCACGCCGGCGATCGTCTTTCAACCGCTCGGCGAGGGCCTCGGCCTCGCGGAGGTGCTCGAGCATCTGCCGGACTTCACCGAGCTGGCGCAGCACCGGCCGCAGCTCGAGGCGAATCTCGAAGGCCTGTTCCAGTGCGGCCTGGCTCTCCGGCAATGCCTTGAGAACACCCAGCGCCTGCTCGAACCAGGCACGGGCGTCCGAGAGCGCCGATCGCGCGGCCGCCTTCCCTCCGGCCTGCCGTAGATAATGCACAGCCTTCTCCCGCAGCTCGCCCTGGATGGCGTGATGGGCGAGCCGCTCGACCTGCTCGCCCAGCCGGTCGGCGTAGAGTTTTTCCATCGCATCCATGACGCGCGCGTGGATGTCGCGGCGGCGTTCGTGGAGCACCCCGCTGTAGGTGACGTCGTGGGTGAGGGAGTGCTTGAAGGTGTATTGCAGGTCAGGAAAGAGCTGTGTCGCGTAAAGAAATTCAGCGGCCTGTAGATTGGAAAGCAGCCCGAGAAGCTCGTCCTCTGCCAGCTCGCAAATTGCACGCAAAAGGGTGAATGGGGCGTCGTGTCCAATTACCGCCGCCTCCTGCAGCAGGCGCTTCTCGGCGGCGGGCAGCGCGTCGATACGCGCGGCAAGCACCGCCTGCACTGTGGGCGGGACCTCGATGCTCGAGAACTGCCTCGCAAGGTGGTAGCTGCCGCGCCCGCCTTCGAGCAAACCAGTTTCGACCAGCGCTCGCACAATCTCTTCGATGAAAAATGGATTCCCACTGGCGCGTTCCACCAGAAAGCTCTTCAGGGTCGGCAGACTCGGGTCGGAGCCCAACAAGGCCTGAAACAGCTCCGTAAGGTCCTCGCTGGCAAGAGGATTAAGGCGCGCCTGGTGGTAATTTGGTCGGTTCCTCCATTCATCTCTATACTCGGGGCGGTAAGTTACCACCAGAAGCACGCGAGCATCCTGCGCGCTTACGACCAGCTCGTTCAGCAGACCGAGAGTGAGGGAGTCGCTCCAGTGAAGGTCCTCGAAGATCGCCACGACGGGCTGCACGCGATTTTCGCTCAACAACATGCGGGTGACTGCGTTATACGTGTACTGCCGATGCTGGAACGGGTCGAGGGATCGGAACGGATGCTCGCCATCCAGCGCATCGAGGAGATCCAGCACCGGCGGAATCGCGTCCTGCAGCGACGGGTCGAGCGTCAAAATCTTGCCTGTCACCTTCTCACGGATCGATGGCGTGCTGTCATGGACGTTGATCTTGAAATAATGCCTGAGGAGTTCGATGACCGGCAGGTAGGGCGTTGCGTGACCATAGGAAGCGGAGTTAGATTCCAGAACCAGCCAGTTCGCTGTATGGTGCGAATGAACGAACTCGTGCACCAGGCGCGACTTGCCCACCCCCGCTTCGCCAACGATCGCCACCACCTGACCGCGACACTGGCCGGCAAGCTGCTGCGCGCGGCGGAGTTGCTCCAGCTCAACGTCGCGGCCGACGAAGCGCGTCAAGCCACGTCCGGCGGCGGCCTGGAGACGAGTTCGCGCGGCGCCTGCGCCGGTAACCTCGTAAATTTGTATGGGATCGGCGAGCCCCTTCACCGGCATGGGGCCAAGGGGATTCATGGCGACGTAGCCTTCCGCCAATTTGAGGGTGTTGGCTGTTGTAAGCACGGAACCGGGTTTTGCCATCTGTTCCATGCGAGCCGCTAGGTGCGCTGTCTGGCCCACCACGGTGTAGTCCATGTGCAGATCATTGCCGATGGCACAGACGACGATCTCCCCTGAGTTTAGTCCGACTCGGATCGTCACCGGGACCCCCTGAGACCGCTGAACCTCGTCTGCATATCGCGTCACGGTCTCTTGCATCCTGAGCGCCGCATAACACGCTCTCACGGCATGATCCTCGTGGGCGAGCGGCGCGCCGAAAAGCGCCATGATCCCGTCGCCCATAACCCTGTTCACGGTGCCTTCGTAGTAGTGGACCGCCTCAATCATGCGTTCGAGCACTGGGTCGAGAAGCTTCTGCGCGTCCTCGGGGTCGCGGTCAGCAAGCAACTCCATCGAACCCTTAATATCGGCAAACAACACCGTGACTTGCTTCCGTTCACCCTCGAGAGCTGCTCTTGAGGTAAGGATCTTATCTACAAGGTGCTGGGGCGTGTAAGTCCTGGGCGAGGCGAAGCGGGGATCGTCCTCAACTGACTTCAGGGGATGGCCACATTCGGGGCAGAACTTGGCCGCTGACGAAACCTGGCTTCCGCAGCTGGCACAGACTCGGGCCAGCGGGGCAGCACACTCCTCGCAGAACTTCGCCTTAGCAGTGTTCTCGTGCTGGCACTTCGGGCATTTCATTGCGGTCCCGGGGAAAAGCTAGTCAGATGCACTGCCAGAGTAACGTCGCGCCTGATCGGCAACAAGGCATATATTCTTTCCCCGACTGCCGAGAAAGGCCCAGGGCAGCCGGAAAGGCAATCAGATGGCAGGCTCAACGCGACGTTTGCTGTCAGTACCCTGTACGTCGTGGTGGCTGCCGTCTGCTTCCTAATTCCGATGGTTTCGTTGCACGCCGCCAGCATGATTGCGCCAGCGTACAAGTCCGTTTCCGTCGGTGAACAATATCCGCATTAATTTTCCACCGTATTGACCGATGAGTGACCGAGACTGAGCGCAAGAATTCAGGAGCAATTGTCCATTCACCGAACTGCGGTCACGCTCGCCTGCCGCCGCACTGTGTGCTTCATTGGCCACGTCAGGTTGTGGCAGTCCGCCCCGAAGGCGCGGATCGACACGCGCACCCGCTTGATCCGCCGGGGTAGTGGGCACGGCACGTCGGAAAGGTGGTTGGAGTAATCGGGGGAGACCCGTCACGGGCGAGGGTAGCGGCCTCAACGTCGCGACAGGCGGCGGCCATGGCGGGAGTCGGACAGGGTCGTATGACCGTGGAAGCCGGGTAATGCCGGCGGAGGAAAGGGCCCTGACTTCTGGTACGCTTTCCAAGATGGCGAGGTCGTGGTGATTGGCGATGAGCCTGAGAACACCATCAAAGACAGGCGCCGTCCGAGACTGCTGTGTCGAGGGGCGAAGGAGAGTTATCACCGTGCAGAAGCCGCGTGCGGTTGGTTTACTCCCCGTGTGCCTCACGGTGAAACCAGTCGGAGAGCCGGATGCCTTAATCGGGCACGTCCGGTTCGATGAGGGGGGATGGGAACCGGAGCGTTGCCGGAGCCGCCAAAGATCGCATGATAATGCGGGACCCTGGCTGGGAGCAATTTACCCCTTCACGCCGCGAAAAGAAACCACCGAACGATCGATCCGCACGGACGGCACGCTGATTTGCAGTCAACCCAAGCAGAAATTTCCCACTGGTGATTAGATCCATGAATGCGCCGATTTCTGCGATCTCCACCGGGTTGTGCAGCGGCAGTAAAATGAGGTTGGTGCCGATCGCTCGGCGGCGACACGCTGCAACAGCGGCGATGAAGCCGTCGAAGGCTTTCCTAGCCTCTTCGAGGCCTTCTTGCTCATGTTGCGGCACAACTACGGCTGGATCTTCTTTATTCAGGTGATGTCTTACATCGGCAAGCTGTATTAGCCGGAACTGGATCTGACAGATGATGCCTGGTTGAGCGATCGGGTTTTGGTGTCCGATGCTGTTAGGCAGCGATCATTTTCTCCTTGGTCGTCGGCAGTGCGTCAAGGAAAGTCTGCATCGGCGTCTTGCCGAAGCACCAGCGTCCTTGATGTGGCCGCGTCTCATTGTATTCGCAAAGCCACAGATCAAGATCGACCTGCAGCTCGTCGATCGAACGATACACCTTTTTGCGGAAGGCGACGCGGTAGA
>WNGL01012884.1_pt1 | contig 10999 bp, 7 predicted proteins | sample 5400591 | NCBI WGS metagenome assembly WNGL01 (sample SAMN13153377, study PRJNA577476) | soil metagenome | isolation source: 80 cm soil or saprolite under Garry oak tree replicate 1 | place: USA:California | collected 2016-06-15
TCTGGAACCAGTTCCCCTAAATCGACATACTTCTGAGCTTTTAACGCGAGCTCGGTCTGCTCTTCAAATGCCTTTCGGAACAGGTCACCGCTAGCAATATGCCGGACTCCGAGAAGCTGGGAAAGCTTCTCTGCCTGTGTGCCTTTTCCTGCTCCCGGTGCTCCGATCAGGATGATATCCATGTCTTTCCTCCAATGCAAGTTCGTAGAGATGCCGACTCGCTTGCTACGCACAGCAAGCGTTTACCTGGCTTTTTAAGGAGAGCCTAGAACACTGACTTCACTATATCATCACAACGCGTTGCTTTGCCAACACAATCACCTCATAATCTCATCCCTGCCGGCGATACTGTGGTCACAAACGCGTCACAATGCTGGCAATTGAAATGTTCGCAAAACATATTCCTCTTCAGAAAAATATATTTTCGTTTCGGATAAATAGTTGATGAGATTAAGATAAATACTTGACAGGGCCCCACATGCAACGTATACTTGGGGGAATACAAGAAGACCTGGTTGTGACAAACGCGCAGTCTTTCCTTGCGCCAGCGCCTTTGACAACGGTGACAGGACTGACACACAAGGAAGTATAGTATGCAAGCACACATTGCTGTTCCATTGGATGGCTCGTCTTTAGCAGAGACGATTCTTCCCCATGCTACTGCTCTTGCGCGTGCAACCTCCGCCAGGGTTACACTGCTGCGTGTCATGCCTCCGGTTACCTCGTTGGGACTTATGGGCGTAGAACTCCCCGAGAACTGGTTTGACGAAGAAATGGCCTGGTCGCGCAACTACCTGGCGCAAGTAGCCAGACACCTTACGGATGAGGGAGGGATAAACGTACAGACGGAGGTTTTGGAGGGAGATCCGGCAACAGAGATCGTCACGTATGCTCAAAAAAAGCATGATGTTACCCTGGTCGCAATGACCACACATGGTTTGAGTGGGGGACATCGCTGGCTTCTGGGCAGTGTCGCGATCAAGGTGCTCCATGTGCTGCCCACATCGCTTCTCCTCTTCAACCCGCATGGAAAAGTACACAGGCCACCAGGTCCTATCTCCTACAAGACTATTCTTGTCCCGCTCGATGGCACACGGGTGGCAGAACAAGCTCTGGATGAAGCTAAAAGCATTGCATCGCACATGAAAGCGACGTTGCTTCTGCTTTCTATGATGCCAGTTTCCCCGGAGAGTGCTGCAAACGGTTACCTTGAGCGTGAAGCAGAAGTATTACGCAAGCAAGCACTGCAGGTAGCAGTATGGGAGAACGACGGGCATCCAGTTGAGGAGATTCCACAGATCAGTATGGGCCTTGAGCATCATGCAGGACTGGTCGTCATGATCGCTCGTGGGCACGGTGACAGGCAGCAACACCTACTGAGAAGTATAAGCGAGAAGTTCTTGCAACACTCCGAGGTGCCGGTTCTCCTGTCGCAGGTGCAAGAGTTTATCAGTCAAGAGGGAGAAGAAAATTATGAACGATGACAATAATACATGTGACCGATTGCGTCGTCTACATTCACACCTTGTCCGCGAGATAAACATGCTGAGAAAAAGCGTCGATGAAGAGGAACGCGAAGGTGTAGTTAACCCGGTAGAAACGATTACCATTATCGAGGGCCTCCAGAAGGCGCTCCACACTATCCACCTTGAATTGCAAAAATGCCCTGGTAATGGAGAAATCTGACCCAGGTCCTTATTCCTCACTACCTGACCTTCATCTTGCAACAGATGGAGGTAGATCGTTTCCTTCCCAGGTTTTTCATTCGTATTGCACAGAAAGACGTTGAACTGGCAGGCTGCAGTTGTTGTATAATTCTTGCAGGTTGCATAGGTTCTTCCTTTTTGGAAGGTAGCTATTTACTGGCTGCCTGTCAAGAAGAGAAAAACAAAGAAAAGGTAAGTAAGTCCCCGAGGAGGAGGACAGACTCCGCCTCTCACAGGAGAAGGAAGGGAACAGATGGAACCAACCAAAATACAAGCTAAAGTGCGGATACCCCGCGGAAAGTTCAATGGGATCAATGCCGTTGCCGATGAAAGAGGGATCATCGCTGCCGCAGCGATGGATCAGCGTGGTTCGCTGCGCAAAGCCATTACCAAGGCGAAGGGAAGTGATGCCACTGAAGCCGAAGTGATCGAGTTCAAGGTGCTGGTGACCGAGGTACTCACGCCATACGCCAGTGCGATTTTGTTAGACCCGGAGTACGGGCTCGAAGCGGTGAAACATCGGGCCAAACAGGCCGGTGTGTTGCTCGCTTACGAAAAAACCGGTTATGATGCCTCGATCAAGGGGCGACTGCCCGATCTACTCCCGGAATGGTCGGTGCGGCGGCTCATCAATGCCGGTGCCAACGTGATCAAAATCTTGATGTACTATGATCCCGACGATACGGAGCAGATCAACACGATCAAAGAGGCGTTCATCGAGCGCGTGGGGGCCGAATGCCACGCCTACTCCGTGCCCTTTTTCTTGGAGGTTCTTGCCTACAGTGACGAGATTGGCGACGAGAGCAGTCTCGCGTTCGCAAGGGTCAAGCCCTCTAAGGTGAAGAAGTACATGCGGGAATTCTCCCAGCCGCAGTACGGAGTGGACGTGCTGAAAGTCGAAATCCCGGTGAATATGCGCTATGTTGAGGGCTCGAAGGCCAACCCGGATGGGCAGGTCGCCTATAGTCGGGACGAGGCTAAACAGCACTTCAGCGAGGCTGCAGCTGCTACCCGTGTGCCCTTCATCTATCTCAGCGCCGGTGTCAGAGACGAGGTCTTCCTCGAGAGTCTGGGGCTGGCTGCCGAAGCCGATACGCCCTTCTCTGGTGTGTTGTGCGGGCGGGCGACTTGGCAGGATGGAATCCCCATATATGGGAAAAGTGGGGCCACGGCATTACGGAGATGGTTAGAAGATCAGGGGGTGCGGAACATTCAGGCATTGAATGAGGTGCTGAAGAAGGGGGCGAAGCCCTGGTGGGACTTCTATGGGGGCAAAGATAACATTGAACTTGTAGACGCAGAGATGTACCACCTGTAGTAATAATAAAAGAGTGTCCTTCCTTCATGAACCCTTTGGAGGCGTTATGATCACAATTGATGAGCGTCTCATCCGCTTGCAAGCCAGGGCGGCAGATAAGCAGGAGGCCATCCGCCAGGCCGGTCAGCTCCTTGTGGACAGTGGGTACATCGATGCAGGTTACATTGCCAGTATGCTTGGCCGGGAAGAAGTGGCCAACACCTATCTCGGCAATGGCATCTCGATTCCCCACGGCCTGCCCAAAGACCGCGACTTGATCAAGCAGACGGGTATTGCCGTTGTGCAAGTGCCTGCAGGTGTGACCTGGAATCCCGGAGAAACCGCACGTCTCATCGTGGGGATCGCGGCCAAATCCGACGAGCACATTGAGATGTTGCGACGGCTCACTCGTGTGCTGGGCGACCAGGAGCAAGTGGCCCGCCTGACCCAGACGACCGACCCGCGCGACATCATCGAAGCCTTGACGGGTGAGCGCCCTGCCGCCCCCCCCAGGAGCGCCGATGTGGCTGATTATGCGAACTTCTTAGACGCGGTGATCCTCAACAAGACCGGACTGCATGCCCGTCCTGCCGCCACCTTTGTCGATCTGGCCAAGCGCTTTCAGGCCGACATCAAAGTGCGTCACGGTGATGCCGTCGCCAATGGGAAAAGCCTCATCTCCCTGTTGCAATTGGGCGTCGAACATGGCGCGACTGTTCGCGTTTCGGCCCAGGGCTCTGATGCTGCCGCTGCCCTTGATGCCCTCCAGTCTGCCATTGCCGTAGGGCTTGGGGATGAGCCAGAAGAGCAGCTCCCCCCGGCTCCTGGCGGCGGCAGTCAGGGCTGGTCTCCGCAAGCTGCAGGCGCGACCATTGCTGGCATTCCCGCTTCCGGCGGGCTCGCTATTGGCCCCGTGCGCAAGTACCAGCAGCAGTCTGCCTTCGTCGTCACCGACAATGCCAGCGACCCGATCAGCGAAGGAGACCGGCTCCAACGCGCACTGAATGCTGCCCAGGATGAGCTGGACAGGCTGCATGAGGAGGTCAAAACCCGCCTTGGCTCGGGCAAGGCGGCCATTTTCCGCGTGCATGCCGAATTTCTCAACGATGCTGCACTGGTGATGCAGACTGTTTCTCTCATCTATCAAGGACACAGTGCCGCCTGGGCCTGGCAGCATGTCATCGATGAACGCGTGCGCCAGATGCAGCAACTCGACGATCCCATCATCGCGGGACGTGCCGTCGACCTGAGCGACGTAGGGCAGCGGGTGCTGCAGCAGTTGGTTGGAACGGCCGACGAGCGCCCGGTGGCCTTCGATGCGCCTGCTATTCTCCTCGCCGACGACTTAACCCCATCCGACACCGCCACCCTCGATCTGGACATGATCCTGGGCCTGTGTACTGCTAAAGGTGGCCCCACCTCGCATACGGCCATTCTGGCCCGGGGCTTCGGCGTGCCTGCGGTTGTGGGCGCTGGGGAAGCGGTGCTCGACGTACCCAACGGCACGCTGGGTATCCTGGATGGCGATAGCGGCAAACTCTATCTCAAGCCGAGCGAAGCCGATGTACAGGCGGCCAGGAACCTGCAAGAGCAGGGGCAACGGCAGCAAGACGAAGCCCGTGCCAGCAGCCTGGCGCCTGCAGTCACTACCGACGGGTACCGGGTGGAGGTGGCCGCCAACATCAATCGCGCTGCCGACGCCCCGAAAGCCATCGAAGCGGGCGCCGAGGGCGTTGGCTTGATGCGTACGGAGGTTCTGTTCCTGGCTCGTGATTCAGTTCCTTCCGAGGACGAACAGTTCGAGGCCTACCGCGCGATGGCGCAGGCGCTGGGCGACCGTCCACTGATTATTCGCACGCTGGATATCGGGGGCGACAAAGAGGTGCCGTACCTCCACTTACCCAAGGAGGATAATGCCTTCCTGGGCGTGAGAGGAATTCGTCTGTGCCTGGTGCGCCCCGACCTGTTCATCCCCCAACTGCGGGCCATCTATCGAGCCGCCGCCTATGGCCGGATCCACATCATGTTCCCCATGATTTCTACGCTCGAAGATGTGGAGCGGACGCGTGCCATTACCGAACAGGTGCGGCAGGAGTTAAACGCGCCGCCGGTGCCTCTTGGAATCATGGTCGAAGTGCCATCCGCCGCCATTCTGGCTGATCACCTGGCCCGGGAAGTCGATTTCTTCTCCATCGGCACCAACGATCTGACCCAGTACACACTGGCCATGGATCGACTGCATCCACAATTGGCCCGGCAGGCCGACGCGCTGCACCCGGCAGTGCTACGCATGATCGAGCGCACCGTGCAGGCGGCCCGGGCTGCAGGCAAGTGGGTCGGGGTGTGTGGAGGCCTGGCCGGAGATCTCAAAGGAGCGGTGATCTTAACAGGGCTGGGGGTGTCAGAGCTGAGCGTGAGTGTGCCTAGCATTCCGGCAGTGAAAGCAGAAATCCGCAGTCACTCTCTCGCGGACATGCAGAAGATCGCCCAGCGAGCCTTGCAGTGCCGTACAGCAGCGGAGGTGCGTAGTCTATGAGAATCGCAACCGTGACGCTCAACCCGGCCATTGATATGACCGTCAGGGTCGATGGTTTTCAAACGAATACAGTCAACCGCGGCCAGACGATGCAATTCGACGCGGGCGGAAAAGGGGTAAATGTTGCCTCGTTTTTAGCGGACTACGGCCACGCCACTGCCGTGACGGGTTTTCTGGGCCAGGAAAACGCCGACATCTTCGAGAAGCTCTTTGCGCACAAGAGGATAGACGATCGGTTTGTGCGCATTCCGGGACGTACCCGCATCGGGGTGAAAATCGTCGATGAAGCGAACCAGCAGACAACCGACATCAACATGCCGGGTCTGCTTCCTACTACAGAGGCGATGAACACGTTGCTGGAGACAATCGAAAGGCTTGCCGCTTCATATGAATGGTTTGCGTTGTCGGGTAATTTGCCTCCGGGCGCGCCTGCCACGATCTATGCCACGATCATCACCCAACTCAAGAGGCATGGTAAGCAGGTGGTGCTGGACACCAGCGGTGAAGCCCTCCGGGAAGGTGCGCGGGCAGGTCCAACCGTTGTCAAGCCGAATGTGGACGAACTGCAACAGCTGACCGGACAATCGCTTCCGGATGAGGCTGCTATTGAGCAAGCGGCTCGCCAACTCCTGGGTGACATACGGCTGGTGGTCATATCCATGGGGGAGCGGGGCGCGCTGTTTGTCGATGCAGCCACAACGCTGATCGCGATCCCTCCGCCGGTGCTGGTGAAAAGTACGGTTGGCGCTGGTGATGCGATGGTGGCGGGGCTGATCGCAGGCCAGGTCCAGGGATTGAGCATGCCTGATTGCGCCCGGCTCGCCACGGCCTTTTCGCTCGGGGCGATCACATATGCCGGTCACAACCTTCCTCCTCCTGAGGTGCTTCAGGCATATGTCCAGCAGGTAACCGTTCACATCTCTACTCGTGTTCCTCGTAGTGCATAAGAGTTGCTCTGGCTTTATCTTTGACACACAGGGAGAACCAACATGGTGAATATTGTCGCAGTCACCTCATGCCCGACAGGGATCGCTCATACTTTCATGGCAGCGGAAAGCCTGAAGCGCGCGGCGCAAGAGCAGGGTCACACGATTAAAGTAGAGACCCAGGGGTCCGTTGGCTCGCAAAACACGTTGACCCAGGCTGATATTCAGGAAGCGGGCCTGGTCATCATCGCGGCCGATACTAAAGTGGATATGAGTCGCTTTGCCGGCAAAGCGACTTATGAAACTTCGACGGATACCGCCATTCACGACGGTCCGGGGGTGGTCAAGAACGCGCTAGCCCAGGTGACGGCCCGTCCCACCGCTCCCGCTGCCAAAATGGACACCCCCAAGAGGATCGTCGCAATCACCTCGTGCCCGACGGGGATCGCTCACACCTTTATGGCAGCCGAAGGTCTGCAGAAGGGAGCGGAAGCGCTAGGCCACTCGATCAAGGTGGAAACACAGGGGTCGGTGGGCGCGCAAAATACGTTGACCGATGCCGACGTGCGGGCAGCGGACCTGGTTATCATCGCTGCCGACACCAAAGTAGATAAGAGCCGCTTTGCGGGCAAACCGATCTATGAAACCTCGACGAATGCCGCGATCAAAGATGGTCAGGCCCTGGTTAAGGATGCTCTGGCACAAGCAGTGAGCAGCCCTGCCCAGGCTGGCAAAACGGATTATATGGCCGAGGTGCAGAGCGCCAAAGCGGCGCGGTCCAGGTCGCGCAGTGGCCCCTACAAGCATCTCCTGACGGGTGTCTCATATATGATCCCGTTCGTGGTTTCAGGCGGCATCATGATCGCGCTGGGCTTTGCGGTCGGAGGCATCGATGTGGACAAAGCGACCAGTGGCCTGGGCTGGGGACTCTTCCAGACCGGCGCGAATGGCGCGTTCGTGCTCTTTGTGCCCGTCCTGGCAGGCTTCATCGCTTACTCCATCGCTGATCGGCCCGGCCTGGCTCCGGGCATGGTCGGCGGGCTCCTGTCGACGACCATTATTGGCGCCGGCTTCCTGGGCGGCATCGCAGCAGGCTTCCTGGGGGGCTACACAGTCTACTGGCTCAACAGATGGATCAAGCTGCCACGCAACCTGGTTGGCCTCATGCCCGTGCTGATCCTGCCGGTGCTTGGGGTGGCCATTGTCGGCTTGCTGATGATCTTCGTGATTGGCCCACCCGTCCACCTGATCAACCAGGGCCTGACCAACTTCTTGAAGGGGCTGGGGACAGGCAACGCGCTGCTGCTGGGACTGATCATGGGCGGGATGATGGCCGTCGATATGGGCGGCCCGGTCAACAAAGCTGCCTACGCGGTGGCGGTCGGACTGCTGGCCAGCAAGATTTATGCCCCCATGGCCGCGGTGATGGCCGCTGGGATGACGCCACCGTTGGCATTGGGGTTGGCAACCTACCTCTTCAAGAACCGCTTTACAAATGATGAGCGAGAAGCCGGCAAGTCCGTATGGGTGCTCGGGCTGGCCTTTATTACCGAAGGGGCCATTCCCTATGCCGCCGAAGATCCGTTCCGCGTGATACCGTCCTGTATCCTGGGCTCGGCAGTGGCGGGAGGGTTGTCGATGCTCTTTGGGTGTCAGCTGCGCGTTCCGCACGGTGGGATCTTCGTCCTGCCCATCCCAAATGTGGTCACCAACCTGCCCATGTACCTGCTCGCCATTGTCATTGGCACGCTGGTCACGACAGGCGCCCTGTTTGTCCTCAAACGGCCCATTGCGGTTGAGGAAGAAGTTACTGTACCAGCGGCCGCGTAATGCACCGAAAAAAGTGGGCCACCCGGCACCAATCCAGGTTGGCAAGGATGCTAGCGCGTCTACTGATGTCAGTAGACGCGCTAATATGAAAGGAAATCTAGCCATGCTCAGCCGCCCTGTAAGGAGGAGGAGAAGCGTTCCTGCTCACATGGAAGGGAGGGACTTGAAAGGCATTACGCCACGTCTCGGCTACGCCTCCCTTGTGGCTAATGCAGGGAGGCGTAATACGCGCCGGTACAACTGGCTATAGGCGCGGGCACTGGCGGACCAGCGCGAGTCGTACGCCATCGCACGTGCGACGAGACTGGGCCAGCGATCGCGCTCCGCGTAATGCCGCAATGCACGGCGCAGTGCATCGAGCAGGGCAGAGGCCGCGTACGGTGTGAAGCTGAACCCATTGCCGGTACTGGGATTGGCATCCAGGTCGGTGACTGTGTCGGCCAACCCGCCGGTCGCTTGGACGATGGGCAGCGTGCCATAGCGCAGCGCGATCAACTGCCCCAGGCCGCCCGGCTCGAAGGCGCTCGGCATGAGAAAGAAGTCCGCCCCGGCATAGATACGGTGGGAGAGGGCGACGTCGAAGCCGATACGCGCACGCACGTTGCCGGTGTTCTTGGAAAGCTCACTGAACACCTGCTCGTAGCGCGGGTGCCCGGTGCCCAGCACCACGAGCTGCAGCGGCAGTTCTCGCAGTTCAGCAGAGATCTCGGCTATGAGATCGAAGCCCTTCTGATCGACGAGCCGGCTGACGATGCCTACCACCGGTACATCTGGATCGTCCGGCAGCCCGAACTCCTGCCGCAGTGCCGTGCGATTGTGGGCTTTAGCAGTTGTGGCCTCCGCTGCGCTGTACTGCTCCACCAGGTCGACATCAGTTGCGGGATTCCATGCATCCCAGTCGAGGCCATTGGGAATGCCGAAGATGCGAGGATGGCGCTGAAAGAGGACCTCGTCGAGGCCCCAGCCGTAGTCCAGCGTCTGGATCTCCTCGGCGTAACGGTGCGAGACGGTTGTCACCACGTCAGCATACTGGATGCCCGCTTTCATCCAGTTCACGTCGCCCCAGAACTCCAGGCCGCTGGAGTTGAAGACACGTGCCGGGTCCAGCCCGGCCTCACCCAAAATGGAGGGGTCCCAGCGCCCCTGGTATTGCAGGTTATGCACCGTGTAGACGATGCGAGTCGCTCCCTGGCGCAAGAGGTGGCAGGGCCTCGAGCAGGCCCCGGCAAAACAGGAGGAAGCGCCGCTGCTCGTCGTGCTGGTCCAGTCCGAGGTAGAGCTGCTGGTGCCGGCCAAAGTACCACTCGTGCTCAAGCAGGTAGACGGTGACCGGCGAGTTGGGGAGGGTGGTCTGGTAGATAGATATGGTCTGGTCGAACCCGGCCATGGGGAGCGTCCGCACGACCCCCGTGGGTTTGAGCGCCCAGCGGGTGGGATCAATGGTCCCGTAGCGTGGCAGAAAGAGGCACACCTCGTGGCCTAAAGCTGCCAGTTCCCTGGGCAGGCTCCCTATGACGTCGGCCACGCCGCCTTCCTTGGCAAAGGGAACTGCCTCTGTGGCAACCAAAAGAATCTTGAAGCGCATGTCATTTGTCATCCTATTCTCCCACACGCAGAATTTGTTGCTAGTTATGATACCATATTAGAAGAATGGTTGCGCAAAACAACCTGCTGCGGGAAGAGGGACTTGAAATTCACAACGCCACGTACGTGCTGGATAAATCCGCACTACATGCTGGATGAATCCGCATTCTACGGCGTCGCTTGTGGCTAGTGAGAAGAGGGCAAGCGCCCTTCCCTTAGAAACGGGAGCTACGCTCCTCGTAGAGTATAGTGCACCGTGCCCTATTATGCAGGGGTACGGACACTATGCAGAAAGGATAGGCTGTGCTATGAGTAATGTGCTGGCCCTTATTCTGGCCGGGGGTCAAGGTGAACGGTTGAGCCTCCTCTCACAAAAGCGTGCCAAGCCCGCCGTCCCGTTCGCCGGCAAGTACCGCATCATTGATTTTGCCCTGAGCAACTGCGTCAACTCCGGCATCGCTGATGTCGCAGTGCTGACACAGTATCGCCCCCATTCGCTGCACGATCATATCGGCATTGGCAAGCCCTGGGATCTGGATCGACAGAAGGGCGGCATTCACTTGCTCCAGCCGTATGTGGGGCGCCAGGAGTCAGATTGGTACCAGGGCACCGCCGACGCGGTTTACCAGAATCTCAGCTTCATTATGGAAGCGCGTTGCGACTATGTGCTCGTCCTGGCCGGTGACCATATTTATCGCATGGATTATACGCCGATGATCGCCTTTCACCAGCAGCATAATGCCGATGTCACCCTTGGCGCCGTGATCGTACCTCTCGAGGAAGGTCATCGTTTTGGCATTCTGGAAACAGATGCCGGGGGGCGGGTCATCTCGTTTGAGGAGAAGCCTAAGGAGCCGCGTGGTACACTGGGTTCAATGGGCATCTACGTATTCAATCGCGACACGCTGATCCGTGTCCTCATCGAGGACGCACGACCGGCTGAAACCGGCGTCCCTCCCACCCAGCATGACTTCGGCCGCAACATTATTCCGGCAATGGTGGCTCGAAGCGAGCGCGTCTATGCCTATCCCTTTGCCGGCTATTGGCAGGATGTGGGCACCGTGCAATCCTACTGGGAGACACATATGGAATTGCTTGGTGAGCGCCCTGCCTTCGACCT
>WNGL01023701.1_pt1 | contig 10999 bp, 13 predicted proteins | sample 5400591 | NCBI WGS metagenome assembly WNGL01 (sample SAMN13153377, study PRJNA577476) | soil metagenome | isolation source: 80 cm soil or saprolite under Garry oak tree replicate 1 | place: USA:California | collected 2016-06-15
CCCGAGCCGGTCGCGATAGAATGCGAGCGAGGCCTCGAAGTCGGAGACGGCCAGGATCGCACCTGCGCGCGTGGCAGGGACCCGCGCCATCAGTTGTGCGTCATGCCCGCATCGGCGACGAGGAGCTGGCCCGTGACCCAGCCCGCCTCCTCCGAAGCGAGGAACGCAACCGAAGGCGCGATGTCGGCCGCCTCACCGCGACGTGGGATGCACTGGAGCATTTGGACGAACTCGAAAGCCTCAGCGTGCGGGCTGGCCATCACTCCCTCGGTCGCGGTCAGCCCGGGCGCGACCGAATTGACCGTGATCCCGTACTTGCCGAGTTCGCGAGCGGCCGCGCGGGTGAACGCCCAAACGCCACCTTTCGACGCAACGTAGTGGGCGAGGTTCGGCGTCCCGGCCAGGATCACGTTCGAGGTGACGTTGACGATCCGTCCGTAACCCGCATCGCGCATCGGCTTCTCGACCGCCTTCATCGTCAGGAACAGCCCGTCGAGGTTGACCGACATGATCCGGCGCCACTCGTCGAACGTGATGTCGTCCCAGGCCGTGAACGGCACGATGGCCGCGACGTTTGCGAGCACATCCACTTTGCCGTGCCGCGAGACGGTCTCGTCGACCATGCGCTGGACGTCTTCGGGGCTCGAGATGTCCGCCTGCACAGCGGTTCCGTCGACGCCCGCGGCCGTTGTCTCGGCACCCTCGCCGTTCACGTCGACCGCGACGACCTTCGCGCCTTCGGCAGCAAGCTTGTCCGCAACCGCCTTGCCGATTCCCTGCGCCGCGCCGGTGACGATCGCGACTCGATCCTGCAGCTTCATCTCTCTCTGCCTCCTAACCCTCGTAGAAGTCCGGCGCGTGCTTATAGCCGTTCCAGGCGTCCATGTCGTGCGAGAAGAAGATCTCAGCGTCGTTCTCCGCTGCGACCTGCTTCACCCGCTCGATCGACGCCACTCCCGCGACCGGGTCGTAGTGGAAGCCCGGCTGTACTCCCTTTTCGAGCGCCTCGGAGGTGTAGACGACGTCGAATGCGAAGACGAGCGGCCGGCCCGAGTCAGGCGTCACGAGCAGCGAGTAGTGACCGATCGTGTGGCCCGGCGTCTCGAAGAGCCACAGGCCCCGCGCAAGCTGGGTGTCACCGGAGATCGTCCGGAAGCTTGCGCCCCCGTGGTCCCATGAGCGGTCGGAGTAGCCAAAGCGCTCGAACGGCTGGCAGTTCCGCGCCTGCTCGAGTTCGCGCTCGTGCACGACGACTGTTGCCTCCGCCAGGTGTTTGTTGCCGCCGACGTGGTCGAAGTGGAGATGGGAGTTCACCAGGGTCGTGACGTCGCTCGGCTCGACGCCGCACGCGCGAAGCTGAGCCGGAATCGTCTGCTCAGGCGTCTGCTCCGGAAGCTCGAATGGCAGCACCGCGTTCGTGTGGTCCAGATCGAAGCCGGTGTCGAACACGAAGAGGCCGTCGTCGTGTTCGATCAGCAGCCCGTAGGACGGAATCCGCACCGGCGTTCCACCGCCGATGTTCCACATCAGCTGAGCGTGGTCGATCACGATCGAGCCGTTGTCCAGGAGGTAGATCTTCACCTCGGCCTCCTAGGAGAGCGCCTTGCGGACGCCGATGAGCTTGCGCGCCCGCTCGGCCCGCAGCTGGTCGACCCGTTCGGGCGTGTACTCGTACAGCCCCCCGCCGGTCTTCATGCCGAGCTTCCCTTCGGCCGTTCGATCGGTGATCGTCTTCGACACCTCCGTGGAGTTGCAGAGGTCCTGGTTCAGATAGCTGCCGACCGCCTGGTAGATGTCGAGCCCCGCCATGTCGAGCAGCTCCATCGGGCCGATCACGGCGAGCTTGTAGCCGATTCCCCAGCGCACGCACCGGTCCATGCCATCGGCGTCGATGATGCCCCGGTCGACGAGGTCGACCGCTTCGCGCATGATCGCGTACAGGATCCTGTTCTCGACGAAGCCTGGAACCTCTCGCTCGACGACCGCCTCGTACCCGATGCGCTCGACGAGGGCCACGGCCGCGTCGACGGTCTCTTCGCTCGTTCGCTCACCCGGGATCACCTCGATCATCGGGATCAGGTGCGGCGGGTTCGACCAGTGCGTTCCTACGACGCGCTCCGGGTTTACGCGCCCTTCGGCGATCTTCGTGATCGGGATCCCCGACGTATTCGAAGCCAGGATCGTGTCGGCGGCGACGTGGCGTTCGAGGTCGCGGAAGACCTCGTGCTTGATCTCGAGCTTCTCCGGCACGGCCTCGAACACGAAATCGACGTCCTCGAGCGCGCCGGCTAGGTCGGCGGTGTACCGGATCGAGCCTCCCTCGACGCGCGGAGTCTCCAGCTGGTCGAGTACGCCCTCGGCCAGGCCGACGCCGGCCTTCGACCGGTCGAGCGCCTCCTCGCTGACGTCATACATCGCCACCGCGATGCCCGCACGCGCCAGCACGGCGCCCATTCCCGGTCCCATCGTTCCGGTTCCGATCACCGCGGCGCGTCGCACCGCAGGCCTGGCGGTGGCCGCGCCCCCGGCGGCCGGCTGTTTTACCGTGGCCATTTTCCCTCCTGTTTCAGTGTCTGGATTCGCCGCCAGACCCGTTCCGGAGTCAGCGGCAGCTCTTGCATCGGAACGCCCACGTCGGCCAATGCATTCACCACGGCCGCAGGGACTGCGGCGAGGGCGCCTTCCCCGCACCCCTTGGCGCCGTACGGTCCGGGCCCGTCCTCGTTCTCGACGATGACGCAGGTCATCTCGTCGGGGAGATCCGTGAAGCTGGGCACGCGGTAGTCGAGCAACGTGTCGTTCAGCAGCTGTCCATCCTCGAACACCATCTCCTCGAAGAGCGCATTGCCGAGGCCCTGCAGCGTCGCCCCCTCGTCCTGGCGCTGGACGAGCTGAGGGTTGATCGCGCGTCCGACGTCGGCAACGGTTGCGGTGCGCCGCACACGCACGACCCCTGTCTCCGGCTCGACCTCGACCTCGGCTGCGCCGACGCAGACCTCCCAGAAGACGGGGCCCTCGGCGTACGAGCCGGTGCCTGCCGGCGCGACCTCGCCGCTCCCGATCAGCTCACCGCCGGCGAGCCCGAAATGGCGGCGAAGGAGTTCCGGGTAGGCCGCGGACTCGAGTGGATCTCCCGCGGCGATCTCCTCCAGCTGGTCGTGCACCTGCCTCGCGGCCCGCTGCACCGCGAGCCCCGCGATCGTGGTCGAGCGGCTCGCTCCGGTCGAGCGGTCGTAGGGCGTGAAGCGCGTGTCTGTCCCGCGCACAGTGACTTGCTCGATGTCGACGCCGAGTTCCTCCGCAGCGATCTGCGCGAAAACGGTGCGCGGCCCCTGCCCGACCTCGGTCGTGCCGACGAGCACGACGACCTGGCCGTCGGCCTCCAGTCGCACGATCGCCGTCGAGACCGGATGGGCGCCGGCCGCGAGCAGGCCGACCGAGACCCCGCGGCCGACGTTCGCCGCCTTCGGCTCCGACCAACCGATCGCGGCGGCGACCTTCTCGACGTCGCCGACGAGATCGGCGTCGAGCGGCTTGGCGCCGTTGCGCAGTTCTTCGCCGGGCCGGCAAAGGTTCTCGCGTCGCACGGCCAGTGGATCCAGGCCTGCACGCCGTGCGAGCTCGTCGATCTGCGATTCCCCGATCCACTGGAGATGTGCCGCGCCGAACGCGCGATAGGAGCCCGCGGGTCCCGTGTTGGTGTACACGCAGCGGGCGTCGACGCGGTAGGCATGCCACCGGTACGGCCCCGGCGCGGCGTCTCCGCCGGTCGCAGTCACCCGCGGGCCGGCAGCGCATGCCGTGTCGTCGCGTCGTCACCATTGATTCGTCGACTCGGTTCTGGATTCGCACCGGCCGGCCGGCCTTGCGCGCGAGCGCGACCGTCAGCGGCTCCATCTTCGTATACGACTTCGAGCCGAAGCCGCCGCCGAGGTAGGGGACGACGACGCGGACGTTCGTAAGCGGAACCGCGAACAGGTCGGCGAGCTCCGCGCGGACGAGGAACGGATGCTGACACGTCGACCAGACCGTTATTTCCTGACCCTCGACCTGTGCGACGACCGTATGCGTCTCCATTGCGTACTGGTAGACAGCCGGGAAGGAGTAGTCGCCCTCGACAACGAGATCGGCCCGCGCGGACACCGACTGAAGCTCGCCGCGGTCGATCCGATAGCGGTAACAGACGTTTCCCTCGCGGGGTGGAAGGTCGCCGAGCCCATGGAAGAGCCCCGGTCGGACCGGGCCTTCGTGAAGCATCGGCGCGTCGTCGGCGAGCGCCCGCTCGATCGTGCCGACGACCGTAAGTTCCTCATACTCGACACGGATCGCATTCAGGGCGGCCGCGGCACACGGTCGACCGCGACGACCGGGCGGTCCTTGATCGCGTGACCCCAGTACCGGTCGAGGTCGGTGAGGTCGTCAGCGGTGAGGACGCAGACGACACCGGGCAGCGTCTCGGCCTCGCTCGCGTCGACGGCCAGCACCCTGGCGTGGGCGAACGGAGACCGCAGCACCTTCCCGTGCACCATTCGCGGCACCACGAAGTCGCCGACGAACTGCGCGGCGCCGCGCAGCTTCTCGTGCGCATCGCGCCGTGGAACCGAGCGCCCGACCTGTGCGAGCGGTGGCCGCTCGAGGATGCTCATTCCTCTACTCCGGCGAGCTGGGCCACGGCTTCGACGATCCCGTGATAGCCGGTGCAGCGGCACAGGTTGCCGGCGAGGCCCCGCCGGATCTCCTCGTTCGTCGTCGGCCGTCCTTCGTCGAGTAGGAACTTCGTCGTCAGCAGCATCCCCCCTGTGCAGAAGCCGCACTGGAGTGCGGCGTGGTCGACGAACGCGCGCTCGAACCGCTCGAACTCCGGCAGTTCGGCGAAGCCCTCGATCGTGAGGACGTTTCGGCCGTCGACATCCGCAACGAGCATGCAGCACGAGCTGACCGGGAGGCCGTCGACGAGCACCGTGCAGGTCCCGCACACCTGGACGTCGCACGACCGTTTGGCGCCAGTGAGTCCGTGCTGCTCCCGCAGGTAGTCGAGCAGGAGAGCCTGCGGCGCGACGTCGTCGCGAACAACGTGACCGTTCAGGTGCAGCTCGACGATCACGAACCCGAAGGCGCCTCGTCGGCCTGGCGCTCCAGCTTCCTGAGCCACGCCTGCCAGTACTCCTCGACCAGGCCGTCGTGGTACTTGGCGGGATACATCCGGCGCGCGAGCTCCTCGTCGATCGGGCGCAGGTCGCCGAGCGCCGATGCGACTGCCTGCAGGCGGACAGCGCGCTCGAGCGTGCACGCCACGAGCACGGCCCAGGGCACGTCGCGCCCGACCGCGAGCACGCCGTGGTTTCGGAGCAAGACCGCGTTGCGATCGCCGAGCGCAGCCGCCACCGCCCAACCCTGATCGGTTTGCGTGATCAGCTCGGCGGTCTCGTCGTACACCGGCAGGCCGTCGACGAAGAGGACGGCGTCGTGCGTCAGCAACTCGAGCGACGCGCCGGTCGCCGCAAAGGCGGTGGCATAGGACGGATGCCCGTGGATGACGGAGCCGACGTCCGGCCGCGCCCGGTAGACCTCCGTGTGGAGCACGGCCTCGAGATGCATCTCCGGCGAATCGAGCGCGTCAGGATCGTCGAGGTCGAAGGAGATGACGTCGTCGGGCTCCGTCTCGCCCAGAGCGATGCCCCTCCGCTTGATGTAGACCGTGGGTGTTCCGGGAATGCGGCCGCTGACGTGGCCGAGCGTGAGGTCCGCATATCCCTCGAGTGCGAGGATGCGACACGCGCACGCGACCTGCTCGCGAAGCGACTGCGCGATTGCTACCACTCGTAGGGCACTAGCGGCGTTCGGTGGGCGGGTAGTCCGGATGCGGAAAGCCGAAGACCATGATCACTTCCTCGGCTCCGGTGTTGGCGACCGCGTGCCACGTGTCGGCCGGGATGTACAGCGCGTCGCCGGGCGCGAACTGCACGGCTCGGTCGTCGAGGCGGAGCTCTCCCCGACCGCTGACGACGTATGCCACCTCCTCGGTCTCGTGCTTCACGGGTGTGAGCTCGGTGCCCGGCGTGAAGACGGAGTAGCCGAGCGAGGCACGGTTGCCTTCGGTCTGCTTGTCGGTCACGAGCATTCGGCTCCAGCTCCCGTGCGGGAGCTCGATCGGGTCGACCTGCTCGAGTGAGATGACGGCGACGTCGCTCACAGGACCCACTCGCCGTCTCGGAGGATCCAGGTCCCATCGTCGACGATTTGCAGGCTGGCATCGAGCACGACGCCGTCGAGGTGCAGCGAGCTCACGTTCTGCCCGCCCGGGTAGGCGTTGTGGTTGTCGCCGAGGGCGAAGTGGGCCGTGCCGAGCCGGCCTTTCTCCGAAGGCGAGCCGAACGGCGAACGCTCGCTGGTTCCGAAGGCGAACTCACCGATGACGTCTGCTCCCTCCACCCCGGCGATCACCTCGCGCAAGCGGTCGGCCTCGGCGGCGCCCTCGATCTTCGTGCAGCGCCCGTTCTCGAGCGTCCACGTGATCGGGCTCTCCACCTGACCCGGTAGCCCGATGCCGAGCATGACGCCGTCGACGACGATCGTGCCGGCCGTCTTGTCCTCGACAGCGGCGAATGCGACCTCCGCCCACAACGGCACGGGCCCCATCATCTGACCGCGCTTCTTGATCGGCGTCACCTCGAGCGCGGGCCGGCCCTCGATCGAGACCGTCACGTCGGTGCCTCTGGCCGAGGTGACGCGGCAGAGCTTCTTGCCCTCGAGCGCGGCCATCGCGTCACGGGCCCGCTGCGTCGCTTCCATGATCATCTCGCGGGTCAGCTCCCAGTCGCCCATGCCCTCCTCGACCGACGCGATCTTGCCGTTGGCCGCGCACGTCTCCTTGACGGCGTCGACGTGGGCGAAGCGGTTTGCCCACTCGAGGTTCGTCAGGATGATGACCTCGTCCGAGCTCGTCATCGCGGTGTGCAGGTTGCGCGGCGGAGCCATGGGGAAGCGCGTGTCCGCACGTCCGCGCACGACCTGCGCCTCGTTGTTCATGATCACCGGCCACGCGCCGCGCTCGACGCAGACCCGTGCGACCGCGTCGGCCTGCTCGCGGTGGTCGTCGTCGCAGATGATCGTGACGACGTCGTCCGGCTCGACGGACATGCAGACGTCGACGACCAGCTCGGCGTCCTTGCGAAGTGTGTCGACAGCGGTTGCCATGGAGCTCACCTCACTCGCTCAGCGGTGAATGCGGGCAGGATCTCCTTTGCGAAGCGCTCGACCTGCCCGAATTGGTCGATCGCTCCGAACCGGCAGATGAAGTGGTTGACGCCGCGGTCGGCAAACTCGCGCAGCCACGCGCCGATCTGCTCCGGAGTGCCGACGGGGCCCCAGTTGGAGAGGTCCATCGCCTTCGACAGCTCCGGGTAGTACTGCGAGATGTAGTCGTCGAACGCTGTACGGGCCTCGTCCTCCGACTCGCCGATGTTCATCGTGACCTGGTATGAGACCACGTAGCGGTCGAAGTCCTCCTCGTAGCGCTCCGCGGCGTCACGCAGATAGCCGATCTGTTCCGTCAGTTCCTCCGGATGCTGCGCACGACAGCACGTCATCCAGCCATCTCCGTACTGAATCACTCGGCGGCAGGCACGCTCCATGCGCCGGCGCATCTCGTCACTGGGCGCGTCGCCCACGAGACGTGGGTTCGAGACGACCCAGATCGGCGGCGGCTTCTGCAGCGGCCCGAGCGGCGCCATCTCCGTTCCCGAACTGAACGAAATGCCGTCGTAGTCGAAATGGTTGCCGTGGAACGTGATTTCGCCCTCCGTCCACAGCGTCCGCAGAACATGGAGGCCCTCCTCCCAGATCGATCCGGCCTTCGTGTAGTCGAGCCCGAGCGCGGCGAACTCGCGGCGAACGCCCTCCTCCGGGTTGCCCTTGCAGGCGCCGAGGATGGTGCGGCCGCCGGAGAGCACGTCGAGCGTCGCCCACTCCAGCGCGAGGTACAACGGGTTGCGCGTAGACGTGACGAGGCAAGCCGTGCCGAGGCGGACACGGGAGGTTCGTTGCGAGATCGCGGCGAGCAGGGCAAGCGGCTCGTAGCGCGGCTTCGAGAAGAGGCTGTCGCCGACCCAGACCGAGTCGAAGCCGGAGTCCTCGACGATGGTCGAGAGGTCGAGCAGGGCCTGGAGGTCGTAGTCGGGGGCGATGAGTGGCTCCCTATTGTTGAGGTTTACGCCGAACTGAAGCGTCTTGTCGCTCATTCGGTCACCTTTCTGTCGAAGGAGGCTTCGGCCTCGAGCAACTCGTCGGCGGTCATCGACTGCAGCCGCGCCTGCGGCACCCGGATGTGCTCCGCCATCAGTACCGCCGCTCTCTCGGCGTCGCCCTCACGCGCCGCAAGCAGGATTGCGCGATGTTCGGAGACGGAGCGGCGAAGGTCGCCGCGCAGAACGAGGGAGCGTCTCCAGTAGCGGCGCATCTGGCCGATCAGCCGGCGATACACCTCTTGCAGCTTCTCGTTGCCGGAGAGCTGGACGAACGTCTCGTGGAACAGAGAGTTCGCCTCGAAGAACTCCGTCACATGCCCCGAGGCGGCTTGCGCGGCCATCGTGTCGGTCACGCTCTGCAGCTGCGCGAGCCCTTCGGGCCCGAGCCGGGGCACGGCGAGGCGCACTGCCAGCACCTCCAGTGCCTCCCGCACCTGGTAGGCCTCGAGGAACTCACCGGAAGAAAGAGAGTGGACGACCGCGCCGCGCCGCGGGCGAACTGTCACGAGTCCCTCGGCGGCCAGCCGGCCGAGGGCTTCGCGGATTGGGCCGCGGCTCACACCGAGCTGCTGAGACAGCGCCACCTCCTGCAGTTCCGTGCCGGGGGGCAAGCGGTTGGAGAGGATCTCGTCGCGTAAAAACGTGTGCGCGCGCTGGGAGAGGGTGAGGTTCTCGAGCCGCGGAACATCGTTGTTCTGGTCGCTCTGAACCGTTGCCTCCGGTGCCATTGCATCCTTCTCGCCAAAGCGGTAGGGTCGCTTCGCGCGCGGATTGTTAACAGTTATCAGCCGACCTTACCACCCTATGAACGAGGCGATCAAGGACTCCACTCGCCCTCGCCGGACCGGTGAGATTCGGTTCGTTTCGCGCTCGACGGTCGTGCCGGCGCGCACCAGGCGCGGCGCCCAGTCGTCGGGCCGGCAACTCGAGAACAAGGGTCGATGAGAGGAGGATCTCACCAGATGCATAGGCGTCTTCCGGTAACCGCGCTCGCCGTTCTCGCTGCCGTTGCGGTCGTGATCGCAGCGGGGGCTGCGTTCGCTGCGACGGCAGTCAAGAAGGCAGACGTGAAGCAGGTTGCAATTGCCACGCCTGCAAAACCGAGCGACTACGGCTGGAACCAGCAGGGATACAACGCCGCCAAGGCGGCGGCTACTTCGATCGGCGCGAAGTTCGTCGCCCAGACGAACATCGGCTATGACAAGACCGAAGCGGTGTTGCGACAACTCGCGCAAGGCGGCGCAGGCTTCATCGTCGCGCACGCGAGCGGGTACGACACGGTGGCCTCGCGGATAGCGGTGAAGTACAAGGTTCCTGTGATGACCTACGACATTCCGACGCAGCTGACCAAGAACTACGTGTCCAACATCACCACCTCGAGTCAGCAGGGCTCGTATCTCGCGGGCATCCTCGCCGCGCGGACGACGAAGACCAAGCATGTCGGTGTCGTCATCTCCGCTTCGGACACCAACTGGTACAAGATGAGCGGCGGCTTCGTCGCCGGCGTCAAGAAGGTCAACAAGAACATCAAGATCTCGTTCGTGACCATCAGCTCCGCCGGGTACGACGACTCCGCGGGCGGCAAGCGGGTCGTCACGCAGGTGATCGCGACGGGAGCGGACGTCATCTTCGGGATGGGCGACAACGCCTCGTTTGGCTACCTGCAGGGAATCGAGACCGCCAAGGCGGGGCACAAGGTGTGGTTCATCGGCGACATCGGGAGCATGGGGCCGATCGACAAGCACCACGTGCTCCTTTCCTCGGTGCTCTGGAACTTCACGGACGCCTTCAAGAAGGCACTCGCGGATATCAGCGCGGGAACGTACGGAACGCACGGGTACAACCTGACCCTCGCGAACGGCGGCATCTCGCTCCTGAAGACGCGTTACATCTCTGCGAAAATCTGGAACGAGATCCGCGCTGCGCAGAGGCGGATCCAGCTCGGCAACCTCAAGGTTCCACTGACGACGAAGGCCTCACAGGTCAAGGCCCTGATCAACCAGAAGTAGCCGCGTTCAAGGAACGCGGGCCAAGATGCGCGGCGGCCGCTTCGGGCGGCCGCCGCGGCGAGACGAGAGGCTTCGCACGGAATCGCTCAATCGCAAAGCGGCCACCCCGACAGGCACGCAGTCCGGCGGCGAGAGCGAGCGGGACCCTGCCGACGCGCCCGCCGTCGAGCTCGTCAGCATCACCAAGCAGTTTCCCGGGGTCCTTGCGAATGACGACATCTCGTTGACTGTGCGGTGGGGCGAGGTGCACTGTCTCTTGGGCGAGAACGGCGCCGGGAAATCGACCTTGATCAGCATTCTGTCCGGGATGGTCAGGCCGGATGCCGGTGAGATCCGGGTGGGTGGACAGGTCGCACGGATCGATTCGCCCCGCGCGGCGCTCGAGTTGGGCGTCGGCACCGTCTATCAGCACTCGACGCTCGTGCGGGCATTGACGGTGCTCGAAAATCTTCTGCTGGGCGAGACCCGCGGCTTGAGGCTGAACGTCGACGCGGCCAGAGCTCGACTCGCCGAGGTGGCCGCGACGCTCGGCGTCGGGATCGACGCGGACGCCCCCGCCGGGGAGCTCGCGCTCGGGCATCAGCAGCAAGTCGAGATCGTCAAAGCGCTCTGGCGCGGCTCGCGGGTGCTCATCCTCGACGAGCCGACGTCGATGCTGACTCCCCAGGGGGTGGCGGAGCTGCAGAAGGTCCTGCGCCGCCTCAAGGCGACCGATCTCGATCATCTTCATCACGCACAAGCTGC
>WNGL01050255.1_pt1 | contig 10998 bp, 8 predicted proteins | sample 5400591 | NCBI WGS metagenome assembly WNGL01 (sample SAMN13153377, study PRJNA577476) | soil metagenome | isolation source: 80 cm soil or saprolite under Garry oak tree replicate 1 | place: USA:California | collected 2016-06-15
CCCATCCGCGACCACGAATTGAGACACTTGCTGATTTGATTTTCGGGCTCTCGCTTTCGATCGGCTCAATAGCTCTGATAGCGAATCCTCCGAAAAGCACCGGAGAGATAACAACCCACATACTCGCATTCGCCTACACCTTCTTTGTGCTCATCACTGCATGGCTGATCTATACTACGTACATGTCTGTCTTACCAATCGAGACAAGAACAGTCACATACCTCAATGTGGGACTACTCTTGCTAGTTGCGATTGTTCCATACCTGCTAAACGGTGTTGAGGTGGCAAGTCCAGCTCTAACTCCGGCCGAGGTGTCCATGATCCAGAACTATTCTTCCCAACTCTTTGCGCTAGATCTCGGAGGAATCCTGATGATCTTGGCCACATTCGCCCACGTTATCAGCTTGGAAGAGAAGAGGCTTGTGGCGCCTGAACTCGTTACACTCTTCCGGAACGGACGGAACCGAATGGCCGTACTCGCGGTTCTCACGCTGGTTTCTGTCGCGCCCCAGTTCTGGGATTGGACGCTGTTGAGCGTCCCGATCCGGCTCTACCTGTGGTATCCACCCTTGATATCTTACTGGGTTGGAAGAGCAGTCAGACCGGACAGCCGTACGTACAAACTAGCGTAAAACTTGCCTAGGACGCGAAGGAGATGTTCGATCTCAGAAGCTGCTAGTTTTCTAGTATACTCGCATCAAGGTCAGGGAAGACGTGCCAGTTAGTGGTATTTCTACGGGCAGTATCTCATTGCAGGTCCTTCCCTGTGGAAGGATATTTCTCGGCGTTTGTCTCGAGCTTTCTCTGAACGGCGTTGGAAACGTCAAGGGTCAATATGTCGGAGAAACCCAAACAGTAGATGATGACATCTGCCAGCTCGTTAGAAATCTCCGCTAGTTCTTCTGGGTTTCTCAACATTTCTGCAGCCTGCTCGTCGGTTTTCCATTGAAAATGCTCCAGGAGCTCTGCGGCCTCGATGCAAATCGAGCCCGCCAGGTTTCGAGGAGTGTCATATTTTCTCCAATCTCGACTGTCTCTGAATCTTGCGACCCTCTCTACGAGTTCCCCGACTGTGGTTTTCCGATCCATACGAGAAAGGCTCATAATAATCGACTGTCGCTTTGCCGGCTCCTGATAAATAACCGATAGCCAGAGAAACGTGTCCCTCAAAACAAACGCTAGAGAAGTCGCAATGGTCTAGTTGGTGCGGCCGCCGGGATTCGAACCCGGGTTCCCGGCTCTTTCCATATAGTAATGGGAAGCCGGTGTCATAGACCAGGTTGCCCGTCAACCCTCGAGATAGGGGCAATGACTCTGGACCACGGCCGCTGTTATGGCCGATTAGGGACACTCTTTCTAAGCGTTTTTGCTAATAATCGACATGAGCGTCTTGCCCATCAGGTAGGTTCAACTATTCGCTGCGGGATGTCCATTCAGAATCCTTTTGAGAGCGCTCACCAAGGTCACAGCCATCATAGGTTTCTTCTTTATCGTGGGACCCGCGTTGTTGGCAATCAATGGTTTGCTCGACAACGCGACCTTCACGGCATTGTTCATAGTCGGGTTCGTACTGATAATCGTGAGCAGTTCGGGCAGGGCTCGGTCCTCCCAGCTGCAAAGGCAAGCTTAGTAGTCTGTTAGGAGCGGCCGGCTCCGGCCCGGGGAAGGACCGGCCAACTCAATCCCAGCGACGCGCGCCCAATTCTTCACTCTTCGAATTAGGCAATATCTGGGTATCCTAGGATAGAAAAATGAGTTGATCACCTCAATACTTTTCACTGGCAAACAACGCAGTTCACTGTATCGCGAAGGTGCGTCATGCTGCGGCTGCATGAATGACTAGTGGGAACAAACTGCTTAACGGGTTGGTCGCCCTTCTCACCTACGGATCCATACTCGTAATAATGCTTGTCTGGCTCAGATCCTCTCAGGACACTATCCTAGGTCTATATTCAGCGTCAATGACCGGATTCCTCATTTTCATGTACGTAGCCACCGCGGGCTACAAGCCGGAGACTGATACCGGGTTCAGACCCGAGATCACCGTGATCATTCCAGCGAAAAACGAGGAGGAGGTAATCGAATCCGTTGTCAGGACCGTGTTCAACAGCGACTATCCCGCATCTAAGATGCGAGTGATAGTCGTCGATGACGGGAGCACAGACCATACTTGGGAAGGGATGCAAAGGGCAAAGAAAGAGTCGGAATTTTCAGACCGCCTTAAACTCGTCAGGCACGAGAGAAACTATGGGAAGCGCGTCGCCCTTGCCTCCGCAACAGCCCATGCGCAAGGAGAGATTGTTGTCTGTATAGACAGTGATAGCTTCGTAGACAAGGACGCAATTAGGCTTCTCGTCCAACCCTTCAGAGACAACAGGGTCACGGCCGTATCTGGCCACGGAGAAGCCATAAACAAAGACGAGGGAATCCTCCCGAGACTCCAACACTATTGGTACGCAGAGATGTTCCGACTTTTGAAAGGAATGGAGTCTCGTTTTGGGTGCGTCAGCTGCTGCTCCGGCATGCTCGCCGCATACCGAACAGAGGCGATTCTCCCAATCATTAACGAATGGGCGAAGGAAGGACCTACCGCAACTGCTCCAATTGCGCTGGATGATGTGCAGAGGGAAAGCTGGGTATCTCGAGGGATGGCCAACAGACTCATAAAATCCCCTGGAGAGGACAGGATCTTAACCGCTTTCGCATTATCAGGGAAAGGCGCGAGAGTCGTTTACCAGTCGAACGCTGTCGTCCATACGATCGTACCCGATTCATCTAGGCAGTTCTTGAGACAGCAGCTTCGATGGACGCGTGCATGGATTCATGGTTCGGTTTTGTCGTGGCGGTTTATGTGGAGGAAGTCTTTCCCCGCTTCCCTAGTGTCCTACCTGTTCCAGTTTCTGCTCATCTTGAGCCCTGCGATAGTTGTCCTGTGGCTGTTCGTCGTCCCCCTTCGCGGTGAATGGATGGGTACCGCTGGCTTCCTCGCGGGAACAATATTCGTAGGGTTTCTACACGGGCTCAATACTTGGAAATATCAGAGAACTTCAATAGAGTCTGTTCCGTATCGGATGATGTTTGTCTTCGTCTCACTTTTCATTACTCTTACGATCTTCTTGTACGGATTGGTCACACCATGGAAAGGAGGATGGCTTACGAGAGCCGATGGGACCCCTCAAGTCTCTTCAATCGTACCTTTAGAGACTCCGCCTCTTGAGACCGTTGCGCAATAGTCGCTAATGGGTGGAGTGTAAGAGGTCCTAACGAGGGTACTCTAGGCTTCCATGAAGTCCGAGGCTTTCGGAGGCTCGAGTGAGAGTCCTTTTCGTTTCCGGATTCCTTCGACGACTGTTTGTAGCAGAGAGGTGGGAACAGGTGACCAACGAGCAAATTCCAATCCCCAGAATGCCCGCCCCTGCGTTTGGCTCCTCATGACCTCAGACAAGTCGAAGCTTTCGGCAGTAGGCATCTCTCCAACCACCGAAACCAAGTGCCCCTTTTGATCAACCGAGACAATCTTTCCACGCTTCTGAGTAATCACGCTCGTCACAGCCCCCAACAGCTCGTTTGGAACGCGTGTAGTAATTTTCTGAACAGGCTCCAGCAGCGTCGGTGCAGCTTCTAGAAAGGCCACGAACATAGCCCTGCGAGTCATCGGCATTATCTGTGCCGGACCCCGGTGAACAGGGTCTTCGTGAAGACTGACGTCGGTGATCTTTACTTTCAAACCTCGGATTTGCTCATATGCAATGGGACCCTCCTTGATTCCCCACCGGTATCCAGCGAGGACCATGTCCTTGACCTCTTGCACGTACTGAGCTCCCTTAGTAACGTCGAGAATCATGTTGAAGGGCTCGTCTATGCTCCAAACTCCCTTCGCCTCTTCTGGCGCCCATCCCACTGCTCGGAGGGTCTTGGCCATCTCGGCTTTGTCTCCGTACTCGCTGATCTTGCCCTGTTTTATCAGGTCCAAGACGGCATCTTCGAGCGGTTCGACTTCGATGTAGATCTTGTTGTGCTTGTTAGGCGACTTGCCTTCAACAGGGCCCGCAGTTTTTCGCACAGCCTCACGATAGATCACTATGGGTTTGGAGGTAACAATCTCCATCCCTGTCTTAGTAATCAGAGTGTTAGCAATCTCAAGGTGCAACGTACCCATGCCTGAGATCAGATACTCGCCAGTTTCCTCGTTAATACTGGTCACAAGGTTCGGGTCTTCGAGCGAGAGCTTTCTCAAGATCTCAACGAGCTTGGGGAGGTCTCTGTTGAACTTCGGCTCTACGGCTATCGTGACAACTGGCTCGGTAACTTCGGCTCTACGGCTATCGTGACAACTGGCTCGGTGACGTAGTGTACCGCTTCGAAGGGAATGAACTGTTTCACGGAGGCCAGGGTTTCCCCGGCCTTCACGTTCTCTAGCCCAAGAAGAGCAGGAATGTTACCCGCGCTAAGATGTCCGACAATCTCCCGTTGCGGCCCCATGTAGATAGCCACCTGCTGAACCCGCCCCTGGGTGCGCGAGTTGATCAAATAGACCGCCTCGCCGTCCTTAACGGTGCCTGAGAAGAGGCGGCCCGTTGCAACAACACCAGCTTGCGGGTCGACAACAATATTCGTGACGGACATGAGGACGGGGCCCTTGTCGTCGCACTTGATCATCGCCTGGCCGTACTCGCTATCGGGGTCCCCGTGCCAGATTTTGGGAATCCTGTAGACCTGAGCTTTGTGCGGCGGGGGCATCACCTCCACCGCCATTCCCAGAATGGCCTCATGGATTGGTGAGTTGTTCTTGAGCTCCTCCACCTTGCCATTTAGGTACGCATCGACAACATCAGAGAACTTGATGCCCTTCTTCTTGGCCACAACGGCGTTGAAGCCCCATCTGTCTTTCGCCGAACCCATCGCCACGGTATTGCTGGCGAAACTTACCTTCCACTTTTCTCGAAATTCAGGCTCAGCGTAGAGGTCAAGGAGAGCATTGAAGTCCTTGATTATCCTAGCAACTCTTTCCTGTATCTGCTCTGGGTTGAGTTTCAGTTCCTTAATCAACCGGTCAATCTTGTTAATGTAGAGAACAGGCCGGACGCGTTCTTCTAGTGCCTGCCGGGTCACTGTCTCGGTTTGAACCATGACCTCCTCAACAGAGTCGACGACCACCACTGCCCCGTCGATAGCCCGGAGCGACCTAGTAACCTTACCTGAGAAGTCCACGTGCCCTGGCGTATCGATCAGGTTGATAACGAAAGGCATGTCATTGTGCTCATAGTAGAGGCTGACGTTCGCAGCTTTGATAGTCATCTGACGCTTCTGTTCTTCCTCCATAAAGTCCATCGCCAAAGCTGTTCCCGCCAGAGATGGCGAGAGTAGTCCCGCGCCCGATAGGAGACTGTCGGTCATCGTCGTCTTACCATGATCCACGTGGGCAATGATACCGATGTTGCGGATTTGGTCCTTGTTGGAGACAATCTTTAAAATGTCCGCTGAACTCTTGAAACGAGGCAACGAATCCTACCTTTCTAGCCGAAGAGATTCAGCGAATCCCAACAGTACTCTATTATATGTTACTCAGGGTTTTCCCTGTCATTTGTCCTTTTTTTGCGCGTACAAACTTGCATACGTCTGATTCTTTTTTTCTACCCTCACGCTCGTAGACTCAATTTCCCCAAGTTTGGCTGGGGGCCGTCTTGTTCGCCAATCAAGACCTGGATGACTAGCGTCGGAACCCGCATGTGGGGTAGATGGTCCTCAAAGGAGCCTTGTGTTAGGCAGGTAGCAAACGAATTGTTGAAGTTGCTTCAAACGGTCTGAAGTTTTTGATTGTGAGAATGTTAGCGCTAATCTGGAGAACGTAAGGCCCCGGTTTCGACAACAAAGCTTTGACCTCCGTCATAGAAAATGCCACCGTCAGGACGGGAGCTTTATTGGGCTGGATTACAAGCGTGACCCTTGCGGCCGATATCGTCTGGTCTAAATGGATACTTGAGGCGATAAGATTGGAAGCCATGAAGCCGTGAGGAAGACCGATAACGGCCGTCAAATATGTACCCGCGCCTTGGGAAGTTATCGAAGTGGGCTCAAACCGGACTGTTCCCAAGACAAGTGGAGCGAAAGGTTTCATCAGAGGATATCGATCGATACCGTATCCTGCAAGGGTCGGGGCGATGGAGCGAGGTTGATCAGTAATTCCGTCTGGGTTAGGGCATACATCTTGGCTTGGACCGCTACAATTATCCACAGCCGCATAATCTGACCAGTAGTTGCCTCCACTTGGATAGCCGTTGTCCCAGGCGTTCTGGGCTAAATTGGTATCAATCGCCTGGACCATATTGTCGAGGAAGTTGTTGTGAGACACCCGAACGCTAGTCGTCTTGTCTAGAACGACCCCTTGAGCGTTAGACTGGACAGTGTTGTCATTGACGCTTATGTTTGAAGAGCGCAAGAAGTCCATGGCAGTTATTGCGTTGGAAAGAGTGTTTCCTGTTATTGTTACATTGGCGGAGAGGGAGATTTTGATGAGCTCGTCCTGATCTGCAAGTGATGGACCCCATCCAGCAATATCGTTTGCCACTATGTTTACCCCGCTGCAAGCGTTGAGTCCTACCGCCCATGGAGGCGATGCGCCGGATCCGACTCCCACCTGGTTTCTTTGAATGGCAATGTTCGAGCACGAGCTCATGATTATTCCCACCACTCGGTTATTTGATATGTCTAGAAACGCCGAGGCGTTTACCTGTATTCCAGGTTCACCAGCAATATTGTTGCCGGACACCGTAACATGGTCAGAGTTCTCTATGGTTAACGCAGTGCAGTCGCACACACCTTCAAGATGGTTATCCGAGAGGCCCACGTTAGAGGAGTCAGCTAACCCGACACGCGCTTGATTACCTCGTATGAAGACGCTCGCCGAGGATGAGACCTCTACGTTTGCATTGTTGTCGGAAATGTGGATTCCAACTGTTGAGTCGACTTCTATATCAGCGGCTCGGTTGTGAGAAACCTCGACTCCCGAAGACTCTGTTACGAGTATTGTGTTACTGGCAGTGGTGTTAGTTATGATGGTGTTTCTAACGAAAGCTGTCTCCAAGTCTATTCCCCAAAAATTGTCAAAGGTAAGATTGGTGATATTGACCCGGTTGCAGTTGGCCACAATGAGTTCGCCCAACTCGATGGAATCCAAATTGAGTCCTGAACAATCCTTGTAGAACAACAAAGGTCTCCCATCGACCATGTTGTCTGGGGTTACCGACAGGGAATCTAACCCTTCAGGCGAAGTACCCTTTATGACTATGTCCCGCGTTAACGTGTTGTGCTCCATGGTTACTCTTGTCGAATCTACAATCTGAAACTCGCCAAAAGTGTTTCTGGTCAACGTAATGTTATCAGATGATATTATCGGAACGATGCCGTAGGGTTGGAGTCCTGACCCGGAAACTGTGACGTCCCGAGAGGAACGTATGGTGAGGAAGCTGACCGAATCATTGGAGACCGTTATCTTACTAGAAGAGTCGAGAGTGATGCTCCAACAACAGACGGTGATGGTCGAGTCCTCAATAGCACCGTTCGACACATTTGTCATATTGATCCCGTAGCCCGGATAGTCAAGGTAGGACGGGCGGACGGTGTGAATATACACGTTGAGAATCACGAAGTAGGCGTCGGTGTTGCTTATCATGATACCGGGTACGCGTGCAATTCTTCCAAGCAAACCGAAAATGCCTTTGTTCGGGAATTCGCTTTCTCCAGCCCTTAAGTCTACCTGAGGCTAGCTCCAATCGGTCTGGGTCTGTTATATATTGCGGCAGAATGAACCCGAATTAGTTTTCAAAGGCGAATACCTTCTTCGTATCAATCGTTAGTCCTAATACCTGCGACTCCAGTTCTGACTTCCCTCCAATGCGCGAGACATTACGAGAACTTGCCAATCAGTGCCTTCCAGGTGGTATGAACTGGAGATAGATCACTGCAGCTTTCCAGATCATCTCCTATATGATCAGGATGGCAACATTTGGATTAAAGCAGAAGAAGGCGGAGAGGTGACCATTGGAATGACAAGTCTCCTTTCTGCTATCGCGGGAAAGGTCACGTCCGCACGTCTACGGCCTGTCGGGTCAAGAATAGAGCGCGGCAGAAGCCTAGGTACGCTTGAAAGTTTGAAATTCGTTGGTCCTATTCCATCGCCCCTCTCAGGCATTGTAGCAGCCGCAAACAGTGATGTCGTCGAGCGGCCGAAGCTGCTAAACGACGCGCCGTATCTTGAAGGATGGATTGCGAAGCTGAAGCCGCTGGATTTGAAGGCGGAGAGGGTTTTCCTCTCACGAGCGATGGATGCAGCCGAGACTCTCAAGAATAGGATCGCTGAATTTCATGTTCGATGTTTCAAAGCCTTTCCTGACCATGAGATGTATGAGATAGGGACCGAATGTTCTGCGGTTCTTGTCCGTCTAAACGAGCTTCTCGCGACAGCTCCAGTCGGAGATGTTGTTCATCTCGTGACTGATGATCCAACGTCATATGTGGAGATGGTACGGTGGACTGATCAGACCGGCCAAGAGCTCGTCGACTGGCGGCAAGAGGGAAACCTCTTCCATTTCATCGTTCGGAAGGAACACTGAGAACAGCGCCAGAAAAAACGGGAGGAAGAAGGAAGTTGGGGCAGATTGTCTTAAGCTGGAACCGGTTGTGCAATCGTCGGGCTCGGCTTTTCGATGGGGTTTCGGACTAGGTTTCCCCATTCGGTCCATGACCCGTCGTAGTTTCGCACGTTAGGATAGCCGAGGAGGTACTTTAGCACGAACCATGTGAACGAGGATCTCTCGCCGATGCGGCAGTAGGTGACAATATCCCTGCTAGCAATGATTCCCTTGTCTTCGTAGAGCTTCTTCAACTCCTCGGGGCTCTTGAACGTGCCATCTTCACGGACTGCTTGGGACCATGGAATGTTGATCGCGCCCGGTATGTGGCCTCCGCGTTGTGCATGTTCTGTCGGGTACTCTGGAGGGGCTAGGACTTCACCAGTGAACTCCTTCGGCCCTCTAACATCGACAAGTTTCACGTTGGGCTTCTGGTAGAGGTCGAGCGCTTGTTTGAAGTAGACCCTGACGCTCTCGTCGGGTCCTGATGCCTTGAAGCTGGTGCTTGGATAGGTTGGAATGTCTTTGGTCAGTGGCTTGTCTTCGTCAATCCATTTCTTCCGTCCACCGTTCATCAATACGACGTTTTTGACGCCGTAGTACTGCAGATCCCAGAAAGCGTAGGCTGCAAACCAGTTGTTGAAGTCGCCATAGAGCACTATCCTCGTGTCCGGCGCAATTCCTGATTTGGCGAATAATTGTTCTAGTTGTTGTTTGGATAGGATGTCTCTTTCGAGGGGGTGGTTGAGATCCTTTTTCCAGTCGAAGAGGACCGCGCCGGGAACGTGTCCCAGCTGGTAGTTGGCAACCGGGTCATAGTCAACCTCTACAATCCTTACTTTGGGGTCGTTGAGGTGTTCTTGGACCCAATCACTGCTTACCAATACTTCGGGGTGTGCGTATGACATACGTCATCTGGCTCGCGCGCTATAACGTATGTCATATTAATCTCTTGCTTAGTCTATTCTGCTCGGAATATTTCCTTTACAAGGTATGAAGATCCGGATCCCGAAGAGTGTGCATCGGGTCCCAGCTGCACGTTTCAGCCTGCGCCTAGACAGATTTCGAGGAGAGCTCTTGTTTAATGCCTAGATCGGGACTTCGATCATCAGCTTCTCAAGAAGCTCCTTGTACCTATTCCGGATCGTAACCTCAGTCACGTTCGCGATCTCAGCGATCTCCCTCTGCGTCTTCCGCTCATTCGTCAACACCGTGGCAATGTACGTGGACGCCGCCGCTATCCCTGCTGGACCTCGCCCACTGGTCAGCTTCATCTGCCGCGCGATTTCTAGAATGCGAATAGCAATTCCCTCCGCCTTACCTGATATCGTTAACTTGTTCGAAAACCGAGCTGCATAATTCCTGTTCGCAGACGGCGGAACAAACATGCCCAGCTCACGCAGCATGAACCGGTAGCTACGGCCGATATCCTTCTTGTTCAGCGTCGACACGCTAGCAATCTCATCCAAGGTCCGCGGAATACCACACTGACGACATGACATATAGATCGCCGCAGCAGTAACATTGTGAATAGATCTTCCACGGATCAAACGCCGCTTAATCGCTCGGCGATAAATCACAGACGCAGTCTCGAGAATGGTCTTCGGTAGCGAGAGAGCCGATGAAAGCTTGCTCAGCTCCGATAATGCGACAGCAAGGTTCCTCTCGGTCGCATCCGACACCCGGACACGCCGCTGCCACTTACGTAGCTTGTAAAGCTCGATCCGTTGATCCGCCGAGACACCCTTCGTCCCGGTTGGACGATCACGCCAATCGATGATCGTCGAGAGGCCCTTGTCATGAATAGTATACGTCATCGGCGCACCGGTACGCGCTCTTTTCGCCCGCTGCTCATCATCGAATGCACGCCATTCCGGCCGCGTGTCCGCGATCTTTTCTTGGACAACATATCCGCAGGCCATGCAGACGACCTCGGCCGCGTCGTAATCTCTCATGAGCCGCGAGCCTCCGCATTCCGGACACAGCCGTATCCTTCGCGAGCTGCTTTCAGGTCTCCGCTCTAGCGTCTGGCCTACTTCTTCAACCAATTTTCCTCGTATCTCCTAACTATCCTCTAAAAGGTACAAAACCCTGCCCGCGAACCCTTCGCCGGCAACCTCTGGCTTGACAGAGACATATGGACTCTTCACAGGACCCAGAATATTGTTGACAGTCCCGATTCTCTTGATCTTGTAGTCGACCACTCGGGCGCGTTCTGCTGGCACTGGCGGCTGTTCGAGCCGAACAATCAGGTTACCGCTCTTCGACATGTGCAGAACTTTGCCAAGCCGTCTTAATCCCGCACCTGGCACACTCCAATGAAAGGCGAAAAATGCCAAATCGCGTATATAAACATTGATTGGACGAG
>WNGL01009943.1_pt1 | contig 10997 bp, 11 predicted proteins | sample 5400591 | NCBI WGS metagenome assembly WNGL01 (sample SAMN13153377, study PRJNA577476) | soil metagenome | isolation source: 80 cm soil or saprolite under Garry oak tree replicate 1 | place: USA:California | collected 2016-06-15
GCCAACGCTGCGAAAACGATCGCCAGATGAACCTCCGGTGTACGCGTCGATCTTTCCGTTCACCAACCATCGCGTTGCATTGAACGTTTACACGCGTCGCCGTCGGAAGATCAATAAGGACTCACAACGCTGGATCAGTATCGATTCGCTCGACTCGATTCCCATCCCTTCGCCGCATCGAACGGCAGTGCGTTATCTTCTCAGCGAAGTATCAGCAGCACCAGCACGCCGGCGACGGTCGTCAGGACCGTGATTGGGATACCAAAGCGCGCATAATCCCAGAAGCCGATTTCCAGATGTTCGCGCGCAGATTCCACTACGATCATGTTGGCGACGGAACCAATGATGGTGAGATTGCCAGCAAATGTCGTCGCCAACGCGAGCACTTTCCACATCAAGACCGGTTCGGCAAAGCGCGTGATCCATTTTCCCGCCACAAGCACGAACGGCACGTTCGAGAAAATGTTCGATCCGGCTATGGAAAACCATGTGAAATTCCAAGCCTGCGCTGTCACGCTTGATCCAAAGACGAGTTGCAGATGGCGATAAATGGCATCGGGCAGGCCGGTGTCGGTCAATCCGTCAACCACGACAAACAGCGCTGCGAAGAACACGAGCAAGTGCCAATCGACCAATTTGAGCACTTCATGCGTATCGCGACGCGCGAGCACCATCACCAGGGCCGCGCCCGCAAGTGCCGTCCACGCCAGATTCAGCCCAGCGACGAAGCAGACGAAGATCGACACAAACACAATGCAAACGATCGCAAACAGAATGCGATCAAGCTTCGGGACAGGGTGAGGTTCCCGCTCGATTGTTGCTGCTCGCAGAGCGCTTCGAAAGCCAATGCGCAAAATGATAAAGTTGATCGCGAGGCCGAAAACAGCCGCCGGTGCGAGCGCCAGGGAAAATTGCGCAAACGGGATTCGGGAAAAATGTCCGATGATCATGTTCTGCGGATTGCCCACGAGCGTGGCAACACTGCCGATGTTGGCGCTGGTCGCGAGCGCGATCAGGTACGGCAGCAGTGGGAGTTTTCCGCGGCGGATTACTGCGATGACGAGCGGCGTCAACATCAAGCAGATCGTGTCATTCACCAGCAACGCCGACAGAGTTCCCGACGTGAGCATCAGATAAAGCAGGAGTCGCCCCGGTGTGCGGGAAAATTCCAATACAACGTCAGCGGCCCATTCGAAAAAACGCGCGAGAGAAAGGTAGGCGGACACCAGCATCATCGCGAGCAGGAGCACGATGGTGTCATAGTTGACCGCGCGATAGGCGCGCTCCGGTGTCATTACCCCGGTGGAGACCATCAATACTGCACCGAGCAGAGCCGCGGCGGGACGATTCAACGGCAGAATCTTGAGTTGTCGACCGCTGATGAGAACGTAAGTGATTCCGAAGATCACGGTTGCGACCAGCTCCTGCTGCCAGTGGTTCACAGCGGGTCCATAGCGGAGGGCACGCCGCTTTTCAACGAGCACAATTTCTTTGCGAAGCGTTGGCGCAATGCATAGCCTCTTTCATCTATGGTCGCGCTCAAATTGCCGGCAGACGCGATCGATTGCTCAACCGACGACGCCTTCGTTTGTCGGCAGAAAGTCAGATCATTATTGAATGAAGCGAATGAAATTGTTGCTATGACCGCCGCTTCGATTAAGACGTTGCGCCCGGGTGCCATCCAAAATCTAAAATCTAAAGTCTAAAATGAGAAGCATGACTGGCTACGGTCGCGGCGAGACCGATCACGGCGGGACAAAATTCAGCGTCGAACTGAATTCCGTGAACCGGAAGCAGAGCGACGTCGTGATTAATCTGCCGCGCGATCTGGCCGAACTCGAGCCGCGCATTCGCCAAACGATCAATGAAAATATTTCGCGCGGCCGGACCAATGCCACCATTACCTTTCACAGCGGCACAAACGGCGTGCGCAAGCTGGCCCTCGATACCGAGCTGGCCCGCTCCTACCACGAAGCGATGCGCGCATTGCAAGAGGAGTTAAACGCCCCCGGGGAGATCACGGTCAGCACAATCCTTCAAGCTCCCGGTGTAATGCGTTTTCCAGAGCAAGTAGTAAGCGCGGAAGAATCGTGGCCCGCCATCGATCGCGCGCTGCGCGCCGCGCTTGCCGATCTAATCAAAATGCGAGAGCGCGAGGGCAAACATCTGGCCAAAGATTTGATTCATCGCCTGAAAGCGATTCGGAAAAAACTGAAAGAGGTCCGCGCGCTGCATCCCGACGTGATCAAAAGGTATCGCGCGGCTCTTCTCGATCGGATTCAAAAAGCCGGGCTGCCAATTGCCAGCGACGACGAACGTGTGCTGAAGGAAATTTCCTTCTTCGCCGATCGCGCTGACGTCTCGGAGGAATTGATCCGCGTAGAGAGTCATCTTGCGCAATTCGCGCATCATCTGCGCAAGAATGAACCGGTCGGTAGGACGCTTGAATTCATCACGCAGGAAATTTTTCGCGAGCTCAACACGCTCGGCGCGAAAGCTAACGACGCGGCCATTTCACAGCGCGTCGTCGCCTGCAAAGCGGAATTGGAGAAGATTCGGGAGCAAGTCCAAAATCTTGAGTAAACAGTTCGGCCGCCACGGAATTCTCTTTGTCATTTCTGCGCCCTCAGGCGCGGGCAAGACGACGCTGGTGGAAGCGCTTCGGCAAACTCCCGATCTTTTTTATTCTGTCTCCTGCACCACGCGAGCGCCGCGCGGCGGCGAAATTGAAGGCGAAGATTATCAATTTCTTTCCGATGCAGATTTTCGAGCGCGAGTCGCGGCTGGCGATTTTTTAGAACACGCGCACGTCCACGGCGATTATTACGGAACTTTGCGCAAACCGGTGCTTACAAACTTAAAAGAGGGAGTTGATGTTTTGATCGATATTGACACTCAGGGCGCGGCCGCGATTCGCAATTACGACGATCTGTTCATCCGCCAGGCCTTGACCGATATATTTATCATGCCGCCCGATCTCGAAGAATTGCGCCGCCGCTTGCTAAAGCGCGGAACGGAAACAGCTGGACAAATCGACTCCCGTCTCGCCACAGCCGCGCTCGAGATGGAATTGTGGCGCGATTATCGCTACACTGTCATTAGTCGATCGGTCGAAGAGGATTTGCAAAAGGTCCGGCATATCATGAGCGTGGAAAGTTATTTGAGCCGGCGTTTGATTCAGAAGTAATTTGATTCGCGAATAACTTGTCGATCTGGAATGGAAAGAAACTCCAAAGGCAAACGCGATAAAACCAGCGCGCGAAAGGTGGTGCGCATTCCGCCGGACACAAAATCCGTGGTGCTCGGGGTCACGGGATCGATCGCCGCTTACAAATCCGCAGAGCTCGCCAGTCTGCTCGTCAAACAGGGTCACGAAGTTTTTGTCGTGATGACGCAGGATGCCACTGAATTTATTTCCCCCCTTACGTTGCAAACGCTTTCCAAAAACCCGGTGACAACCAGTTTCTTTGACGAAAAGGAAAATTGGCGGCCCGGCCACATCGAGCTCGCTGATCGCGCGAACCTGCTTCTCATTGCACCGGCCACAGCGCATATTATTGCGGAACTTGCTCATGGTTTGGCCGGTCATCCTCTCGCGGCGATCGCACTCGCGACGCGCGCGCCGATTCTACTGGCGCCCGCAATGAATGGAAAAATGTGGGAGCACCGCGCGACACAGGAGAACGTCGAAAAATTGAGGGCGTGCGGCGTCGAGTTCATCGGGCCAGAAGAAGGAATGCTCGCGTGCGGTTACGAAGGGCTCGGCCGGCTGTGGAAAGTCAATGACATCGCATTTCGCGCCGAGTTCATGCTGGCACGCCAGGATAACTTGATCGCGTGAGATTTCTTATTACGGCCGGCCCGACACGCGAGCCGATCGATCCTGTTCGTTATATTTCGAACCGATCTTCAGGGAAAATGGGCTACGCCATCGCCGAAGCGGCCCTCGCAGCCGGACACGACGTCACATTGATTTCCGGTCCGGTGAATCTCGATCGGCCGCCTGGCGCGCATTTTATTTCGATCTCGACCAGTGACGAAATGCATGACGCCGTCCATCGACATCTGCGCGATTGTGACATGCTCGTGATGTGCGCGGCAGTTGCCGATTACAAGCCGGCAAACGTTTCCGCACAAAAAATCAAAAAGCGCAACGAAACTCTCTCGCTCGAATTGGTTCCCACACGCGATATTCTCGCGTCGCTTCCTAAACAAGATCGACAGTTTCTCGTCGTGGGGTTCGCCGCGGAGACAGATGACCTCGAAGAAAACGCGCAAAGAAAACTGCGCGAAAAAAATTGCGACGTCATCGTGGCTAACGATGTGAGTCGGGCAGATTCGGGAATGGAGAGCGATGCAAATGAAGTCACCATTTTCTTTCGAAATGGCGGAAAAGAAAATATTTCTCGCGCGCCAAAAAAAAATATCGCGCGCGCCCTCGTAAAAATATTTTCAAAATTCGCGAGAAAAACGTTTGACAAAAAAAATGTGACGATTACTGAACTTGATTAAGTGAAGTCATTCCCAACTCTTCACCAACTTCCGCACGTTGCGGATTGAAAGGGGGGAATAGTCGATGGCAAAGAAAAAGAAAGCAGCAAAGAAAAAATCAGCGAAGAAAAAGAGGCACTAAGCCCAACGCTCGATAACGGTCCCGAATTCCTTCGGGGTCACAACCCCTAACTTCAACCCGGGAGGAGAATTTATTTTCCTCCCGGTTTTTTCTGCCCTTTGATTTCTGTAGCGGCTTCGCTCTGTGAAGCGCGAGGCTAATGTGTTTAACCCCAACGTATGGCGCCGTCCACAGGGCGGCGACTACAGCGGAAGAAGTTATTTTTCCTCCGGGTTTTTCTCGATCCGCGCACGATTAACGATGTCGATCTTGCGTCAATTTCGATTTCCGCTGTGCACTCTGTGCCCTTTGTGCGAGGTAGTCCTGTGATGAAGCATTATCTCGATGCGGCGGAGAAAGCTGCGCGCACTGCAGGCGAACTGCTTCGTAGAAATTTTCAACAACCGCTTCGCGTCAGTTCCGCCGAAGCGCACGATATCAAGCTGGAGATTGATGTTGAAGTGCAGGAATTAATTACAAAATTGCTTCTGAAAGAATTTCCTGAGCACGCGCTTTACGGCGAAGAAGGGATCGTTGGCGATCAATCCAGCGAGCATCAATGGGTCGTCGATCCACTTGATGGCACCGTCAATTATTTCTACGGCATTCCACATTTTTGCGTGTCGATTGCGTTGCGTCTCCGCAGCGAGATCATGGTTGGCGTCATCTACGATCCAATCCGAGAGGAAATGTGGGCAGGGCAAAAAGGCGAGCGCCCAAAATTGAATGGCCATCACTTTCATGTGAGCGACCGGGCGGACCTGGCTGACGCCATCGTCTCGGTCGGACTTTCCAAGACCGGCGTAACGATTGAAGCTGGCTTGCCGTTATTGCAGCGGATGATCTATCGCGTTCGCAAATGCCGCTTGCTCGGCAGCGCCGCGCTCGACATGGCTTACGTCGCTTGCGGACGTCTAGACGCTTACATTGAACAGGGAATCAGTCTCTGGGACATTGCTGCAGGCTGGCTTCTAATTGAAACTGCCGGCGGAACTGTCGACCTGCGTCCGCGCGAAGACATGAAAGACAAATACAGCGTTGTCGCCTCCAATGGCGTCATCGATTTAAAACTCTGACCCCGATGATTCGGTGCGGAATCGGCTACGACGTGCATCGTCTTGCGACAGGACGAAAACTGATTCTCGGCGGCGTGGAGATCGCGCACTCGCGCGGGCTTAAAGGACACTCGGACGCGGACGTCTTGTCCCACGCGATCGCAGATGCGCTGCTGGGCGCGATTGGCGCGGGCGACATCGGCCAACACTTCCCAAACACCGACGAATCAATTCGCGGCATGAGCAGCATCGAGATTTTGCGAGACGTAAACGCGCTACTGACAAAGAACAAAGCGCGCGCAATCAATGTCGATGCAACAATTCTGGCCGAAGCGCCGAAAATTGCGCCGCATATTCCGGCGATGCGAAAAATAATCGCGCAAGCAATCAGCCTGGACGAATCGCGCATCGGCATTAAAGCAACGACAAACGAGGGGCTCGGCGCGATCGGCCGCAGTGAAGGTATCGCCGCAATGGCAATTGCAACGGTGGAAATGGTAGGGCGCGACCGCCGGGTGCGCCCCAAAACCAACGGACGGCCCAGCGGTCCGTCCCTACCCAGTTAATGGCACTGCGCTTTTTTAATAGCTATTCGCGCGAGATCGAAGAATTTCAGCCGCGCGATCCCGCCCAACGCAAGATTAGCATCTACACTTGCGGGCCAACTGTGTACAGTCGCGCACACATCGGAAATTTTCGCGCGTATATCTTCGAAGATTTGCTCCAGCGCCACCTTGAGCTGCGCGGCTACAAGGTGCATCGCGTCATGAACATCACCGACGTGGACGACAAAACTATCCGAGGAACCCGTGAAGCGAAAATTCCGCTCTCGAAATTCACTGCCCAATTCAAAGAAGCGTTTTTTGAAGATATCGAAACGCTGCGGATCAAACGCGCCGACGACTTCCCTGCCGCGACCGATCAGCGCTACATCGACAAAATGATTGAGATGATCGCCGCGCTCATTTCACGCGGTCTTGCTTATCAAGCGGACGACAAATCGGTTTATTTTCGGATCAATAAATTCCCGGACTATGGCAAGCTCGCGCACTTCGATCTCACACAGTTGCAATCGACTGGGCGGGTCAAGCACGACGAATACGACAAGGAACACATTGGCGATTTTGCGCTTTGGAAAGCGTGGGATGAAGAAGATGGCGATATAGGTTGGGAAAGTCCGTGGGGTCGCGGCCGTCCCGGCTGGCACATTGAATGCAGCGCGATGTCGACTGCATTACTCGGCGATCAGATCGACCTCCACTGCGGTGGAGTGGATAACATTTTCCCGCATCACGAGGCGGAGATCGCGCAGAGCGAAGGCGTCACTGGGAAAAAATTCGTGCGCTACTGGCTGCATTGCGCGCATTTGCTGGTCGACGGACAAAAGATGTCCAAATCGCTCGGCAATTTTTATACGCTGCCGAATCTTTTGGAAAAAGGATACACCGGCCGGGAGATTCGTTACGCGCTGATGCGCGTGCATTATCGTGCGCCGCTTAATTTTACATGGGAAGGGATGGAGGAAGCGAGGCAAGCGCTCGCACGCATCAATGAGTGGCTGCTGCGACTTTGCGAAGCCGCTGCCAAGAACATCGACAAGGGAAAAAACAAGACGCAACCGGGTTCGCTATTCGAAGAAGCCCTCGACGATGATCTAAACATTTCCGCGGCGCTTGGATTTTTGTTTGAATCAATTCGGGAAACGAACCGCACGATGGATCGAAACAAACTCGACGCCAGCTCAGCGAGGGCATGGTTAAATTGGTGGGAGCGCGTCAACAACGTTCTGGATCTCGAAACTGAAAACGAAGTCGTGCTCCCAGCGGAAGTCGCGCAGCTCGCAAAAGACCGCCAGAACGCGAGGCGTGAGAAAAATTGGAAACAAAGCGACGAATTGCGAGATCGCATTTCTGCGCTCGGCTGGGAAGTTCGCGACACGAACGACGGGCAAAAACTCACACCGCGCATGGGCTCCGGGTAGCGCACGCGTCCCGCGTGCTGGTTTCGGCGTCGCGCCGAAACGAACTTTTCTTCAGAACCGGATTTGAGAGCTGACGGCGCATAAGGGACAACGTGAATTTGCGCTGGCAGGACGCGCCATGTTTCGACCATGCTAGATAATCACGAGGATACTCATGTTTGCACCTGCTGAATTTCTCGATCTCGAACACACAGCCCATCCGAAGTTGTTCGAAAACCAGAATTACGTCTGGGATGCACTCAAACAGATCGCCAGTTACCTGCAATTTCGTTTGAAGCCCGGAGTGCTGGGCGAACTAGTGGGGAAACCTTTCATCAGCAACCACGTCTTCATCGGACGCGGGACAATTGTCGAACAAGGCGCGGTCCTCAAAGGTCCCGCATGGATCGGCGAAAATTGCCATATCCGAAGTGGATGTTACATCCGCGAGAATGTGATCGTCGGTAATCGCGTGGTGATGGGGAACTCGTGCGAATTCAAAAATTGTATCCTCTTCGACGAAGCGCAGGTGCCTCATTTTAATTACGTGGGTGATTCAATCCTCGGTTACCACGCTCATCTTGGCGCGGGCGTGATTCTTTCAAACGTGAAGCTCGATCATGGCGAAATCGCGGTCGTTACGCCCGATGGCAACATCTCTACTGGCCTAACAAAATTCGGCGCGATCATCGGCGACCGCACGGAAATCGGTTGCAACGCCGTTATTAACCCCGGCTCGGTCATCGGACGCGACTGCATGATTTATCCGGTCACAAACTTCCGAGGCGTGCTCGCCAGCAACAGTATTGTGAAAACGCAGCAGACCACGCAGGTGCTGAGCCGGCGCAATATCGGCCTCGCCTAATTGATAGCGTCGATCGTATTACGGAACGTCGAATCCGAACGCGATTTGATGAGCGCGATATCTACAGTCACGTCCGTGCGCGATCCCTTCAGCTCATCCGTCAGTATTTGCGGGTCGACCCATATAGATTACCGTTAATTAGCGTGGATGCGCAGAGATACTCTGTACTCGCTTCGGATCCAGCCGAGCGATTCATACAGGATCTCAATAACGTTCACCGAGGCCGTGTTCCGACAGAGTTTCTCGGCAAGGCTGAAGTGCACCTATGGGTTGTGCCCCTGGTCATATCTGCGGAGAAATCTTCATACTTCAAATCCATTCTCTCCCTCGACGAACAAGAACGTGCCGGACGCTTCCGGAAAATCGGAGACGCACAGCGTTATATCGCCGCCCGGGGTTTGTTGCGACGGCTTTTAGGATCCTACGTCGCACGCGCGCCGGATCGGCTGCAGTTTACATACGATGCGTTTGGGAAACCAAGTTTGGCTGGCCAAACATCGGAAGCAGTTATTAACTTCAGCGTTTCACATTCTGAGGATCAAGCTTTGTTCGGATTTGCACGCGGGCGAAGAATCGGCGTCGATCTCGAATATGTTCGTCCGGACATTGATGTGCTCGGATTGGCCAAAGGCGATTTTTCACCAAACGAATTTCGGCGATTGCGTCGCCTGCCGGCGAGTGAGCAATGCGAGGCCTTTTACTGCCTATGGACTCGCAAGGAGGCCTATCTCAAAGCTTGCGGCGAAGGTCTTTCATTCGGCCTGGAGCGCGTGGAAGTCAGTTCAAGTCCTGCTGAGCCAGCGATGATCCGGAAGGTTGCCGGCGCGAGCAACGCTTCCGAACATTGGACTCTGAAACATTTGTCGCCCGCTCCGAACTACCTCGGCGCCGCCGCCGTGGAAGGCAGAAGCGTCACATTTAAATTTCTCGATTGGCAGCTCACTTAGCTCGCCAGAAGCCGATTTAAGAGAAGGCACCGGGGAGTTCTTTGTGGTCGCAGTGCACGCGCGCGATGCAAAATCGCAACTTTTCGGCTAGTGCCCCGATAATGTCCGCATGCAAAAACAAAAGATTGTCTCCCGCGACAGGATAAATCTCGATTCCTTCCGCTGCCAAATCGCCCCAGCCACGTGCTGGATCAATCGCGTACCTGGAGCCGACCTCTTCAGTCAAAAAGAGAATAATTCGGCCGGCGTAAGGCGCGGGATAATAGGCTTTGGCAGCCAAAATGTTGAGGTTGGCGACGCTGCGCAATCGCCGTGCTTCCTTACCTGCGCCTGCATCTGAGGATTGCGGCAGAGCCCGCCAAAGCGCCCGTTGGAAACTTTCATGCAGGAGCCTAGTCAACCCGGCCACTTGGTGACCGAACACCGCCACCTTTTCCTTTGTTCGGAGGGTGCGGAGTTTTCGGAATTCGTACGCAATTCTCTTTGTCAGGCAGATTCGGCCAAATGGCCATCCCTTCAATGCACCGGGAGAGGGCGTATTGAACAACGCTAACAAGGCAACTTCTTCTCCCTGTGTCTTGAGGAGTCTGGCAATTTCGTATGCGACCATGCCTCCGAAGCAGAGGCCACTGAGAAAATACGGTCCTCTCGATTGTATCGTCCGGATCTCTCGCAAGTAATGAGCCGCCATATCTTCGACGGTTTTATTCGGCTCTTCTCCGCTATGACCTTGGGCCGTCAGTCCGAAAAAGGGCTGATCCGTGCCCAAGGAGCGCGACAAGTACCGGAGGTTAACGATTTCCCCCCCATGCCCGGGGACGCAAAAAAGAGGTAGCTTTGTTCCGCGGGGTTGGACCGCCACAAGCGACGAACGTAACGAGTGGACTATTGGTGCGCTGATGATGCCTGCCAGTTGCCTGATTGTCGGCGCCTCAAGGAGCACCGCCAAAGGCAATTCCGTTTGGAAGGCCTTCTCAATTTGGATGAATAGCCGCGCTGCCAGCAGGGAATCTCCACCCAGTTCGAAGAAGTTTTCGTCGACACCAATCGGCATCCCGAAAGCTGCTTTCCAAAGCTCCACCAAACGCGATTGCACGTCATCCTTTGACGCAGCGCGATCCTTTGCCGCAACGATCTCTTTCGCGCCGGTGGGCGTACGTTGCACCGGAGTAGGTCTGGGCTGACTCGAAATCACAAGGTTGCTCACTCGCTCCCCGGGATCTTTCACCATCGTTCGCAAGACTGTGTGGTAGTCCTCGAGGACTCGTTTCATCGTCGCGGCTCGGAACAGATCCGTTCGGTACTCGAGAATTACTTCCAAGGTCGGCTCGATTTTGAGCCAGACGTTCAGATCGTACTTTGCAGTTCCTGCGTAGAGCGGGAACCACTTTATGCTCAATCCTGGAATCTGCCGATTTTCACGGGGTGCATTTTGGAGAATGAACATCACCTGGAATGGCGGGTTCCGATTCACATCGGTCCTATTCGTGACCTCTTTTAACACTTGTCCAAAAGGCAGACTCTGGTCCGAGTAGGCGTTGAGAGCGACCTCGCGCAC
>WNGL01011237.1_pt1 | contig 10997 bp, 8 predicted proteins | sample 5400591 | NCBI WGS metagenome assembly WNGL01 (sample SAMN13153377, study PRJNA577476) | soil metagenome | isolation source: 80 cm soil or saprolite under Garry oak tree replicate 1 | place: USA:California | collected 2016-06-15
AGAAGTTGGCGGAACTGGCCGATCTGCATCGTAATTACGTAGGGCTGCTCGAACGCGGCCAGTCCAATGTAAGCCTGCTCACCATGGTCAAATTGGCTCACTGTCTAAAGGTCAAGCCGCCGAAACTGATAGAACTCGTGCGCTAGTAAAGCTTCATTCAACAACATTTGCGACCGCGGCGAAATCATGCCTGCCATCCATCAGAATTCCCAATGCTGACTTGCTTGCCCTTGAACCGGAGGAAGTGTTGTCCTTTTGCAATACATTTGCTCAGGCTCCGAAGATTCGTCACCCGTCATCCGTTAAAACGCGGGAACATGTTTACTGGAACCGCGTCGCTCGCTCACGGCTATCCGCAGCAATACTGGGTCAGAGTGGATGAAGCTTTGATAGCAGCTTGGGTTTGGCTTGAACACGAAGGACTTCTTCTGCCTGCGCCGGGGCAGCAGGACGGAGATCGGGTATTCGTCAGTCAGCGCGGACGGGCGCTCTTATCCAAAGAGAATTTTGAAAGCGTACAAGCACAGTTCTCTTTTCCCCGAAAGGCTTTGCATCCATCGATTGCGACCACGGCTTCACGCTATTCCTCCGTGGACACTACGACACAGTAGTCTTCGAAGCGTTTCGAGCCGTCCAAGTGGCGGTACGCGATGCCTCCGTGCTTCCACGGATTTTGGTCGGAACCGATCTCATGAGGAAGGCGTTTGCCGAGAACACGGGGCCGTTGACCGATAACTCTTTGGTTGCCAGTGAACAGCAAGCGACATGGAACCTTTTGCCGGAGCTATAGGTCTCTTCAAGAATCCGACGAGCCATCGAACTGCGGCGATAGAAAAACCCGAAGACGCCGTGGCTCTGGTGATCTCCACCTGCTGAGGCAGCTGGTTACCGTGACGCCAGGGTCTGTGCGAACGGCCCGTCAGGGCCTCCAGACCAGACTCTTTGTAGCGGTCAAAGATCTTGTAGCCGGTCTCGCGAGAGATAGCGAACTCCCGACATAGGGCCGCCATCTTCTCGCCTTCCAGCAAACGGGCGACAAAGCGAACACGTTCATCCATAACCGACACTCCTTCCAAGGCATCACTCTCTCCCCTATAGGGGAGAGAGTGTCACCCATGTGTCCGGTACAAAATGTCACCTATCTGTCAGGCCGCTCAACCTTTCCCCCTTCATTGGATTACGCTAGGGATTACGGGATTACGCGAGGAATTACGCTAGCTTCTGTGCTTCAACCCTCAGTACGTTTTCTGGACTAACCCGGACCAGACAAAAAATGCGACAAAACTTCTCCCGTCAATGCCGGAGTCGATGTTATTGACGGATCCCCGTGAAGAAGGGAATCAGCAAGTTTCGCGTTTCCAGCGCCGGATCGATCGTGCGCAGTTGCCGCTCGCTTCTTGCTCACTCTTCTCCACCAAGGGCGTCCATCAAACTGGGGTGTAAGGCCGACGCGGGGCCGGGCGATTCTCTGAGGTCCATGTTGAGAGGAGAAGATTCGATCATGCGCAACGTGTGGAAGTGTGTTCTTGGCATTTTGGTAGGGTGCGGAGCACTGGCGGGGAATGCCGGCGCTCAATTCAAGAACGGGAGTCAGCCGACGGAACTGAATATTCCGCGCGCGAGCCAGCGCGGAACCGTGACTCAAAGAATTGGGCTGACGGACGTCACGATTACTTATCACAGACCATCGGTTGGCGGGCGCGAGATTTGGGGCAAGACGGTGCCCTATGGAAAGGTGTGGCGCGCGGGCGCGAATGAGAATACGACGATTACTTTCACCGATGACGTTTCCATCGAAGGAAAACCACTGGCGGCGGGGACCTACGGTTTGCACACCATTCCTGACAAGGATCAGTGGACGATTATTTTCTCGAAGAATTCGACTTCCTGGGGCAGCTTCAGCTACGACGAGAAAGAGGACGCGCTGCGCGTGACGGTGAAACCGCGCGCGGCGGAATCGTTTGAGGTGCTGACGTACGTGTTCGATGACATCAAACCTGATTCTGTGACGCCAACTCTGCGATGGGAGAAACTGGCCGTTCCGTTCCACATTTCCGTGGACGTGAAAGCAGTGGTATTGAAGAGCATCAAGAATGAACTGCGGAGTGTGGGCGGGTTTACCTGGGCCGGATACGACGAGGCGGCGCAGTGGTGTCTGGACAACAATTACAACCTGGAAGAAGCGCTGAAGTGGGAAGACACTTCGATTCAAAATGAAGAACGCTTTGAGAACCTGGAAACCAAATCGCGCATCCTCGATGCCATGGGCCGCAAAGATGACGCCGCGAAAGCGTACTCGACCGCCTTTGAGAAGGCCACCGCCGTTCAACTCTACGTTTACGCCCGAGGCATTCAGAGGCAGGGGAATGCCAAGCGTGCCTTTGAGCTCTACCCGCAAGTTCCGAAGAAGGATGCGAACCACTGGGTTAGCCACTTGGCGCTGGCACGGATCTCGTCGAACACAGGTGACTTTCCGACGGCTGCCAAGGAGATGACACAGGCCATCAGCGGGGCGCCGGATACCACAAAGCCATTTCTTCAGCCTCTTCTGAAGCGCCTGGAGGCGAAAGACGACATCAATAAGTAGATTGAGTTCCTACTCTGATCGAGTATGGTCAATGGCCGACCAAACGAGTATGAAGCGTCGTGCGATCTGGTCACCGTAATTGGGTAAAGATCAAAATCACGAGAGCAACGGCATACGCTTCTAAATTTCCCGTTACACCGCGTGAGTTGACTCCAATTTAGCTCTTGTGCTACGGTTCCTTTGTCTTTGCAATTTTTGCTGCTTCCGAAAATGTTCCCTGCGATTTCCGTTGGGCAATTTTGGGGGGAGGTGATGCGACACGGCATCAAAGACAGTGAATCAGACGTACTTCGGTAGCACGAGCCCACCAGCACTTTGAGTCTTGAACGAGGACTCACCGGTACCCAGCAAGCTGATTTCGACCCGGCAAGAGACCTATTCCATAGCAAAGACGCCCGCCGACCCGTAACCATCCTTTTCGTACTTCCCAAGAACCTTCCGCGCTCATGAATGCCGTTTGAAGTGGGTGCTATGGCATCTCTAGCGAAGTTCCGTATCGATGTCGCTATGCATGACCTGCTCATGCATACAAACAAACCTGGACCAATCTGGCTAAGAACCGGCTTCAAGGCGGCGCGCGGAGCTTCGAAGACTGAGGCCATCATGGCAATGACTACTTTTCGTGTGCCGCAGTTTTATCGAAAAATTCTTTTGCTTGCCCTTGTGGCAGGGACCCTCCCGTCAACACAGCTGGATTCGCAGGAAAAGTCCGTTCTTGAACAGCAGAGCGACGCGACGCTTCAGCCCGCGCGCGCCGGCGCAACTGCGGAACGGATCTTCGCTGAGTTGATAAGGCGCAACGATCTCCGCAAGACAAAGTTGCGGTCGTATTCGGAAATGCGCAGTTACTCGGTCTCCGACCAGAAGGGAAAAGTGCATGCACAAACGGAAGTTCGGCTGGATTATCGCGCACCCGACACAAAATCTTTTGTCCCGATCTCGGAAAAGGGATCGGCTGTCGTGCGCCATCTCGTTCTCGACCGCCTGATGGAGAGCGAAGTAGAAGCAGCGTCTGGCAAGAGCCACCGGGACAGCACCATCGACGCAGCGAATTACACTTTTGAGCTGCTTGGCGAGCAGGATCTCGGGCCGAACCGCTGCTTCGTAATGCAGGCGACTCCCACGCGAAAGGACAAGTATCTTTTCGATGGGAAAGTGTGGATTGATGCCCGGGACTATGCAGTTGTGCAGATTGTAGGACACCCGGCGAAAAAGCTGTCTGTGTGGGTTGACAAGGCAGACTTCGTGCGGCGCTATCAAAAAATCGGCGATTTTTGGCTGCCTTTAAAAGACGAGACTTCCGTGCACGTTAGATTTTACGGCAGGAAGATTCTCACCGTAGATCATCAGAGCTACACGATCAACGGGGCAGCAGTGAGCAGGCACGACGGCTAGGAGAAGGCACCCAGTAAGTTGACGTCGCGGCGCTCGAGCTGTCAGGGCTGCTGCGCCGGATAAAAGCAGATGAGAAGGATTTCGAGAACGCTACGCGGATCAAGATTACGCAGGATCAAGATAAGGAGGCAACATGGCAACGAGACTCGTACAAATTGAGCAGGATCAGGAACTCCAACAGCGCCTCGCGGCCGAAAGAGCCCGTCTACGGCAACAGGCTGGACTTACCGCGCCGAGTCACTTCCATCGTCCCGTGGAACGAGCGTTTACGGCGGAGGAACGCAACCGCGTAACGATTTTGTTTGGTGGCTTCACCTGGAAGCACGAAGACCTGATTCGGGCCGTGTTTCAGGGTTGCGGTTACAACTGCGAAAAGCTACCCGTCCCGGACGTTGCGGGCTTCCAAACGGGGAAGGAGTTTGGCAATAACGGGCAATGCAATCCAACGTACTTCACCGTCGGAAATCTCGTGCAGTATCTCCAGTTTTTGGAGAAGCAGGGTCTCTCCCGCCAGCACATTTTGGATCACTACGTTTTCTTCACCGCGGGTTCGTGCGGCCCGTGCCGCTTCGGGATGTATGAGGCCGAATATCGTTTCGCGCTGAAGAACGCGGGTTTTGACGGCTTTCGAGTTCTGTTGTTCAAAGATAGCGACGGAATCAAGGCCGAGTCCGGAGAGCCGGGATTGAAGTTCAGCGTTGATTTCGGTTTCGGAATGCTGAACGCCATGCACCTGGGGGACGTGATCAACGACTTGGTCTACCAGATCCGTCCGTTTGAGGCGACGAAAGGCGAAACCGATCGTGTGTTTCGCGAGACAGTGGACGGATTGTGCGCAGATCTAAAGAATCGCAAGGCGTTTGAAATCGAACAATTGGCGCCGGACTGGACGAAGCCAAAGTTCAAAAACAACAAGATCCTGCGCAACACGTTTAACGTATTCGGCAAATGGCACGAGCATATGTGGGGCAAGGATTACCTGAATGCATTACACAACGCCAAAGAAAGACTGAATTCAATTGAAGTCGACCGCCTGCGTGTAAAGCCGGTGGTCAAAATCACCGGAGAATTTTGGGCGCAGATCACGGAAGGCGACGGAAACTTCCACATGTTTGAATTCCTGGAACGCGAGGGCGCACAGGTCATCGTCGAGCCCATCGCAACCTGGGTAGCGTATCTGATGTATCAGGCTAAGGCGCACGCGACGGCAAAGTGGCCTGTCAATCGTCCACATCGCAATCCGAAATGGTATGAGCTCAAGAAGCAGTTTGCGAATTACATTGGCCTGCGCAAGAAACTATGGGCTATTGGGGCCGGCCAGCGGATGTGGAATTTCTTCTACCATCGCACGATCGAGCATCTGGGCGGGATTACGCACCATCTTGTGCCGCAGACCGAGCTCGCGGAATTGGCGCATCCCTTTTACAACCAGTTCGCTCGCGGAGGCGAAGGGCATCTGGAAGTCGGGAAGAACGTTTATTACACCATCCACAAGCTTTGCCACATGGTGCTCGCGCTGAAGCCATTTGGATGCATGCCGTCGTCACAGTCGGACGGAGTGCAGTCGGCGGTAATCAATAAATTCAAAGACATGATCTTCCTGCCCATCGAGACTTCGGGTGAAGGTGAAGTCAACGCGCACAGTCGCGTGCAGATGGCGCTCGGCGAGGCGAAGGTAAAGGCCAAGGCTGAATTCGAGCATTGCCTCAAGTCCACCGGCAAGAGCCTTCAGGAAATTCGCGCGTACATTGAGGAGCACCCTGAGTTGAAGCGGCCGTTCTATCACGTGCCGCACCGCGAAGGAATTGCGGGTACGGCAGCACAATTCGTTCTGCACGTCAGTGATCGAATCGACAGAGATACGCGGTTTTGGAAGCGGGCGGCCCGCGTGCCTGGAATCGCGACTCCGGCAACTTCCGGCGACTGAAAACCATTTCGAAATCGAGTTTGCAAAAGAACGGAGAGGACCATGCACGACCATAGCGCACCGCAGCTAGTTCAGATCGCTCCGCTTAAGCCCCAGCCGCGCCCAGTCCAGCACGTGCCACACGATCATAAGACCGAGTTTCTAGTCGGACTCGACGTGGGCTCGACCACGGTGAAAGCGGTTGTCGTTCACGCGGCAAACGATAAAGTGCTCTGGCAGGACTACCAGCGCCATGAAACCAAGCAGCCCGAGAAGACGCTCGAGTTTCTGAAGCGCATGGAAGCCGACGCGGGCATCAATTCCCACAATACACGTATGTTCGTAACGGGCTCGGGCGGCGGCGCAATCGCTGACCAGATCGGTGCAAAATTCGTGCAGGAGGTTACAGCCGTTTCGCTGGCAGTAGAGAAACTGCATCCCGAAGTCTACTCAGTCATCGAACTCGGGGGCCAGGACGCCAAAATTATCGTCTTCAAGGACGACGCTGAGACAGGCCGCAAGAAAAAAATTCCCTCGATGAATGACAAGTGCGCAGGAGGCACGGGCGCGGTCATCGACAAGATCAACGCGAAACTCAAAATTCCCACGGACGAACTCGCCGAACAAAAGTACCACGGGATCAAGCTCCACAAGGTTGCCGGCAAATGCGGCGTGTTCGCGGAAACCGATATCAACGGCCTGCAGAAGGTTGGAACGCCCCCGGATGAGCTCATGGCGTCATTGTTTGAAGCCATCGTGCTGCAAAACCTGAGCGTGCTGACTCGCGGCCACACTTTGCGGCCCCATGTCTTGCTGCTTGGCGGTCCGAATAGTTTTATTCGCGGCATGCGCGAAGCGTGGCAGGCGAATATTCCGCGCATGTGGCAGGAGCGGAAGGTTGCGGTTCCAGAAGGCTCCAAACCGGAAGATCTGATCAAAGTCCCGCAAAATGCTCAATACTTTGCGGCCCTGGGCGCGATTGAGTTTGGACGCAGCGAAGAAGACTGTGTCGGCTGCTATCGCGGCTACGATAACCTGGTTCATTACATCGAATTCGGCCGCCAAGAAGAAAAAGCCAAGGCCGGCGGCAAAGGATTGGTCGAAGACATCGGCGAATTTGAGACCTTCAAAGAGTCTTACCGGCGCAAGAAGTTCACGCCGGCGACCTTCCAGAAAGGCAGCACGGTCGGCGGGTTCATCGGGATTGACGGCGGGTCTACATCAACCAAAGCGGTGCTGCTGGACGAAAAGGGCGACATACTCTGCAAGTCCTATCAACTCTCGAACGGGAATCCGATTCAGGACACGCTTGAGATGTTTGAGAACTTGCGCGGGCAAGTCGAAGGACAGAATGCAAAACTGGAAGTGCTCGGCGTCGCGACCACCGGGTACGCCAAAGACATTCTGAAGGACGTCCTCAAGGCTGACGTCGCTTTGGTAGAGACCGTGGCACACACGGAATCCGCGCTGAAGTTCTATGAAGATCCGCACGTAATCGTCGATGTCGGTGGGCAGGACATCAAAATCATCATTCTGCATAATGGCCGTGTGAAAGATTTCAAGCTGAATACGCAGTGCTCCGCGGGAAACGGATACTTTCTCCAGTCCACGGCAGAAGGCTTCGGGTTGAACGTAAATCAGTACGCGGATCTGGCCTTTTCTGCGCAAGCCATGCCGGTATTCGGGTACGGTTGCGCTGTTTTCATGCAATCCGATATTGTGAACTTCCAGCGCCAGGGCTGGCAGGCGGAAGAAATTCTGGCCGGGCTTGCGGCGGTACTTCCAAAGAATGTGTTCCTCTATGTTGCCAGCATCCCCAATCTTGCAGCGCTAGGCTCGCGGTTTGTGTTGCAAGGAGGAACGCAGAATAATCTCGCCGTAGTGAAGGCGGAAGTCGACTTTATCCGCAATAGTTTTCGCGCCGCAGGCAAGCAGCCGGAGATCATTGTTCACGAGCATTGCGGAGAATCAGGCGCTATTGGCGCGGCCCAGGAAGCGTTGCGGCTCTGGCGAAATGGCCAGCAGACCACTTTCATCGGCTTGGACTCGGTGCGCAAGATCGAGTACCGCACAACACGTAACGAAGCCACCCGTTGCAATTTCTGCAAGAACAATTGCCTGCGCACTTTCATCGATGTGCGCACCGAGCCTGTCAAGAACTTTGTGCCCATCCAACGGGTCACCAAAGTTCCCCTCATGAAGGGTGAGCAGCGGCTGATTATTGCTACCTGCGAAAAAGGCACCGTGGAAGACGTTAATGAGATGAAAGACATCAAGGCCGGACTTGACCAAATTCGGGACCAGCATCCAAATTTCGTCGATATGGCATCGAAAGAGGTCTTTCGTCCCACAAACGCGAAAAAGGTTGCTGACCCAGTTCCCACGCGGGCGTGGACCAAAGCCACAAAAGAACGCATTGCCCTCATGCAAAATCGCAGCAAACTTCGCATCGGCATTCCGCGGGTGCTGAACATCTACACTTACGCGCCTTTATTCAATGCCTACTTTGAAAGCTTGGGCCTGCAGCCGGAGAATATTATTTATTCCGACTATACAAGCTCTGAACTCTATCGCGCGGGCGCGAGCCGAGGCGCCATCGATCCGTGCTTCCCGGCGAAGATTGGAATTTCGCACGTCTACAATCTCATTCAGGAAAAGCATCGCAAAAAGCCTTTGGATGCCATCTTCTTCCCGATGTACGACGTTCTGCACACGTCGTTGCTCAAAGTTGTCGGGACCAATGCCTGCCCGACGGTGACTGCGACTCCAGAAACCGTAAAAGCGGCATTCACAAAGGAAAACGACGTCTTCGCTGAGCACAATCTGAAATACATCGATCCGGTGCTCAATTTCGCGGACCGCAAGTTATTCGCCCATCAGATGCTGCAAGCGTGGCAAGCTGTGCTCGGTCTCTCACTTGAGGAAAACGATCGCGCAGCGGAATCTGGATTTGCTGCTCTCAAAGAATACGAAACTGGCATCCGCAAGCGCGCCCGCCAGGTGCTCGACCAATTGGAGCAAGAAGACCGCATCGGCATCGTCATGTTGGGACGTCCATATCACCACGATCCGGGATTGAATCACGAAATTCTGGATGAGTTTCAGAAGCTCGGCTATCCCATCTTTTCGCAGAACACTCTTCCAATTGACGAAGACCTGCTCGAAAGGCTCTTTGGCGACGAAGTGCGCGCGGGCGTGATCAGCAGCCCGCTCGACATCACCGACGCCTGGAAAAACTCATATTCCTGCAGCACTAATCACAAAGTCTGGGCCGCGAAATTCACGGCCCGGCATCCTAATCTCGTTGCGCTCGAAATCTCCAGCTTCAAATGCGGACACGACGCACCGATCTACGGCGTCGTCGAAGGCATTATCGAGCAGTCCGGCACGCCGTATTTCTGTTTTAAAGATCTCGATGAAAACAAACCGTCCGGCTCGATCAGGATCCGGGTTGAAACCATCGATTATTTCCTGCGCCGTTATCGTGAAGAAGTTATTCGCAAGCGGAAAGCCGAGCAGGAGATAATCGCCCAGCTCGCGGCTCTTGAGGCGGACTTGATGCGCGAGCGCCATGAAGGCGGAACTCGACTGACACATTCGGGAATGGAACGAGAGAGCTGGGAACCGGAAACGCAGGCAATCCCAGCTGACTAGCTGCAGGGGTTGGATTCGCTGACCGGGCAAGCCGGACTGCAGATCCTACGAGCCATCCTGGAAAACGAAGTCACGCGCCGAGTAGGACCTCCGCATCGGCCAAATCCCACAGCGGGTTGTGTGCGCTGGGGAAAGCAGTCGGGTTACGTGGTCTTCGGTGGACAGAAGATCCCGCTGGAACGACCGCGGGTACGCACCCGCGAGGGCCAGGAAGTGGAACTGGAGAGCTACGGTCAGTTGCAGCAAGACGGAAAACTGCAACGCGTGCGGGAACGCATGGTGGCTCGGACTGTCCACACGGAACTATCGGCGAGCGGTGGAGAGTGTTGTGGAAGGCTACGGGATCGAGAAGAGCAGCGTGAGTCGGCAGTTCGTTGCGGCCAGTTGCATCAGTTGCGGGTGCTGTGCGAACGGCGCTTAGAAGATCTGAATCTGGTAGTGCTGATGATCGATGGCATTCACTTTGGCGGCCAGGTGCTGGTGGTGGCTCTGGGGATCGCGGAAGGCGGAGAAAGCAGGTGTTGGGAGTGTGGCAAGGAGCCACGGAGAACACCACGGTGGTCAAAGGGCGGTTGGAAGATTTGCTAGATCGAGGACTGAATCGCCAGCGGCGGTATCTGGTGGTGATTGATGGATCGAAAGCGCTACGAGCCGGTGTGGAACGTGTTTTCGGTGAACAAGTGGAAGTGCAGCGTTGCCAGATTCACAAGCGACGGAATGTGAATCGTCTGTTCAATTGCCTGAAGGCAATAACCGGTAATTGATTAGGCGACCTTCTACTTAACAGGAAAATTCCTGGCAACTTGAATTGATGCGGCGCAGGACAGATCTTGATGTCGGGGGGCTCACACAACCAACTTCGTGTGGCGGCGTCAATCTGCAGCGGTGGTTATCCTCGGAGGGGTTATCGAGCTTTGGCCGCGGCAGATGAAATATTGAGCTTGGCCAGCTCACTAGCAAAGAGGGAGTTTTCCGGAAATTCCGCGACGAGCTCCGTAAGCTGTTTGCGGGCCACCTCTGTTTTTTTCTCGCGCAGGGCGGCCAGCGCAAGCAAAATCTTCGCAAACGGCCGCAGGTAGTGGCCATGATTGGCGACGATCTCGAGCTGCTGGATGCCTACTTTCTTGTCGCCGTGGATTCCAGCAAAGCCGAGGAAAAATTTCTTGAGTTCTGACAAACTCCCGACGATGTAGTTCGCCATGCCCAGGCCAAGATAAGCATCGGCAGCGTTTGGGAGGACCACCAACAATTTCTTGGCGTACTGATCAGCGTCGCGGGTCATTTTCAGGCTGGCGAGCTGCTGCTTATCGATAAGACTCGCATAGTCGGCCTGCATGCCCACGCTCAGGGTCATCGCGAACAGGGCATTCGCGTCCTTTGGGTTCGCCTTCAATTGTGGTTGCGCCAAGTCTTGTGCCTGTTTGTCGGCTGCGAAGAATGCGGCGCGCAGTTTCG
>WNGL01024028.1_pt1 | contig 10997 bp, 9 predicted proteins | sample 5400591 | NCBI WGS metagenome assembly WNGL01 (sample SAMN13153377, study PRJNA577476) | soil metagenome | isolation source: 80 cm soil or saprolite under Garry oak tree replicate 1 | place: USA:California | collected 2016-06-15
CACCAATACAGTCAACTTTTCCAACCACAGTTGCTCTTTCACCAATATGTCTTGGTGCTTCTTGGGCGACGTATTCACGCAAGCCGGCTCCAGTGCAAAGATGAGCTACCACTAACGCAGCCAGCAGAAATCCACAGTTGGTGACCTTCCTGGCGGTTTGTCGTCGACACTTTGCACCCGGTAATGGCTTTTGGATGGAAGCAATCAGTCGCGTCCTCACGAAACTAAAAAGGAGGCTTGCTTTGCCCGACAGAAGTTCAGTGCGGCCAGGAAGGCACAGGGGCGCCGGAATCCTGCCAATTGCGTATGCCGCGCATCACCTTTTCACCGACGGATTCTTCATGCACCGATTGTCCGCGAACGGGCCGTGACTTGTGCTTTGCGACCGCAAGCTTGGCGTCACGACAACGACCAAGCACTTCGAGGTTCTGTTTCTCCAAGTCGCTGAACTCAGTTTCAATCTCGTCAAGGCTCAGCCCTGGACGCGGCTTGTACCACGAAAATTGCTCGAATTGTTTAGTAACCTTCTTGTCCTTAAATTCCGCACCGTGCCGCGCAAACATCTCGTTAATGGCATAGGTGATATCGCTTAAGCTCGACTCGTTCACATCGGGCACGGTCAATTCGTCCAGGCGCGTTGCGGGAAATCTTTCACCGGGAAATTCGTTCTCCTCAGCGTTTGCAGTCTCCGAATTTTGGACATTTTCACCAACCTCATTTGATTGCTCACTGGTTTGCTCGTTCTGAGAATTATCGACCACTTCCGTCGGGGCTGGTTGGTCTGGAGCCGGTTCGATTTGTTTCGAGGCGACGTCGTACGTGCATCTCCATGGCTCGGGCACATCCGGATTTTGAGGCGTGGATAGGAAAACCACTGAAACATCCAGTTTTCGCGAATCGTTCTCCCAGCCGGTCGCATCGATAGTCGCGCCACGGCGCGGCGTGCCAGGGTCTGCGTTCATGGCGCGCAAATAAGTTTGCCAGATCATCTCCTGCAGTTGGGAATTCTGTGGGCCTGTGCCCTCAACCGGGTCATACTGAACCGAAGAAGTCCCACCGCGCCGATGGAGCCGAACGCCGCCACCTGCGGCATGGCGCTGGTTCACTGCAATCCATTGATCGTCCGGCGAGACAAGTACCCAAGCAGGCTGTTTTGACTCACACAAAACGCTGGTGACACCAGGCCGATGTGCGTCCTCTACAGTAATCCGGCGAATCTTCGTCTTGCGATCTCGGGAATACTTGATCTGGAGATTTCCGCTCGGTGACGTCAATTGACGTTCGAGCACCAAATCCGAGGAGGGCGTCGCCGCGCCAGCAGGAACAACCGACGTGTGGTTGGTAGGTTCTGATGGCGTCGCTGGCGAGGAGGCAATTGTCCGGTTCGCGGATTGCGAATTGGCAACACGGCTTTTCCAAATCGGAAGCCAAATACTAAGGATACCAAGGACAACAATGTTGCTAGCCAGGAGAACGCCAAGGAAAACCATGACAATGATTACTGCGCGCCGCGACATGAAGGCATTGCAACCGTTATTGGCAGTTAGTGTCAATACCAACTTACAGCTTTCGAGAAAAATCTGGCTGTACTCTGGATTTGGGGCTTGCCAACTCCTTAGCGTGTCTGCTGCAATCCCAAACGGCGGGGGTGCAATTCATGAGAGCATTCATTTGTATTTGTGTTTCGCTGATTTTGATCGCGCCACAGTTCGCCTTGGCAGGTAAGAAAAAATCGGGAGGCGGAGGCGGCGGCGGCAATGCTGCGGCAGCGCAGCTTGGTAAAGGTGGGGGTTCCCGAGCAGCAGCGCATCCTGGTGGCGGTGGCGGCTCCCGAGCAGCAGCGCATCCCAGTGGCGGGTTCCCGCATCCAGGCGCCGGAGCACGGAATGCCGGTGGAAGCGGAACGTCCAATCGCGCCAGCACGGGTCAGCACAATTTTGGCAACAGCAATGCTCAGCCCGGAGGACACGCCGCTCACACGCAACATGGCTTAAACGCACATCAACCTGGCGGGCAACACGGTTTAAACGCGCATGAGCAGACCGGGCAACACGATCTTAATTCGCATCATCAGGCTACCGCTCATGGGTCGAACGTTCCTACCCAAGCCAGGGGTCAAAATAACGCGGCGAAACTGTCGCCTACTCATCCGGTTAACAATCGCCTTGCTGTCCATAATCAATCGGCCGCTCATTGGCGAAGCGGCTTACACTACCGGAATACGCATGTGTTGTACGGGGGCTACCATCGGGTCTGGCATGATCGCTGGTACTGGCATTCGCACTACAGCAGCGTCGTGTATGTAGGTGGCCCATATTGGGGTGGTCATTGGTTTTGGGACGGCGGCTACTGGTTTCCAGCCTGGGGCTACGATCCTGCGTTTGTCGGCTACGTCTATGACGGCCCGATCTTTGCCTATAACAATCTGCCGCCTGATGAAGTAGTGATAAATGTTCAGGAAGCGCTCCAAGATCAAGGCTATTACGCCGGAAATATCGATGGGCAGTTTGGAAACCAAACGCGCGATGCTCTGGCAGCCTACCAGCGTGATCACGAGCTCGAAATCACGGCAGCTATAGACGAGCCGACGGTACAATCCCTGGGCCTCGTCACAGAGGAGAGCTGACTACCGCGGCCACAATCATGCCGCTAGTGCTGGATAAATCGCTCATTCCGATACTGGACAAGATGATTATCACTTTGGCGCAAGGTTAAAAATAGCGACATTCGCCAAATGCTGCTCCGTGTGCTCAAAGCAACATGCGCGATTATCGCCGCGCTGGCAGGTCTTATATGGGGCTGTCTCAACGTGATCGGGAATCTCCAAACAGGACAGGGATTACTTGCTGTAATTCCGCAAGTTCTACAATGGATTAGCGGTCATGTAGTATGGATAATATTACCCTGCTTATTAGTGTTTTTGCTCGCGGAACGGGTCGCTGGATACATTACCCCTATCAAAATCAATCTCATTGGGTTGCAAGCAGAAGGCAGCGCTCTACTGAGACTGCGCGTTGTAAATAAGGACAGCAAGAAAGACAAAAGGGTGGAATCCGTGGCGCTAGAAGCTGTCGATGCTTCAGGGCACATCAGCGAACCCCGCGCGCATTCCTTCACCAGGTGTGACGGATTAAAAAACAACAAAGGCCATGTGATGCCTCCAGGCTCTAACTTTGAAATCCAATATCGTGCCAGCAGAGGATCGACCGCTATGTTTAATGCCTCTAGACCCGCCGACGAGCAGATTAAATTTTTTGTCGCTAGGGTTAAACTGGAGGATGGTACGGAAATCTCGAGCAAGCGCTATCATGTCGTTGACTCCGGAAAGGGGATTAAAGAGGCCACATCGACAGAAGAGCACGAAGCCACGACGCCACAACCCGCGTGGAGATTCAGGCTAAGATGTGCGACTGATTCATATTCAGACAATATCTTGGTAGGGAATATTCCGGGGCGTTATCTACAGGTTCAAATCACCGTATCTCAGGCGGTCAGCGCATGTAAGGCATACCTGCGAGAAATCAGGGGAGGAAACAGGCCGTGGCAGGGTCAAGAGCAGTTAACTTTCGAACCATCAGAGGCACCCGATAGCCTATCGAAAGCTGTTTTTGAGAATATTACATATCGTCTTGACGTGCTACTGCTGGTCAGCAATGGAGACATCATTGTATGCAATCACAATCGCACTTGGGCGCGGTGGCCAAGACTCAAAGATATATTTGCTAGCCACGGCTCATACGATCTGGTCATTGACATAGGCGGTGAGAATGCCGCTGGCGAAACCTTTAAGCTTCGTTTCGATTGGAATGGGAACTGGCAGACTTCGTTCCTAACAAGTGTTAAGCGGCTTGTATGAGTTTTTCGTATGGCAACTTTTCAGACTTTACCAGTTTCAACAACGTGTCTCGAAACAGAAACTTATTTTTTCGGTTGCATCATGAACTTGGACGCTGCCGAGAACGTCGACGAACTTCTGGCGCTGACGATCGCGCGCGCGTAGCTGCGACGACGCCGTCGCAGATCGCAGGAAGTGAACGCGACGCCTCGTCGCGCCACGGGCGGCAAAGCACGTCGCCCAGACCAACTGCGACGAGGGCGTCGCAGCTACATCACGCCGTACCGCTCCCCTCGCCTGCGCCGAATTGAATTCCCTGCGCGAGCGGCAGCTCGCTGGAGAAATTGATCGTGTTCGTCTGGCGGCGCATATAGTACTTCCAGCAATCGCTCCCGCTCTCCCGGCCGCCACCGGTTTGTTTTTCGCCGCCAAATGCGCCGCCGATCTCCGCGCCGCTCGTGCCGGTGTTCACGTTCGCAATTCCGCAATCGCTCCCCACGGCGCTCACGAATCTCTCCGCTTCGCGCACGTCGTTGGTGAAAATTGATGAGGTCAATCCCTGCGGCACATTGTTGTGAATCGCGATCGCTTCATCGAAATCGCGATACGTCATCAAGTACAGCAACGGACCAAACGTCTCGTGCTTCACGATCTCAAGATCCGGCTTTGCCGTTGTCAGGCACGGCTTCATGTAACATTCGCCGGGAACGGTGAGACGGTCCCCGCCGTAGAGCACCTCGCCGCCTTCATCTTTTAAACGCTGGATCGAGTGCTGGACCATATCGACAGCGTGTTTGTCGATGAGCGGTCCCATCACGGTTTTGCGATCGAGCGGATTCCCAATGGGCAAACTCTTGTAACCGGCGAGGAGTTTCTGACGAACTTTAGACGCAACTGACTCGTGCATAATCACGCGGCGTGTCGAAGTGCAACGCTGTCCTGCTGTGCCGACGGCGCCGAAGAATATTGATTGCACTGCCATGTCAAGGTCCGCGCTAGGCGTGACGATCAACGCATTATTGCCGCCGAGTTCCAGAATCGTTCGACCCAGCCGTCCGTTAACAGCTTTGGCGACATTAAATCCCATGTTGGTCGAACCGGTCGCTGAAACCAAAGGAATCCGTGGATCGTCCGCCAATTTTTGTCCGATCGTTTTACGGTCGCCCACGAGTAGGGTAAAAATCGCCGGGTCTGCGCCAGTTTCGCGACAGACGCGCCCGGCAATTTTCGTGACGGCGATTGCGGTTAGCGGCGTCTTTTCTGACGGTTTCCAAACCGTGGCATCGCCGCAGACTGCCGCAAGCGCTGCGTTCCACGACCAAACCGCGACTGGAAAATTGAACGCGGTAATCACTGCAATCACGCCAAGCGGGTGCCATTGTTCCATGAGCCGATGACTTGGCCGCTCCGATTGGATCGTCAGGCCGTAAAGCATCCGCGATTGCCCGAGGGCGAAATCGCAAATGTCGATCATCTCCTGAACTTCGCCCTCGCCTTCCGCAATAATTTTTCCGGTCTCCAGCGTCACTAGCTGTCCAAGCTCATGTTTCAAGTCACGTAACGCGTTGCCGAGGCGGCGGACAGTTTCGCCGCGCACCGGTCCGGGCGTGACACGCCATTTTAAAAACGCGTCGTGCGCTCGCGCGATCGCCTTGTTGTAATCGTCATCGGATGCCGTGCGCACGCTGGCGAGTCGCCGCCCGTCGATCGGGGAGATTTTTTCAATCGTCGCGCCACCGCCACACCATTCGCCATCGAAGACGCCAGAGTTTACGTCCGCGAGAACCAGTTTATCGAACAGAGATTTCATGTCTTAGCTATTGCGCATTACGCCGATGTCTCTCACCTCTCCCTTCCCAAAGGGGAGAGGCGGATAACTTTGCGGTCATTTTCGACTCCGGCAGAATTTGCGCATCAACTCCATCGCTTGATCAATTACTTCCGCTGTAATGTCGAGCGCAGGACGGAATCGAATCGAGTGCTCGCCGGAGCGAAGCGTCAACACACCAAGGCCGAAGAAGCCGTGCCAAAATTCTTCGCGGGTTTTCGCATCGGGCAGATCAAAAGCGAGAAATAATCCCCGGCCGCGCGCAGCGGAAATCAGCGGCTCCTCAGTTTGCAGATCACATAGTTGATCGAGGAAATAGGCACCTACTTTCCCGGCGTTTTCAACCAGGCGTTCCTGCTCGATGATGCGCAGATAATGGGTCGAGCGCACCATATCGGTGAAGTTTCCGCCCCACGTTGAATTTAAACGGCTGGGTAGGCGAAAAGCGTTGTCTTTCACTTCATCGATACGCGGGCCGGCCATGACGCCGCACACCTGCGCTTTTTTTCCAAACGACATCAGATCGGGCAAAACATCGAAGTGTTCGCAGCACCAGTTGCGGCCGGTCGCGCCCATGCCGCACTGCACCTCATCAAAAATCAGCAGAATATCACTTTCATCACAAATTCTGCGCAGCTTTTGTAGCCACTCACCGCGGAAATGGTTGTCGCCGCCCTCGCCCTGGATCGGCTCGATGATGATGGCGCAAATGTCGATGTTGCGCTGCTCGATGAACTCGTGAATCTCGCGCTCGGCTTGCTTTTCCCGCTCAATTACGTCGGCTTCCCGCTGCGATGCCGGCAACGAAAAATCGATATGCGGACACGACACGCGGGGCCAGTCGAATTTAGCAAACAAATTCGTCTTACGCGGGTCAGTGTTCGTCAGGCTCATGGTGTAACCGCTCCGCCCGTGAAACGAGTGGCGGAAATGCAACACCTGAGTGCCGCGCTCGCCGTGACCGGTAACCATGTTCTTTCGCACTTTCCAATCGCGTAGCCGTCCGAATAGACATCCGAGTTAGCGATCTTCACCTTTGCCGCGCGCAAAAGGTCGCGCTGTACTTGCGGATCATCGAAGTGCGGATGGTTGAATCCGACCGGCATCGATCCGAAAAATCCGTAGAGATCGATCAATCGCCGATCATCGACTGCATTGTATAAGTACGAGCCGCGGCTTTTCTCGAGATCGACGACGATCCTAAACCCGTCCAGCAACACATGCCGTTCGATCGTATCGAGCACCGTAGATGGCGAAATTGTCCCCCGATTGCGGGATTTTTCGCTCCTCGTGGCGCGGCTTAGAGGTGAAGCAGCCTCCGTGAGTTCGCCAGGGCGCATCCGTCCTATGGCGGACACGGGCGGAATACTCATTGTTGATCGTAATCTGCGGCGCGAGTGAGGTCAACGGCCTCGCCCTGGCACAGAATCACTCTGTCTTGACCAACTCCGCCAGAATTGCTTTCTGCACGTGCAGCCTGTTCTCCGCCTGATCGAAAATGGTTTGCGCGTGAGCTTCGAAAGTTTTTTCGTCAATCTCCTGGCCGCGGTGCGCAGGCAAACAATGCATGACCAGCGCGTCCGGTTTAGCCAACTTCACGAGCGACTCGGTGATCCAATATGGGCCGAGCTCAGCTTCACGACGCGCTTCTTCCGCTTCGCGCCCCATGGAGACCCAGATGTCCGTGTAGAGCACATCGGCGTCGCGCGCCGCTTCCTGCAAATCTTCGGTGCAAAATACGCGCCCGCCCGAGCGCCTGAGCAATTTGCCCTTCGGTTGATACCGCTTCGGCGAGGCGATCCGCAATTCAAAGTCGAGCTTGCCCGCAGCGAAGAGCCACGACCGTGCGGTATTGGCCACGCCGTCGCCGACAAACGTCACAACCTTGTTCTCGATACTCTCTCGCTTTTCCTGAATTGTGAAAATGTCGCCCAAAATCTGGCAGGGATGTTCGTCATCGGTTAGCGCATTCACGGTTGGCACACCGGAAAACTCGGCGAACTCTTCAATGTCGCGCTGCGCGTACGTTCGGATGATGGCGCCGTGAATCATGCGCGCGAGTACGCGCGCGGTGTCTTTAATCAGCTCGCCGCGCCCCAGCTGAGCATCCGCAGCGTTCATGTAAATCGACTCCCCGCCCAGCTCCCGAATTCCCACCTCAAAGGAAACGCGCGTGCGGGTGGACGGCTTGGAAAAAATCAACGCCCATGTCTGTCCGGCCAGTGGCCTTGCTGAAATCCTACCCCGATTTGTTTTGAACTCGGCTGTCCGTCGCAATATCCGGTCGATCTCCTCGCGGGACGTTTGTTCGATGCTAAGCAGATGTTTCATTTCTTTGCCCCGGATTTACACGGATGAAACAAAGATGCCCAAAGAAATAGTCTTTCGATCTGTGAAAATCTGTGTCCATCTGTGGCTAAACCTGCTTTGCAAGATCGACAACCACACTTTCAATCGCCCGAAAGCCTTCGTTGGCTTCGCTCTGGCGCAAATTTAACGGCGGCAGGAGACGAATAACCGAAGTCGCGGCTGGAATCGTCAAAAGATTTTTCTCATGCAGTCGTTTCACGGTTTCGATTGCCGCAATTTTTGGATTAAACTCAATCCCGATCATCAGTCCCGACCCGCGAACATCTCGCAGAACGTTTGGATATTTCCTTTGCACGTCCTGCAATCGATCCAACAAGAATTTTCCGATAGATCGCGCGTTTGCCCCGAGATCGCCGCGCTCGATCACATCGAGGATTCGCAACGCCACCGCGCAAGCCAGTGGCGTCCCGCCAAATGTCGATGCGTGTGTCCCTGCCGAGAGGAGAGCGGCAAATTTCTCCCGCACCCAAAACGCGCCAATTGGAAACCCGCCGCCAAGCCCTTTCGCGATCGAGATTCCGTCGGGGAGAAATGTAGATGCGGCGTCCACAATCGTTTGCCAACTGTGAAATCTGCCCGTGCGAAATTGCCCGGCCTGCACTTCGTCAAGCAAAAGCAGCAAGTCGCGTTGATCGCAAAGTTCTCGCAAACCGAGCAAGTATTCTCTAGTTGCTATCGTGATCCCGCTCTCGCCCTGGATGGCTTCGATCAAAATCGCGGCGGTCGATTCCGTAATCGCTGCTCGCATCGCTTCGAGATTGTTTTTGAAAAGTCCTTCGTTCGCTTCCGCGCCGCTGTTGCAGAAAAAGACGCGTCCCGGCGCGATGAGATCGACGATTCGTTTGGCCAAGCGCGCCTGTGGTTCGGTGTAATAAAGATTCGAAACATGAACCAGCTTCCTCGATTGCTCCGCAAGCGCATCGGTTATTTCCGGGTTTGCATGCCCGAGCACACACACGGCAATGCCGCCGCCAAAATCGAGATAACGCCGCCCGCTGACGTCCCAAACGTAACTTCCCTCGCCACGCTCGAGCGCAAGATCGAACCGCGCGTACGTCGGAACAACATACTTGTCGAACAGCTCGCGAATATCATTCTGAGTTGAGCGTTGAGCGTCCAACGCCTGCTCGCGATTTATCGCAGTTGAGCGCTCGCCACGGCGGAGCCCGTCCACGGCGGAGGCGGGTTGCACGTTTTCTGCTTTCACCGCACCACCTCCGTTCCCACTCCCGCATCTGTGAAAATCTCCAGCAACACAGAATGCGGAATACGGCCATCAACGAATTGGACTTTTTCCACGCCGCTCTCGATCGCAGCCACCGCGCTGTCCACTTTCGGCAACATGCCTTCACCGATCACGCCGGCTCGTTTTAGCTCCGGCACATCCAAAGCGCGCAAGTGACTCATTAATGTTGCGTCATCTTTTGGATCGCGCAGCAATCCCGGCACGTCGCTCATGAAAACAAGCCGGCGCGCCTTCAGTGCAATGGCAGTCCTGGCTGCGGCAACGTCCGCATTGCAATTGTAGGTTTTGCCATCGTCACCGCGCGCCGTGGGGCTGATTACCGGCGTTACGCTGCGTCGAATGCATTCCCGTAGCGGCTCGGTATTGACATCAACCACTTCACCAACAAATCCGAGGTCGACATTTTCATTTGGCGGCGAAAATTTCCGGCAACGAAAAATTTCTGTCCCTGCAAAGCCTCTGGCTTTGCCGCCAAAATCCTCGATCGCCTTTACAATTTCGGGGTTGATCTCGCCGGACAAAACGCGATCGACAATTTCAGCCGTTGCTGCATCGGTCACCCGATAGCCTTGCACAAATTGGGCAATCAAACCGCTCTCCTCCAGCGCACGCGTGATCGCCTTACCGCCGCCATGCACCACCACGGGATTAATGCCGACTGTCTCCAGGAAAACGACGTCGCGCGCCACGCGATGACGCACTTCCGGATCATCCGAATCCATGAAACTGCCACCATATTTCACGACAAAGACCTGCGAGCGAAACCGCTGAATGTAAGGCAACGCTTCGAGCAACGTCGCCGCCTTGGAAATCAGTTCTTCCATCTTAGCCGCCGAGCGACGCGGGATCGCTCTCATACCGTCTGTTAAAAGCCACGTAATCCTCAGTTAGATCGCTCGCATATATGGTGAAATTGGCGGGCCCAAGATGAAGGTTGACATGCAGATCGAATTCTCGCGCAGCGGAAATTTTGCCGAGCGTTTTCAAATCGACAGCCGTCGGGCGGCCGCGGCGAAATGCAAAGAGTATCTCGCGGCTACCGGGCTTCGCATAGCCGACATCAACGCGGGATTCGTTCACTTTCGCCTTGGAATAACCCAGAGCGCATAGGATCCGTCCCCAGTTGGGATCGCCGCCACACCAACTTGTCTTTACGAGCGCGCTGTTTGCGATTGTGCGTGCGGCGGCTTCTGCTTCGCCAGCGCTTCGCGCTCCGTGAATATTCACGGTAACGAAACGCGAAACGCCTTCGCCATCGCGCACGATCATTTTGGCCAGCTCCAGGCAAACGAAATTGAGCGCGCCCTGAAATTGCGAATTGCGAATCTCGAATTTCGAATTTCTCGCCAACCCATTGGCGAGCATGATCACCGAATCGTTGGTACTCATATTGCCATCGACGGTGATGCGGTTGAAACTTTGCGCGACTGCAATTCGAAGCGCCCGTTTTAACAGGTTGGGTTCAATCGCAATATCCGTCGTGATAAAGGCGAGCATTGTCGCCATCCATGGCTGAATCATTCCCGCGCCTTTACAAATCCCGCCAATGCGTACCATCGCTTTTCCGATTTCAAATTCGACCGCGATTTCTTTTCGCCGCGTATCCGTGGTCATTACAGCTTCGGCCGCTTGCCGCGCGTTCGTTGCCGATCTTGCGAGCAACGGCGCGCATGCGCGAATCCCACGCTGGACATTTTCCATCGGCATTGGCACGCCAA
>WNGL01013628.1_pt1 | contig 10995 bp, 8 predicted proteins | sample 5400591 | NCBI WGS metagenome assembly WNGL01 (sample SAMN13153377, study PRJNA577476) | soil metagenome | isolation source: 80 cm soil or saprolite under Garry oak tree replicate 1 | place: USA:California | collected 2016-06-15
GCGGCGAACCCGGCGGGGTTGTTCACGGCGACGCCCGAGGCCACGGCCTCGCGTGCCGCGATCGCGAACTGCGCGACGCGGTCCGCGAGCCTGCCGCCGCCCGCGTTCGCGAGGGCGCGGAGCGCGTCTCCGGAGGACTGCTTCGCTGCCTCGCGCAGCTCTTGGGCGCGCTTGAGGGCGCGCTCGCCGCGGTACAGCAGCGTGCGGACGTCGACGGCGGGCGGCTCGGCCGTGGCCGCGGGCCGCGCGGTGTCGCGCGAAGGCGCCCGGGGACGCGGCGCCACCTGACCGGCGGCCGCGATCAGCTCCTCGAGCGACGCCGGCGCGACGCCGGCCAGCATCAGGCGCTGGTATTGCGCCCACGACCCCACGATGTCCGCCGTCTCGGGCACGGCTTCGTCCGGCGCCGGCTTGGACGATGGAGCCGGAGCCCGGGCGGCCGGGCGCGCCGCAGGCGTCGCGGCCGTCACGGGCGCGAGGGATTCGATCGGGACCACGGGAGCGCCGGGCTGGAGCGCGCGGATGGCGCTGGTGACCGCGTCGAGCTCGGCGCCGAGGGCGTCTTCGTCACCCGTGTTCGAGCGGGCCAGCAGGTCGCCGACCCGCCGCAGCTCGGCGGCGAACCCGGCGGGGTTGTTCACGGCGACGCCCGAGGCCACGGCCTCGCGTGCCGCGATCGCGAACTGCGCGACGCGGTCCGCGAGCCTGCCGCCGCCCGCGTTCGCGAGGGCGCGGAACGTGGTGCCGAGGGTGTGGGCGCGCAGCTCGCGCTGGGTGGCGGAGGGCGCGCGCTCGAGCGAGTCCGCCGCCTGGCGCAGGTGGTCGCCGTGGCTCACGAGCTCGAGCCGGCCGAGCGTCGAGGGGCGCGCCACCGGCACGCCGCGCGACACGATGTGCGGCCCGGAGTCGCTGTAATACAGCGAGCCGATCGACACGGAGTCGGGCTCGCTCTCGATGAACCGGACGAGCAGCTCCGCGAAGCTCCGGAACTCGGCCCCTTCCGGGTCGGGGCGGCCGCGCTCGGCTACGTCCCGCGCCGAGCGCGCGATCGCCGTCGCCGCCGCCTGAAACAGCGCCGCCACGTTGGCCGGCGGCTCGATCCCCGAGCGTGACAGCTCCGCGATGGCGCGCTCGATCCCTTCGAGCAGATCGGGGAGCGGCGGGAGGTCGTTGACGGCGGCGAGGCCGCGCAGCGGCTGCAGCGAGCGCAGCACGTGCTGCAGCGGGTCGTGCGCCAGGGGGGTGGTGCGCAGCGTCTGGGCGGCGCGGTCCAGCGCGCTGGCGATGGCGGCGCCCTCGCGCGCGACGAACGCGCGCGCGCCCGCGTCGAGGCCGGGGGCCTCGGCGGCGCGGACTTGCGCCGTGGGGCGCCCCGCGAGCTGCTCCAGCTCGTGGGCCAGCGCTTCGGCCTTGGCCGTATCCGCGTCGGTCCACGCACCCGCGCGGCGCACGAAGATCTTCAGGTCGTCCACGCCGCGCACTGCGAACTGCTGCGTGGACGGATCCCAGGCGCGGCGGCCCTCGCGCACCGCGCGGGCCAGCGCTTCGAGGCCCGTCGCCGCGCGCGCGATGCCGTGCTGGTTCGCCATCAGGGCGCTGCCGCGCAGCGCCCGCGCCAGGCGCACGAACTCGTCGGGGCTCGGGCTCTCGCCCGTCGCCACGAGCCCGTCCAGCCGCTCCAGATACTCCCCCGCCTCGAGGGCGAAGAAGTCGGACATGCCGAGGGGCTTTGTGGGACCGGTCATGGCGACTTCAAGCTAACAAAGGGAGCAGGGAGCAGGGAGCCGTACTATCCGATCATCGGGGAATCCTGCTCCCTGCTCCCTGCTCCCTTGCCTCATCGATCAGTTTCCGCATCCGTCTCACCGCCTCCTCCAGGCCCCAGAACAGCGCGTTGCTCACGATCGAGTGGCCGATATTCAGCTCCTCGATCTCGGGGATGGCGGCGACGGGCTGCACGTTCTGATAGGTGAGGCCGTGGCCCGCGTGCACGGCGAGGCCGAGCGCCCGGGCGTGCAGGGCGGCGCGGTCGATCGTCCCGAGATCGGGATCGATGAACAGACTCACGCGGATGCCGGCGGCCGCGAGCCGCGCGACCGTGGCTGCGACCGCGCGCGTGCGGCTGCGGAGCGCGAGACCACCCTCGGTGGTGATCTCTTGGCGGCGCTCGGGGACGAGCGTCGCCTGGAACGGTTTCAGGCGCACGGCGAACCTGACGATCTCGGGCGCCGCGCCGAGCTCGAGGTTCAGGACGGTGCGCACCGACGCCCGCAGCGCGCGCACGTCGGCGTCCTGAATGTGGCGCCGGTCCTCGCGCAGGTGGACCGTGATGCCGTCCGCGCCGCCCCGCTCGGCCGCGTCGGCGGCGCGCACCGGGTCGGGCTCGTCGGTCTTGCGCGCTTCGCGCAGCGTCGCGACGTGATCAATGTTGACGTAGAGCCGCATGCCGTCTTACCTTCGGATCACTCCGTCACACTCGAGGCGCACGTCCGTGAGACCACGACTGGTCCCGTTCCAACTTGCGTGCCCGGGCCCCTCGTCTCGGTCCAGCAAAGTTGGAACGGGACTGGCTGTGCTCGTCGCGCTGGGCGGCTTCGCGTGTGGCGGGGGGGCGGGGCCGCAGACCCCCGCGCCGCAGTCGCTCCAGGAGACGCTCGCCCAGTTCATGACGGCGGTGAAAGCGAACAACCTCGACCGCATGGGCGCCCTGTGGGGCACCGAGCGTGGACCCGCCAACAACTCGATGAAGCCCGAGGTGCTGCGGGAGCGTCTCACGGTCATTCAGAAATATCTCGATCACGTCGGCTACCGCGTGGTCGAAGGCCCGGTCCCCGTACCGGGCAAGGACAACGTCCAGACCCTGCGGGTCGAGCTGCAGCGCGCGCAGTCGTGCAGCGTGGTGTTTCCCATCGATCTCGTCCATACCAAGAGCGGCAGCTGGCTCGTGCTCGACCCGCATCTGGAGAGCGTCGGCACGCCGAGGACCTCGTGTCGGTCGTGATGCCGGGGAACGTTCGCCCCCCGCGGCGCGTTAACTACTCTACTCGGTCAGCTCCAGCAGAATCCCGGCCGTCGCTTTGGGATGCACGAAGGCGATGCGCCGGCCGCCGGCCCCACGGCGCGGCACTTCGTCGACCAGACGGTAGCCCGCCGCGCGGCAGCGCTGGAGTGCCCCGTCGAGGTCCGGCACGCGGTAGCAGATATGGTGGATTCCCGGCCCGCGTCGGGTGAGGAACTTCGCCACGGGGCCGTCCGGGTCGCGCGGCTCGAGCAGCTCGACCTGGACATCGCCCAGCGTGAGGCCGACGATCGTCGCCCCGTCGGCGGTCTCCGGGCGGCCCGGCTCGAGGCCGAGGACGTCCCGGTAGAAGGCGAGGGCGGCGGCGATCGACGGAACGGCGATACCGACGTGGGCGACGCGGGCGCGGGTGTCCGTCATGTCGCCCGTCAACATAACGATTGCACCCGAGGGAGTGGAGAGGTCATGGCAGACAACAATCATCCCGTGGCGGTCACGGACGCGACGTTCGGACAGGAAGTGGAGCAGCACCAGGGGCTCGCGATCGTCGATTTCTGGGCCACGTGGTGCGGCCCGTGCCACATGGTGGCGCCGATCCTGGACCAGCTGGCCGGCGAGTACCCGGGCAAGCTGAAGGTGGTGAAGCTGGACGTGGACGCGAATCAGACGACGGCGATGCGCTTTAACGTACGCTCGATTCCGAGTATTCTATTCTTCAAGGACGGGCGGCACGTGGACACCCTGGTGGGCGCCTATCCGAAGCCGGTGTTCGATCAGAAGGTCAAGCAACACCTGTCGTAGCATCCTCCCCGGAGGACCATGCGCGCGAGCACCGCTCGCCTGATGAACTCGCCGGTTCGCCTCGCGGACTTGACGTTCCCGCAGGTGACCCAGCTGATTCATCGCACGCGCCTCGCGTTCGTGCACCTCGACAACCTGCTGGCATTCGGCAAGCGCGACCGCGACGGCCGCGTGGACGGCTACATCACGGCGCACCTCCCCGACGAATGCCTGCTGCTCTTCTTCCGCAGGGGCGAGGCGGTGAACGCCGCCTCGCTGCACACCGCCGGGCGGCAGGTCGTCACCATCGCCGAAGCGCTGAAGCGCATGCGCGCCGAGGTGGAGCGCGGCGACCTGACCTACTCGGCCGCGCCGATGGAGCAGCTGGCGTGGATGTACCAGTCGTGCGCGGCCCCGACCGCGGTGCGCGCGGTGGATCCCGCGAACCCGGGCGGACTCTTCCCGGCGCTCACGCAGGAGAAGGTGACGGGCGTCCTCGAGCTGATCTCGAACGGCCGCGTGTCGTACCTCCGCTTCGGGGACGGTCGCTTCACCGGAGGTTACTTCTGCGACAAGCCGGACGCCACGCCCGTCCCCAAGTTCCTCGAGTCGCAGTTCCAGCCGGGCGCCGACGGGCACTCGCCCGCGGTCACGGCCGCGGTGTTCCCGCCGGTCGCGGACCTGCCGCAGCAGGCGCCGCACGCGCTCATCAACACGTACCGCGAGCTGTACTGGCGCATCGTGGACGAGGTGGAGAAGGAGTTCCCGGGCGAGGCGAAGCGACGCGCGCAGAAGGTGAGCGTCGGCATCAGGGAGGGACACCAGGCGATCGTGATCCTCTCCGTGCCGCGCGGGGCGGAAACGCCGGACGCGGTGGTGCAGCCCGAGGAGTTGTCGAACGCCCTCACGGACTGGTCGCTGCAGCTGCTCGAAGGCGTGGAGGTCATGATGCCGGGGACTGCGCCCAAGATCCTGCGCGAGGCGACGCGCGAGCACCGCTACGTGCTGCAGTCCTCGGGCTTCTATGGGCGCCTGCCGTGGCAGGTGACGTGGTGAGATGGCCGGCACCCTGTACGTCGTCGCCACGCCGCTCGGCAACCTCGAGGATCTCTCCCCCCGCGCGGCCGCCACGCTGCGACAGGTCGCGGCCGTCGCGGCTGAAGACACGCGCCACACCAAGCCGCTGCTCGCGCACGCCGGCTCGCGCGCCGAGCTGCTGAGCTTCCACGCCCACTCGACCGCCGCGGCGCTGCGGCGCATCCTCGAGCTCCTGGGCACCGGGAAGGACGTCGCGCTCGTGACGGACGCGGGTACGCCCGCGGTGAGCGACCCGGGTGCGGAGCTGGTCTCCGCGGCGCGCGCACGCGACGTGCATGTGGTGACCATCCCCGGACCCACGGCCGTCGCCGCGGCGCTCTCCGTCTCGGGCCTCATGGCCGATCGCTACCTCTTCCTCGGCTTCCTGCCGCGCAAGGGCGGCGAGCGCCGGCGGCTGCTCGACACGGTGGCGAAGAGCGAGTGGACGGTGGTGCTGTTCGAAGCGCCGCCGCGCGTAGCGGAGCTGCTCGAAGACCTCGCGGCGGTGTGCGGCGGCGAGCGGCCCGCCGCTGTGGCGCGCGAGCTGACGAAAGTGTTCGAGGAGACGCGCGCCGGGACCCTGGCCGAGCTCGCGGGTTATTACGCCGCAGCGCCGCCCCGCGGCGAGGTGACGGTCGTCGTCGCGGGCACCGGCAAGCCCGCGCACGAGGAGTGCCCACCCGATCCCGCAGCGCGGGCCCGCGTGCTGCTCGCGCAGGGGATGACCCGCCGCGACGTCGCGGAGCAACTCGCGACGGAAACGGGGATCACGAGAAACACGGCGTATCGGCTCGTGAACGAGCTATGAGAGCAGGTGTGCTGGCGCTCTGCGCGCTGACCGTGACGGCGACGGAAGGACGGAAGGACGGACAGGGGATGGCAGGGACCCTCCTTCCGTCGTTCCGTCCTTCCGTCGCTTCATCATCCGTCGCTTCCCTGACCATCGGTCGGTTGCATTACGACGGCGGCGGCGATTGGTACGCCGGGCCCTCCGCGCTCCCCAATCTCCTCGCAGCGATCCGCCAGCGCACCACGCTCCCGGTCGCCGACCGCGAGCGCGTCGTGACCCTCACCGGTCCCGAGCTGTGGGACGTCCCATACCTCTTTATGAGGGGCCACGGCAACGTCCACTTCTCGGACGACGAAGCGAAGATGCTGCGCCGCTGGCTCGAGCAGGGGGGGTTCCTGCATGCCGACGACGACTACGGGATGGACAAGTCGTTCCGCCGCGAGATCGCGCGGGTCTTCCCCGACCACCCGCTGGTCGAGGTGCCGCTGAGCCACCCCATCTATCACCTGGTCTACGACTTCCCGAAGGGGATCCCTAAGATCCACGAGCACGACGGGCTGCCGGCCCAGGGGTTCGGCATCTTTTTGGGTGACCGCCTGGTCGTGTACTATTCCTATCAGACGGACCTCGGCGACGGGTGGGAAGATCCCGAGGTTCACCACGATCCCCCGGAGCTGCACGAGGCGGCGCTGCGCATGGGCGTGAACCTCTTCACCTACGCGGTGAGTTCGACCCGGTGACCGACACGGCGGCCCGGCTGCGGCGGCTCGGCCGGCCGCACGCGCGGGCCCGCGCCGGAGCGGTGCTGCTCACGAGCGCGGGCGTCGCCTGTGGGATCGCGGCGGCGGGACTCGCCCTGGCGCCGCGCGTCGCGGCGGTGCTCGGCGCCTGGCTGCTGATCGCCGTGGTCGCCGGCGCGACGGTGTGGGTGGCGCGGCACGCGGGGCGCCGGGCCGCGCCGGCCGCCGTCGGAGCGCTGGTCGAGGCGGCGGCGGGGACGCGCGCCGGGAGCGTGGTGGGGCTGCTCGCGCCGCCGGTCACGGCGGGGGCGAGCGCCGACCTGCTCGGGCTCGCGGACCGCCGCGCGGCCCAGGTGGTCGCGCGCGCGGCGCCCGCCGTGGGCCGGCGGCTCGCGCGCGGCACGCGGGCGTCGCTCGCCGTGGGCGCGGGCGCGGCCGCGGTCGGCGCGGCGCTGTTCGTCGCCGCGTCCCCCGCCGCGGGTCGCGCGGCGGCGTTCTGGCATCCGCTCCGCACGCTCGCCGACGCGCGGGCACCGGTGCGTCTCTTCGTGGACCGCGCCACCGTGCGGCGCGGCGACAGCGTCCTGGTCACCGTCGCGGTGCCCGCGGGCTCGCGAGCGGTGCTGTGGACGCGGGGGCCGGGCGAGCCGTGGCGGCCGGCGCCGGTTGCGCTCGATTCGCTCGGTCGCGCCACGCGGCGCCTCGGGCCGCTCACGGCGGATCTCTATCTGCGCGCGACGAGCGGCGGCCGCCGCAGCGTGGAGCGCAGGGTCACGGTCGCGCTCCCCGCATTCGTCGCCGGGCTCGAGCTGACGGCCCGCTATCCCGCCTACCTCGCGCGCCCGGACGAGCCGCTCCTCCCGGGCCCGGACACGATCCCGATTCCCGCCGGCACGGTGATCCTCACGCGCGGGACGGCGAGCGTGCCGCTCGCGGCCGCGGCGTGGCGCCGGGCCGAGACCCGCGTGCGCCTCGCGGTGGAGCGCACCGCGTTCTCGGGCCGGCTCGCGCCGGCGTCCTCCGGGACGTGGCTGCTCGACCTCGCCACCGCGGACGGCAGCCCGCTCGAGGGCGACGCCCCCTCGTCCCACCCCGAGCTGCGCCTGCGCGTCGTGCCCGACTCGGCGCCCGTCGTCGTGGTGCCGGTCCCGGGGCGGGACACGACGCTGCCGCTGTCGCTGCGCCAGCCGATCGTGATCGACGCGCGGGACGACCACGGCCTGACGCGGCTCGAGGTCGTGAGTTGGCGCGTGAGCCAGACCGGGAAGGTGGGTCAGGCGCTGCGCGAGTCGCTCGACGTGAGCGGCGTGGGCGACCGCGCGATCGTGCAGGGCGACCTCGACGCGAGCCGCCGCGGCCTCATCCCGGGCGACACGCTGCGATTCCGGGTCGAGGCGTGGGACAACGCTCCCGCGCCGCACCTCGGCCGGAGCGTCGAGCTCGCGCTGCGGCTCCCCAGCCTCGCGGAGCTGCGCGCCGCGACGCGGGAGGCGACGGCGGGCGTGGCGGCGGCCACCGACTCGCTCGCGCAGGCGCAACGCGAGCTGGGCGCGCGCACCAGCGACCTCGCCGAGCAGCGCTCGCGCGACGCGGCGGGGTCGCGCCGCCCGGGGGAGAGCGGGCGCGAGGGCACGCTCCCCTTCCAGGCGACCGAGCGGGCGGAGGCGGTGGCGCGCGAGCAGGCGGCGCTGCAGCAACGGGTCGAGGAGCTGTCCCGGACGGTCGCGGAGATCGCGCGCGCCGCGCAGGCCGCTGGGATCGCTGGGATCGACGACACCGCGTTCCAGGCGCGGCTGCGCGAGGTCCAGCAGCTGTTGCAGCGCGCCGTCACGCCCGAGCTGGAGCAGCGGCTGCGCGAGCTGCAAGAGGCGCTCGCGCGGCTCGACCCCGAGGCCGCGCGCCATGCGCTCGAGCGGCTCGCCGAAGCGCAGCAACAGCTCAAGGCCGAGCTGGAGCGCAGCCAGGAGCTGTTCCGGCGCGCGGCGGCGGAAGGGGCCCTCTCCTCGCTCGCCGCGGACGCCGAGGACCTGAAGCGTCGCCAGGGTGAGTGGAATCACGACGCCGCCCCGCGGCCCGACAGCGCCGCCGCCGCGCGCCAGCGTGCGCTGGCGGACCGCGCCGACTCCCTCGCGCGCGGCATCGAGCAGGTGGCGAAAGACCTCGGCGCGCCGCCGGCCGCGCTGGCGCTCGCCGCGCCCGCGCAGGCCGCGCGTGACGCGCGCGGCGCGATGCAGCGCGCCGCCCAGGCCGCGGAGCAGGGCCAGGCAGCGGGCGCGGAGCAGGGCGGGCGGCAGGCGGAGCAGGAGCTCGAGCCCGTGCCGGAGCAGCTGCGCGGCCAGCGGGACTCGCTCGCCCGGGCGTGGCGCGAGGAAACGGTCGCCGCGCTCGACCGCGCGCTGTCCGAGACGGCGGCGCTGGCGCAGCGCGAGCAGCGGGTAGCGGAGGCGCTGCGCCGCGGCGAGGTGGGTGCCGAGACGCGGTCGCAGCAGGCGTCGGTGGAAGAAGGAACCGACGCCGTGGCCCGCCAGATCCGCGAGGCCGCGGGGAAGCACGCGCTCGTCTCGCCGCAGCTCGAGGCGGCGCTCGGCTTCGCGAAGCGGCAGATGGGCGCGGCGCGCCAGCAGCTCGAGGAGGCGGATCCCAACTCCGGGGAGGCGGCGTCGCTCGCGGACGAGGCGGTGGACGCGCTGAATGCCACGGCGCTCGCCCTGGCGCGCAGCCGCAGCCAGGTGAGCGGCGCGCAGTCGGGGAGCGGATTCGCCGAGGCCGTGGAGCAGCTCGCCCGCCTGGCGCGCGACCAGCAGGGGCTGAACGGGCAGGCGCAGGGGTTGCTCCCCATGATGGGACCGAGCGGCGAAGCGGTGCTGCAGCAGCTCCGCGCCCTCGCGGGGCGCCAGCGCGCCCTCGCCGAACAGCTGGAGCGCCTCAAGGCCGAGGGGACGAGCGGCGCGGCGGGCGCGCTGGCGCAGGAGGCGCGCGAGCTGGCGCGCCAGCTCGAGGCGGGGCACCTCGACGCGCGGACCATCCAGCGCCAGGAGCGGCTGTACCGCCGGCTGCTCGACGCCGGCCGCACGCTCGCGGGCGCGGAGCCGGACGAGAAGCAGGAGCGCGTGAGCCGTGCCGCGACGGACGACAGCGTCCACATCCCCGAGGTCCTGAAGCCCGGCGCCACCGGCGCCGGTCCGAAGCTGCGGTACCCCACGTGGGAGGAGCTGATGGGGCTCACGCCCGAGCAGCGCCGGCTCGTCCTGGAGTACTTCCGGAGATTGAATGCGCCCGAGCCGCGTTGAGTCTGCGGGGCAGCTCGCGCTGTTGTTGCTGTTGCCCCTGCGATCCGCGTCCGCCCAGGCCATCGGCCAGGGATTTGAATTGGAGCGCGCCGGCCAGTACGAGCAGGCGGCGAACCTGTACTTCGGGACGCTGCGCGCCGACCCGACGAACCTCTCCGCGCTGCTCGGCCTCGAGCGGGTGCTCTTGCCCCTGAACCGGCTGGGGGAGCTGCTGCCGGTGGCGCAGCGCGCGGTGACGGCGGGGCCGACGAACGCGGCGCTGCGCGGCGTCCTGCTGCGCACGTACGTGGCCTTGAACGAGTCGGACAGCGCGCGGGCCGTGGCGCTGCGCTGGGCGGCCGCCGCGCCGCGCGACGAGGCGCCGTACCGCGAGTGGGCGATCGCCCTCGAGGACTTCCATCACCACGACGCGGCGCGCGAGGTACTGTTGCTCGGCCGGCGCGCGGTCGGCCGGCCGGCGGCGTTCGGCATCGAGCTCGCGGAGCTGTACCAGCGCATCGGGGACTGGGAAGGCGCCGCACGCGAGTGGGCGGCGGCGCTGGCGGAGTCACCGGCGCAGCTGCCGAACGCGGCGAGCGATCTGGGCGAGGCGCCCGAGGGTCAGCGGGAGCGGGTCGCGCGCGTGCTCACCGCGGGCGATCCCCCGCCGCTCACGCGGCGGCTCGCGGGCGAAGTGCTGCTCGGCTGGGGCCAGCCGCAGCGGGCGTGGGAGGTGTTCGCGCCGAGCGTGGCGACGCCGTCAACCGACGCGACGTACGCGTTGCGGCGGTTCGCCGACCTCGCGGCGGCGGGCAGCACGCCCGGCGCGCGCCGCGTCCGCGCGCTGGCGCTGGCCCGGTTCGCGGACATAGTCCCGGAGCCGCTCGCGGCCCGGGTGCGGGCGGATGCCGCACGGGCCTTCATCGAAGCCGGGGACCGGACGGCGGCGCGGGACGTGCTCGAGCGGGTCGCGCAGGACACCACGGCGCCGCCCGACGCGCAGGCGCTGGCGCAGAGCGCGGTCATCGAGGCGCTGATCGACGAAGGCCAGCTCGACGCAGCGGACCAGCGGCTCGAGACCGAAGGTCGCCTCACGGCCGAGGACCGCATCGCGCTGCGCCTCCGGCTGGCGCGCGCGCGCATCGCGCACGGCGAGCTCGACGGCGCGGACGCGGCGCTGGCGCGCGATTCGAGCGTGGACGCGCTCGCGCTCAAAGGCTGGATCGCCCTGTACCGCGGGCGGTTGCGAGACGCGCAGCAGCTGTTTCGTACGGCGGGGCCGTACGCGGGGGACCGGCGCGACGCCACCGAGCGCACTGC
>WNGL01021245.1_pt1 | contig 10995 bp, 10 predicted proteins | sample 5400591 | NCBI WGS metagenome assembly WNGL01 (sample SAMN13153377, study PRJNA577476) | soil metagenome | isolation source: 80 cm soil or saprolite under Garry oak tree replicate 1 | place: USA:California | collected 2016-06-15
TGGATCACGGCTGTCCTCGCCGCGCGATGCGGTGGCATACCCCGACAAGGCCATGAGAGCGAAAACCAACGCGAACGTCTTGGTCTTCCAGTGCATCGGGCAACTCCTTTGCTTTGGCCGGCGTTTACGTAGAGCCCTCAAGCCTCTTATACGACGGACCTGATGCACGCGAGTCGTCCACGATTTCAAGGCTGTTGGTTGCCGGCCAAACCCGATGGCACTGCGCCGGCGGCGATTTCAATCCGCGCTGATGCCGGCGGCGTGGATCGGCTTCGCCCATCGCTCGATCTCGGCCGGCAGATAGTTGGCGAGATATTCGGGCGTGCGGCGCTCGGGCGGCACGATCTCGAGGCCGAGCTCCTCCAGCCGCCTGCGGATGGTCGGGTCGTCGAGGGTGTCGCTCATCGCCTTGTTGAGCTTGCGCACGATCGGCTCGGGGGTGCCTTTCGGGAAGAAGAAGGCGTTCCAGACGCTGGCTTCGACGCCCGGCAAGCCTTGCTCGCCGGTGGTTGCCACGTCGGGAATGATCGGCACCCGTTTCTCCGCCATCACGGCGATGGCCTTGACGGCGCCCTGCTTGGCCTGCGCCGCGCCGTTCTGGATGGTGGAGCACAAATAGTCGATGCGGCCGCCGATCAGGTCCTGCGTCACCGGCCCCTCGCCGCGATAGGGAACGTGCGTGGGGTTGACGCCGATGGCGAGGTTGAGCAGCACGCAGGGAAGATGCGTCCCGGAGCCGACGCCGGCCGAGCCGAACTGGGCCGTTTTCTCGTTCGCTTTCAGGTAGGCGATGAATTGCGTCAGGTTGTCCGCCGGCAGATCCTTGCGGGCGATCAGGATGCGCGGCGATTCCGACACCAGTCCGACCGGCTGGAAATCGGTTGCGGCATTGTAGAGCGGTCTCTTGTAGAGGCTTTGGTTGAAGGCGTGCGTGCCGGTATTGCCGATGAGCAGCGTGTATCCGTCCGGTGCTGCCTTGGCGACGCGCGCGCCGCCGGCCATGCCGGCGGCGGCGCCCACATTCTCGATCACGATCGATTGGCCGAGCAGCTCGCCCATGCGCTGCGCCTGGATGCGCGCGCTGACATCGATCCCACCCCCGGCGGCGAAGGGAACGATGAGCGTGATCGGCCGGGTGGGCCAATCCTGCGCGGCGGCGTGACCGCCGAGCACGATCACGGTTGCCGCGGCGGCGATCATCCTGCGCATGCTCGTCTCCTTCTCGCACCGGACATTCGCGCCCAACGCCGACGGGATCAAGGCCGTCGTTGCTGCGGTCGCACTATGGTCGCGCCGCCGCCAAGCTCGAATTTACGTCAGCTGGGGCGTTGCGGACATAGACCAGCGACGCGTTCGATCGCTTTCGACACAATCGACCCAAAGCGGACATGAGCTCGATCACAATCCCGCAATGCAGCGGTCTCTGACCAGGGTGTCATGTGCTATCTTTTGGGTGGATGACGCAGGACGCGGCCAGGAGCCCACCTCGACTCGGAAAGGTCTGGGCGCAAGGACGCTTGAACTGAACAAGTCGGAGTCAGTCGATGCCCCGCCCACCGCTGCCGCCGTTCACAGCCGAGACCGCCGCGCAGAAGGCGCGCCTCGCCGAAGATGCCTGGAACACTCGCGATCCCGCCCGCGTCGCCCTCGGCTATACCGTCGACAGCGTCTGGCGCAACCGCGCCGAGTTCATTCACGGCCGCGAAGCGATTGAGGCGTTTCTCACGCGCAAATGGAATCGCGAGCTCGACTATCGGCTGATTAAGGAAGTGTGGACGTTCCGCGACAACCGGATCGCTGTGCGCTTTGCATATGAATGGCACGACGATTCCGGCAACTGGTTTCGCAGCTATGGCAACGAGAACTGGGAGTTCGACGAGGACGGCCTGATGCGGCGGCGCATCGCCAGCATCAACGACCTGCCGATCAAGGATGGCGAGCGCAAATATCACTGGCCGCTCGGTCGCCGTCCCGACGATCACCCATCGCTCAGCGACCTAGGCCTTTAAGCGGGATGGCAATGAGGCTTGCTCAGAGATACCTTCTGACGCGATAGCAATACTGCTCGTAAGCCTCGCCGTAATGCCCCTTCAGATAGTCTTCTTCGCGCAACACCTGGCGGTGTATCAGCCCCGCGGCCACAACGAGATAAATCAGGCTGATCCAATACGGGAATATCAAAAACTCGCCAATCAGGATCATCGCAAACGCGACATAGATGGGATTGCGGCTAAAGGCAAAAACGCCGTCCACGATGAGCTTGTCGGCATGATCGGTGTCGATGCCGATCCGGAAGCTCTGTCTGAAGGAAATCAGGCTCCATAACAAAAGAAAGAGGCCTGCGAGGCAGAACAGCACTCCGGCCCATGCCAAGGCCTCGGAATGGAAAAATGGACGCGCGCTGATATTAGGCCAATCGAACGCGGCGGCGAACAGGACATAGAAATAGAAGAGGGCAAAAGGCGGAATCAGGAAATCCGTCTTGTCGGTGCTCCCGAACTTCATCGCTTTGATCCCCTGGCGTTTCAGCAGAAAGACCCGGGTCAAAACCATTCCCAGCAGGAGAACAATCGTGAGGGCTCCAAGATATTTTGGCATCGGAGTCTTCTTCGTTCGCGTGGGGACGGCGAAAACAATAGCACGCTGGGAGAATTGCTATTGCGGTTAGGTCGGCTGATACTGAAGGCGGCTCCGGGGTACGGGCGCCGAGAAATACGGCGTCAACGAGGGTGCGAAATCGAGAACCCTAGGCGACGGAGGGCTGGCGGATAGTTGTGCCATTGATGCGCGTTATCAACGGCCGCGGCGCAGCGCGCCGCGAGGAAGGGAGGCATCGTGGGCAAATGGTCGATCAATGGCCTGCTCGGATCGGTTCTTGTTCTGGCATCGGCGAGCGCCGTGCAAGCCGCTGAACTTCAGGTCATAGCGGGGGGCGGCATCGCCGGCGCGTTGAACGAGATCGCCACCCTGTTCGAGCGTGCGTCCGGCCATAAGCTCGTCATTCGCTACGGCACGGCGCCGGAACTGATCAAGATGGCCACGAGCGGTGTTCCATTCGATCTTGGTGTCGTACCCCGGGATGTTTGGAAAGACGCCGCCGCGCGTGCGCAGGTCGCGTCCGGGCCGACGCCCGACGTCGCCCGGGTCGGCATCGGCGTCGCGGTCCGCACCGGCGCGCCCAAACCCGACATCAGCACGGCGGAGGCGCTCAAGCAGACGCTACTCAAGGCGCAGTCCATCGCCTCGATACCGGCGAGCGCCACCGGCGCTCAGCTTGCTGGCATATACGATCGGCTCGGCATCACCGACGAGATGAAGGCCAAGACCAAGGCGCAGCCCGCACCCAAGCAGATCGTTGAGGCGGTCGCCAACGGCGACGCCGAGCTCGCCGTCTTTGGTCTCAACGTGCTCGTTGATCCGCGCTTGGACATCGTCGGGCCGTTCCCTCCGGAAGTGCAGCGCGAAGTGGTCTACGCCGCGGGCATCGCCGCAACCAGCAAGGAACCGGAAGCCGCCAAGGCGTTCGTCGCCTATCTGATGAGCCCACCGGCCATCGCCGTGATCAAGGCCAAAGGGATGAACCCCGGCTGAGACCACGTCGCACCAATGCACCTTGTGGTGTGCACAGTCGATGCAAACTTTATGCTGCGGCAGCATCCCCGAAGAGAGAGGCAACGGGACCATGGCGAAGACTTACCGCGACGTGGCGATCGAGCAAATGATTGCAACCGTCGAAGAAGCGATGAGCCGCGTTATTGACTGGTGGGGAGAACTGCCGACACCGATGAATGAGGCGATTGACAGTTTTCGCGTCGAACTCGGGGCAGCCATCGATTCCGTCGAATTTGTGAAAAGGGCGCTCCACAGGCCTGCGCCAGAAACGTCCCACAAGGAACGCCGCTAACGAGCCCGCGATTGGGACGTAGCGCGATCGCGGGCGCGGTCAAGATGGCCACGAACGATCCGAATTCGGCAGGATGCAAGCGTCACGACGGCCAAACCAGCGATAGCGGTTGCGTGCGATCAAGTCATAGATCGCGTCGCGGATCAGCCGTGGGATGAAGTGGAAGACCCATGTCCACTGCCAGTGCGGAAGCTCGCGCGCAATACGTAGGGCGGCTTCGGATTTTACATAGGCGTTGCCGCTCGCAACGAATGCGAAGGAATCCGGGCGATCAGGATCGATGCCGAGCTGCTCGGCGAGCGGACGACCCTCGGCCAGCTGGATCGGAACGTAGCGAAAGTAGCGGCGGCGATCGCGTCTACTGACGAAGCGGCAACCGCGCGAGCATAGGACGCACACGCCGTCGAACAGGATCAGGCCGTGCGGCGAGTTGATGCCGCCAGGACTTTCTGGATCAACAACGATTGCCTGCTCCGCCCGCATGGCAATAGTAAAACGCCCGCGGGACGACCAGCGCAACGGTTACGATCGCACGCGCGAGAGCGCAATTTCGGCCTTCGCCCGGGCGAGGTGGGGAAGGCGGCGCACGGGCACGAGCGAGAGAAAATCCGCTTTAACCAGCTCTAAGAAGACGCACAGAAAGGGAGCGCACGGGGTTTCCCCTCCCGTGCTCCTTGATCGGTGCCGGCAGCCCGTTCGTTAGTAACGTGCGCCGTAGTAGCCGAAATACGGCCGGTCTCCGTAGCCGTAGTACGGCGGATAGCTATAGGCATAGCCGTAGTACGCCGGATAACCGTAGCCGTAATAGGGACCATACCCGTAGCCGTAATACGGATACGCATAATAGGGCCGTGCAAATGCGCTTCCGACGAGCGCGCCTAGGGCGAAGCCGCCAAGCGCTGGGCCCCACCAGCCCCCCCTCCAGCGCGCATCCGCCGTGGTGGGCGTGGCAACTGCCGCGGCCGCGATAGTCGCGGCTGCGAGAGCGGTAAGAAGTTTCCTCATGGGGTTCACCTCGATGGGTTCACCTCGATCTCAGCACTGCGGTCTTAAAACGCGAGCTTTCTCGAAATGTTCCACAAGACTTCACCATCAAACGTTCGTGGGCTGAGTAGAGGGAAGCGCTAAGGCTAGCGAGCCGCCGGTACAGGCAGACCGCCGAGGCGCTCCGCCTCACAATTCCGCCGGGCATGCTCGCGATCGCCGACGAGGTGATCGAAGAGGATGTTGTTCGTTGCATGGCATCAGGACGCAATTGACCCATCCGAGACATAGGCGGCTGCGGACCTTCGCAGCGCAAAAGTGTTGTTCACGGAGGTGCGGTCTGGTTTAGTTCTACCCACAATGTAACCCAACAGGAGAGTCCCGCTAATGCACCATGCCGATGCAAGTTGCGACTGCGGCGCGGCGGTTTCCGCGCTGGCGTTACGGTGGCGGTGTCCCGAATGTGGCAAGACTGCAATAATGAAGGTGTCGACCCTCGCTGCGGTTTGCGATGGCGACACGATGAGAAAGGTCGAGCCCAACGCCGTTTCACATCAGAGCGCCCCACGATCATAGCCGGCGCTGAAACCGTCTGTACGGGCATTTCCGTGGCTCACGACAAGTCTCCAACCATCGCGTCGTGGAGACTTGGTGGAACTGACCACCGCGCGCACTCGCCCCAGGATCATGTCGACCTCACCATCGATCTTCGACACTCGACGCGACCAGATGTTCCCTGTTCTGGAGCCGTTCGAGATCGAGCGCGTGCGTCGATTCGGCAAGGTCCGCTCGTATGAGGCCGGGGCGGCGCTGGCAAAAGTAGGCGAGGTCGGTCCCGGGCTGACTATTATCCTGGCTGGGCAGGTCGAGATCGCCCGACGCGACGGACTGGGCCACAGCGTGCCGTTCGTGACGTACGGCCCAGGGTCGTTCATGGGGGAGCTTGCTCACCTCTCCGGTCGGCCAACGCTCATTGATGCCGAGGCGCGAGGACCGGTGGAGGCCCTCGTCATCCCGCCGGACCAGCTGCGGGCATTGCTGATCGCGGAGGCAGAGTTGGGCGAGCGGATCATGCGCGCCTTGATACTGCGCCGCGTCGGCCTTCTCGAGACGGGAGCTGGTGGACCGGTGATCGTCGGCCGCCGCGGGAACGGCGATGTGCTTCGACTGGAGGGTTTTCTCCGCCGCAACGGTCATCCGCGGCAAGTGCTCGATCCGGAGGCCGACCCGGAAGCGAAGGCATTGATCGAACGCTTTCATATCGATCCCGGTCAATTGCCGATGGTGTTGTGTCCGAATGGACAGTTGCTACGCAATCCCAGTGAATACGAGCTCGCCCGCTGTATCGGGCTCGTGCGGCCTGTCGATCCGGCCCGCATCTATGACGTCGCTATTGTCGGGGCCGGCCCTGCCGGCCTCGCCGCCGCGGTTTATGCCGGATCGGAAGGGCTGTCCGTCCTTGTGCTCGACTGCCGCGCATTCGGCGGCCAGGCGGGCGCCTCGGCACGGATCGAAAACTACCTGGGGTTTCCAACGGGCATTACGGGCATGGCGCTGATGGCGCGCGCTTACAATCAGGCGCAGAAGTTCGGTGTGGAGATGGCGATTCCGGATGAGGTGATCGGCCTGGATCACTCAGATGACCTGGCCATGGGCGGCTTCGTTCTGAATCTGTGCAACGGTGAGCGCGTGAGCACCCGCTCCGCGGTCATCGCAAGCGGTGCCCGCTACCGGCGCCCGGCGATCGAGGGTCTCGAACTGTTCGAGGATGCGAGCGTGCATTATTGGGCATCGCCGCTCGAAGCAAAACTATGCGCAGGACAGGAAGTGGCTTTGGTGGGAGCCGGCAATTCGGCGGGACAGGCAGCAGTTTATTTATCGAGCCAGGTCTCCAAGGTGTGGCTGCTGGTGCGCGGGTCAGACCTCGCAACGAGCATGTCGCGCTATCTCGTCGACCGCATTGCGGGTCTTTCCAACGTGGAGGTGTTGACGCGAACCACGGTCACCGGCCTGGATGGCCGTGACGGCAAACTGGAGGGGATACGTTGGCGTGGCGGCGCGTCAGGGCAGGACGTGCATCGTCCCATTCAACATCTTTTCCTCTTCATCGGAGCGGAGCCGAACACGAACTGGCTGTCCGGTTCAGGCGTGGAGCTGGATGCCAAAGGGTTCGTGTCGACTGGAGCGAATACCGCGAAGGGCCGGCATCCGCTGGAGACGAGTCGACGGGGCATTTTCGCCATCGGCGACGTCCGCTCAGGCTCTGTGAAGCGTGTCGCTGCAGCAGTTGGCGAAGGCGCGCAGGTTGTCGCGGCGCTGCACTCCTTCTTGGGAGGCAGTTCCACCAGGCCAACCGATCGCCCTTCGGTTCAATGATCGAGTGATGGACTTTTGCCGTACCGCACGAGTCCGGTCTTGGCACGTTGCGTCCATTCAATGCGAGGCACCGAGAGGGACGCTTTTGGAGGGACAGCGGACATAGATGGACCTGTCGCCTCGGCCAACTCGGTCGAGTCTGACCCACAACGGTCATACGCCAGATCGAAATCCCACACTGCAGTGAGCCCCTGACTTCATCCTCACCAATGCGGTATGCTGCCACGGAGTCTCTAGCTCGGGCGGCCGATGCAATTCGATCGAAACGGGCGCCAGTTCATCAGGCCGCTCGGCAGCGCTACGGCGAGCGCGCAGCATCCGGGTCGGACCTATCGTATTATGGCAACCTAAGACGGATGAGCGGGTCATAAGCGCGTACACGCGCGTCCATAGCCCGTCGAAGACGGGCGTGAACGCCCTTAACGACGCGCTTCTGCCCGCGCATGAAGCTTGCGCGCGGGTCATTTCAACGTTGTATGCTTGTCCGGCTCTCCAAGGCTGCTCACCTTGGATGATTTTGCCTGCTTGGCGCGCATCGATGCGCCGGGATCGTTGCCGGCGCCCGCCTGACGCTTCCTTGTTTCCAATTTCGCCGCAGCCGGCCGGCCACGCTTGGCGGCATATTCCTTGCCATTGATCGGCGTGACATGCGGGGGGTCTCGATCGAGATACGGGCGCCCGACCCCAAGCTCCTTCTCGTGCGCATCGATCCACTTCCACAGCTCTTCGCTTGCGGCGAATCGCTGCACACGGGTCTCGCCCTTGACGCTCACGAGATCGACGGCAAGCCCGTGGCCGTAGCCGCCGCGGCGGCTCCCGCCATGGTATGAGCTGTCGCTCGCTGCCTTGTTGCCGGCTGCGATCGATTGCCGGTAATCGTCGCGGAATGCGCTGGTTATGCCCGGCATGAACCCGGCGTCGTCCATCGCGCGCAGCGCCCGGTAGAGCTTCAGCTTGAAGGCGCGATCCATGCCTCCGATCACATAGTCCTTGAGCGACATGCCGGCTCTTTGTGCCGCGATCGGATCCTTCCACGTGAAGTCGCCGACGACATATTTCGTAATGGTTTTGGTGACGGTCCGCGTCTTGCCCTTCGTCTTGACCGTCGTTTTGATTCGCTCCGTCACCTTGTTCGTATCGACTTTGGGCGTCCGTTCGTACAGCGACCAAAGGTACTCGTCGATGCAGATTTCGACCACCAGGCATTCGTCGAGAGTCTCAACCTGGCGCGCGGCCGGCTGCGGGTACTCCTCCGCCGGATCGGGCCTGAACAGGGACACGAGGCGTGTTTCGGTCGGCGGCGGCGGTCGAGAGTCGGGCAAAGGGGCCTCGACGGCGGAAACGCCCGCGAGGACGAAGGCAGTTTCGCGGGCGGCTGGATCGAGCGTCGCCGCATCGGCGGCAGGCACGGCCGCGGACGCGACGGCAGGCTCGGGCAGCTTGAGATGGGACGTGGCCACAGCGGCCACGGAGGCCATTACGGCTGTCAGCGGCGCGCCGACACGCCCGGCGTCAGCGCTCGAAGTCGTTGCGCCGCGTGTCGCTCCGCGGTTCCAGATCGGCGTTGCGGTATGCTCGAGGCCGGACCACTCGAAGCCGCCGCGCTTAGCAGCGCACCAACCGGCGAGGGTGACCGTTGCGCACAACAGCACCAGCGCAAACCGCCGCGGTCTCGCCACTCGCTCGCCTCCCCCCGTTCGGCTCCAGCGTAAGGCACGTCGCACAGCACGCCGCACAGCCGGCACACGACAGGATCGATTGTCGGCTTACAATCGCTTCGTGCAAGACAACAAAGCTGCGGGTCATCACTTTTCCAAAACGTGTTGCCCAAATACAACGCGGGTCTCGACGGTGAAACCGATGCCAAACGATGCAAAGCTCGCAGTAAGCGTAGCCCGGATGAGCGAAGCGATATCCGGGTTCTGCCCTCCAAGCATAGTCCTTAGGTCGCTGCACGGAGGCGACGCCGCTACGTGATACCGCCCAGACTGTGCCTAACACCTGCCGTAGCCGGACGAGCATTCAAGCGGGATATCCCGGATTTCGCTTCGCGCATCCGGGCGACTTGCTTTAACCGGATCAAGGTATCGATGCCCGATTGCGCAGAATTATGGCGGTCTGACCTGCATGCCTGCTGATTATCCAAACAGCAGGAGACCGTGACTGCCGGCGACAGCGCCGAAAACAGTGATCAAGCTCACGATCAGCAGGATTCGGTGCAGCCATTCCACAAGCCTGAAGGTTGCTTCTGGCTCTACCTCTGGTCGCGCAAACAACCAACGATGCGGGATCAACGGTTCTGTCACAAACAGTACCACCGTGAATAGCAGCCACACCGCGACCATCGCGTGCATCCACCAATAGGCGCCATGTACGAACCGATCCCAAAGATCCAGTCGACTGAGCATGTACAGACCCGTGACGCCTACCAAGAGCGTCGAGATGCGCGCTTGCCAAGCGAACCGCCGCTCAATGGCATGGAAAAATGCCGTTCGCTCGTCGGGTGCTTTGAAGCTGCGAATAGCCGGCAGCAATACGGTCGTCACGAATCCTACGCCGCCAATCCAGAGAACGACGGAGACGATGTGAATGGCGCGGGCAACAGTAACATCATTCATCGGGGGACGCCTCCGTGATCGTCGCGTGGTATGTGTAACCATTAGCGGGTTGCTGTGAGCAACAAGTTAAACTGGTTGCTTCAACGGGAAGGAGATTCCTGCTGTCCCAACCATTGGCGCGATGTCTGTTCGTGGCACAACGCTGCAGGCACCGACGCATTGAATTTACGGCCGGTATTGGGAGCACTGCGGGCATGAATGGACGTGTCGCCTCGGCCAACGCGGTCGAGTTTGATCCATGTCGGACATGAGCGACTGGAGCCGTAAACGTAGCCCGGATGAGCGAAGCGATATCCGGGCTACTTGCTGGCTACTTGCTGGGCTTTAGCCTTGCCCGCCTAACTTGAGCAGTGGCGCACACAAAGCTTGGATGTCCCCGCGGGAGGATGTGCGGCCTTGGTATCGGCTCTCTATGACCACCGCCTGATCATGCGCCCGGCGCTGCGCCGGCGCGAGGTCTGCATCGCGATCAGCGCGGCGCTGATCGCGGTGCTGGGTTTCGCGACCGTCGTCCATCTCGCCCTGCTCGGGAGCATGCGCCCGGACGTCGCCAGCGTGTTCTTTCGCGCGCTCGCGCTCTCGGGCCTGCTCGCCGCGTTGCCGCTCGGCGTGCTTTGGCTTCTCGAGCGGCGGGAGCGCCAAACGCCGTGGCTGTTCGCCGCGGCGTTCCTCTGGGGCGCCTGCATCGCCACTGGGCTCGCCTTGCCGTTCAATTCCGCCTTCCTCGAGCTCGTCGACGCGTGGTTGCCCAGCATCCGCTTGTCACGCAGCTCCTGGGGCCGGATGCGGCGATGCTGCTGGCGGCGCCGATTTCCGCGCCGATCGTGGAGGAGATCGCCAAGGCGGTGGGCGTGCTCGCGATCTTCCGGCTGCTGCGCCCCGAGTTCCATAATGTGCGCGACGGCATCGTCTACGGCGCGCTCGTCGGCGTCGGGTTCAATTGGTTCGAGGCGGCGTTGTACGTGGCGCAAGGCTACGCGGAGACGGGCGTGCCGCAGTATGGCTTGCAGCTCGGCAGCCGCTACGCGCTCCTCGGCCTCGGCGGCCACGCCATGTCCACGGGCATCTTCGGCGCCTTCCTCGGCATCGCGATGCAGACGCGGCGCGGATGGA
>WNGL01009947.1_pt1 | contig 10994 bp, 13 predicted proteins | sample 5400591 | NCBI WGS metagenome assembly WNGL01 (sample SAMN13153377, study PRJNA577476) | soil metagenome | isolation source: 80 cm soil or saprolite under Garry oak tree replicate 1 | place: USA:California | collected 2016-06-15
CCGTCCTAAGATCGATGAAAGTTTCACTGCCCAAAAGAAGTTTACTCATAATTGGGTAGTAACTCTTTTATGAGTAGGGTTATGCCGGCGCGGCATGGTTATGTCACGCACCTCACTGAGGCCGACGACGGTACTGGCTGGAAGTGCGACGTTCGGGGCACTGGCTGCGCTGATAACGCTCGCTGCTCCTCCAGCCCTGCAGCCTCCTTTTCCAATCCTGTTCTATCTCAAATTCGATGTGGCTGAGGTGGTTGATCTCTGCTCGTTCATGCTGTTTGGACCGTCAGCAGGATTGTTGACTCTTGGAATTCACGCGTTGATTCTGGGCTCGGTCGGCGGTAGTGCGGGTTTCGGGCCTTTCGGCGCAAGCCTAAAGTTTCTCGGAGTTCTCACTACCTACCTTGGACTTTTGATTGTTTCAAAGTTCGGAAAGCGTCGACTGGCAGGAACAGGTCTCAAAATGACTCTCGCCAGTCTTGGAACAAGGGTCTCTCTGATGACGGTCGTCAACTATCTCTACATACTATTCTTCGCTCAGGTTGTGTTCGGGATGGATTACTTAGGCTATCCTCAGTTTCTCTTGAGCCAAGCCGGCATCAATGTTACAGGCGCAGGACTGATCGAATATGTTCTGGCTCTAACCGCACTTTACAATGCGATTCACGTGGTCTTTTCGGTTCTGGTTTCGCTTGTTGTGGTGAATACATTACTGACCAGGGCCCCGAATCTCCTACAAAGCGGAGCCTGGATCACGAGGCTTCTCAGCCCCTCATCGAAATAGATTTCTTGCCTTTCACGACCAGAGTTGGCTTAGCCGTCTCCGGCTTGGACGCACTTCTTAGGTCGATAATGTCGGACTCCGATGCTCCAGTTCCTATGACAGTAACTGGTCTCTGTGTCTCTTGTTCAATCTTGGAGATAAATTCGCGAGCTTCCAGTGGGAGTTCTGTCCTGCTTTTGATTCCTCTGGCTTTAGGAAACAGAACGTCAAGCTTCGTCAATGCGATTTGAGTACCTCCATTCAATTCAGTTGCTCTCTTGGCTAGGTTGAAGTCAAATGGTGCTGCTCTTCTCTCTCGACCCGTGACTGTTCCATGTTCCATCCAGCCTCGTCGCAAAACCTCGTCTCTGCTAAGCTGTCCTTCGAGGGGACCCTCTCCCACTCTGGTGACATAGGACTTGAAGATGACCATCACATCGTCAACATCTGTCGGACCTATCCCGACGTCCGCACAGGCTTGGGATGCTGTCACATCTTTTGAGGTTACGTACGGGTATGTTCCGTGATAGAGGCTGAGGAATGTTCCCTGTGTTCCTTCGACCATGACGTTTCCGCCCCTCGCTAGGCTCTGGTGGATCTCTGCGGCGGTATCTCCGACGAACGGTCGAAGCTGTGGTTCTTGCCGAGCTAGTTTGACCATTCGAAGGGCTCGCTCTGCGTTGCAAGCTCCTACGCCGCTTTTTGTGGAGCCTATCTTTTTCGAAAGATGCTCAGAGTCGCATTCCTGTGTTTTGTGGCGTTCTTCGAGCATTGGGCATTGAAAATCCACGCCTAGTCTGCGTTCGGATCCGGTCTCCTTGATCTCGTCCAGTAGGACTTTGGTTTCTACGGGTACTCCGGGTCCGATTAGTAGCCGGGTTGATGCGCTGACGAATCCGCTGGGCACGAGCCTGAGATGGTATTCTCGGCCTTGGTGGAAGACAGTATGGCCTGCGTTCGGTCCGTTTCCTCCTCTCACGCATATGTCGGGCTTGTCCTTCAGGGCCAGGTAGGCAGCTATCTTGCCTCTAGGGGACGATTAGTCTCGTCTTTCCCTTCGTCCCCGAAGAACCCCCCGACGATCACCGTAACGGGCAAATCGTTATCCGCGCGAATTCGAATGCTGATCGAATAAGACTTTGGAAAGGACTCTTTCCTTGAATATACGAGAAATTCAGACTATACTTTTGTCGATCTCTCGGTCTTCGCCCTTACCGGAGTCTGAGTTTCAACTGGTAGAATGTGCTATGCGGGTTTGACCGTGATGACGCCGGCAAGCCAGTTGTGCCAGGCACAGAAGTACTTGTAGACTCCAGGGCCTGTAAGTGTAACAGTGAATGTCTTTTCAGGGAGGATCAAGTCGGAGTTGAAGGTCGAGGCGCCCGTGGGAACCTGAAACGACGTAACCGTATGAGCGACGCTATCATCATTGACCCATTCGATGGTGTTGTTGACACCAACGACAACCGTTTTGTTGACCGGGAATTGGAAGGTTGGCGATGATAGGTCAGTAAAGTTGTGCCAGCTTGCGGGGGGTACCGAGGAGTACTTTGGAATATGAATTACCGTCATGGGTGGGGAAAACTGTGAAGGTTTCTGAGCTAAGGCGTAGGCGTACACACCAACGAAAGCCGCTCCTACAGTGACCGCTATTAGGACGATCGGGAGGTATCTCGTTGTCATTAGGTGACTCCTGGAGTGTTTGACTATTGTCGATGTTAAGCCTTGCCGGCATCATGAACTGCCGTTTGCAACGCTAGCCACTTATGGAGTGTGGCGGCTCGAAGGCTTAGCCTGTAACGATTACGGTTCCGTGCATCCATGGATAGTAGGTACATGTGTAGTTGTACACGCCATCGACTGTAAAGCTCTCCTTGAATGTTGCTGTGTTGTCGGTTGAGTTCATCGGGCCTGAGTCGAATGTTGAGGCACCTGAGGGAACACTGGTAGGTGTTACGGTATGAAGAACCGGATCGTTGTGGTCCAGGTGACCGTGCCACCTTTTGCGACCGTCACACTAGAGGGCTGGAAATTGAGGGATGGTACGGTGCCAACGCCTTTCGGTATCGAAACTCCTATGCTTGAAGGCGCGTTATTTGACGAGTTGGAGAGCGAGAAGACCCTGGGCCCTCCAGTGAGGTGGCTGGCATTCAATCGAGGCCTGGACCCCATCGACACTATCACTCAGCTCAGGAAAGAACATGCCCAGAATCGCTTTAGGATGGGAGTCGGCGACCAGGGGAGTGTGCGGATATGCAGACAACCAGCGTCGTCGAGCTTGCGTCGATAATCAAGACAACACTTTGGAGGGCGCTGGAAGTGGCTTCATTACTTTTGAAGATCGATGACTACTTCCAGGTGAAGGAACGGGCCCTGTTTCACAAACAATGACTGGACACTGTTCCGGGCGGGCATTGATAGTTTCAGCCCGCCCTGTCGTTCGTCATTGCGTTGGCTGAGAACGCTCCGCATTGTTTCTTAGCGGAAACTCATCATCGAATCCAGGCATATCATACATGCAATTTAACTTGTGCGCAAAGGTGCAGAAACGATAAGTTGATTCAGATGCGCGCTTTTCCGCACAGCCCACAGAAGACCCCTTCGGGGTCCATGCTGCCGCCGCAGTAACCGCATGTCTTGGGCAGGGTATTGTCGATTCCAAGTGGCCGACTGCTTGGCACATCATCCTTTTCGTATCTCTTGGCGAACCAGATTGCTCCCTCGATGAGTATAATCATTGGAATGAACAAGGCGATATCCGCCAGAGGACCCCCATCAGGGGATGCGATGGCAGTTGCAATTAGGGTGAAAGCCCACACATATTTTCTATTCTTCCTGAGAGCACTCGTTCCAACGAAATGCAGCTTGACTAGGACTACGAAGACTAGTGGGAGGGTGAAAGCGAGCCCGGTAAGGACGATGATGAAGAAGATTAGGTTATAGAACTGGTCGGCGTCGATGAGAGTAGCTATTCCAACCCACGAAAAGGTGAAGATTGAGAAGTAGAAGACGAACGGGATCAGGACAAAGAATGCAAAAAGAGCTCCCGCCAAGAAGAGGACCGTGAAACCGGTAACGAAGGGATAGATGGATTGGCGCTCGCTTGGTCGTATTGCGGGATCGACAAACTTGTACATCTCATACGCTAGCACCGGTGTGCTGATTCCGAATCCAAAAACGGCGGCCCCAACCACGATTACTTCTAGCGGTGTGGTCACTGTGGGCCCGATCAGGGTGAATTGGGGAGGTAACAGTCTATTTCGAATTTCCAGAAGAATTACAGTAATCAGTGGGTGGTAGAGTTGGAATGGATTCTTGAAGACTGACAAGTCTCCAGGAAGTACCAGGAGCAGGATTGTCGAAGTGAAGAATGCGTAGACCCATTTCTTGAGGCGAACCGAAAGCTCTGCGACGTGGTCCCATATTGGGACAAGCTTCTCGCGATCCTGATCTTCGGTCAAGGACTTTTGTTACACTCGCATAGACTCCGCCCGATCTCATTTACAGACGATTTCAGGCCCTACGGATGAGACGAGAACTCGGACCACCGGTAAAACTTTCGTTGGATCCTTCTTCTGTCCAGCATGAAACTGGGCGTTACTTATGCGCGTTTCGAACGATTTCGTCAGAGATCTGTTGGCGGGTCTTTCCCTCAGTGTTTATGCCGAGGCGGTGCGCCGTCTCGACGAGGCTATCTGGCGTTGGGGAGTCGGTGGGGGGAGTGGACGTTGGTTGCATTAATCCTCGGGAAGCGTCATCGAACTCCTTTCTTGCTCTACCTAGAGACTTGGCGAGTTCTGGAATCTTGGATGGACCCCAGATGAGTATGACTGCAATTACGCCCAGTATCAGGAGTATCTGAAACGGGTCGGCGATTGCCAATGTATATCCGTTGTCAGGCCGGACGAATGCTCACCTTTAACCCTTTACCATAATCATTACAGCATCTATTCCCTGTTCTGGGGAAACCTTATGGAATGCGCGGCTCTCGGACCGGGAAGGTCGTCGGTCGCTGAAAATAATCGTCTGTCTGCGACGGGTTCCAGACACGGCAGCCCGTATCAAGATTGCCGGTGACGGCAAATCGATCGATACTTCAGATATGGAGTTTGTAATGAATCCCTACGAGGAGTATGCCCTAGAACAGGGAGTCCAGCTCAAAGAGAAGCATGGGGGGGAAGTGACCGTTCTCACGCTTGGACCCGAAAAGTCGACCCAGGTGATAATGAAAGCCCTCGCCCTCGGCGCTGACAATGCAACCCACATGAGAACCAGCGATCCTCACAGCGACCCGAGTTCCATCGCGAGAGCAATCGCCGCCGAACTCAAGTCCCACCCGTTCGACATCCTCCTTTTCGGTAAGAAAGGCGTCGATGATGACAACCAGCAAGTCGGACAGATGGTCGCAGAACTACTAGAGGTTCCCTGCATCACTCAGATCGTCAAGCTCGAAATCTCGAACGGAAATGCTACCGCTCAAAGAGAAGTTGAAGGTGGAGGAATCATCGTCGAAACAGCTCTCCCCGCTGCATTCACCGCTGAGAAAGACCTGACCGTCCCACGTTACGCGTCCCTCCGCGAGCTCGTGGCGGCCAAGAAGAAACCAATAACAGTTAAGGACGTGACGCTCCAGCCTTCACTCCTAGAAGTGGTCTCAGTACAATATCCGCCCCCCCGTGCCCCGGGAAAGATAGTGGGGAAAGGAGCGGAAGCGGTTCCCGTTCTAGTGAAGCTGTTGCACGAAGAAGCGAAGGTCATCTAGACAAGAATGTTAGGACCCGTCCTGGTCTTCGCCGAATCATCCGGCGGATCCTTTCGAAAAGCCGCCTACGAAGCTGTCACCGAGGGACGAAGGCTAGCCGACCTCTTGAAAGTCGAAGAGTACGCTCTAGCAATTGGTAGCGGTGTCAACGAAAGGTCAGCCGACCTCGGGCGATATGGTACAGACAAGGTCCTGATTGCAGACGATCCTAGTTTCGCCCTGTTCAACCCTGACTACTACCGTCAGATCACACTCGATGCTGTGAAGAAGATCAACCCGGGCATAATCTTAGCCGCGGCGACTTCTTCAGGGAAGGATCTCGCACCTCGGCTCGCAGTTCATCTCAACGCCGGTCTCGCGACTGAGTGCACTCAAATCGATCTTGACAATGGTCGAATCGTCGCCACCAGACCAGCCTACGCTGGAAAGGTCCTCTTGAAAGTCAAAATCACCAGCACACCGGCCATCGCAACCCTTCGACCGAACGTATTCACAGCCAAAGAAGCCATCCCACGGAAAAACCCTGTCACGGAACGAATCAGCCTCAACAGACCCAACTCGAGAATGGCAGTCAAAGAATTCGTTACTCACGGCGCAAAGAAGCTCGATCTCACAGAAGCGAGCGTGATAGTCTCAGGGGGGCGCGGAATGGGCGGCCCTCAGAACTATAAGATTCTCGAAGAACTTGCAGAAGCCATGGGCGGAGTCGTCGGAGCGTCACGGGCCTCTGTCGATTCGGGCTGGAGGCCACACTCGGACCAAGTCGGCCAGACCGGCCGGACCGTCTCCCCGACGCTCTACATTGCCTGTGGAATCTCAGGAGCCATACAGCACCGTGTGGGAATGATCAATTCTAAGGTGATCGTGGCGATCAACAAGGACCCTGAAGCCCCGATCTTCGGATTCGCAGACTACGGGATAGTAGGGGACGTGTTCCAAGTCGTCCCTGCGTTGACGCAGGAGATGAAGAGGTTCTACGGAAAGAACTAGGGTCGAGCAGCCTATTCGACGCGGGATTTTAGGAACTTGCCTATCTGCTGGCTCAACGGGCTTCTTGAAACGTCGATCACGGGCATTTCCGTGTTGCCCGACTTTACGTTGTGGCTGAATTCTGGCATTGGTGCAAAACTGATTGATGCAATGTACAGTTCTCCCTTCGCATACTCCTCAGGCATCTCAGGAGGAGGGATCGGCTGTGACACGAACACCATTCCTTCGCACCAGTTGAGCAGTATCGGTTGACCCATCTTCATGATAATGGCTAGAGAGCCTACTAGCTGCTGCGGATTGTCATACTTGACCAGTTCTCTTACAACGACTTTTTTCAGTGGTTCGTGAGCGATTTCGACTGTTGACAATTGTCTCGACCCGGTTCGGTCGTTCATGGGCCTATTTGTTTGTTAGGTAGGGTGTCTCGCGCGAGTTATCCGGACTTGAATGTGACTCCCTTGCCGCCTGAGGGGTACTTCCAGGTTATCGCGCCTGCTCCGAGCTTGTGGCATACGATTAGACAGGCGCCGGTCTCCATGCAGCCCTCTGTATTGTAGTTGAGCTTGTCCTGCCACGTATAGACCTCCGCCGGGCAGATGTAGAGGCATGGTTTCATCTTGCACTGTTCGCACTTGTTCGTGTCGACTACGATGAACGGTTCAGGATCTTTCGTGAAGTTGACCAGGGCGAGTCTCTTGTCTAGAGTAACTGGTTCTTCCGAGGTCATGGCTAGAAAGTTCTCGCTCCGCCGATCATGTCTCGAACTAGGGAGAAGATGGATACTCTGCCTTTCGCCTGTGAACGTAGCTCTTTGAATATCTTCTTCTTGCCACTTCCGTCCACTCGATAGATCGCCTCGGCTATTGAGCAGACTAGCTCCGGATAGATGGTGTAGAGGCGGTCCTTCCTGAGATAGGATGGAACTCTGTTGAATGTGTACATGTCTTTCAGAGCTGGGTCGGCTCGAAGTTTTGTCTCGAATGTCTGTAGAGCACTCGCAGAATAGTCCTGTTTCTTACGAGCTTCTAGGACTGTCTGAGCTGCAGCGACTCCTGACCGAATCGCTATATCTACACCGCGGAACGTGTAGCCATTGTTCAGCAGGTGACCGGCAGCGTCTCCCGCGACAATCATACCGTCTGTGTATGGCCGAGTCAACATTCTGGGTCCGGCTTCCGGAATCATGTGAGCATCATACTCGACAGTCTTTCCGCCTTTGATCAGTCGGCTTATCTTGGGATGTTTTCGCAGTTTTTCCATGAAGCTCGAAGATTGTACCTGCTTCGAGGAAACGTCGTCGCCTCCGACGACCATTCCCAGTGCAATGCTGTCTTTGTTTGTGTAGAGGAAGCCTCCGCCGCGAAGGCCTCCAGAGCAGGATCCCACGAATACGTGGGCTGCTCCTTGACCCGGGTCCAGTCCAAGGCGTTCCTCAATGGTTTCGCTCGGAAGCTCTATGACGTCCTTCGTTCCCATGGAGATCTGATTGGGCTCAAGCATTGTCACCAGTCCAGCCTTTCTCGCCATGCCAGTTGTTGTCCCGTCGCAAGCGATTACCGCGTCTGTGGGAATCTTGTCTTGGCCAGCAACGATGCCCTTCACTCGGCCATTCTCCATCATCAGATCGTCCACCCTAGATTCTGTGATGAGCGAGGCTCCAGACTTCTCTGCCTGTTCAGCCAACCACTTGTCGAATTTGGCCCGCTTGGCTGTGAAGCTGCCTTCTGGATCCTTCGACTCGAACTCTACGGAGAATGCGCTGTCGTCTGTCATGAAGGTAATTCCTTCTTTCCGGACGAAGCGCTCGATGGGAGCCTCTTTCCAGGAGTTTCCCAGGAGTTTCTTGAGGGCGTAAGAGTAGATTCTGCCGCCAAACACATTCTTTGCTCCGGGAAAAGCTCCGCGCTCTACGAGCAAGACTTTGACCCCTTCCTTGGCGAGAGTTAGGGCGGCGGCGCTTCCGGCGGGTCCCGCTCCTACAACGACTACCTCGAATCCTTCCTGTGACAAGGCTGCGGTTCGAGGTGAACGGGCGGCTTATTCAGTTTGACTTTGGTAGGTCATTGCGGGGGCTCTTCCTTCTGCTCAGATTCCTTGACCCATCTCCGCTTGAGGATTTCTTGTGTCAACTCGACTGCTCTCTTGACCTGTCTCTGGAGAGCCATGGGATCATACCCAACCGGAGGCTTCGAGTCCAGATACGGCTTGTACATGTCGAAGTCGAGGAACTTTTTGCTCGATTCGAATATGCTCATGAGGGCTGAGCTCTCCATGAGCTCTAGGTCTGAGCGTCTACAGTGATAGAATCCGTCCTCTCTGGCGAAGGTGATCTTCTCGTTTCCAAGCGAATCGTTGTGAATATCTTCCCAGAGGTTCTTGTCGACCTCGCTCTCATCTGCCGCTCCAGCCGCTATCTTCGAAGCGTAATCCTCGAACAGTTGGGCTGCTTGAGCCTCTGAAATCTCTAGGGCTTTGGAAAGCTCTGGAAACGTGAGCCCCTTCTTTCTTAGGTAGTAGCAGGCCTCTTGGAGATAGGGTATCATGTCGGAATCGATAGACTCGCTCACCCTTTTGCACGTGGAAAACGAATGCTGTCTACTGCTAATAAGGGCCACTCGGGAATGTTTCGAGACTCAAACGGCGACTTTGGGCATGCCGCTCTTGAAGTATCTTCTACAGTTTCGGCATTGCAGTCTTCCCTCCGAGAGGGTCTTCAGAGGGTTATCGCAGAAGGGGCAGACGTCGATCATGGATAGGCGGGCAGAGGTTCCCGCGGCTTTAGTCATCCCAATCGCACCTGCATCCTTGAGGATCATGTTGAGATGTCCTCGACGGTAAGCGGCAAGTGAGGCTGCAGCCCCACCGGCAATCCCCACCGTTAAAGCAGCTTCAGGCCAGATGCCTGACCAGAGCCCAGACATGTACGTCTGCATGAACGGGTTATGGAGGTACTCATTGTACAGCCACAGTGCCAGTGAGACGTTCAAGACGAGTTGAGCGGCTACTAGAAAGGTGTACTTTGACACCGATATCGAGGAGAGTCTAATTCCCATGGAGATGTCTCGGACCGACCAGCAAGCGATCCGCAACCTGACTAGGCCAGGGCCTGAAAAATAAATCTGCCTGAAATCAGCGGGTGTCCACTCGACCGTCGGCGCTAGACTACCTTAGCTAGACGATGGATCTTGGCGGATCAGTGTCAAACAGCGGAATGAGAACGGCCTGATTGACTCCAGCGACGTGCCCGGCCGGTTCTAGCGGTACGCTTCATAGTCTGGGCCCAATAGGCTGACAGCTATCTTCTGGACCATGATCTCGTCAGTGCCCTCGTAGATGCGGCAGACCCTCGTGTCAACCAGGTGCCGCGGGGCACGCGTCTCGAAGCTGTAGCCGCTTGAGCCGAAAATCTGGACCGTGCGATCAGCTGCCTCGAACGAGGCGTTGGACGCGAAATATTTCGCCTTCGCAATCATGATGTCCGCCTCATCCCGAAACTCGCGGTCCTCCGGGTTAGAATCGCTCCTCTGCTTCAACAATGCCGCCTTGTACACGAGATTCTTTGCCGCTTCGAGATTGGTCGACATGTCGCCGATGTGTCGCTGGACAAGCTGATGCTTCCCGATCGGCTTTCCATGCTGGACCCGTTGCCTGGAATACGCGACAGCCTCGTCGATACAGTCCTCGATCACGCCGAGACAGCCTGCCGCCACGCTCAGACGCCCGCTCATCAAACCAGAATACGCTATGCTCAGCCCCTTTCCTGGCTGTCCCATCATGTTCTCCTTAGGAACCCGACAATTATCTAGAAAGATTGACCCAGTGTCGGATGTAGGCATGCCGAGCTTGTGCTTCTGTTGCTGGCTCGAATATCCCTCAAATCCTTTCTCGACGATAAAGGCGCACATGCCCTCCTTCTTCCCCTTCGGATAGGCAAACACGACCGCAACATCAGCGATGCTACCGTTTGAAATCCAAGCCTTGCTACCATTCAAAAGATAGTAACTTCCCTTGTCCTCGAACGTGGTCCTGAGTGACGCGGGATCGCTTCCCGCGGTCGGCTCTGTGAGCCCGAAGCACATGATCTTCTCCCCTCTCGTGGCTGGAGGAAGATACCGCTCCTTCTGGTCTTCACTCGCCCACTTCTGAATCGTCACTTGGCCGAGAGAGACATGGCCAGAGAGAAACGTTCTCACACCGGTCCCCTCCTTGCCTATCCTCTCAAGCGCCAACGCGTAAGTGAGAACATCCGCCCCCTGCCCCTCACCATACTTTCGCGAGATCGGAAGCCCCAGCAACTGAGCCTTCCTGAATATCGGAGCAAGATGATCATTGAACCGCCCCGCCAAGTAAGCCTCATCCTCAAATGGCCGAAGCTCTCGACAAGCGCGATCTACCTCGTCGAGGACCAATCTCTGTTCATCAGAAACGTCAAAATTCATCCGCGAAAGATCCCCGACGCCAGTATCAACAATCGTCTTCAAA
>WNGL01009948.1_pt1 | contig 10994 bp, 13 predicted proteins | sample 5400591 | NCBI WGS metagenome assembly WNGL01 (sample SAMN13153377, study PRJNA577476) | soil metagenome | isolation source: 80 cm soil or saprolite under Garry oak tree replicate 1 | place: USA:California | collected 2016-06-15
CACCCGGCGCAGCAACGCGTCGTCGATGCCGGCGGCCCGTGCGGTGCCGACCGCCTCGGCGAACGCGACGACGCCGACGATGATCTGCAGGTTGCACATCAGCTTCATGGCGGCGCCGGACCCGGCCGGCCCACAGTGCACGTAGCCGTTGCCGATGTCCGACCACAACGGGTCAAGGCGGCGCACCGTTTCGGTCGGGCCACCGATCAGGAACCGCCCGGCACCCTGGCTCACCATCGTGGGTGAGCCGATCACCGGCGCGTCCAGAACGGAGTTGGCCGGGCCGGCCTCGGCCAACTCGCGGGCGGCCTCCGGGGAGACGGTGGACAGGTTGACCAGGAGGGCGCCCTTGGCCACCGACGCGAGCGCGCCGTCGATGCCGAGGCAGATGTCCAGCGTGGCCTCGTCGTCGGTCACCACGACCAGCGTCACGTCCGCGCGGGCGACCGCGTCGGACACCGTCTTCGCCTCGACGGCCCCCCGCGCGAGGAGATCGTCGGCCCGGCCCGGCGTCCTGTTCCATACGGTGAGCCGGTGGCCGCGCTCCATCGCCCGTCGCGCGAAACCCCGGCCCATGCCGCCCATGCCGAGCACTGTCAACCGCATGCGGTCACGGTAGCGCTACGTGCCGCGAATGGCAGCCGCCTGGCAGAAGACTGGTTTCAGCGCACGGCGGCGAGGGCTTCCGGCAGGGTGAAGGCACCCGCGTACAACGCCTTGCCGATGATCGCGCCCTCGACTCCGTCGGGCACCAGCGCGGCCAACGCACGCAGGTCGTCCACACTGGACACCCCGCCGGACGCGATCACCTGGGCGTCCGTGCGGGCGCAGACGTCGCGGAGGAGCCGCAGATTCGGCCCCTGCAACGTCCCGTCCTTGCCGACGTCGGTCACCACGTAGCGGGGGCAGCCGTCGGCGTCCAACCGCTCCAGGACCTCCCAGAGATCGCCACCGTCCGTGGTCCAACCGCGCGCGGAGAGCCGGTGGCCGGCCTCGGTGATCCGCACGTCCAGCCCGACCGCGATCTTCTCGCCGTGCTCGGCGATCACCCGTGCGCACCAGTCCGGGTCCTCCAGCGCGGCGGTACCCAGGTTCACGCGGGCACAGCCGGTGGCGAGCGCCGCCGACAGCGACTCGTCGTCCCGGATGCCGCCGGAGAGTTCGACCTTGATGTCGAGGTGGTGCACCACCTTGGCCAGCAGCGGCCGATTGCTCCCCCGGCCGAACGCGGCGTCGAGGTCGACGAGGTGTACCCAGTCGGCGCCGCCCTCCTGCCAGGCCATGGCAGCGGCCAGCGGATCGCCGTAGCCGGTCTCGGAACCCGCGGCGCCCTGGACCAGCCGGACGGCGGTGCCGGCGGCCACGTCCACCGCCGGGAGCAGCGTCAACGTCACCGCGACACCCTAACCGACGGCCGTCTTGAGCCAGTTCTGCAGGAGGTGGGCACCGGCGTCCCCGGACTTCTCCGGGTGGAACTGGGTCGCCCAGAGCGCCCCGTTCTCGACGGCGGCGACGAAGTCCTCACCGTGGTGCGCCCAGGTGACCACCGGCTCGGGCAACGGGGCGGTGCCGGTCAGCCCCCAGGTGCGGGCGGCGTAGGAATGCACGAAGTAGAACCGGGTGCCAGCCGACAAACCGGCGAACAGCAGTGAATCGGATGGCGGACGAACCGTGTTCCAGCCCATGTGCGGCAGGACATCGGCGTGCAACCGGTCGACCGTGCCCGGCCACTCGGCGCAACCGTCGGTCTCCAGCCCGTGTTCGACCCCCCGCTCGAACAGGATCTGCATGCCGACGCAGATGCCCAGCACCGGCCGCCCACCGGCCAGCCGCCGGCCGATGATCCGCTGGCCGTGCACCTCGGTCAGCCCCGCCATACAGGCCGCGAACGCGCCGACACCCGGCACGACGAGCCCGTCCGCGTTGAGGGCGGCATGGAAATCAGCGGTCACCGCGACGTCGGCACCGACCCGGCGCAACGCCCGTTCGGCGGACCGCAGATTGCCGGACCCGTAGTCCAGCACGACTATCCGAGACACCCACCCAGGCTACCGGTCCGACGAGCCGGCACCCGACCTACTCCCCTCGATCCACAAAGGACCGGACAGCGGCCGCGATGCCGGCCGCATCCAGGCCGTGGGCCGCGTCGTGATCCGCCGGCGTCCCGTACATCCGCAACTCGAACTCCCGGCTCACCCCGAGCGATCGCAACCGATGCGGAACATCGTCCAATGCCGCGTTCACCAGATACGCCGACGTACCGGCGAGATACGGCTCAACGACAACCACATCCGCCCGATCCGCCGCCAACACGGCCGCCCGCAACCCGTACCCGTCCAGCGGACGCACTGTCGACGTGTACGCGACAGCCACGTCGATCGACTCCGTGGCAGCCAGCACCCGATCCAACATCGGCCCCACCGCCAGCACGACCCCACGCCGGCCCTGCCGCACGATCCGCACCCGATCCCCGTCGTGCGCAACGGCATTCGACTGATCGGACAGCCGCACATAAACCCGATCGTCACCGGCGACGGCCGTGCGCAGCAGCCGATCGGCCTCGTCAGGATGGCCCGGCACGTACACGGTCCAGCCGGGCAGCGTGTCCAGCAACGCCACATCCCCGGGCGACTGGTGGCTGCGCCCATCCTCGGACCTGTCGTAGGAGGCACCGGCGGACACCAGCACCGCGCCGACGTCCTGATGGTTCAGATCCAGTTTGATCTGCTCGAACGGCCGCTCCACCAGGAACGACGAGAAAGTATGAACAACCGGCCGCAGCCCGGTCATCGCCAGCCCACTCGCCGTGCTGATCAACAGTTGCTCGCGGATGCCGACATTGACGACCCGGTCCGGGTGCCGTTCGGCGGCCAGCGCCAGCATGGCGGCGGAGATGTCGGCCAGCACCACGACCAGCCGCGGATCGCGCTCGAGCAGTTCGGTCACGGTCGCCCCGAACACCTCCCGCATCGCCCGGACCTGAAACCCCGTTGTCATGAGTCCCCCTCCACCGTCGCCACCACAACCAACGGCCGACCGGCGTGTTCGGCCGTGAACCCCGCGTACAGCGCATCGTGATCACGGCCGTTGACCGTCGCGGTCGCCCAGCCCTCCACGCGGAACCGCTCCGCGATCCCACCCGGCCAGCCATGGGTGGAACTGTCGTTGTCGATGACGACCACCGTCAGCCGGTCCAACCCCAACCGCCCGGCCAGCGCGATCGCCTCGTGATTGCTGCCCTCGTCCAACTCACCGTCGCCGACGAGCACGAACACCCGTGGCGTGGTCCGGTGTCCGGCACGCAGACCGAGCGCGACGCCGACCCCGATCGGCAGGCCATGACCGAATGACCCGCTGCCGATCTCCACGCCCGGTATCAGCACGCGGTCCGGATGTCGGCCCAGTGGCGAGTCCCGACCAGCCCAGCCGGCCAGCAGATCGGGATCGAGCAGCCCCTTGGCGGCCAGGACGGCATAGTAGGCGGCCGGCCCGTGGCCCTTGGACAGCAGGAACCGGTCCCGGTCCGGGTCGTCGGCCGGGGTGACACGCATGACCCGGTCGTAGAGCACCCAGAGCACGTCCACGGTCGACGCGGCCGCGAGTGCGTGCTTCTCGTCGCCGGTCATGCGGGCCATCAGGCCGGGGAGCCGGGCATAGCCGAACGCTGTCGTCGTCGTCATGGCAACCAGCCTGCAACCTCCAGCTAGGTCTAGGTCAAGGCGTAGGATGTCGGCGTGTCATCACTGCCTGAGCTGCTGACCATCGGTCAGATGGCCGACCGCAGCGGCGTGCCGCACACCGCGCTGCGGTTCTACGAGGAGTGCGGCCTGATCGAGTCGCAGCGCACCGCCGGCAACCAGCGCCGTTACCCCAGGGCGGTACTGCGCCGGCTGGCGTTCATCCGTACCGCGCAACGGGTCGGGCTGAGCCTGGAACAGATCCGCGCCGCACTGGCCGGCCTGCCCGACGGCCGGGTGCCGAACAAGACCGACTGGGCGCGGCTGTCCCGTTCGTGGCGCACCGAACTCGACGCCCGGATCGACGCCCTGCAACGACTGCGCGACCGACTCACCGGCTGCATCGGCTGCGGATGCCTGTCCCTGCGAAGCTGCGCACTGCACAACCAGGAGGACGAGATGGCCGCACTCGGCGCGGGCGCGCTGAAACTACGCGCGGCCAGCGAGGGCGGCATCGACTAGTCGGCGACGGCTTCGGACGCGAGCGGGCCGGGGCTGGTCACCATGTTCGCGAGCTCCTGCGCCCGCAGTTCCCAGGCCGGTCGCCGATTGTTGACGACGTACAGGAACAGGCCCACCGCGCCGACGACGGCGGCGCCGATCATCAGCCAGACGTCGTCGGCGACGCTGCCGAACACGACGCCGGTGATCGACAGCAGCAGCACCAGTACCAGGACGCCGCCGTTGCCGCCGCCAGCGCGCCACGTCAACGTCCGGCTGTCGCCGATCTGGCCGATGAGGGTGCGGGCGATCTCGGCCAGTTCCTGGTCCTCGACGGCAATGCCGGCCAGTTCCGAGCAGATGCGCTCGCATTCGTCCAGTTAGGCCGGTGACGTGATGACGAACCAGTCGTCGCGACCCACCGCGCACACCTGCCACGCCCGGCACACCAGGACCAGTGCGAAGTAGTGCCCCACCACCGGATCGGCCGGACAAGCGGCGCGCAGGGACCGCAGGTCCGCCAGGGCCACGGTGGCCGGGCGATCGCGGAGCACGGCCACCGCCCTGCCGATCAGCGCGACCGGGTCGGTGTCGTCCTCGTCCACCGCGCGTTGGTACGCGTCCGTCGCGGCGGGCCAGTCCCCCAGTGCCGCCAGCGCGTCGCCCAGCGCGGTCGAGCGCGCCGCGGTGTCCGCCGCCTCGGCCAGCAGGCGCACCGCGCGGTCCGGGTGGCCGTCGGCCAGCGCGGTCAGTGCCGAAACCACCGGGTCGCCCGCGGGCGGGAGCCGGTCCGGTTCGCCACCCGACAGCACGGCATCGGCGATCGCCACGATCGCCGGCGGCTTCGCCATCCGCCACTTCAGCCACAGGGCGACCCGCATTTGATCGGCCGACCACGACTGTGGCGTGGCTACCCCACTCATGATATCGCCCTAACTGCCGCCGGACCTACTGCACAATGGCCGTGCGGAGTGTATAACAATCGTCGTGGTGTCGCCCCGAACTGACCAGGCCGAGGTTTCCAAGCTGAGTTCGTCGGCCGTCGGAGCGCTACTCGCCGCCGGATACCTTGTCATTGCCGGCCTGATCGGCTTCGGGTTGCGCAGCCTACCTGAGACGCATCCCGACACGGGTCCGTCACCTGGGCAAATAGTCTCGGTTGGCCTTCCGGGCACCGATACCGGCAATAATCAGAACAACAACGCCAACACCGTCCAACCGCCCACGGACATCGGAACCGATTCGTCCGACACCGTTGTCAACAATTTGTCCAGCGCGCCGGACACGCCGTCCCAACCGCCCGACGGCTACACCCAGGTGTCCGGACCTGACAATTTGACGACAGAAATACCGAACGGCTGGCCCCAGGTGCCGACCGGCACCTATATCCAGGCCAACGATCCGAACGACAGCGGCCGCTTCGTGCGCTACGGGGCGACTGCCGCGCCGGCCGGTGACCTGCTGTCCAGCCTGGACAACGCGGAGCAGACGAACCCGAACGTCCAGAACGGCTACCAGCGGCTTCAGTTGGCGCCCGTCGACTACCACGGCGATCCGGCCGTGGACTGGGAGTTCGAGTTCGTCAAGTCCGGTGTCCCGCGGCATGTGTACTCACGCTGGTGGGAAACCGGCGGCATCGAGTACTTCGTGTACGCGTCCGCGACGGCCGACCGGTGGTCGGACACCCAGCCGATCTTCGACGAGATGGCGAACGCGGCAACCCCATGACGGCCAACGACACAACGACGGAGCAGCCCATGCGGCCCACCGGGCTGATGGCCAGGCACGGCGCCGGTACGCAACGCGACGACGCCACGCGATACCTCTGCGCCGCGGCACACCTCGATCCCGCGTTCGCGGACCAGGCGATCCGGGAGTTTCTCACCGAGCCGCTGCGGGCGATCCCGCCGACACCGGCCGTCGACGCCGTGACGGTACTGCGCGAGGCGGTCGCGGCCCGACGACGGCGGCTGCTGCGCGACTGGCTGCTGCTGTTGATCCTGATCCTGTTCGCGGTCAGCGGGATCGCCGTCATGGCCGGCTGGCTCCTGTTCGGCATCGTGGTGTCGATGGCCGGGGCGGCACGCTCGGAAGCGCGCTCGCACAACGTGAAGCTGGTGTGGGCGACCGGGTTGATCGGGGTCGCCGCCGCGCTGTTGTTGGTGGCACCCGGCATCCTCGGTGCGCTGCTCGGTACGACGCTGCCGGGCTTGTCGCTGTCCGGACTGATGCCGGGCCCGTTCTCGGTGCTGCTCGGCCTGCTCGCGCTGACCGTGCTCGTGCTGGACAGGTATGCGCTGTCCTACCTGCTGACCCGGAGTTTCCGTCGGGGCACCTTCGTCTCGATGCCGACCGTCGACACCTGGCCCGGCGAGTGCTGGGTGCGCACCATCGGCCAGACCGGCCGCCGCGCACGGGAACTGGCCAGGGTCGCCCGAGCCCGTCACGGCGGCAACCTGATCGCCTACCGTGGTTTCGAGCCGTTCGCGGGCGCCGGCACCCGGGGCGAGGCGGTCGCGATGCCGATCCCGCTCGAACCGGTGCAACCGGACGAGGACGGTGACGACGCGCCGCCGAGTGAACCGGAGACGTTTTCGTTGACGGCGCTCTACGAACACGTCGCGGCGGCGTTGCTGGAGCTGCGCGACTCGCCGTCGCTGGCGCCGAGCGGCCGGTTGGCCGGGCTGACCGAGTACGGACTGGTGGTCGCGCCGGTGGCGGAGGTCCTGGTCAACTTCGCCGACCCGGCGAGCCGGATCGTCCTGCCCGGCCTGGACCAGCCACCGGCGCAGAACATTCCGCCGGACACGCTGGCCGACCTGGTCGAGCATCCGCTGGAGTGGCTGCGCTACTTCCGCTGCTTCCAACTGGAGACGTGGAACCGCGACGTGACCGTGTCGATGTTCCTGCATTTCGGGGCGAGCGAGCGGATGCTGTACCTGGAGTGGATCCCGTTCGTGCTCTACCCGATCGCGGCGCGGTACCGGGTGGCCGATCACCTGCCGGTGGAACCGCTCGGTCCGCTGCGGGACGCGCTGGTCGACTGGCTGCGGCTGCCTTCGGCGCTGCCGGGGCGGTTCATCAGCATGGTCCGCCGGATCCGGCCGATCAAGGCCCGCCCCGGTCTCGTGCTGCCGGAGAAGTACGGGACCAGCTACGGCCTGCGCGAGCTGGCCGCGAACACGGGCCCGAACAACTATTTCCAGGAAGCCGACGTCACGCGCTACCTCCAGTTGCTGACCGGTCGGATGATCAGGGCGATCGGCCAGTTCCTCGAGGGGCGCGGGATCGAGGTCACCGAGTTCATGGCTCAGGCGCAGACCGTCGGCGACCAGTACACGTTCAACGGGCCGGTCGAGGCGACGTCGATCGGCAGCAACAACGTGGTGAACGGACGCCAGCGGAAGCAGAAGGACTGACGGGGGAGGCGACGGTGGCCAAGTACACGTTCAACGGGCCGGTGGACGCGACGTCGATCGGTGACCACAACCGGATCACCACCGGCCCACCCCGCCGCACCGCCCGACCGGCGGATCCGAGCCCGGCTCGACCTGAACCGGCCGACGAGGACGCCGAGTACGATCTCGCGTTCTCGTTCGCCGGTACGGACCGCGACTACGTCGAGGACACGAAGAGCGCCTGTACCGACCTCGGCCTGCGGGTGATGTACGACATGGACCTGAGCAACGAGTGGTGGGGCGCGAACTACATCACCGAGCAGCGCAGGATCTACGGCACACGAGCGCTGTTCTTCGTGCCGTTCATCTCGCACGACTACTTCCGGCGGCCGATCCCGGCCGACGAGTTCGCCACCGCCATGTGGACGGACGTGGAACGCGGCGGCGGCTACATCCTGCCGGTGATCATCGGCGACGTGGCCGTCCCGGCCGAGCGGCTGCCCCGGCATATCGGCTTCCTGCGGGCCGAGGAGTACGAGCCGGACGAGTTGGCGTACGAGATGGCGCGCAAGGTCCGGCGGGCCAGGGCCGCCCTACGACAGGTACCAGGCGATGGCGCCGCCGAGCGCCAGTAGCGCGCCCACGGCCAGCACGCCGGCCGTCACCTTGTTGGTCTTCCAGGTCGTGTAGACGCCACCGACCAGAAACCCGGCCACGGCCAGCAGGCCGATCAGCGCCACGTCCTTGGTCACCCGACCACCCTACTCAGGCCGGCTCAGCACCCTGAACCGCCCGTCAGAGCACGCCCTTGGTGGACGGGACGCCGCCGATCCGGGCGTCCGGCTCGACCGCGGCCCGGATCGCCCTGGCCACCGCCTTGAACTGGGCCTCGGTGATGTGGTGCGGGTCGCGGCCGTCGAGCACGCGCACGTGCAGCGCGAGCTGGGCGTGGAAGGCGATCGACTCGAACACGTGCCGGTTCAGCACGGTCGCGTAGTGGCCGCCGACGACGAAACCCTGCATGGCCACCGGTTCGCCGGTGTGCACGCAGTACGGCCGGCCGGACACGTCGACAACGGCGTGTGCCAGTGCCTCGTCCATCGGGATCCACGCGTCGCCGAACCGGCGGATGCCGGTGCGCTCGCCCAACGCCTGCCGGATCGCCTGGCCGAGCACGATCGCCACGTCCTCGACGGTGTGGTGCGCGTCGACATCCAGATCGCCGGTCGCCCGGACCGCGAGGTCGAACGCGCCGTGCACGCCGAACGCGGTGAGCATGTGGTCGAAGAACGGCACGCCGGTGGTCACGTCGGCCTTGCCGGCGCCGTCCAGATCCAGCTCCACCACGACGGTGGACTCCTTCGTGGCCCGCTCAACGCGGCCGATCCGGTTCACGTCGTGATCTCCTTGGTGGCCAGTAGAAAGGCGTCGTTCTCGTCCGGCAGGCCGATGGTCACGCGCAGGTGCCCCGCGATCCCGACGTCCCGGATCAGCACGCCACGGTCCACATAGGACTGCCAACCGGCGCGCCGGTCGTCGAACATGCCGAACAGAACGAAATTGGCGTCGCTGGGGACGACCGTCCGGCCGAGTTCGGCCAGCGCGACGGCGACCCGCTCGCGTTCGGCGACCAGCCGGGCCACCAGGGCCAGCGTCTGATCGGCGTGCCCGACGGCGGCCATCGCGGCGGCCTGGCTCAGGGCGGACAGGTGGTAGGGCAACCGGACCAGTTGCAGCGCGTCGATCACGGCCGGCGCCGCGGCGAGGTAGCCCAGCCGGCCGCCGGCGTAGGCGAACGCCTTGCTCATGGTCCGGCTGACGATCAGCCGGTCGGGGAACTCGGCCAGCAGGCCGACGGCGCTGGGGCGGCTGGAGAACTCCGCGTACGCCTCGTCCACCACGATGATCTTGGGCGTCGCCGCGACCAGCGCGCGCACGTCGGCGATCGCCAGCGACTGGCCGGTCGGATTGTTCGGGCTGGTCACCAGGACGATGTCCGGGCGCCGGTCGGCGATGATCCGGGCGGCCTCGGCCGTGTCCAGGCTGAAATCGGGCCGGCGCGGCGCTGGCACCCATTCGGTGCGGGTGCCGGCCGCGATGATCGGGTGCATCGAGTAGGACGGCTCGAAGCCCAGTGCGGTGCGGCCGTGGCCGCCGAACGCCTGCAGGACCTGTTGCAGGATCTCGTTGGAACCGTTGGCGGCCCACAGGTTCGCCACGGTCAGCGGCGTGCCGGTCGAGTCGGCGAGGTAACCGGCCAGTGCGGTGCGCAGCGCGACCGCGTCGCGATCCGGGTAGCGGTGCAGGTTTCCGGCCACTTCGGCGGTCGCGCGAACGATGTCGGCGACGAGTTCCGGCGGCGGCGGATACGGATTCTCGTTGGTGTTCAGGCGATACGGCACCTTGAGTTGCGGTGCGCCGTAAGGCGTGCGGCCGATCAGGTCGGCGCGCAGCGGCAGGTCCGCCAGGCGTACGTCGGCGCCGATCGGGACATCACCCATCGTTCGCCCCGAACCGGGCCGTGACGGCCTGACCGTGCGCGGGCAGGTCCTCGGCGTCGGCCAGCGCGACCACCCGGTCGGCCACCTCGCGCAGCGCGTCGGCCGTGTAGTCCACGACGTGGATGCCACGCAGGAACGTCTGCACGGACAGGCCGGACGAGTGCCGCGCGCAGCCGCCCGTCGGCAACACGTGGTTGGACCCGGCGCAGTAGTCGCCCAGCGACACCGGGGCGTACGCGCCGACGAACACCGCGCCCGCGTTGCGCACCCGGGCCGCGACCGCACGGGCGCCGACGGTCTGGATCTCCAGGTGCTCGGCCGCGTACGCGTCCACCACCCGCAGCCCGTCGTCCACATCGGACACCAGCACGCAGCCGGACTGCTTGCCCTGCAAGGCGGTCGTGATGCGCTCGGTGTGCTTGGTCGCGGTGACCTGACGGGCGAGCTCGGCGTCGACGGCGTCCGCGAGGCCCGGTGACGTGGTGACCAGGACGCTGGCGGCGAGCGTGTCGTGTTCGGCCTGGCTGATCAGGTCGGCGGCGACGTGCACCGGATCGGCCGTGTGGTCGGCGAGCACGGCGATCTCGGTCGGGCCGGCCTCGGCGTCGATACCGATCACGCCACGCAGCAGGCGTTTCGCTGCCGTCAGGTAGATGTTGCCCGGCCCGGTGACGAGGTCGACCGGACTCAACGGGCTGCCGTCGGTGTCCGTGCCGCCGTAGGCGAGCAGCGCGACGGCCTGCGCACCGCCGACCGCCCAGACCTCGGTCACGCCCAGCATCCGCGCCGCGGCCAGAATCGTCGGATGCGGACGTCCGCCGAACGCGGCCTGCGGCGGCGAGCACACCACGAGCGACTCGACACCGGCGAGCTGCGCCGGCACCACGTTCATCACCACGCTGGATGGATAAACGGCC
>WNGL01009949.1_pt1 | contig 10993 bp, 14 predicted proteins | sample 5400591 | NCBI WGS metagenome assembly WNGL01 (sample SAMN13153377, study PRJNA577476) | soil metagenome | isolation source: 80 cm soil or saprolite under Garry oak tree replicate 1 | place: USA:California | collected 2016-06-15
ACCTGGGCTGCTATCACGTGTGCCTTGCAAGATAAAGAATTCCCGCCCCACCAGCTTTCCGCTGCGCAAGAAAAAAACCTGCGCGCACGTCTCATCCTCGCTGCTGGCCAGCGCAATCACATCCTGGTCATCCTGGCCCTCAGTGTGAATAATGCGCTGCTTCTCCAGCACCTGCTCAACCGCCTTGATTCGGTCGCGTATACGTGCTGCCTCCTCGAAGTTCAGCTCCTCTGCCGCCTTCTGCATCCTCTCCTGCAAACTCTTCACTACCTCCTCGTGCTTCCCTTCCAGGAACAGGATCACCTGCCGGATCACCACGTCGTACTCCTCCCGCGTCGCGTAAGCAACACACGGCGCGATACAGCGGTGGATATAGTACTGCGTGCATGGCCGCGCCAGCAGCTTTTGCTTCCAGCCTGTGGGCGGCTCCCCCTCTCGTGGCGGCGCCCAACTGCTCGCATCATAACGGCACGTGCGGAAGCTAAACAACTTATTCAACAGGTCGAGTGTGGCATCCACCGCACCCGAATTGGTATATGGACCAAAATAGCGGTTGCCATCCCGCTGGAAACTCCGCACCCGGTAGACGCGCGGGAAATCTTCCGTCAGAGACACCTTAATATATGGATAGTTTTTATCATCTCGCAGCAGCACATTATACTTGGGGCGATACTGTTTGATATAGTTGCTCTCCAGTACCAGCGCCTCGACCTCGTTCCTGACCACCAGAAACTCGATATCATCGACTTTCGCCACCATGCTGCGGTTCTTTGGACTGAGATCGGTCGACTCCTGGAAATAAGAGCGCACCCGGTTATAGAGCGAGATAGCCTTCCCCACGTACAGAATCGTCCCCTCGACATCCTTCATCAGGTAAATGCCGGGCTTATGCGGCAGCGAATTAAGCACCGATTGAATCTTTTGGTTCATGATCTCTTTAGCATCTAATGAGCAAACATAAAACTCCTGCCCTTCATTATACTGCTTGAATGCCAATTAGTATATGAGTCCGTTTTCACGGCGGCCAACAGAGGCCTTGAGCCAGGTGATACACTAGCAGGAGGATAGATCTACCACTCCAAACGATAGGAGGAACTCATGGCAACCGAACAAAGCGCGACACATTTCACGGCTGACGCCATCTCGCACCGCTTTCTCGAAACCAATAGCTTACGCATGCACATCGCTGAGCAGGGAACCGGCCCTCTCATGCTCCTGTGTCACGGCTTCCCCGAGTGCTGGTATTCATGGCGGTACCAGTTACACGCGTTGTCCCATGCTGGCTACCATGTTGTCGCGCCCGACCTGCGCGGATACGGCCAGACCGGGCAGCCCGAGGATGCTGAAGCGTATACGCTGCTCCACCTGGTGGGTGACCTGGTAGGCATACTCGATGTGCTCGGTGAGCGAGAGGCGATTGTGGTCAGCCACGACTGGGGAAGTGCCCTCGCCTGGCAGGCGGCACTGATGCGCCCGGACCGCTTCCCGGTTTTGATTACCATGAGTTCACCCTATTTTCCCCGTGGCCCGCTACACGGCGCGAGAGCCACCGTTCCACCAACACAGAATTGGCAGCAGACCTTCGGAGAGCACTTCTTTTACCAATCCTTTTTCCAGCAACCCGGCATCGCTGAAGCCGAATTAGAGCGTGATGTCCGCTCCACTATGCGCCGCTGGTTGTATGGACTTTCGGGTGACGCTCCTTCAGCCGAGCGCTGGCATCCTATCCTACCCAACCCAGAGGCAGGCTCGCTCAACTCGGCTGGCAACCCCACGTCTCTGCCATCCTGGATCACAGAAGCAGATCTCGATGTATACACTGCTGAGTTTGCGCGCACCGGCTTTCGCGGCGGCCTCAACTGGTACCGCAACATCGACCGCAACTGGGAACTGCTTGCCGCCTACAGTGGTGCCAGCATTCCCCAACCCACCCTCTTCCTATGGGGTGACCAGGACCCGACCCTGGAGATAGCCGGGGTGCGCAAGCGGATCGAACACATGCAGCAATATGTCCCCAATCTCCGCCAGATCGTCTTTCCGGGCTGTGGTCACTGGATACAACAGGAGCGCGCTCAAGAGGTCAATGCTGCGATCCTCGCATTCCTCCAGCGTCTGTAGACACCACTACGTGGCGGAAGCAGTTCCCACTCGGTGTCTATCTCAATGTATTCTAACAGTTTCCTCGTGGCTCAGACGCTGTTGCAATTCGTTTACGAGCTTGTAGGTATCCTCATACAGATGATCTTCGGCAACTTTTCTCCATTGGAGGCGCAAGAACTGCATCACCTCGTTCCGATACATACTCCCATCAGCACGAGGAGCCGCAACCGAGAGTCGTGTTGCCACCAGGGTATTCCAGGGCCATCCCTGGACAATCACCTGGTGGACGGTGAATCGGATGCCTGGAAAATAGGAGAACAAACGCTGGAACCATGCTCTGACGGCTTCCACGCTTCTGCGCTCCCCTCCGAGAGGAGCAGGACCTGCAAAGGAGAAGATCACCTGCGGGTGGAACTGGCGTAATACCTGCTCGTAGTCGCCCGCACTCAAAGCACGAAATCCGGTACGGACATTGCGACGCACAATAGCTTTATACATGGATTCACCTCATGCATGGCAGTTTATCATTGATCTCTATATGCACTTTGTTGCATATTCCTATGAAAGAGTATAACCCCCCCCGTCGCTGCGTCGCTGGCGCTCCTTGCGCCGTGGGCTCAACGCTTCGCGTCTCGCTCGTTACCCGTTGCTTGCTGGTAGGGTGAACACATAGAACACCTGGATAGGGGTAAAACGCTTTAAAATATTCCCCACGCGAGAATATGGTGATTTCAGATGTTCTACCTGTTCACCTGTTCACCCTACCTAATATATCGCCACTCGATATATCCCCACAGGCCGTAGGCCCGCCCGCCAAGGGCCTTCACACGACAAAACGCACGAAGCCGCCTGGGGAGGCGGACGAGGGAGTAGGTGGTAGGGGGAGAGTATCCATTGCCGCAATAGCTTTGTTGAAAAGAATAGGATCTCAGGATGGAACCAAAAACGAAGAAGAGGAGATGAACTATGGGATACACAAATTACTGGAGTTGGAAAACACCGATAGCAGATGAAGGCAAGTTTGCAGCATGGAGCAGGGATGTTCGGCAACTCATCGATTACTTGACAACGCCGGAGAGAGAACTTCCCGGCTATATCTATCAATTTGACCCACCAGACAGAGCCAAGCGTCCCTACAAAATTTGTGATCCTGATGGGTGGGGTGAGCCAGAGATTACATCCACAGTGGTCGCTTTCAATGGAGATGCAAGCGTAGAGGACGACCATGAGCCATTCATAATCACGCTGCAAGACCTTGAGACACCTAATACGTTTGCCTTTTGCAAAACTGTAATGAACCCCTATGATCTCCTGGTCATTAGCTCGTTAGTTCGGTTTGCTCACTACTTTCCGGCTACGCGTCTCTGGAGTGATGGAGAAGAGGAAGCTATAACTATGGGGCTCACAATCTGCCGGAAGGTTTTTGACGAAAATAGTATGCCGTTATTGATGGAAGGAGAGATCTTTCCTGAGTAAATGAGCCACGAGTCATGAAGACTCTCAAGCCTGTTGACTAAGAAAATAATGCGAAATGATTGTCCCTCGAACAGCTCAGTTTTATCTTAATTTTCGTTCAAAACTGTCCTGACATTGGGGAAGACTTTACAAGGGTCCCGGTCATTTTTCGATTAGCTCAAGTATGCCTTACTTTCGGCCCAACAGTATTAGATCAAGAGGTAGACTTTCATATGAAAACATTACCTGCTGACGCAAGTGATGAAGATATCCTTGAGGCAGTATATGAATGGATTGGATTACTTGCAGAAGAACGATATGAACAAGCCTATCACTTCTTTGTGAATTCAGAGCACAATCCTTGGCATTGGTCGCCCCAGCTCTTGAAAAGAGTTATTCGTACCCATGGTTCTTATCATGAGCAAGAGATAGACACCGTAACAGCATTGGAGAAAACAACAGGCGGATTAGAACCGAGGCACGACGTGAACCGGGATGACGACAACGAACGTCAAGGATATATCTGGTTCGATTTACCCTTAAATGGGAAATGGAGCGATCTCACGGCTGTACTCACATTCAGGGTAATCAACCAGAGACTGATTATTGAGTTAGAGAGCATTGAAGTCATGTGATCAACAATACCATGAAGAGTCAAGGAAACCGTTCATCTCTCGATTAGCTCAGTTTTATCTTATTTCCAGCCCAAAACTGTCTTGACAGAGGGGTAGACAATAATCTGAAAGACTATCAAACCGTTCCTGAAGCGGTGAGCAATTTGAGGGATTACTTCACTTTTTAATCAAGAGCGGCTACACCAAGCATTAGGATACAAGACCCCAGCACAGGTCTATACTAGGAAACAGAACCTGATCGGACAGCTTCGTGCTCAGCTATAGCACGAAGCACAGCAGGGAGGAAAGGTATGAGCACATTGCAGGAGTTGTTGTCTGCTGGGGGACTGACTCGAGTGAGTGCAGAGATCGCGCAAGTTGTGTTACCATCCATCCGTCTCAAAGCACATGCGGTGGACGAAACACAACTCGAGCAAGGAGCGACCAAGTTCGGGGGATCGCCAGACCTGCCCGCTGGGTATGCATGGCCAGAACACAGCGGGTCGCCGCTGCCATTTGTGGCGCAGCTCAACCTGGCGGAGGTGGCACCCTATGACACCAGGCATCTCTTGCCGGTCGAGGGAAGACTGTACTTTTTCTTCGACATCGATGCATTCTTCGACTCCTGGCCACGTCATCAGACCATATGGCGTGTGTTGTTTGATCACAGTGTTCGTAGCACCCTCCAACGGGTTGCCATTCCAGAGACAGTAGCGAAGCGAAACCACTATCGTCCCAGTGCTGTGACCTATGCTACCGAGATGACCTTGCCTGATTACAGCCGGTATGATGCGACATCCTTACAGCGGATTGGTCTGTCGGCACCACTCACTGATGAAGAAGAGCGGGCCTATTATGCAGTACAAGCACAGCTTGCAGGCACGGTTGGAACCACCTATCATATTCCTCGCCACCGCCTTCTGGGACATCCTGATGACGTGCAATGGGATATGCACCGTGAACTTCTAGGCGCACCACCGATTGATTGGCACCTCCTTTTCCAGATGGATAGCGACGGTGTTCCAGGCACAGAGTGGGGAGATACAGGACGAATTTACTACTGGATTCGCACACGAGACCTGGTGAAGAGGGATTTTAGTGGGGTAGAGTTAATTTTACAATCGACCTGAGGGAGCTAACAAATGTCTGTCAATGATGTTAGCGCAAGGATCTTTCTCGAACTGCTCAGTTTTATCTTAATTTGGACGACACACTGTCTTGACAATGGGGGAGACTTTAGGTTGACCTAATGTCCTTTTTCATGGTTCACCTCTAATCTTTCAAACTTCTACAGTTCGTGCTGAGAGCGGTCGGTTTTTGTTGGGAGCGGGAGGGAGAGGTAGCCGGACAATTGAGTTAATATCCGTCAGTGGTAAATGATGATCGAAGCGAGTCGATGGCCGCGATGGTCGCGGCGGTATAGTCCTGGTTGCTGCGAAAGCTGTTCACGAAAGCATCGCGAGCGCTGCTATACTGGCTGGTCGAGAGTGGCACACTACTCCCACCGACAATAGCCAAGTGTTTATGTAGCGTATCAATGGCTATCACGATTAAACGTGAACTGGTAAGATGCCCTGCTGCACGCTGGTCAAAGGCCGAGGCTGAGCCGTGAAAGGTGTTCGTGGTGTAGATGTCTATGGGGTCTGATAACGACGCTGCATCGCGCTGTACCAGAGATACATTAAGGACATTGGCTGCATCGTATACATGAGCTTCACTTGGTAGCGTTTGAGGGGCCTTAGTAGGTGTTGCTATGGGGAATGTAGGTGTGCTGACAATTCCGAACGGGACATAGGGCGTAGGTTTTTCGGTTGAGACATGAGAAGGATAAAGAACACTCGTAAGAACTGGGTAAAAGAGGATACCAACAATACTACCGATAAGCACAAGAAAAACAGGAATAGCTATTTTCCATAGCTTCCCTGTTCGTTGCTTTGTGTAGTGGTCAGGCGGCGGCGGCGGAAGATATGAACCATTTAAGTATGGGTTAGGTGTAGTCTGCTCGTAGTTTACACTGCTGGTCGGTTCATAGTTATTATTGTTTATATTCATGACTCTTACTCCTTAATCGCACTACCCTATAAACCTGAACGGTTGAGCGTGGTTTTAGTATCTTTCTGCACTTCTATACCTCTATAGTTCGTGGCTGTGCATCTTCTGTAACTTCTACCGTCCCTGGTAAGGTAGACATAACCAACCTAAAACCATTCGGGTAGTGTTCCAGGCTCTTACATGGTGCGTTTATCTCCTTTTCTAAATCGCTCTTCTTCTGCTGTGACTCTGCTTCGTTAGCAGCATAGAACACCCTAAGAATATGTGTATACCCAACATCAAACGTAGCTAGTGCTCCATTCCTTAAAGGCGGTAACAGAAGAGACGCCGACGGCGACGAGGCGTCTTAGGCGGTCGTCCCCAGATCCAGGGCTTGGCCCGCAGGTTGAGTTGAGCGGTCGCGACGCGAGTGGCTTGCTCGATCTCTTTGGGATTGGCAAAACTCTGACCCGCCAGGGCATCACGGCGGAAGAGCCGCCACCAACCCTCTTGCAAGTTCAGCCAGCACGCCCCGGTGGGGATGAAAACGTGATGGATGCGGGGATGATCGACAAGAGGGGTCCGCGTCTCGAGGCTGGAATGACTACTGAGATTGTCGGTGATAATGAAGAGGTCGCCTGTGGGGTTGTCGGTTTCGATATCAGCGAGCAAGGCGATATAGCCTTTCGAGTTGCGTGAAGCGGCCAAGCCTGGTCACCTCCTTGCCATCGCGTACGCGTAACGCCCCATACACCCAGGTTTTCTCGGGTCCCCGCTCGTAGTCCAGCGGCGCTTTGATGCGATGTCCATTCGGTGACCAGCCTGGAGCGGGATCAAAGGTGCGCGGCACTACGGGTCCGAGTTCGTCGGTGCAGATGGTCGTCGAGCCCTCCGGTGGCTCGGTGTAGTGGCTGACGACCGCTGTTCTTTTGGGACAAAGTCCTTGTCGCGAGGCGTGCCCCAGCTGTGCGTCTGCCGCCACCTCACCCCTTCCTTGCGCAGGATACGACGGATCTGGCTGCGTTTGACACGGATGCCGGCCTCTTTGGCGGCCTGGGCCAGCGCATCCAAGCTCCACTGTGCCGACCCGCTCTCATCGCGCGCCACCATTGTCCCATCCCTTTGCGTCACCAGACGACCAGGAGGGGGCTGACTGGGCAAGGCGACAATGACACTGCGGTCGGCTTCGCTCAGCCGCGGCTTGCGTCCCGAACCGGGTTGCACCCCCAGTCCATCAATGCCTTGCTGGTTGAAACGCGCGACGTGCAGGCGCACGGTTTGGGGATGGCACTGCAAGTCCGCCGCAATCTGCTCAGGGGTCTTGCCCGCCCAGCTTTCCACCACCATGCGGGCGTGCCAAATCCAATCGGCGGGGGCATGGTGGCTGCGGGCTAGTTTGCGGACTGCTCGTTCTTCTCGCTCATTCTGCGGAGCTCGTGCTTTGACCTGTTTGGGCATCTCTCTGCTCCTTCCTCTCAGCAACACTTCCACTTCTTATTGTAGTCCCTTTGAGGAATGGAGCACTAGATAGAGCGTCTTTTGCATTGCCTGTATTTCCCTTTCGGTTCATACTGAACATGGACTGTATATGATTAAGGATACACAACTAGTCACCCAAAAGCAATGGTGGATGCCTAATAGTAGATGAAGAAGATTAAGGCTATAATGTTGCAACACAAAGGAAGCTGAGCAGGATTGTGACCATGTACAGATTGCGGGTGAAAGAAATTGCTACTGCGCGAGGGTTCAATATGTCAAAACTCTCAAGAGCATCGGATGTAAGCTTTTCCACCATTAAAAGGATATTCAGGGACCCATACCAACCTGTGGGTGTTGATACACTACACAAGATCGCGCTAGCGTTGGGGGTATCCACTTCTGAACTTATTGAGGATGTACCAGCTAACCATAAGCCCTGATAGCTAACTGAGGCCTGGTCATAAATAGGGAGCCAAGCTGAGGACTTGCCTCAGCCAGGCATTGCCTCTATCATTGTGGTAGTCAAACACTACAAGGATAGGAGGCACCCTTATGGTATCCCAAGACTCATTGCTTGTCATGTTAGTCAAATTGGTAGATCGTGTACCCATGCCCGCCCTTCCCACGAAACGAGGGCGTGGACATCCCAAGGTGTACCCTGATCGACTGTTCTTAAAGGCATTAGTCATCATGATTGTCCGCCATTTACACACGGTGCATGAGTTGCTCAGTGTGCTCGCCCAGCCCACTCGAGAAATGCAGCGGCTGCGCGAGGTCCTGAGCGAGTCCGGGCGGTTCCCAGCGCGTCGGACGTGGGAGCGGCGTTTGAAAGCCCTCCCTGACGCCTTGCCTGCCCAGATTGGCTGTCTCGGGCGGCATCTGCTTGACCTGATCCAGCCCTGGGCGGCCTACGGGCGAGCCGTGGCCATCGATAGTACCCTGCTACGCTCACGCGGCGGCGTTTGGCATCAGAAGCACCGTGAGAAAGGGGAAGTTCCCCACACCTCGATTGATACCCAAGCCCACTGGACCAAATCGGGTTGGCACGGCTGGGTGTATGGCTGGAAACTGCATGTCGTCTCCGTCGTGGCAGCCATCTGGTTTCCTCTTGCGGCGGTCCTGACCCCAGCCAATGTCGCCGATAGTGAACCAGCGCCCGTGCTGTTGCGCGAAGTACCCGCCGAAGTCCGTTTCGTGCTGGGGGATCGCCATTACAACACCCCTGACCTGCACGAGAACTGTGACCAGGCAGACCGGCTTCTTGTGACGACCAAGTATGGACGCTACCCCCATACCGATGATGGCGTGGAAGTCCGACGCATCTTTCACAAACTCCGGTCCATCGCGATGGAAAATTTTAATGAGCATTTCAAAGGCATCTTTGATGGGCATGGACAAGTTCCCACCAAAGGCCTCATCGCTACCCAACGCTTTGCGTTAGGAGCGATCTTTGTCTATCAACTGGCCTTACTGTATCGCTTTGAGCACGATCTGCAACTCTGTGTCGGTCTCAAAGCTTTTCTCAAAGCGGCCTGACGAATTATGACCAGGCCTCAGCTAACTTAGCTCCAACTATCTTGCCATGTGCTGTTATCTATACAATTATTAAATGCTGCAATTCTACGATGTAGAGCCTGTTATATACCTGTAAAGCAGGCTTTTTATATGCACTCCTGCGTTACGTTCGTTATACATATAACAAGCTACCGTGCCTTTGACCGTAACTCGAAATAGGAATAAGTATGAAGAAAGTATCACTATCGACCATTCTGTTTTTGCTTGGATGTTTCATAGCAGTCCTTGCGGCTGGTTTACAATGGATTATTCCTGGCAATCAGTTGGTGCTTTTTCTTGTTGCTATAGGTGGTGTTGCGCTGGCTGTCTGGCAAAAATTTAGCGGCGACCATGAACAGCGACAGCAATTTGAGCAAGAACGAAAGACGCGTGAAGCAGCAGAACAGTATATATATGACCGCACGCCAGAAGGTAAGGTACTTCGTAACATTTCGCAACTACGTGCTGAAATGCATATGGATAGTCAGGGGCCGCATAGCTGAAGCAATAGGCATATCAAAACTGTTATGGAGAAGCCGCAATGATAGCAAGGTTTCGCTCCTGGTGGGAGCAAATCAAGCAACGTCGGGTAACTATTGGAATCGTTGCAATTGTACTCGTGGTAGTCATTGCGCTGATTATCGCTGGCTACTGGTTCGACTGGACTGGCTTTGATGGTTATAACAAAGTGACGATAGCACGTACTACTAGCGGTCCATCTGCTGGTACAGTCGTCAGAACTGAAGTGTATCAACCAGGAAAAGCCCTTTGGGATTGGCTGCAACTGCTGATTATTCCGGCGGTACTTGTTGTAGGTGGTTTCTTGCTCAATTATACGACGAGCAGAAATGAGCAAGCAATCTCATCAGACAATCAACGTGAAGCAGCAATGAAAGAATACTTCGATAAAGTGTCGGAACTTATGCTTCATGAAAACTTAAGTAAATCAGCACCAGACGCCGAGGTTCGGAAGATAGCACGTGTTCTTACTTTAACAGTGCTTCCGCGTTTAGACGGTAGACGTAAAGGGCGTGTGCTCCAATTCTTGTATGAGTCTGGTCTTATAATAAAAGGCCAGAGCATCATTGATTTGAAAGGAGCCGATCTGAAAGATGCAGACCTGTTAGGTGCTAAATTGAGTGGAGCCGATCTGAGTGGAGTCTTTTTGAGGGAAGCCAACCTGTTTCAAGCCAATTTAAATGGAGCTAATTTGATCTTAACTGCCTTGACTGCTGCCAACTTGTTCAAGGCTGACCTTAGTGGAGCCAACCTGGAAAAAGCCTTCCTAGATGGAGGAACCGACTTGAGATTTGCTAACCTTAATGGAGCCAACCTGCAAGAAACCAAGTTAAAAGGAACCAACCTGCAAGGAGCCAATGTCACTTCTACACAACTTGATAAAGCTATTTTTTACGAAGGCGTAACTATGCCTGACGGAACACAACACGCCTAGCGATAAATGGCAGTTACGCTACTTCATGTGGTTCTACCGTTATTTGATCTACAAATCTTCAATATGACAGGTCTCAGATAAATCCACGAGGTCCAGGCACATCAATTAGATTCTTGCGCTGTTGGCTATCGAACAGGGAGTTGTACTTCTTGCCAGCGGAAACACTCTACGATGTGATCGTTGACCATCCCTACCGCCTGCATGAAGGCATAACAAATGGTAGTCCCGACAAAGGTGAAACCGTTACGCTTCAACTCCTTGCTCATCGCGTCGGATTCCCTGGTGCTGGCGGGAACCTCCTGCAGAC
>WNGL01009954.1_pt1 | contig 10991 bp, 10 predicted proteins | sample 5400591 | NCBI WGS metagenome assembly WNGL01 (sample SAMN13153377, study PRJNA577476) | soil metagenome | isolation source: 80 cm soil or saprolite under Garry oak tree replicate 1 | place: USA:California | collected 2016-06-15
TCAACCAGACGACGCTGCCTGCATTCGACAATAGCAAAGGATACAACCTCACAGGTGTCAAGTTCCAAGACTATCTCCCATCGTACTCTGATAATAAGACAATCAACGCGAACACCGGAGACACTATTACCTTCTACATTCACGCGGTCGATGGCAGCGGACACGGCTTTTCACAATATGGGTCCAGTCACGGTTTCACGATAGACGGCCCAACCGTGTCGGTGGCAGCGGGCGACGCTCTTCCCGGGACGATTCCCTTTGGGAAGTGGTACTCGGTGACCGTAACGTTCGTCACCGCAGGTTCGTACATTTACCGCTGCAACATCTTTTGCAGCGACCAACACCCATTCATGCAGGGAAACATAGTGGTATCATGAGGCGAGTGCACTGCTCGTCCAGCGTGAAATTCCAGTTTCTACGAAAAGCCGCATTCTGACCTACTACGAGTACACTAAGCCAAAGATCTGGTACCTTTTAGTTTTCACCTCTCTGACTGCAACATTTGTCGCCGGAAGCCTGCTCTCAACCGGCCTTTCCCCGATCAAATGGATCATCGCAGGTGTTGCGATCACATCAGGATGCGCGGGCTGTAATTCCCTAACAAATTACGTTGACAGGGACATTGATGCGGTCATGATCCGGACGAGACACCGGCCCCTTCCAAGCGGGAGAATTGCTCCCGCCTCTGGTCTGCGATTTGGGCTGGCTCTCGTTGGAGTTTCTATCCTACTATCATTCACATTGAACCTCCTCTCTGTTCTTTGGATGGCTCTTGGAGTTCTCGATAACGTCGGGGTCTACAGCTTGCTGTTGAAAAGACGTAGCGCCCTGAACATTCTCCTAGGAGGATTTAGCGGCGGATTGCCGGTGCTATTCGGGTGGTCCGCCGCCACACCAGGCCCAATCGGAACCATCTCCCTGCTTCCAATTCTCATGGCCGGCTTGGTGTTTCTCTGGATTCCAATCCATATCTGGTTCCTCGCAGTCACGTATCGAACAGATTATGCGAAAGTGGGTGTGCCGATGCTCCCCGTCGTGATCGGATCAGTACCAGCGATTAAGCTGATAGTAATTTTCTCGATGATTCTCTTCCCATTTTCAATCGGCGTCTACCTCCTCGGCCATTTCGGTCTAGTATACGGTCTCGTGGCGCTTCTGGGCGGCCTAGTGAATCTGATTGGGAGCGTATGGGTTCTCTACAAGCCCTCGGAGGCGAACGCCTGGAAAATGTTCAAGATCTCCAGCCCCTATCTTTTCCTGCTCTTTCTCGCAATGATAGTGGATGTGGCGTTGCGGGCCTAGGCCAGTAGTCGCATGAAGGTTCCCATTCCACCGGGAATCTGGCACATAATCACATCAGATATCCTCTTCGTGCCCATCATCCGCAGCATCATATCGAAGAGAAACCCGTGGGCCATGACTCTGTCCGAAGCCTGACGCATTAGCTTCGAGTTCTCCATCTCCAGACCAATCTGCTCTCTCCACGAGGCCTCATAGCTTGAGAGGGGTGTCTGATGCTCGAAATAGTTGACCGCGGCCTCCGCCGCCAAATCTCCCGTAATCAGAGCGGTTTGTATTCCACCGCCATTCGTAGGCATAACCATTCCGGCTGCATCGCCGACGGCCATAACCCGATCCGAATAAGTCCGGGCAAGAGGTCCGTCAACCGGGAGGCTATCCCCAATCACCGAAGCCCTGTTCCCGCCAACCAACCGTTTCGAGGCGACCGCGTTCTTCTCGATAAACCCGGTGAGGAGATCGCGTATCTGCCAATCTCGCCTGACATATGGTTCCCTGATCCCGATTCCAACGTTTGCACGTCCGTGTCCCTTGGGAATTATCCACCCGTATCCCCCTGGCGAGTATCGAGGATCCATGTACATCTCTGCAACATCCTGCTCGACATTGAGGTCTGTCATCAGATACTCAATGTTCGTGGCGACGGCATAGGGACCAGCATAGGCCCTTTCTGGAAGGCCGGCCCTCTCTGCGGTCTCACTCGGATAACCATCTGCAGCAATGATAATCTCGCCGTGAACCGATTTTTCCCGTGTCGGACCAACCCAGCCTCCCTGATTATCAGGGAAAAAATGGGCTTGGACGCCGATGTCGATATCCGCACCATGGCCTCGGGCAACATCTCCGAGGCGACTCTCGAAGATATGCCGATCGAGAATGTAAGCTCCGAATGGAAACTCAAACTCATGCCCCCTCGGACTTATCAAACGAATAGAATGACATGTCGTGTCGACAGCTTCAGGGGATGCGTCAATAACATCGAGATTCTTGACTCTCGGGAGAAGCCTCTCCATCTCAGCTTTGACCGGAAAATATTCGCCACACCGGACTGGTGTGCCGAGAATCTTCTTTTTCTCGAAAACCTTCACTTTCAAGCCTTTCTTTGACAGATGGACTGCGGCTGAAAGGCCACCAGGCCCACCGCCAACGATGACAACATCATACTTGCTCCCGTTCAATTGCAAAGATCAGCTCGTAGTGTATCAAACGTGAGACGATCGGTAGATGTGATTTATGCGTTTGGCCCAGTTCACAACTAGCGTTGTGATCTGTGGAATAGATTTATAATCATGGCGCGGGCGGCTTGACGGAAATTCGACATCTAAAGCTGTGGAAAGCTAAGCTTGGCGTTCGACCCGTTAATTCTGACGACTTCGCTTGCACTCGCTGGAGTGGCCGCTGCGATATTCCTCGTTCTATCTGTCAGAAAATATCCCAAGGGGAACGAGAAGATGATCGCGATTTGGAAGGCCATTATGGAAGGTTCAAACGCGTACCTGAGAAGGCAGTTTCGGACCATTGCGATAATTGCGATAATCATCGCTCTCGTCATCGTTGCTGCCTTCGGGGCAACCGTGAACTTCGCCTATGGGGGCGAAATTGCTCTCAGCTTCTTACTGGGAGTAGTATTTTCCTTGTTTGCAGCGTATGTGGCCTTGTACTCTGCTACTAACGCAAACGTTAGGTCCACCGCGGCCGCCGAGAAGTCGACCTACGAGGCTCTCAAGGTGGCTACGCTCGGGGGAGGAGCTCTTGGGCTAGTCGTAATTAGCATGAGTTTGTTGGGACTGTCGCTTCTCTATGCGATCTTTGGTGATCCTGGAGTCCTAGCTGGGTTCGGATTCGGCGCTTCGCTTGCCGCTCTTTTCGCTCAACTGGGGGGTGGAATATTCACAAAGTCGGCTGACGTAGGAGCGGACCTTGTTGGGAAGGTCGAAGAAAACTTCCCTGAAGATGACCCCAGGAATCCCGCGGCGATAGCCGACAACGTAGGAGACAATGTTGGAGACGAGGCGGGAAGAGGTGCTGACCTGTTTGAATCTCTCACTGCCGAGAACCTTGGAGGCATGATCATAGGCTTGATCGTTTCGATCATAATCTTCCAGAGCATCAACGTCTACTACGTGACGATGCCTCTGATAGTGAGGTCGCTTGGAATAATCGCAACCTTCGTGGGTCTCGCCGTTGCCGTGTTGGAGAAGAAATTCAAGAATCCAATCAAGCCCACGAGAGACGGACTCCTGGTAGCCTCAGTCGTTGCCGCAATTCTCATGTTCGTCGCAACATGGTACGTCTTCGGAACCACAGGACTTACCCCAAACGGCAACCCTCTCGCCGCATACGCTCTCTATGGTTGCATGCTCTCGGGACTTGCAGCTGGCTTGCTCATCGTGCTATACACTGAATTCTACACAGGCTCAAATGCGAAGTCAGTGATTACTATCGCCGAACGATCCAAATCAGGGCCCGCGCTAACGATCATGTCTGGCAACGCCGTGGGCATGATTTCAAGTGGATTGCCCGTCATCACCGTGGCCGTTGCAATTCTGATATCATTCGCGCTCGGGGAACAGTTTGCAAGTCTCATTCCCGCCCTCAGTGGCAATCCGTTCCTTGGAGGGGTCTACGGAACTACCATGGCAACTATGGGGATGCTCTCCACAGCGGGAATAGTCCTAACGATGGATGGGTTAGGCCCGATTGTGGACAACGCAGGCGGCATCGCCGAGATGTCGGGCGCTCCTGAAATAATTCGGGAACGAATTGAGCCCCTAGACGCCCTTGGCAATACAACCAAGGCTCTCACAAAAGGCTACGCGATGGGCTCGGCGGCCCTAGCATCGCTATTGCTCTTTCAGGCATTTGTGTTGGAGGTTGCTCGCTACCAGCTTAAGCTATTTGATCTTACACGTCTAAGCGGAGATGACGCCCGGAATCTTGGACTTCAACTCCAGGGTCTCGGAACTTCATTGGCTCTTAATCATCCGGATGTAATCATAGGTGCGCTAATTGGGGCAATGCTGCCTTTCGTCTTTTCTGGCACTGCTATTAACGCCGTCAGCGTGGGTGCCTACCGTATGGTGGAGGAGGTAAGAAGGCAGTTGAGAGAGATTCCAGGGCTTAGAGAGGGAATCGCCAAACCAAACTACGCCGCTGCAGTGGACATTTCAACTAAGACGGCTTTGCGATTGATGGTCGTGCCGGGCGCAATTCCTGTAGTGGCACCAATAGTTGTAGGAGTATTCCTCGGCTGGGCGGCGGTCGGAGCACTCGTAGTCGGCGCAACCCTGTCAGCCATACCATTGGCCATAATGATGATGTGGGGAGGGGCAGCAATGGACAACGCGAAAAAGTATGTTGAGGCTGGACACTTCGGCGGAAAGAATACAGAAACACATGCGGCGACGGTAGTTGGTGACACGGTTGGCGATCCCTGGAAGGACACGGCTGGGCCGAGCTTGCACATTCTCATCAAGCTCCTAAACACGATATCTCTTGTCTTTATTCCACTCTTTTTGGCAGCAATCATCCTTCTGAAATAGTCCGACGGGGATTGGCGGACAATGAGCACATCCGCCAAAAACACCGTTCTAAGAGCGATCCTCGCCGACGACGCCTCGGTGAAAATGGCAACAGCACTCGGAACCCCAGAAAAAACGGAGTCGAAGAGGATTCAGCTCACGTCCGGACATTTGACGACCGAGCAAATTGTTGGTCGAATTAAAGAGCTCTCGAAGCTGCGGGATGAAATCCTCCAAGTCATGCGACAGCTCAACTTAACAAGAGAAGCGGGCATGAGTACAGTTGATCAGCTGAACTACGATACTGAACTGGAATCGGTGAAGCGAGAACTGGACGAGGCTAGAAACGAGTACCAAGAGGTTCAGGGAAAGATCGAAAAGATCCAGAGACAGATTGATGATTCCAAGAAGAGGATCGCGGCGCTCACAGAAATATCTCAAACCGGTTTTGCGACCGAACAATTAGACTCCGAGGCGGAGGACTTCCGGAGAGTCCTAGGACGATTACCTATCAAGAAATTGGAGGCGGCACGGAAAGCAGTGCAGTCACAATTCAAAGACCAAGCTATCCTAGCAGTCGGCAACAAGAAACAGGACGCGTTCTACGTCCTCGTCGCGGCGCCGAAAGACAAGTCTTCGCAGGCCATTCAAACACTCCTACTCTACGACTTCACCCCCATACAGATTCCCGAGTACAAATCGCAGGATGTCAAACTAGAAATTCAAACAGCGGAAGAGAAAGCGAAGATCCTGACCAAGGAACTTGACGAGTCAAAGCGGCAGCTAGATGACTTGCGCAAGACGGCAGGACTAACTCTGAACCAGAGGCTCGACCAAGTGGTAGAGGCTCTTATGATGTTCCGCGGAATCCTCAAACTCGGCGAGGGAACTGAGGCCTCCCGGATCTATACTAAACTCGAAAGAGTCCTTCCAGCTGAAACAGTGAACAATCTGTCGAGAAGAGGGATTATAGAATTGGAGTCTTCCTCGTAGAAGCGCGCGTAATTGTGAGCAGTCCAGATCTCGAAGCACAAGCAACGCCGCGAATCAAGGACGCTCTGAACGCCGCGATTCAGCGGACTGGAAAAGAAGAATTCGCCAAAATGTCAGGAATTGAACCTTCCATTCAGGACAGAATCCTGCAAAGCGAGGGAGAATTTGTCTCTGTAGCGATCATAACCCTGGCATGTCAAGTCAATAGAAGCCATAACGACCCCAACCCCGCTCGCTCCAGCATTAGCGAGTGCTTGAAAGGCGCAATATTGAGATTGCCCCAGCAGGGGAACAACGCAGAGACGAATGCGCTTACTGAGTCTTCGACCCAGAGAATCCGACGAGCCCAGTTCTTCAAGGTTCAGAAGAGTGCCGGACGAATCTACGACCCTACTGCTCTTCGAGTCATGGAATTTATGGGCAGCCTTTTCACCTTTCTCGTCCTCGGGTATTTCCTAGGCGGAATAGCCCTAGGACCATTATTCGGATATGGCTCTTGCGTGGGAGTGGTAGCCGCGTCGCCATGGATCGCTCCATGCGCAGGGTCCGGAATTGGACTCGTCTTCGGATCAGTTGCCGGACTTGCATACACGTACTACTATTTCGTCAAGAAGATCTAGTCCACAACCAAATGGCAAACCCCAAGGAATCACTCTGGAATCGCGACCAAGGATCTGATCTGGTCTGGTTTCATTCCTGCACCAACTCCAGCGACGACGGCTGCCAGATTTCTCGCTTCGTTCTCCTTAACAACTAGGAAAGCAAGAACAACTCCCAAGGTGTATGGAAATCCGAGGAATATCCTCTTGCTAATGTGGGCAGAGTGTTTTCTTGAGGCGACCTCTAGGAACGAAAGGGACTTTGTCTCTTCATACTTTTGCCTCGCGCCGGAGAGAATACTTTGGTAGTATGAATGCGAAGACGCTAGATCGAGAGCTTGAGTGACGTCCTGAGCGACCAAAAGCTGGTCTATTGTTCGATCGTCAAGTTTCCAAGAAGAAGGTATGAGATGCTCGCGAGCGTTGGGAACTCCGATCAGCTTACTTCTCAGAATGATAGTCAGGTTTGCTAAGTCGACCGTTCCTCCAGCTATGGGAAGACAACTCTCTCGATCGAACCCTCCGAGCTTGTCGTTCACATAATTGTAGAAGCGTTCCTCTCCCCAACCAGTAATGATGTCTCGAACCAGGGAGGCTCTCTCGCCGACAAGGTCCTCCATAGAGAAGTTCTTCACCCTGTTTACCAGCGCTCTGTCGCCAACAATTCTGACGATTGTTCGGAGATCATCCATAGAATAGAGACGGTGAAGCTCAGCCTCCTTAAGTAAGGCCAAAGGCTGACGGGTCGACACGAACTCCTCCCAGCTTTTTCCCTGAGCCTTGAAAACCACTATGGCGGCAAGGTCGTAGGCGTCGAAACGACGGCCAAACTCTAGGAGAAAGTCCCGCGCTGATCCTTGGGAGGCCGAAATGAGCGTCCTGACTCCACGAGCGAAACCTAAACGGACAGCTCTCTCGGTCTCTATGGGGGAAGAGCCGTCTCTCAGTTCCGAGAGCTCCTTCCCATAGGGCCCGTCTGCAAGGACGCCCAAAATCTCGCTTTGGGTCCGGAACTCTGCAAGGGAATGCATTTGCTGCCGTTCGAGGAGTTTGCCTTTTTCTCCCCGAATCTTTGCGATAATGTAGTTGTCTCGGACGATATGGGATAGGATCTCAGTTCCCACGATGGGTCGCTTTACTTGGCTTGTAGAACGAGGAGTAGAGCTGTGACGAGGGCGTAGATCGCCAGAGCTTCCGCCAATATTAGTGTAATTACTGCCCTCGAAAATATCTCCGGCTTCTCTGCCGTAGCGGCGGCTAGAGCGCTTCCAGACGTGCCTATGCCGAACCCAGCGCCCAGCGCGGCTGCGCCCATTGTCAATCCGCCGGCAAAGATCCTGACCGAGCCAGCGAGGGTAAGAGTGTCCGTGATATGGAAGACCGAGAGAAGGCCTACCACGAGCCCGTAAATTGCGAGGGCTTCCGCGAGGATGGTCGCGATGAAGGTCTTGAACATGACCTCAGGCCTTTCGACTCCTGCACCGGCTATAGCCGGCCCAGAAATTCCGATTCCGATTCCTGCACCAATAGCGGAGAGGAGGACGCTTAGTCCGCCGCCGAGTCCGGCCCAAAATGTGGGACATAGAGTAACAGACGTCAGGGTAGCGCAGTCAACCACTTGGTTACACCGTCCAACTTGTCGGTTCTTGGTAGGGCGCGAATGACGATCCTGATCCTTCATAAAACTTGCTAAACCATTCAACCCAGTGAAGCCTTAGAGTCTGCACGAAAACGATCAAACCCTCAAGAATCATCACCAAGAGATTCCCGGCTACGGCCCCCGCTATTCCGAACGAAGTGAAGAATGCGAATTTTATGGCAAAGTCTGCCAGGTTGAGAGCCCAGATTCGAAGATAGGATAACGTATTGCTTCCTGCGCTGATGAACACCTCGAAGAACTCGAGTGGTCCCTCCTTCACTGCCATGATCCCCATCGGTATGAATAACAGTACGAGCAGTGCAGGGTTCTGAAGAAGCACTCCGAACTTGTAGCCTGAGATCACGACCTGTGCTGCGAGATAGATGAAGATAATGTAGAACCAAGCCCAAGAAATCGGTCCGTAGAATGCGTGCTTGATCTCGTGGTTCCGCACTTTGTTGTACGTGCTTATTACTAGGCCGGAGAGATAGTGTCCTACTCCGAACAGGAGTATCACCGACATATAGATAAGAAGGTGGGAAATATCCGGGGTCGCTGCGAAGGCTCCCTCGTTCGGGTTGAAGAAGGGTCGAAAGCCGAAGACCGCTTGGGCCTCAAAGCCAAAAAAGTCGCCGAAGAGAAACCCAAAAATTGTGATGCCAATGCCGAGCATAATGATGAGTTCGGCACCGTTAACGAACAATTGCCCGATCTCGAAGATCTTGACCTTCCTCCTCTTCAGCCACAAAAGGAAGAGACCTAGAGCCAAGAACAGGGGACCCTCACCAAAGTCTCCGAACATCAATCCGTAGATTAGAGGAAAAGTGAGAATCATGAAAACCAGGGGGTTTGTTTCCTGATAAGACGGGATGCCGAAATTGTCGATTACAGACTGTAGAGGCTTGGTCCATCCAGGGACTCTTACTAGCGTTGGTGGAGTTTGATGATTCTTGGCCTCAAGGCCGTTTTCTGGTGAATTTCCATGAGGGACCCCCTCCCCCTCTTGTCCCTTCTCTACATGAAAAGAAACGAGTCCGCTGCAAGCCTCCGAAGCTCCTTTCGTTAGCCTTTGGACCCGATCCTCGGCGACCCATCCTCTCAGCATGTAGGTCGACTCGGTAGTAGAAGAGTTTGAAACAGCTCTAGATCGGGCTTCCAGAATCTCAGTAAGATACTCGAGAGTCTTGAGCCTCGCTCCGTACTCCTTTGTAAGGAGCTCACGCTGGTGATCAAGCTTCTTTCCTGCATCCTCGATCTCCGCCAGTCTAACGTCGGTGAATTCCTTGGCTGCCTTTGGGTCTGGAGGGAGTTCTGCCCAAGGCTCTTCGACCTTTGCACCTAATGCTGTGGCCGCTTGTTTTGCATCATCTTCGAAGGCTCGGGGGAAAATCGCCAAGAAAGTCTGAGTTTTCTCTGCAGTATGAGTAATGACGAAGATCAAATTTCCGTATGTCAGCTCATCTAGGTCTCTCTGGATCGAAACCGTTGACTCTCTTGCACATTCTCCGGCAAGAGTGACGAGGAATCCACTGCTTCCAATGGTACCGAGTGGCATTCCGACTGCTTCTAATCCTGAAAGAAAACGTGAGAGTTCCGAAGTTCTCTCCTTATCAGCTAGTAATTTGCCTTGCGATTCCTCTAGTTGGCGGACAGACCCTTCGAGTTTTGAGGTTTCTTGGTCAAGGAAGAGGGCCAGCTCATCGATGTTGTGAATCGGAGCTTCAATTTTCTCCGGTTGACCCTCAATCGGCTGAAGAGCCGAGGCCAGCGCGGAAATGCGGTTCCTGACAGTCGCGGATTTCGATAGCAGGCCCGTGGCTTCGAACGGCGCCGCACCGGGTGGGAGCTGTTCATCCTCAACTGTCACGAGGTGGATCATTTGTTCTCTTCCAGCGTAGGAGAGGAGGTTGGGCAGCTCGTCCTTTGCAACTATGATGCTGACCTGATGCATTGTCTCTGGTCTGAGCAAGAAATGGAGACCTACTCGCCAAATATGGTGGAAGAAATTGTCGTTAGGAGCTCGTTGTCCAGTCTTTCGAGGCGAGCCCTGAAAGAGTTGTTGAAGATCATCTTTCCCTCGGGGTCGCTCGCAACTACGCCCCCCAAGTCATCGATTGCTGTCTCTTCAGCGAGGAGTTTTGTTCCCTTGGGCAGCGATTGTCCTAGAGATTGGAGACTTTTCTTGTCCGCATTCCGAAAGCCGATCTTTACCAGTGCATTAACTGTCCCCACTGCCTCCACCGCTTCTGCCACGAAGCGTTTCAGTGTCGACTCGAACTGGTCCGAGCTCGCGATGTTGGAGAGACTCTTTTCAACGGACTTGAGGACGCTCTGAACGATCTTATTCTTCTCGTCAAGGATCCTTAAGCGGTTGGCCCTGATTCTGGAACTAAGGATACTCCTTCTGATGCTCTCGGCTTCCAAGCTCGCCCTCGATATAATATCGTTCGCATCCCTTTGAGCTTGAGCTTGGGCCTCATCCAGAATCTGCTTGGACTTGTCTTCTGCTTGTTCGACGATTCCCGCCGCTTTCAGTTTTGCGTCTGAGAGTATTCGATTATGAAGCTTCTCCAAAGACTCTGCCACTTTTCAACTACCCAGGATCAGTTCAACTGCTTTCTCGGCGGCAGCATCTTTTCTGTTCTCGAAGAGTTTCTTGTAATTCTCGAGTAGAGAGTCGGTTTCCACGTCTGAATTTCTCGCATCAGTCTCAGCTTTCTCGCGCGTCTCTCGCAGCATCTGGACCTTTCGCTGCTCTGCTTCAGTTGTTGAGGCTTGCCGAACCTTCCGGGCTTCTTCTGAAGCAGAGGCTAGAATTTCTTGAGCCCTTGACTCTGCTTCCTCGACGATCCGCTTCGCTTGTGCCTCAGTTTCCACAATCTTCCTTACAGCCTCGATTCCGGACAAGCGATTTCTGCCCCAAAGACACCATTAGACCGC
>WNGL01024954.1_pt1 | contig 10991 bp, 7 predicted proteins | sample 5400591 | NCBI WGS metagenome assembly WNGL01 (sample SAMN13153377, study PRJNA577476) | soil metagenome | isolation source: 80 cm soil or saprolite under Garry oak tree replicate 1 | place: USA:California | collected 2016-06-15
AGGAGATGGCGAATGGAAGTTCGCTATCGATAAGACGGTGGAGGAATTATTCAAGAAGACGGGTAAATAGCCCGATTCGAGGAACAACGGAAAACGCTATTCCGCTGGATCTCACTTGAAGTAGGATCCAGAGGGCTTTCGTTTCAGCGTTTGCGACTCTCCCGCGGCATTCTTGAGTGTCAATCCCGCTGCACTAACTGTTCCCCGGAATTTTTCTGACAACGCAGTAAACTCCACGCTCATTCTCCTGATCGTTTAATTACGAAGCTCCGAGGCTACTTACTATCCTCGTTTCGGCGCATGCCCGAACGCCTTCTCTATTGCTGAGCGCAGGCCCTCCGCACCTAACTCGGTGAGCATGACGCCGTTAATATAGATCGTTGGCGTGCCTTCGACCCCATACATTTCGCCGTCTTCGATGTCGCGGCGAATGTCGGCGTCATATTTGTCGGTGTCGAACTCCGCATCGAATCGTTTGCGATCGAGTCCTACCTGGGTCGCATACCTCTTCAGGGAATCCGGATCGAGGGCGCCCTGGTTCTTGAAGAGGAAGTCAATGTACTCCCAGAATTTTCCCTGCGCCTTTGCGGCTTGAGCTGCTCGAGCTGCCTTGAAGGCGTTGGCGTGGAGTTGCGTCAGCGGAAAATTGCGCATCACGAAATGCACGCGATTGCCGTAAGACTTCAGCACGTCTTCAATCACCGGATACATCGCTCCACAAGCCGAGCACTGAAAGTCGGTGAACTCGATTATTGTTACCGCAGCATTAGCGTCTCCGCGGGAAGCGCTGTTGGCGGCGGTGACGTTCATCACGCGCGGTTCGGGCTCCTTCAGCAGCATTTGGAATTTCGCGCTGGCGCGTAGTCTTTCAGCCAGTGCTCGCTCCAGATTGTCCTGCTGCTGTTGCTGCAGGTAATTCGCGATATCCGCTCGCGCGGAAGCCAAGTCACCGGTGATGCGAGCTTTGTTGTCCTCATAGAACTTCGCGATCTCGGCTTCAGTTGGCGGCTTGGTTTTGTCGGTGATCTCCGCGCGCACGATTTCTTCGGGACCGATCTTTCGACGGTTAGCTTCCGCGACGATCAGAAGATCGTTGAGGCGACGATCCAGTACCTGCTTCTGGGCCGCATAAATTCGCATCTCCATTTTGTAAACGTATGCCTTCATGCGCTCGTTGATAGCTTCGATCCTGATCGGCGTCCCGTTAACGGCAGCCAGAACCGTTCCGGACGCCAGATTCGGAGTGTTCACGTCGGCGCTTTTCATTACCGTATTAGTCATCTTCAGCCGATTCACCAACGCATCGCGCAATTCTTCGCTTCGCTGGCCGCGCAGATAGTTGATCACTTGCGGCCGCACGCTTTCGAAATCGGCGTTGCCAAGTTGCGCGCGATTGGCATCGTAGACCGCACGGATCTCGGCATCCGAAGGCGGGGCGATTTTGCTGTTGATCTCGCGTTCGAGAAAATCTTCGGTGGTCAGTCCCCGCTTCTTTGATTCCGCCGCCAGCAACATCGAATTGATGCGCGCAGTCAGGGCCCGCTCGCGCGCTTCCTTGATCGCTTTATCGCGGTCCTCATAAAACGCGTGCAGATAGGGATCCGAGTTCGAGGCCGGCGTAGGCTTTGGCGTCGCCGAGCGAGAAGAAGTGCGGCTTCGAGGCGACTGGCCGAAAACGGATACAGAGAAGGTAAGAGTCAGCAGACATACGATAATTCTTCGTGGCTTCATAATAGTCTTCTTAAGTCTTTTCAGAAATGGAAGGACATGATCCTCATTCAGCTTCGTCTTCAGTGGGCTCGTCTGGCGGTAATTGCCGTCCCGACTTTAGCAGCGCGTTCTCCAATCGTAAGATGAGGTTCTCGCGTTCCTGCGCCTCGTTGCGGGCATAGTAATCCACTTTCTCGTCTATGCGGCGTATTTCGTAAGCGAGACGCTCTATAGCAGATGCGAGTTCTCGAACTTGATGGCGCAATTCTTTGATTTGTTCACGATTTTCGTCAGTCTGGTGGGTGAGTAGCAAGAGCTGCTTGATGGCAGCATAGAATTGTTTCCACATGGGATCAGGCTGCTTTCAACCGCTCTAATATCTCGCGAGTTTCCGTGTTCAGCCGATTGATCTCGTCCTGGTCGCGCTCCATTTTCTCGTTTACCTTCTTCATTTCGGCAAACATCTGTTCAATCGCGATTTTATAATCCTCGCCTCCTTCGGCGGTTAGTTCCGGCGTCAGTGTCTCACTCATGGCTACCTCCGAGTGGAATGTTAGCATTGACCCGTTCAAACCTAAAATGAATTGAACTATCAAAACAACTATGTTAGGGCCAGCTTTCGCACTGTCTCCAAAGTATCGATCTCTTCAACGTTCTTATCGGGTCGCAGCCGCACAATCCGCGGAAAGCGCAACGCATATCCGCTCTTATGCCGGTTGGATGGCTGGACGCGGTCGAAAGTTACCTCGATCACGATCCAGGGCTCGACGACCCGCACCCGGCCATGAGCGAATTCCCGGATTGTGTGGGCCCGAAACCACTCGGTCATCTCGGCGATTTCAGCGTCCGTCAATCCCGAATAGGCTTTACCGATGTTGAGCAATTCAGGATCATCTGCAGAGCGACGAACCGCAAAAGTATAATCAGACAGCACGTGGTGTCGCTTGCCATGACCGAGTTCGACAGTCGTAACTACGACATCGAGAGTCGCCAGCGCCTTCTTGAGTTTCAACCATTCACGTCCACGGCGGCCGGGTTTGTAGAAGGACGCAGGATCTTTAATCATCAAGCCTTCATTGCCTCGGGCGCGTGCGGCGTCGAATTCATCGTCGAGAGCATCCGTGTTTGAGAATCGCTTGGCTTGGGATAAGCGCAGCGTTCGAGCTTTTACCCGGTCGCTACCGCTCGCGGTACTGACAAGTTCCTCAAGTTTCGCGCGCCGCGACTCGAGCGGATCATTTATTAAAACGCGACCCGTCGCGTATAAGAGATCCCAGGCAACAAATACAACCGGAGTGCTTGCAAGCAAATCCTCGGTGACAGTTTTACGACCAAGACGTTTTTGCAGGTTACTGAATGGAAGAATTTCATCGCCGCGTGCCGCGATAATCTCGCCGTCGATGATCAAGTCGGTCGGAAGCGCTGCCAACGGCTGACGCAATTCGGGAAATCTGACTGAGATCTCGTCGAGCGTGCGCGAAAAGATTGCCACGCGTCCATCCTGCACGTGCGCCTGCGCCCGAATACCATCGAACTTGTCTTCGACAAAGAATTCATCCGGCATCGTGCGGGCGATGTCCGCGAGATCTGATGCCGGAGTGGCCAACATGAATTTCAACGGATGGAACAGGCGCATCTCGACGTCTCGCAGAGCGCCGGCGCGCGCTCGCACCGCGGCTTCGCCAATATCGCCGCGCAACATGTTGGCCAGTGACACCTCAGCCAGCGGCTGTTTGAAGGCGCGCGCAATCGCATCTTCGACCAGTCCCTCACGCAAGCCGATGCGCAAATCTCCGGAGAGCAATTTCACCAGATACTTTGCTTCAAGGGCAGTTGCTCTTGACAGCGCCTCGATTAGAATTTGGGTCTTGGCTTTCTTTCCGCGCGTCAGGCTGAGCTGCGCCAACACGCCTTCGGTTTCCGCGAGCGTGAGGCTCGGTTGGTTCTCAGGCTTCGCTTCAACAAAGAGTTCGAAGGCGACATCGCCGGCATCGCCCCAGCGGGCGTAACGCGCGCCGAGACTTTCCGGGTTTGCGCCGGTAGCAATAATCATTGCTTCGCCCAGAATGCTGCCGCCGACATTCGTCGTGCGCGCATCACTCGACGCGAACGGCTGACCGGCGAAGTACCGTGCGGCCCGAGCCAGGTCTTCGTCATCCAATTGTCGACAATAACCTTCCAGCAGCGCAGCCTTTTCGAGTTTCCTGGTGGTTGCAGCCACGGCTTCGGCTGTTCTGGCGAAACTTTCGAGTGAATTTGCCGTCAGCGATTCCGAAGATCTCATCGTTCAAGACTTCAATAGATGCGCGGGGACCCTTACAGCTTGCGACGAGTCGGGTTGACCGAAGATTTCCGGATGGAGAATCTTCGCGAGGATCTCGGCGCCCTCAACAACACGCGGGCCGGGTCGACTAAAGTAAGCAGTTGCGTCCGTGGCCCAAACTTCACCGCTTCGGACAGCCGGCAGATCATTCCAGCCTTCGGGCAGGCGCGCATTTGGCAATTGCCGCAAGATATCTTCTTTGTAGTAGCCGCAGGGAATCAGCACAATTACTTCCGGCGAGTAAGCAACAATCTCTTCCGCATTTGTGGTCACGCTGCGTTGACCTGTTTTGCCAAATGCGTGATCGCCACCGGCAATAGCAACTTGCTCCGGCACCCAGTGACCGGGCGCAAAAGGAGGTTCCAACCATTCCAGCATCAATGTTCGTGGGCGACGCTCGATGGCCGGCATCTTTTCTCTGATGCGATCGAGCCGCGTGCTGAGGCTGCGAACAAGATCGTCGGCTTCGATCTCGCGGCCCGTGAGTTTGCCGACCGTACGAATATTGTCGAAGATGTCGGTAATCGTGTTTGGTTCGAGCGAAACTACCGTCACCTCTGCTTCAAACATTCGCGCGGCACGCCGGACAGTTTTGTAGCTGACTGCGCAGACCTCGCAAAGTTCCTGCGTCAAAATCAAATCAGGCTTCAATTCGCGAAGTCTTGCTTCATCCAGGAGAGATTCGGCTGGAAGTCAAACGCGCCTTGCCGGCCACTGACGGCGGATAATCGCATTCGTGCGTGATGCCCACCAGCGCGTCTTCCAGTCCCAGCGCGCACACAATTTCAGTTGCAGAGGGCAGCAAGGAAACAATTCGCATTCTGTCGTTCGGCATACAGCACAGATTGCGGGAGCGATTTCGTAACTGTCAAGGACGCAATCTTTCTTGTCCGCTCTCATCGTGATGTGAGATTGCGAATACCAAAAAAATGCGAATGTTCCTGCCGCGAATGAGAAACGATCGCGCGACGATGAATCGACCGAGTGCGAATTCGCGTTGAAGTTGCAAACATAGCAGCTCTATCTGTCAGCAAAAAACTTCGCAAAGAATATTGACAGCCATTACTGGCCGGCGTATAAGGATGGTGCTCTCAATCAGCGCGTTGAGCCTCAAACCAACCAGGCACAATCGTCGCAAATCCAAAACAGGAAATTCGATTTATGAATCTCCCTATCCCCCAACTGCAATCGGCGTCAAACTCGGCGTGTGTCTTTGACTTCCTCGCCGTGGGTGGGCGGGATCAATGTGCGCTGATTGAGAACTAAAAGCGGAAGACCCCGGCATCGTTTCGTCGACGATGCCGGAGCCCGTTGACAAAACCTCCGCCGCATTTCTGCGCCGAAGATGCTTGCCATGCAACTAGCACTTTAGCGCAGAGCGCGGTGGTGGTTCAACCTCGGATGAAGAGTGCGCAAGCACGCTTCACCTACAAACATGAGGAGGAATCACCATGAAGCGAAAGAGAATTGTTATTCTATTCGTCGCGCTCGTGCTTGGTGTGCTGGCGGTGTCGATATTGCTAACGCCGTTGCGCCGGTCAGGTTCAGTGAGCGCGGCAGAAGACAAACCGAAAGGCAAACTCACGAAAGTGTTTCGCAGAGAAAAGCAGAACAAGGACGAGCCACTGCCCGATTGGGTGGATCAGGCCTTCAAGAAAGGCAAGGGCCACTTGAAGCAAGGTGGTCGGGAATGGTCGAAGCAACTGATTGATGTTGAATCAGAACTCGACGTGGAGATCGCCGAGGAGGATGACCTGGGAGAGACGCGAGTGCGTGTCGGACAAGTCTTTAACGGCGTACCGGTCATCGGCGGACAACTCATCATCCACGAAGATGCCAATGGCGTGCGGGAGACAGATGGGCGAGGCTTCAGCGCGGCCAGACACGTTGACACCAAACCAAAGCTCAAGGCGAAGGACGCGCTGGAAATAGCTAAGGCGGCTCTCGGTTACAAGGGTAAGTTCGCTAACGAGCCGCAAGCCAACTTAGTGATACTACCCAATGAGATGATCGACCCGAAGAACCGGAGCGGCGCAAACCTGGTGTACGTGGTTGAGCTTCTGGTTGAAGACGACACTGACGCCATGGGCCGCTACTTTTACTACGTGGACGCGAACGATGGTCATATCGTCTGGAACTATAACGGGCTAACGACCGTCAATGGACACAGCCAATACAGTGGCGATGTGAACATCCCGACGCGCAGCGTCAATGGACAGTACTGGATGCAAGATACATCTCGTGGCGTTCCCGGCCCAAACGCGCCGCCTGATCCCAACACGACAAACCAGACCATACTTCAGAGTGGCAACTGGACCTCAGATGCAAATCATGGATGTGATACTAAGAACGACCCGGACACTGGCCAGCCGTTACCGGGTTGTGTTTTTGACGACCCAACCACTCAGGCAATCGGCAACATCTTCGGCAACGCTAGTGATTCGTGGGGAGACGGTCTGCTGTTCCAGCTTAACGCGGACGGTATTGGTACCGGCTCTGTGGCAAACAGGCAAACGGCGGCTGTCGACGTCCACTTTGGGTCAATGCAGGCCTGGGACTATTACCTTAACACTTATGGTCGTGCTGGTATTGACGGCCAAGGCTATAGGATGCTGACGCGCGTCCATTACTCGCAGAAAGCTAGTTATGCGGTTTGGAACGGCAAGAGCGCGGCCTTCGGTGACAACAGCATTATCCCTAACACCAATACCAGTCGACCGGGGACGAGCTTTGACGTTGTCGGTCATGAAATTACGCACGGGCTGTTTGAGAAAGCGCTGCACATTTACTCGGACAGTAACCATCCGCTTATTTATACGTTCGAAACGGCAGCAATGAATGAATCGTTCGCCGATATCTTCGGCACCGCCATTGAGTTCTATGCCCGCGAGCGACAATGCATCCCTTGTCCCAACCCGATTGGCTCGCTTCGTAGCTGCGAACAACGAGCTGAGGGATCTTGCTTACTGGGGAACTACTACTTCGGTGAAGATCCGGGCGGCGGCTCCGCCGCTAATCATAACTTGGCCAGTCCCACAGGCATCTCCACTACCAATCCCCCGCCCAATTGCACCCCGACTGACCACGTCGACCACTACAGCAAGGTGTGTCCTAACGCAAATCCACATGTGAACGCGGGCGTTCAAAGCGAGGCCTTTTGGATGTTGGCCCAGACCGGTACTAATACACATCCCTATAGCGGGATCTCAGTCACCGGCATCGGGCGCGCGAAGGCTGAAAAGATTTTCTATTATGCCCTCACGAACCACCTCAGTTATAGCGGCCGTGCGTTCGCTAGCGTCCGTCAGGCGACATTAGCATTTGCCTGTGCAGATCCGCCCTATGGATATGGCTCGGGCAGCCAGGAGTGCAACTCGACCGGCCAAGCATGGTCCGCCGTTGGCGTTCCTGCAAATGAGATCGACGGAAGTAAGTTCTTTGTGGCTCAGCATTACGACGACTTTCTCAACCGGGTACCAGACGCGAGTGGGTTCACCTTCTGGACCAATAACATCGAGTCGTGCGGAACTGATCAGAGTTGCCGCGCGGGGAAACGAGCCGACACTTCTGCCGCCTACTTCCTCTCGGTCGAATTCCAACAGACGGGCTATCTGGTCGAACGCATGTACAAGGTCGCTTACGGCGACGCGAGCGGAACGTCGACCTACGGAGGAACGCATACTCTTGCCGTGCCAAACGTGCGCTTCTACACCGAATTTTTGCCTGACATCCAGCGAATCGGGAACGGCGTGATCGTCGGACAGACCGGTTGGGAAACCGTGCTGGAGAACAACAAACAAGCTTTCGCGAACATCTTTGTAAATCGGGACCGGTTCAAGCAGGCGTTCCCGACGTCTATGACGCCCGCGCAGTTTGTCGACACGCTCGATTCGCGTGCGGGCACCGTTCTGTCGTCAAACGACCGCACGACAATCATAAATTTATTCGGCGGAGCTTCGGATACGAGCAACACGACGGCGCGCGCACAAGCGGTGCGACAGGTAGCTGAGAACCAGAATCTGTCTAGCAACGAGTTCAATCGCGCATTCGTACTGATGCAGTACTTCGGCTACTTGCGGCGCGAACCCAATGATCAGGTGCATGATGTGGACTATTCCGGCTATGACTTCTGGCTGCAGAAGCTGAACTTCTTCAATGGTAACTATACCGCCGCCGAGATGGTCAAAGCGTTTATCGAATCCATCGAGTACCGGCAGAGATTTGGGCAGGTGTAAATATGGATTGGCGAAAGGCGTCGGTTGTAAATTCTGGAAATGCTATTCAGGTTAGCGATTCGACGCCTTCGTCTTACCAGGTAAGCAAGTTCAAAATGAGGTTGTCGACAACGATGTGCGTTAAGCAGTTCGGTCTTGCAGTAAAAATACTTCCCACCCTGATACTCATTGTGCTCTGCGCTTCGCGGGCTGCAGTCCTTGCGCAATTCGTGTCGCCGACATCGCTGGTGAGCATCAACATTGCCGGAACGGCTAGCGGCAACGATGCGTCCGACGGGGCGGTCATTAGCGCCGACGGACGGTATGTGCTGTTCGCCAGCGCGGCGACCGATATGGTGGGTAGTACCAATGGTTTCCTCAACTTATTTGTGCGTGACCTTCAAGCCGGGACTACTATTCCTGTCGAGGTTAATCGTAATGGCGCCAATGGCGCGAATGGCCCGAGCGGTTCTGCTTATCTAAGCACTACGGGACGATATGTGGCATTTCAGAGCGCGGCTACCGACCTGGTAACGATGCCCGACAACAATGGGAAGACCGACGTTTTCGTTCGCGATCTCCAAGCCGGGACTACCACGCTGGCCAGCATTAACCGATTCGGCACGGCTAGCGGTAACGGTCCATCTTATTGGCCCAAGATCAGCGCTGACGGTCGCTTTGTCGTCTTCACCAGCATGGCTACCGACCTGGTGGAAAACTATAGCGCAGGCGAGCAGGGATTGTTCGTTCGTGACATGGTTGCCGGCACGACGACGTTAATTGTGTCAGGCATTCCTGAATCTAGAATTATCATTAATAAGAACTCCTTAGGATTGCAACCTGAGGACGATAGGCCCGAGGTTGAGGATTATCACCCTATAATGAGCGCCAATGGGAGATTGCTGGCGTTCAGTTGCTACTCGGACTTGGTGTTTCCTCCTCCCAACGGTCACATGCGAGACCTTTATACCGGGACGACCAGCCCCGTCAGGCCCGAAAGTGGGTTCCGTGCCAAAGGTTACTTACGAGACCTTTACACGGGAACGACCAGCGCCGTTAGAATCGAAGTAAATAGACTCGCCGCCGAGGGCGAAATTCGCGGTCTTAGCGCCGACGGGCGGTTTGTTCTTTGGACTAAAGATATTCCCAGCAATATAGTGCAACCTTTTTCCGGCGGGAACACCTTCAATCTCTACGTGCGCGACATGCTAACGCAAACGGCAAAGCTGGTGACCATCAGCCCGGACGGAAAGAGCGATGCCCGGAACAGCGACGGTAATGATGTGCCCATCAGCGACGGCGCGATTAGCGCCGATGGCCGGTTCGTGACCTTTCTCACCAGGGCCACAAACCTGGCGCCAGAGAAGGCTAACATGAACTTCGAAGACATCTTCGTGCGTGACACTGTTGCCGAAGTCACGAAGGTAGTGAGCATCAACGCTTGGGGCACCGCCAGCGGCAACCGGCAGTCATGGTTCCCACGGATTAGCGGAGCCGGGCGCTTCATCGCGTTCTACAGCCGCGCTTCCGACTTAGTCTATAACGATATGAACGATACGAAGGACGTACCCGGCGTCTTCGGCACTGAAGACGTCTTCGTGCGCGACATGCAACTCGGCATCACCACGCTCGCCAGTGTCAACTGGGCCGGAACTGGTAGCGGCAACGGCTGGTCGGCTAATCAGAACATCAGCAGCGACGGGCGGCGCGTGGTCTTCACAAGCATCGCTTCCGATCTGGTGGTATATGATACGCATGGCCTCAGAAACGTGTTTACCTACAACGTGCCCACACAGTTCGGTCAGGTCCAGTTCAGCTCTGCTGCTTACCAGGTTGGCGAGGGTGACGGCGCAGCTTCGGTTACCGTTAACCGCACTGGCGGCATTGAGGGAAATGTTTCAATCGATTATGCGACCACCGGAGGCACGGCCTCGAATCGCGCAGACTACACCCCAGCAATCGGCACACTGCACTTCTTCCCCGGCGAGGTGAGCAAGACTTTCAAGATCCTGATTACTGACGACTCGACGGCGGATGGAAACAAGACGGTTAGCCTTGTCCTCTCCAATCCGTCTGGTGGGGTTACTTTGGGAGCACAGAGCACGGCGACGCTAACGATCACAGACAACGACAGCTCAACCTCAGGCGTGAACCCGATAGACGACAGCCCATTCTTCGTGCGGCAACACTATCTCGACTTCCTCAACCGCGAACCTGACGAAGCCGGGTTTCGATTCTGGGTAAACGAGATCGAGCAGTGCGGCTCAAATGCGCAATGTCGGGAGGTGAAGAGGATCAATGTCTCGGCGGCGTTCATCCTTTCGATAGAGTTTCAGCAGACGGGCTTTCTGGTTTATCGCATGTACAAAGCGGCATACGGTCGCGCGCCGACTTACGCCGAGTTTCTTGCCGACACGCAGGCGATCAGCCAAGGCGTGGTCGTGGGCGTGCCGGGTTGGGAAGCACAGTTAGAGTTGAATAAACAGATGTTCGCCAACGCCTTCGTCGATCGAGCATCATTCCCGAACCAATGGTATAATGCCCTGATAGCGAATACAGGCGTGACTCCCTCTGAAGATCTACTGAGTGCTTTTCAAAATGGCAAGGCGACGCGTGCTATCTTCTTCCGCACAATGGCCGAGGATCCAACCTTCTCCGCGAGACAATTCAACTCGGCGTTCGTGCTGATGCAGTACTTTGGTTATCTGCGCCGCAATCCAAACGATGCGCCGGACTCTGACTTC
>WNGL01009957.1_pt1 | contig 10990 bp, 10 predicted proteins | sample 5400591 | NCBI WGS metagenome assembly WNGL01 (sample SAMN13153377, study PRJNA577476) | soil metagenome | isolation source: 80 cm soil or saprolite under Garry oak tree replicate 1 | place: USA:California | collected 2016-06-15
CTGCGGGCCCTGCTGTTGCAGGCGCTGTACACGATCCGCAGTGAGCGGATGCTGATGGAGGAGTTGAACTACAACCTGCTGTTCCGGTGGTTCGTGGGCCTGAACCTGGACGACGAGGTGTGGGATGTGACGGTGTTCACCAAGAACCGGGAGCGGTTGCTGAAAGCCGAAGTGGCCAGCCGGTTCTTCCACCTGGTGGTGGAGGAAGCGCAGGCGTTGGATCTGATGTCCGATGAGCACTTCACGGTGGACGGTACGTTGCTGGAAGCCTGCGCGAGTTTGAAGAGCTTTAAGAAGGTGGAAGAAGGAGGCGACTCGGGAGGACCGGGAGACGATCCCGGCAATCCCACGGTGGACTTTCATGGGGAGAAGCGCAGCAACCAGACGCATCAATCGACGACCGATCCGGAGGCGCTCTTGGCGCGGAAGGGAGCGGGCAAAGAAGCGAAGTTGAGCTATAGCGGGCACGTGCTGATGGAGAACCGGAACGGCTTGGTAACAGAGGTCGCCGTGCTGCCCGCCGACGGCACAGCGGAGCGGGATGCGGCGCTGGTGATGATGGAGGCGATTCCGGGCGATCAGCCGGTGACGGTGGGAGCTGATAAGGCTTACGACACCCAGGATTTCGTCGCGGAGGCCCGCCACCTCAAGGTGACGCCGCACGTGGCGCAGAACAACAAACGACGCAAGAGCGCCATTGATGGACGCACGACGCGGCACGGTGGTTATGCGATCAGTCAGCAGAAACGCAAGCGGGTGGAAGAGATTTTTGGTTGGATGAAGACGGTGGGCGGGATGAGGAAGCTGCGGCATCGGGGCCTTGAGTTGGTGGGTTGGATGTTCACCCTGAGCGCGGCGGCCTACAACCTGGTGCGCATCCGGAACTTGGCCACGGCGATTCCCGCTGGGAACGTATGAGGAGTAGTGTCTCTACACGGTGCGAGAAGGTCCAAGAAGGGCAACCAGCCCTTGAAATTAGCCCTGTCACTCGTTCCTGCGGCGCTGTACGCTCACTCCTCGTCCCTATTCGCATTTGAGAAACGCCACGAGCAAGTTGAATATGCTAGCAAAACCGGATTTTTCCGCAGCCTGCTAGGTCATGATTGGGGCCTTCGAGTTCCAAATATTCGCTGCCGTCACATCCCACACCTCGTCATCCAGGTTCAGACCCACGAACCACCGGAACAGCAGGCTGTAGTTCAACTCCTCCATCAGCATCCGTTCACTGCGGATCGTGTACACCACCTGCAACAGCAGGGCCCGCAGCAATTTCTCGGGTGGAATGGAGGGCCGCCCGACCTGCGAATACATCCGCGAAAACAAGCGGGATAGTCGCCTCAGGACCTTGTCGGTGAGCTGTCGGATCGCCCGCAGCGGATGGGTGGACATTGCCGTAAAACAGAATCCACAGGTGCGTTGCCCTTGGCAACCTCACGACTCTGGTTCTTCTGCCCAAGCGCTTGCCCGCACACGCGCTGAGATCGCCCAGATCAAGCACCAACTGCCCTGCGCGTGCTCAGTTCTTAATGTCCTGCGAACGCCCACGGCCTGAGGTCATCTTGCAAGGGTCACAACCGCAACCCCAAAACCGCCCAGCCTGAAAACTGATCCCTCGAAGGTGCGCGAGGCGGGTGGACTCGAGCCCGTCGTCTGGTCGATCACTTGGACCTTCCCTCCGGCGGCCTCCGGCAGATCGATTTCAAACTCCCTGTCGCGCTTGTTCACCAGCAAAACCTTGCGCTCCCCGCTGGGACTGACGAACGCCTGCGTCGTCACGTACCCCGGCTCGCTGGAGGTTTCCACAATCTTGTCGCCCGGCCGGAGGTTGTCGTGGATCAACTTGAGGACCCAAAATCGCGCGTTCGGCTGGGCGGCCTCCCAATCGAGCATGGCGATGCTTGGCCACAGGCCAGGGGCGGCGGGTATTCCCGACTCGCCGGCGTCTTCGATCCCGAGCCGCGCCAGTCCTGCGAACACATAGGCATAGACCGCTGCCGAGAGATTCCAATAGGAGGGCCGGATGGGTTTAAAAACGTAATCAGGTTTCGTCTGCGCCCAATCTTCGGGGAGCATCGTGCCGATCTCATTTACCATCGTGCCGGTTTTGGGCGATAGCGCCTTCCGAAGAGTCTCGATATAACCGGCGATTTCCAGGAACCGGTCGGCCTGGTTGAAGAACGTGAACTGATGCGCTTCCGGCGGCTCGTCCTGGTTCGGCACGGCATAGAAGTGGTAGGAGATCATGTCGAGTGGAATCCCCGGCCTATGATTGTTGGGATTCAGGAAATACGCGAAGAAGTCCGGATGCCCGGCGGGGTAGGAATCTGACATGCCGACGAATTTTGTCTGCGGCGAGACCTTGTGAATCGCCTCCACCGTGGCGTCGTAGATCTTCGTGTAGACTTGTGGGCTGAGCCCATGCTCGATGTCCGGTTCGTTCAGGACTTCCCAGTAGTCGAACTTATAGTGATGCCCTGATGCGTGCCACTTCCCGAGCTCGTCCGTGAATCCACCGTTTACATACCAGCCCGCGAGGCGGGCAAAATAGTCGCCTACCTCCTTGCACGTGGGATCGCGGAGTTCAACGCCCTGCTCGTATTCCCAGAATAGCTTGGTTGGGTCAGCCGGGTAGCGCACCGGTTCGGGCGTCTTGAACATCCATTGGGGAATGGTGGTGAAGTCCATCACCACGGGATGCCCTTGCAGTGCGTTCAGAAAGTCCTCGGTCACGGGATCGAGGTAAGTGAAGTTCCATGAGGTTGTGGTGGCGGAAGGCGGCTCCAGTTCGGCCACGCCCATGCGCGGGTAGGGGCCCCCCACGCCGTAGCGCACATCATCGGCGCCGAGCTCCGTGAGGGTTTGAAGGATCCGGTCGTGCAGCGGGGCGCCGCGCCAGGTAATAGGCGACGCACCGTATAAGAGCGTCGGCTTGGTCTGCGAGACGCGGGTGACCCGATCCCAGTGGATCTGAACCTTGACGAGCTGATCTCCTGCCCGGGTCGAGGGGACGGAAGAGAAACCAGTGATCATAGCGAGCATGAGAAATGAACACGCGGCATTCGTGCAACGGTGCATTAGCCAACCTCCGCAAGGGCATAATTCTAGCACTCAAACATTCTGGTGCCTTGTGGCCGAGAAAGCGCCAGCCCGATCGCCTGTCAACCTGATCGCGGCGCCTGGTTTCTGCATTTCTTCCCCTCCGCATAATGCGGGCGCCCCCGGGACGCCCTCGAGGGCCCTTCCTTGTGTGAAGGGGATTGCTTGTTTGAGGTTCCCGCCTGCCAGCGACGATTCTTGGCAGAAAACCAGCGAGGTGGGCAACCCAAAATGGAAAGAGCTACCTTAATCGGCTAATGACCGCCGGCACCGCCACCGGCGGTGCCCCTGCGACGGGAGAAGGCTCCTGTCCGCCCGCCTCCCCGGGGGGGCTGCGTGCCGCCATCGGCGCTGCCCCTGCCACCTCTTCTGTTTTCCAGTTCTGTTTTCCAGCCGTGGGGCCCCCCGGTGAGATGGATGCCCCCCTCGCGCCCAAACGGTATTTCTTGCCCAGCGCAGTCCAGTTCAACCACCAGTCACCGCCTATGCGCCACAGCTTTCCCCTCTAGGATCAGCGCTTGCCTGAGGTTGCGTGTCCCGCCGTATCCACGAGGTAGAGGGTTGCATCACCGCTGAACGGCGGAGTGACATAGGCGTCGAAATCCAAAGGGTGCGGAGACCCATTGCTGCCCCAGTCCTGAAGAGTGTTCCACGTCTGCGATCCGCTCAAGATCAGAACGGCGCCTCTGGCGTCCCTGAAATAGTTGGGATTACCAGAGGCCGTGAGCGGCCCCGCGATCGGGGTGGTCGAGGCAGCCGGCGGGGATTGGGCGCGCTTCGCGCCGACGTTACCCTTTGATGATGTCTGGGCGCGGCCCGCGCCTGCGGCCCAAAGTAAAAGACCAGCGACGCCAAGGAGCGAGAGCCCCCGGGTCCCACACGCACGTTTTGCCGGCTCCATGGTTCGCCTTCGCATCCCGGCCAAAATCCCCACCACAGAAGTTCGCGTGCGTGGGTCGCCTCATTCTTATTCTGCATGCGGCGGAAGAGTGTAATATTCGTACGACATCTTCCAATTGAATTCCTTGCCAGGATCAATCGTCATCGCTATGAAGGGTTCCATCGCCAGCACCGTTCGAATCGACCACAGATTAAGGCCGGATAGAGGATGATCTCCGGTGATCCGCATGGCGGCGCCAACCCTGCGGTTCTCAATTCGGATGTCGTTGGCCTCGGGGCTGCGGTCGAAACCCTCCACAAGGGTTTGCACGCGAGCCTCATTTTGCAGCACCTTCAAGTAGACAACGTGGTTCCCGCGGATTTCGGCAAATTCCCCGCTGGGCAGGCGGGACTGGATCTGGAAGGGAACCGTAATTCCGAAGTCGGGACCAGGGGGCTGCTTGTCGAGTACGAGGAAATTATGATTGTATACAGCGCTCTGAATGGTCCGCCGGCCGGTGTTTCTCAAGCTGTGCTCCAACACCATTTCCGGCTTGCCTTCGACAAGCCGCACCGTCTTCCGGTAGATGTAGCCGTAGCCCGAAGACGGGTCGGTCAGCTCCTGGGTGAATCTGACCGAGTCCCGACGCCGCTCGACCGTCCATTGACCTGAATCCACGATCTCGTACTGCTTGACGTAATCATAGGCGCCCTGGTCTTTACGAAGCACGCCGACACCAATTTTGATAAACGTCCCGCCAACCTTGACTTCATCCCATCCCAGTGCTGTCCCATTGGTCTGGAACTCTTCGACGGGTCCTGAGGCGCCGGAACACGGCGAGGCTACGATCTTCGTCCCGACGTAGCGAAAGTCGTGAACCTTCGGATCGACGCTGTCGAACCACGGTCCATAGTATTCGTGTCCCTTATAATGCAGGCTGGCAATCTCTCCCGACCAATCAAACCTGGTGGCGCGATAGTATCCGTTCTTGGGATCGGGCAGGTAGAGCTTCACCTGGATCAACCCATTGGTAATCTGGGTCTGGGGAAAGTCGGCGGCAGGTAGTGTCCCACCCAACGCGAGACCAAACAGCACGCCGCCTGCCAGCGTCACGGATAATCTCATGCTCAAAAGCGAGTTCATCATCTCCACCTCACCCGAGGCTTACATTAGCCGCTTCTTGCAGCCATCGTCCTCAGAAATTCGTGTCGATTCATGGCCTGATCTTCGCACCGCAGACGCGCGGAACCCCCGAGTCTTCCTGAGAGGGGCTCCGCCGCACTCCTGAAGAACGAATTTCGAAGGTGGTTCCCCTCAAGGTTGGCGGCAAATCACTGCGTGCTGCGTCCTGCTTAGATTTGAAGTGCACAGAGTGGACGGCTTTTCGTTCCTGGGATGCCCCCGTCCAAAAAGTGGACGAGTCTGCAAATGCCCGAGAGGCAACTTCGGGCCGCTGATCGCCTCTCGAAGTCTGAGCTTTCATCCTTGATCGGAATCTGAAGCTCTGCGATATACTTGCGGTTTCAAGGGCACCGGATGTTCAACCGTCGATCTACTTACATTCAGCGAAGCGCGTCGTTAGCGCGTTGCCCAGTCTCCCGGATCGCCGTCGATTCCGGCCAGGGAGTTGCCTTGCGTGCTGAGCGTCAGCCTCCCCTCGCGTTGGCCGGAATTATCCTTGCCTCAATTCTGATTTTGGCCGCGTCCCTGAGGGCGCAGTCTCCTTCTCGTGCGATAGTCGCGCGGGGGGAGGCCCAGTTCAAACAGTCGTGCGGCTTCTGTCACGCACCCGACGCCACGGGCGCCCGCGGCCCTGACCTGGTCCGCTCCAAAATAGTGGCACACGACGTGAATGGGAACCTGATTGGTGAAGTCATTCGCAAGGGACGCCCGGACCAAGGCATGCCGCCACTTCCGCTCGACACGGGACAGATTACGGCCATCGCAGCCTTCCTGCACCATCGTGCGCACGAGGCCCTGGAATCCGGTGAGGTTCCGGATAAATATCCGCTGGCGAAACTTCTCACGGGCAATGCGGAAGCAGGCAAAGCCTATTTCCAGGGAGCGGGTGGGTGCAAAGCCTGCCATTCTGCTACGGGCGACCTGAAGGGCATCGCCGGCAAGTATTCTCCCCTTCGCCTTGAGACGCAAATGATTTACCCCAGCGGAGCCTCCTCCAAGCCAACCGTGACGGTGACGCTGGCGACGGGTGAGCGCTTGCAAGGTCCCCTCCTGCATCTCGACGAGTTTAGGGTCGCCTTGCGCGATGGGTCGGGATGGTATCGGTCTTTTTCGCTCGACAAAGTCAGTCTGGAGATACACGATCCGCTCGCTGCTCACCGGAAGTTGCTGGACGAAATGACGCAGGAACAGTTCCACAACCTCTTCGCCTATCTCGAAACCTTAAAGTGACAGCAATCCTTACGCTCTTAGGGAAACGTTGTTCAGGGTTGATCTATCTATGAATCTTGAAAAGTACTTTCGCCAGCACGCAAGGAATCGGTTGGCCAGGTTGAATGGTCGCACGAACGAGATGCATCCCGCCAGCGGGTCTCCTTCAAGGTTGGGCGGACTGGGTTTTCTCTTGCTCATATCCCTCACGGCCTGCCCGTTCGCTCTGCAGTTCGCCGCCCAAGGGCTCTCGCCCGAGACCCTTTTGCAACCACCCACTTCGAGTTGGCCCACTTACAACGGTGAATACTCCGGGCGGCGGTTCAGCACGCTCGACCAAATCAATTCCCAAAATATCAATTCTCTCACGCTGGCTTGGAGATTCCGAGCCAACGTCACGATCAAATCGACACCCCTGGAAGTAAACGGCATTCTCTATCTGACCACCCCGGACCATGTTTGGGCGGTGGACGGCCGCACCGGTCACATGATCTGGCATTATCATCGCGCCTCCGAGGGCGACCACATTGGCCACCGGGGGGTGGGAATGTTTGGAGACTGGCTTTACTTTACTACTCCGGACGCCCACTTGGTAAGCCTCAATGCGCGGGATGGCAAAGTCCGGTGGATGATTGAGCTGGCAGACGCGAAGCTCGGATACTTTTCCACGATGGCGCCCCTTGTGGTTCGCGATCATGTAATTGTTGGCGTCTCGGGAGATGTTACGGACATTCCCGGTTTCCTCGAATCGATTGATCCGAAGACCGGAGCGGTACAGTGGAAGTGGTACACCGAGCCGCGACCCGGCGAGCCGGGGTCGGAAACCTGGCCGAAGAACTCCGACGCCATACTCCATGGCGGCGCCATGACGTGGATGACGGGGACTTACGACCCCGAGCTCAACCTCCTTTACTGGGGTACGGGCAACCCGAATCCGGTTCTAGCCGGTGACGAGCGCGCAGGCGACAATCTTTACACGTGCTCGATTGTGGCTCTCAATCCCGACACGGGAAAACTGGTGTGGTACTTCCAACCTTCACCCCACGACGTCCACGACTGGGATGCGGTCGAAACTCCCATAGTATTTGACGCGGAATTTGGCGGCGCCCCGCGCAAGCTCGTCGCGCAGGCAAGCCGCAACGGATTTTTCTTTGTGCTCGACCGGGCCACCGGCGAACACTTGGTGACCGCTCCTTTTATCGATGTCAATTGGGCTTCAGGCGTTGATTCGCGCGGACGGCCGATCCTTAAAGCTGGATACGCCCCGAGGCCCGACGGCGCGCTGGTCGAGCCCGCTTCGGATGGCGCCACCAACTGGCTGGCTCCCAGCTTCGACCCGCAAACCGGGCTTTTCTACGTCAGCGCGCGGCGCTCGTTCAGCATTTATTACCTCACCACGACGGGAAAGCCGGAAGGTTGGGCAGGTCGCGACGCTAGCCTCTGGGCCAATTCCACGATCCGTGCCATCGATTATCGTACCGGCAAAATTGTATGGAATCACGAGATTGGTGAGGGCGACAGCGGGGCGGGCATCCTGACCACAGCAGGTCATCTTCTCTTTACCGCCGATGTTAATAGCAACATTCTGGCCCTCGATCCTGTGACAGGGAAGACTTTGTGGCACCTAAGCGTGGGCGATGCCACCGAAAACAGTCCCATGACTTACGAGCTCGATGGGAGACAATACGTGCTCATGGCGGTTCACGACGAACTTTTCGCCTTCGCACTACCGGAAGGCATGGGGCGTCCCTAGCGTTAACTCTGCAAGTCATCGCACGATCAATCTGCGATGTCTTTTGTGGTACGGTTGGAAGTCGATAATGGGGATGCGGTCTCAGACAGCGGTCTCAGACTGGCTGGAGAACAAAAGGCGAAGATGCTAGTCTACTGCCCGTGGCAGGGGTGATTGTTTTCGGCAGCTTCCTCTCACGAAGCGAAGAACTGGGTGATGTCGATGTGGGCATTGAGCTTGAGCGAAAACCGGTGGGCGACCAGACGTTCATGCAGCTCGCTGAAGCAAGAAGAAAATTGGCTCAAGAGCAGGGCCGACGGTTCAGGAACCTGACGGAGTGGGTGACCTGGCCCACTGCGGAGATTTGGCTGTTCCTCAAGTCGCGGGCCAGGCATCTCAGCATCCACGACTTCCGAGAGCTGAAGCGCCTTCCGCCGTTCCGGTGCAAGATACTACTTGGCGAGAGACGGGCGCTCGCGAAATCGTTACCGAATGCGGCCTTCATTAAATGAGGATGAAGATTGGCTGCATGCTCACTGACCGCCCACCACGCAACTCGGCGCTTTTGCCGGGTTTCCTCGAAAGCGACCGGCTCAGAACGCTCGAAGTGCCGCGGGACAACCGTCTGCTGACGCTCAGGAATTTCATCGATTCAGCTCTCAGCGCCCGGACAACCGCGGCGGTTCGGCAGGCCTGCGCCGAGTTTCTGAGCGTGGCGTCTGCCTTCTACAGAGTTCCGAGGCCGGAGGTGCGCGTCCTTGCCGCCCGCCCGGTCCGAGTCAGGGAGGGCGGTTGGGCCACCGAGCTCTTCGGGGACTACGCTCCCGAAACAACGCTGATCCGCGTGTGGATGCGGACTGCGGTCCGCAAGCAAGTCACCTCCTTTGGGACGTTTTTGAGCACCCTATGCCATGAGTTCTGTCACCACCTCGACTATCAACGGTTCGGGTTTCGGGACTCGTGGCACACGCGCGGCTTCTACGACCGCGCCGCCGCACTCTATCACCACACCCGCGGAACGCCGACGAAGCCGCTGTTCTGGGTTCCAGTGTCGGGCGGGCGTTGGCGGATCGACTGGCCGCGAACGAATCGTGGCGGCTGACAGGACCGCAGTGCAGCAAGGATTAGGCTCTCGACGCACAGTTTACGTGATGCTCGCCGGCGCCGGGGCTGGGCAGCACAAAGGCGCACGGGCCGCGACGAGCCGCGACAATCAACAGTACACCAACAAGGAGAGAAGGCCGGGACTGCGCGGGCGCGTTCCAAAATGTCGCGCCGCGTGACAAGCCCTCGGGACCGGGCAGAGGAGGTTCGTGTCTCTAGGTTTTCACTTCCACCAAGATCAACTCCAGCGGCTTGTCTGTAAGATTCTCGGGCAAATGCTGTTCCGCAGGCATGAGCATGGTCTCGCCGGCCTTCCAACTGCGCTCCTCCGACTTGCCGTTCGGAAAAGTAAATTTGGCGCGGCCTTCGGTTAGGAACACAGCAACCGAAGCCGGGTGTCCGTGCATCACCGACTTCTCGCCCGGCCCGTGGGTGACCCGCAGCACGCGCACTTTCTTATTTTGCGCTTCTACCTTGTAGTGCCTGGCGTCCACTTTGGCCGGGTCCTGGGTTTTCGGCTGTGCTTTGGCAGGCTTAGCTTTGGGCATGGGGTCCTCCCCTTCCTTCGCTGAGATGGGTTAGAGGATATTCATGGGAACCGGCAAAAACAAGTCCCGACTTGGCACCAGGGTAGCCGAGGGTTGCGTGTCGGTTCTCAGTCCTTCGTGGGCCGAAGTCCAATTGGAGGCCAGGACGCGAGCTTGGTCGGGGACAAACCTCGGCGTGGGGATTGAAGTGTTCGCTACTCGTATCTCAGCGCAACCATCGGGTCCACGCGGGACGCACGCCTGGCGGGAACATAACCGGCAAACACAGCAACCCCCGCAAATAGCAAAGCCCCGGCTGCGAGCGTCAGCGCATCCGTGGGCTTGACGCCGTATAGTTGACTCGCAAGGAGGCGGGAAGCTCCGACAGAACAAGGCAGGCCGACCACGACGCCGATCGCAATCAGCACCAGCGTTTCCCTCAGCACCATCCACAGGACATCTCTCCGTGTCGCTCCCAGCGCCATGCGCACGCCGATCTCACCCGTTCTTCTCGCTACGCCGTAAGCCAGGGTCCCGTAAAGTCCGACGCAGGCGAGCAGCGCGGCCAGCAGACCGAAGAAGGTAGAAAGCGTGGCGATCAAGCGCTCCTTCACAAACGAGTCCTCGGTTTGAACCTCGAGCGTCTTCACTCGAAAGAGCGGCAGGTTTGGATCGATGGCCCTGACCCGGCGGCGGACTTCATCCAGCACCGTGGAAACGCTGCCCGAATGGCGAAGCTCGAACGTAGTGTCGAAGAAGGCTTCGGCCAGATTAGCCTGAAAGAAAGGCATGTAGAGCACACTTCGCGGCACGTCCCGCACGCCGCCGTATCGCGAGTCTCTCACGACGCCAACAATTTGAACTTCGCCGTCGTCATGATCGGCGACGCGCCGGCCAATAGGATTTCCATCCCCGAAGCATTGGCGCGCCAGAATCTCACTGACAATCGCCACCCGGGGTGTCTTCTCGTTATCCTCGGGACCAAACTCGCGCCCGAGAAGCATCGAGGTTCCCAGGGTCGCGAAGTAGCCCGGGCCCAAGCGGTTCACGGCCACACGGATGCCTTGATCCTCGGGCAGCTTGCGGCCGTCGATGGATTCCACACCATTCACCCAGTAGGCCGCGTCGTCGACCGGCCTTACCAGCGAGAGGCTCGCGGAGCGAACGCCGGGAAGGGTTCGGAGGTCGCTCAGCAGTCGACCGTAGAGGCTTATCAGCTTGGCGTTTTCTTTGTAGCCTGCCAGCCGCGGGTCCAGCGAA
>WNGL01009958.1_pt1 | contig 10990 bp, 8 predicted proteins | sample 5400591 | NCBI WGS metagenome assembly WNGL01 (sample SAMN13153377, study PRJNA577476) | soil metagenome | isolation source: 80 cm soil or saprolite under Garry oak tree replicate 1 | place: USA:California | collected 2016-06-15
GAAGATCATATACCTCCAAAGCAAACGCCCTATTGGCTGCTTATTCCCTTGACCATCCTGCTCTGCCTACTATTTGTTGCAGCCTCATCTCTTGTGCCGCTTCTAAGCCCATCGGCAACCATCACCATTCTGCCGGTTGAAAAAAATCTCTCACTCACAGACTCGATGAAGGTGCAGGGCAGAGAACTCCCACCGCTCACCCTAATGCAAAGCACCACTGCTCCGGCCACAGGAAAACGCCACCAGGACGCGACCAGAGCACACGGCACAATCACCTTGTATAACGGCCTGCTTACCAGTCAAACTATCCCCGCCGGAACCATATTCACAGACCACCGTGGTGTACAGATTATCACCGACCAGGCCGCAGTTATTCCGGCTGGAAATCCACCCAGCTACGGACAAGTCAGCGTACCGGCACATGCGGTTTTTGCAGGTCCGCAGGGGAATATACCGGCATATGCTATCAATACCGCTTGCTGTGCAACCTCAGTCGTTGCCAAAAATACCGGAGTCTTTACAGGTGGAGCAGCAGCCAGGGAGTATCTTGTTGTCACCAGAACAGATATCAACAATGCAGTCACCTCTCTGCTGGTGACACTCAGTCAGAGCGAAGACGCAGCGCTCCAGGTGCAGCTTCACCCAGGCGAAGCACTGATAACCCCAACATGCACCCCGCATGTTGCAAGCGATCACCGGCCAGGAGACGAGGCGAAACACGTCTCTGTCACTATTGCTGTGACCTGCATTGGCATTGCCTATGCTGCTAACACGCTCTACCAGGATGCTACGCAGTTGCTCACATCCCAAGCAACAATAACGCTTGGAGCCACCTACAGCCTTATCGGAGATATCCAGTTCACTATCGTACACGCAACCATCACAGACCACACACAAGGAATTGCGACGCTTGCTCTGAAGATGGACGCAACATACCTCTACCAGATACGCCCATCAGAGAAAGTACACCTGAGTTCGTTACTTGCAGGAAAGCCCAAACAGCAAGCCATCACCACCCTGTTGCAGTCTCCAGGCATTCAAGCCGCATCAATACACCTTGCAGGAGGCGATACCACCTTACCAACCGACCCGCACCACATTCAGATTATCGTCATGTACCGAGGAAATTAAGGAGCGTGTATTCGTAGGTTCACACATGGTAGGAAAGGGCTTGCACAATGACCAGTGTTTCGGGTATAGTATATGTCAAGGTATCCTCTCCTGTGGGTGATGTTCCAACGATATCACCACCACTCACCACGCCTCTTTACTTTCCAACACTGTCAATATGCCAGAACCAATCTCAGATGTACCCCAACCGTCTAGCGTGCTATCTTCACATGCCAGCACGATCACCACCCCTGGTGTTTCAACCAAACTTGGATTTTCACCTCTGGAAGTTGAACAGATTTGCAGAATTTTAGTCAGGATGGCAACGCATTTGCAGGAGGCAGAAAATGAAACGCTACCAGAAACACGAACAACCGGAGGAGCAGTACAACCCCTGGGAAACCCCAACCATTCCCAAAGACGCAAAAGTCGGTATATACGGCAGACAGTCCACTATCAACCAAGTGAAGCATAACATCGGTGCAGGGGATATGCAGATAGAGCAGTTAATCACTCTTGCAAAGCGGATGGGGGCAGTGGATGATGCAGACCTTATCCTCTACATTGAAAACAAACGGGCTGATGGGACAATTAAGAACGCATCAGGCAGACTTCGTATTGACCAACGAGAAGGGTTAAGCGCCCTGGTTGAACGTATTGAGAGTGATGAGATCAAGGCAGTGATTGTGTTTCTTGAAGACCGGCTCTTCCGGGATGAAACGCAAATAGAGGTAAACAAGTTTATCCTCGTTTGCCAGGAGCACGGTTGTCTTGTTATCACGCCCCACATGACCTACGATTTCAGAAACCCTTACCATAGGAAACAGTTTCGATGGAAATGCGAGCAAGCAGCCGATTTCTTGCGTGATTATGTGAAAGCACGCTTACTGGACAAGAAAGAGCAGTTTGCCATGCGGGGACTCTATGATGGCCGCAGCATTCCCCCAGGCTATATTATTGACCGCCGCGCAACCATTGAAGGGGTTGAGAACCCAAGCTACAAAAAGTTTACCGACTACCAGCCGCATAAGGAAAGAGTCTTAGACATCTTCAAGCAGTTTGCAAAGGAAGGAGGAAAAGCAAAAAAGCTCTATACAGAGCTGAAGAAAATCCCTGTGTTGTTTCCGGATTTTGACCCGGGTGTTGACCCACGGACAGTTTCACGGCTGGCACTGACGAAAGTGCCAGGAGGCTACCACATCTCATTTAATGGTTTGCAGCAACTGCTTACAAATGTGACGTATATCGGATGGTGGACATACAAAGGGCGTATCATCAAAAACAACCACCCTGCGATTGTGCCGGAAGACTTATTCTGGTATGCCTTTAATCGTCTCTCTGATGTCACGCCGGAAGGCGAGGAACGGGAGCGCGAAAGGTACCGACCGCGCTACCATCGACAGCACAAACCAGAAGCACCGGCATTGCTGAAAGAGATCATCCAAACCAACGATGAAAGGAAGTCTGTCTATGTCGGGCAGCGCTTTACTGATTGGTACTACCTCATCATGTGGAAAGATACCCATAAGGCAGATGTACCGGAACTCTATTCTATACTGATTGAGCATGTTGACGAAGCATTTAAAACTTCCCTGCTAAAACACATGCACAATACAGAAGATTTTGAGGCGTTCCGTACGCTCGCTTCAACTATGCGGAAAGAAGCAGAAGAAAAGCGGGGAAACACAACGACAGAGCTTGCCCGGATTGAGAGACGCATGCAGGCAACCCTTGCCTCTCTGACAACCGACACCGACTTACCTACTGTTACACGAACGGCACTCAATCAGATTTATGCAGAGCTTTATCAACAGAGAGAAGAACTCTTGAACCCACCACAAAAAGAGGCACAAGAGCAGCTAACTGATTTACTCAGCTATCACGACCTGCTAGAGCGTCTTTCGCATGAGGAAGCGCTGGCACGCGTGCTTGAAGATATGCAGTTACTTGCCCAGGCAACTACCAAACGAGTAATGCTTGATGGCATGTCCCCACATTTTCTCTTGCTCACTACTTCCTGGCGAACGCCACTCTGGGGAACAGATACAGCCCTGCTATGGCGGCCAAAAGGGCGGGCACCGTTCTGGACTGATGGAGAAAGAGAACTTCTTGGGGAGCATTACCCAACGATGCCACAGAGCGAACTCATGCAGCTTTTACCAAGGCGAAGTTGGCAAAGCATTGTAGAAAAGGCACACAAATTAGGAGTTACGAGAAAGGGGAGCTTTGAGCGAAGCAGCGGAGACACAACGCTTTCATGGGAGGATATACAAGTCATGCAGCACTATGGTATTACATTAGAAGAACTCTCTTCTGACAACCAGATCATATGGCTAGGGTATCCTGCACCTCTGATGGCATGCGCGTCAGTTCCTCGATGCGCGCTAGTTTGCCCGTCTGCATCGCTCGCATCATCGGGCTGACAACCAGCGCGGCCGGTGAAGGCCCTTCCACCAGGAGACGCGCGTAGTTCCACCCGTAGCGGATTGCGCTCTCGTCTGTGCCCGCTGTACCCTGGATCAACAGCGTCGAATCGCCCGCAATAGCCGCAGCGAGATGCTCGCTCGTCCACGACTTTGCTGTCCCAGGAATCCCATACAGCAGCAGCGCGCGATCGGTAGCTAACGTCGCCACGGCGATCTCGATCAGCCGCGCGTTGCCAATGTACTTGGGGCTCACCACAAAACCGCTATCCAGCTTCCCACCGAGCAAGTAGGTGCGTACCGCCCACGGCGAGAGAGACCAGTTAGGGGGACGCTGGCGGTCGTCTACCCTGGCGAGTTCGGCCAACTCCTCAGCATATTGCTGTTCTGCGTGCTGGTGCAAGATGGCGCTGATAGGGGCTTCTTCTCCTGTTACATGTAGCGCGCGGTCCGTCCGAGCAGGTTTGGATGTACTCATTATGCGATCTCCTCGATGAGGCGCTGGTGTATGCGCAGCGCCTCGGTAAAAGTGTTTATCTGTTCGTGCCAGCGCTGTATATGCCAGCGAGTGTGTGCGTTGCTGCTTTCCGGTAATGTCCACTTTTCCAGGGCTGCCGCGAAGCATGCCGGTGGCAGCGCCGTGGTTGCAATCGTGACGCTTGTCAACCACCGGTAAGAGTTCTGCACCTCGACGGCGATCTTACCAAGATAGTTCCGTAATTCCGCGAGATATACATCGCCGAACTCTTTGCTCCAGGGCGTGGGCAGCGCAGACAAAAGATCTTCCCAGCCCGCATTTTTAGGAGATTTATAATTGATAAGCTGCTCTTGCACCCTGCTTTCGGCCTCTTGTTGCGGCATAAGGTTTATGAGATCTCTGCGCAGTTGCTCAGGACAGGCGTAATAGCGTCGTTGGTACCACCAGTCCCAGAGCGCCAGTATCCATTGTGCATCATTAAACCTGATTGCGGCCTGTGACCATCCTTCGATGAGCGTCTGCTCCCATTCCTTAGGGCGAACCGAGGCAATCAGCTTTGCAGGGGGAGCCGCAAAATGTTCCTCCCAGTGTGCAGGAGGAATGCGTTCCATCACCTGCATCAACCACCAGGCTCGCTCGCCTACACCCTGTGGTGCCCTTGCAACAATCCCGTCGCGCTGCCACTGCTTGTCAATAGCTGTTGGCGGTGTGACGGTCAGCTTGCCCTTCGCGTAGACCAGCATTTCATTTGCTCGACTGCGCATGCGTGCCGCGAGCGCCGAGATGGGAATACGTACCAGGAGCGAGGCAGCGGTCTCGCACACCTTGGCACTGCGGTCGTTCAAAGCCTCTTCGAGGAAGCTTTCGTCGTCTGCCGAGAGTCCAGTGCTGAATGTTTCAAGTGCCTCTGCACGAAACTGGACCTTCTCCAGCTTCCAGGTTCCTTCAAGCCACTGCCGCGCTTTGGCCGGGTCGCTAGCTCGAAGTCGACGCAATATTTCGCTGCGCTGCTCAGGCGTGCCTTCCTGCCAGGTAATTTCTGCGCCGGCGGGCAGTGCATACCCCCCCGCTGGCAATCTCCTGCTCACCCATGACCAGGCAAGGTTAAATTGACTGAGCCACCGGCCCCGTTCGCCCAGCACGGGAGCCAGCGCAGCGCGTAACCGGCTGGATTGAGCATTGAGCGCAGTTGGCAATAGCTCTGGCGGGAGGTGCAGACCGGCCTTCTCCATGCGTTCCAGGGCTTCAGGCAGCAAGTCATCATGTGTTCCTGCCAGCATGTCTTCTATAAGCCTGGCAAGCGCAGGTGCGCAGGTGCGCAGCGTCTCAGGTGCAGCTGGCTCTGGCGCCGTTGGCAGGTGCCCAGGCGCTTTCCCGGTCTGCCGGTAGATAGCCCACGTGCCAGCAGCCAGCAATATCCTGCGTTCCATCTCCCGTCTGGAAAATCCCGCTGTAAGTGTATCTATAGGTGTTCCGGTGCCTATATTCTTATCAGGCTGTTGAGCAGTGCCAACAAGGGCCATCGTAACCAGCGTATCCATGGGTTCATCCTTTAGAGCAAATGGTATCTGCCGTTGACCATCACGCCGAGCGGGAGCAGTGCCTCGCCATCCCATTCGCCCACGAAATTGACTGGCGCCCCTCCGGAGAGAGCCAGTAACTGCCAGTGATCACCCTTCGCCAGTGGCAATGTGGCTCCTCCGCTATCTCGTATGTACCATTGATTGCCTGTCGTATCGCAGATCGGTACAACGTTCTGAAGCGTGCACAGGAAGCGCTCCAGCCACGGCTGGCGGGCCAGTGCTGTTGCGACGCCGGCAAGAAATGCCTCTACCGCTATCACTCCAGGGAGCGCCCCTTGTATTGCTGTCAGTTCCCCGCGTCGCGCCTCGATGCGTCCGCGCTGTGGATATGCACTGGGCCAGAAAACGACCTCCGCTTCCTGGCACATCCCGAGCGGGAAAACCTCCGGGAATGGCGTCCTGGCAACCGAGAACTGGAGCAACAATGCAGTCCTCCCCGTTTGTGTCCCCAGCAGCCATGTTCTCTGCGTCTTCTGCTGGCGAAACTCCTCTTCATAGCAGCGCTGCCCCAGGATGAGCCATTTGTCGGCCACCCTTTCCCCGCGAGCGGCTACTTCCTCCTGGTCGAGTGTCCAGCCAATCAACTGGCGCACATCCTCTCGAAGCGCAGGCTCTAGCTGCTCCCCCTGGCGAAATGCTTCGGTGAGTAGCGCTAGTCGCCCCAGTTGAGCCAGTAGTTTCTCGGGCCAGTCAGGCGAGGAATTTGGTATACTGGCCACATGCCGTATCCGCGTGGCGACCCCCGGGGCCTGGGCGTCGACCATCTGTGCGGCCAGGTTCTCCCAGAACGTGGCAGGTTGTGTCTCTACACTCGCAAGGCCATTCCGTACCAGGTCGTTTAACCACAGGTCAAGACGCTCCAGGCCTCTCGTTACTAGTTCCAATCGTTTTTCTGCGCGTTTTAGTTGTGCCGCTGAAGGTGCTTCGCCCGTCTTCTGTGCCGCCGCGGCCTCTTTTGTCTCGCGTCTTTTGCTGGTGGCCTGGCGCTTTGCCAGCCAGCTAGCAACCCACTCGGGTGGTTCGCACGTTGGTACAGCCTGGGGAGTGTTAACAGCCAGCAATAAGAGCCCAATGCCGTGCTTGCAAGGAAGCTTTCGGCTCGGACAACTGCAGTGAATCGTGAGCGTGGAGAGATCAACCTTCACCTGATAGAGTGCGCTGCCCTGGCATTCGCCCCACATCGCCTCGCTATTCTGGCCAGGGTTCTTCCAGGGTTTGGCGTTTCCGAGCTTCTTGCCTGCCGCTGCAGAACTCGCGTCGGGGGCCAGCGCCAGTGCCTGATCTGTGGTAAGCTGTATGCTCAATCTTGCACCCTCTCAGATCAATTATTTGGCCGTCTAATACTCAATTCTTTCGCAGTATGCCAGAAATGGAATGCAAAGTACAACATAATGGCCCTGGTAGCCTACTTCGATACCATGAAACTTATGCACAATGGGGTTCGTGAGACTTTTATGAATCCACAGGCCCAGGCTAGATGGATAATTTGATCATCAAGGAGGTACAATATATGCAAGAGCAGGCCAAGTTACAGGGTATCCCTGTGAAAGTATACCGAACACAAGATCGCTTGACAGTTGCGGCTCCCATGCCCGGCCTTGAACCCGAGGACATCGCCGTTGAAGTTACTGCCAATGGTCACCTGATTCTAAGCGGCGAAGTGCGCGGCTTGCTCAAGGACGCCAAGGAACTGTTACTCGACGAGTGGAGCGTCGGCGCTTATTTCCGTGACCTGGCTTTGCCAGATGCCGTTGATGGTGAGCATGCTAATGTCACCTATGGCAACGGCGTACTGGTGGTGGCGCTGCCTCTAAATAGACGTACCTATCCAGCCCATTTGACGCTTGAAAAGGTGGGCCCTGCTCATGGTGAGCGCATAGGTAAGGCAGGGCACTCGCCTGCTTAAGTCCAGGCAGCCCGCTGTCCCGCAGTTGCTATGATAATAGCCTGCGGGACTTTTTTCTCTCAAAGGGAGAAAATATGATATACTTATACCGCTATCTTAGCATAGCCCAATGGTTCTGCTTTTATACCCCACCAGAGGAGCAATGACGCTTCGTTGTACCAAGAACTCCTGTGAGACAAGCCTCCAGGGGGAGACAGTACTGTGTTCGGGGTACGATGCAGGGCACGGCTCAGTCAAGAGGGAGGCCGTAACCGTGTCTATACAGCAAGGGCGACTTCAAGAGTCACCTCTACAAGAAGCGCCTGCCAGAATATCGGGAAACCTGCGGGCTGCGGCGCTGCCGGGGACGCAGAGAACAACCGGCAAGTTGCTGGCGACACAGGGGTACGTGGTGGGCATCGAGATCAGCGGTAGTGGTGCCCGCCAATCGGTGGCGCTAGCGGATCTGAATGGTACTATACTGCAGCGGGTACGACGCCCGTTGGAGTATGTCCCCGACACTAAAACAGTACTGCAATTGCTTGATGGAATGCTCGCTGAGGCCATGGCTCCCGACCACCTCCAGGATGGACGTGTTCTACGTGTAGGTGTTGCCGTTGGTGGGCTGGTAGATGCTGCTCATGGTGTCGTACGCACATTGCATCACGCCCATGGCTGGGACAACTTCCCTTTGCAGGACTACTTAGCTGAACGTCTCGACATCCCCTGTATCATCGATAATAACGCGAATGCAGCTGCATTGGCAGAAGTTCAGTATGGTGCAGGCATAGGTGAGCGCGTCGTATTGTATGTCGCCTTGGGACGTGGCATAGGCGGCGGTATGATCATCAATGGCAGAGTGTATCATGGTACGACATGCACTGCAGGCGAAATAGGGCATCTGCTGGTCAAGGAGAATGGTCCCAAGTGTTCGTGCGGTGGCTTTGGACACCTTGAAGCGATTGCTTCGGCGCAAGCCATCTCACGTACAATGATAGGCCTTTCAGTGGAGTATCCTGAGACGGAAGCGGCGATCCATCGTATCACGGGCGCCAGGGCTGAACGCATCACGGCCGAACAGGTGTTTCGGCTGGCTGCAGAAGGCGACAGGGTTGCTCAACGAATCGTCGATGATGTACATACCTATCTGGGAATTGCCCTCGCAAACATCGTTCATTTGATAAATCCTGGTATGATTATCCTGGGCGGACAGGTAGCGCAAGCAGGAGATCTGCTGATTGTACCGCTTCAGGCGCGTATACGTGACTTATGTCTGCCAGCAGCCAGTGAAGATCTACGCGTTGTCCAGGGCAGACTTGGCACAGAAGCAAACATTGTAGGTGCAGTAACCCTGGCCCTACAGGACATTTAAGAGTTCAAGAGGCATATTGTGGAAACAGGCCGGGTCATTAACAGGCGTTACCTGCTGCAGCGCCTGCTCAAGCAAGGACGAGTGTGTCTTGTCTACCAGGGAGTAGATCAGGTACTACAACGTCCCGTGGCGGTAAAATCAGTGCCTGCACTCCATGTCCCGGCGTACAGGGCTGCTATTCGCATGGCATCCCACTTTTCTCACCCTAATATCATTGGCCTGTACGATCTGATTGCAGAACCTGAGACGCTCTACGTCGTGCAAGAATATGTGGAAGGCCATGACTTCTCTGCATTGCTGCAATCGTTGCTGACACCCTTCGAGGTGGCAGATTTTGGTGCCCAGATCTGCCAGGCTCTGCTCTTTGCTAGCAATTCTGCACGCAAAGTATGTCACGGCGATTTAACTCCTACGGCGGTGCTGCGTGATCGCCATGGCCTCGTACGTGTCAACAACTTTGCTCTGCCTAGCGACCTCTACTACTTCGAAAATTGGAGTGTGATGGGTAGTGCTGGAGTAGTCGTCTCTGATGAGGACCTCCCCTGGGGCCAGTGGAGCGAAGGTCGACATGCCGATGATACCCGCGCTGTTGGCCTGCTTCTCTACCAGTTGCTTGCCGGACGCTCCCCTGGCGCCCCCAGGATCGATCCACCTGTTGATGGACAATTACGCTTCCTGCGCGGCACTCCTCCTGAATTGTGTGAAACAGTTGCCCGTACGGTCATTCGTTCGCATCCGCAGCATATCCACACAGTTGAGGCACTCTATAACGCGTTAAAAACAATGGCGGACACGCTGGAAGCCTTACCAGGCAGCGCTTATCAGACTCAACCTCAACCTGTAGAGCTACCTCATCCCGCGCAGTTATCGCCTCTAGCCGGCAGTTCAGAGGGAATAGAGGAGCTGCGGGGCACAGACAAGCTGGTTTCGGCTCTGCCGGCAAGAGGTAAAGGCGATACCGGGCTCAGGCTCTCTGCATACTGGCAGGATGGGAGCGCGGAACCAAACGTAATGGAGACTTCTCATAATGCCCCAACGACGGTTGCTGGTGTCTCGGTCAAGCTGGCAGCCGCGCGGCGCGCAGCATACCCGGAACTTGATACAATGCAGCCCCAGCGTACCCCTGTTCTCTGGCTCTTACTGCTAGGCCTGCTTATGTTCGCCCTTTTCTTTGTCGTCGGCTACTTTGCGGGACACTTGCTGTTCGCACACTAACTCCCTGCCGCCTCATCCTGTGGCTGGCTGCTCTGAGACCAGCGCTGTGCGTCGCGTCGCTGGTATTTTGCCATAACGCCTTCAAACGCTGAATCCAGGTCAACCTCAATCGAGTTGGCCAGTGCGGCCACGATGAAGAGAATGTCCCCTACCTCGTTAGCAATGCTGCTTCGCCCTTCGCTGCTTTTTTTGGGCTTCTCTCCGTAGCTATGATTGATTTCGCGCGCCAGTTCTCCCACTTCTTCGGTGAGTCGTGCCAGACTGGAGAGCGGCGTCCAGTAGTTGCTCTGCCACTCTCCTTTGATCAGGTGATCTACCTCATTTTGCATATCGCCCAGTGTGCGCATTCTATACTCCTGTGATCGGCTCTCCCATTCCCTCAGCTATATAGGCATAGGCCATAGTCTGGCTGTTCCAGGCGAACCCGATATTGCCTATGCGATCAACTACAATCAAGCCACCCACGCCTTCAGCTTTAGCGCCGAGTACGGCTATAGCTGCTTCCGCTGCCCTGCGAGCGCTATCGCCTCGTGCCACAAAATCAGCAGCACGTTTAGCGATGAGCAAGCGTATGAAGTCTTCACCATGGCCAGTACAGGAAATAGCCGCGTTTTCATCGGCGTAGAAACCGCAGCCCACCAGTGGTGTGTCACCGACACGTCCGGGATACTTGTTGAGAATGCCGCCCGTTGAAGTAGCAGCAGCCAGTCTCCCCAAATCGTCCAGGGCCACCGCCCCGACCGTGCCGTGTTTCTCCGGCATCTTTGTCTCCAACGGCGACTTGCCGGGATTATGTTTCACGCGCTGAGAGTGCCCGGCAAGCCATCGTTCGTAGCGTGGACCGGTCAGCAAATCTTCGACCCTGCACAGGGGTATTCCCTGCTCCTGCGCAAACTGTTCTGCCCCTCTGCCTACGAGCAAGAC
>WNGL01016261.1_pt2 | contig 10988 bp, 12 predicted proteins | sample 5400591 | NCBI WGS metagenome assembly WNGL01 (sample SAMN13153377, study PRJNA577476) | soil metagenome | isolation source: 80 cm soil or saprolite under Garry oak tree replicate 1 | place: USA:California | collected 2016-06-15
GTGACATAATTGGGCGAGAAAAATATGATAGTTCTTTGTCTGATTTGATCCTAAAGGTTGTGTTTCCAGAGTCAATTCGGCATCTAAACGGTCGGGCCGACAATGAGTCTATCCCATTTAAGGAGTGGTTGCTCCTTCATCTTAGCAATTCTCTTGGCCATATCTCTCCTCGGGATATAATTGCTTTTCTTTCGAAGTGTATCGACAATGAGATGGGTACGGTGCAAGCCGGCAAAAAGATTTATTTTCCGATATTGCTAGAAGGATCGATTGTTTCTGCTTATAATGAACTATCTAAAGAAAAATTCGAAGATGTTATTGCTGTTACGGGGTTAAGCGATATACCTAACTATCTTAATGCAAAATGCATGAGGAGTTTTACCTATAAAAAGTTAAAAGACATGCTAGAAGTCGATGACAATGATGAGGAAAAATTCACCAAACAACTTAATGTGCTTGTGTCAGTCGGATTTATCAGGATGAACACTATGCAAGCGTTCGGAAAACATTATTATGTAACTTATGAGGTGCCACCATTGTATACTGCGAATTGGAAACAACCAAAAGGCAAGGTTAAGGCTGCGTGAAATACATCCTTTTAATTAGTCTACTACTTTTCGCATGTAAGAAAGAAGATAGCGCTGGTTATAAATATAGTGTTACTCCTGTAAAAAATATTGCAATTCTAGAAAATCAGTTGAACGAAGCTGCTAGGCTAGGCTGGGAATATGCTGGATATATCGAGTCGGAACGTCTGCTGATCCTTCGCAAGAAAGCTCAATCACCATGACATCTATCGAGGCGACAGGAATATGGCTCCACCCTCATGCCCTCTGCTGAAATAGTCAATAACATAAAAGAGCGACCAGGATGGGGAGACGGCTGGACGTTCTTGTCTATTTTTCTATCCCGGAACTCACCCTGATTTAAAACAGCTTCCTTTGCTTTTCCGTAAGATCCTCAGCCTTCTTCTCCCGAACGCTTTCCGGTGTCCACAACCCCTTTTTTACCCTTGCCGCAAGTACATCGTCACCCATGAGACGGTTCAGCTTTTGCCTCAACTCCTCCAGTCGTGCTGCCTCCTGACCGAGCTCGGCAAACCGCCGGATGATGTCATCCGGTGGGCCTATCTCCACTCCGATCCACCGCCTATTTTTGATCTCCGCTATGGCATACGTAGTGCCTGAACCACCAAAGGGATCGAAAACAATATCTCCCTCCTCCGATGCCATCTCGACGATCCTGTCCAGCAGCTTGATGGACAGTTCGTTGGCCCCTTCCCTCTTTTTGTATTTCGAGTGCCTCACCGGCGGGATGTCGTACCAGACATCGGTAAGGCTTATCCCGTCAGGATTCATTTTGTCCTTGTAGCCGCCATAATCCTTCAAATCGGTCAAGCACTTCGGGCAAATTTCCATCGGGAGACGGTCCGGGTGGAAGGCATTGGGCTTTTCGCCCTTGCAGTAATAGAGGAGGGAATAATGGGACGGATAGAGCCTCCCCTGAATCGGCAGGGAATACTTGATATCCACCCCAATCCAGTGCCGGAAGGTGAGCAGGCCGTTCAGGTAATCGGAAAAAGTGGTATTCCATTTCGGAAGGTTCCAGAGAAAAAAGCTACCGCCGGGCTTCAGGATACGGACGCACTCCCCAAGCCACTCTTCACACCAAGCAATGTACTGCTGCTCCTTCAGGTTGTCGTCAATTCCCGACGGATAGAGCTTCTTCAGGTTAAAGGGGGGGTCCGCGAATATCAGGTCAACGGAATCGCTCTCGATGGTTTTCATGACCTCAATGCAATCGCCCTGATAGAGCCTGCCGAACGGAGTCTCGAAAACCTGCTTCGGCATCTGCAGGACATTGCTTTCTTTCGGCAACTCATCCTCAATGAGCTTGTAAAGCTCCCCCGAATGCCGCTGCAGTAACGCCCTCAAGCCATGATCGAACAGCCCCATTTCCAGTTTTAGTTGCGCAGCGCTCTTGCCGGTTGCATGGCAGATGCGTTGCAGGTCCTTGCCGGAAGGGAGCACGTTCCGCTCGTTGTAATATTTCAGCCGTTCAACAGGGATGCCGGCGGAGGAGGAAAAAGCGACCAGGGAGGCTCTGTCGTCGGGGGCGACCCCTACCGCCTTATAGAAATGGGACATCTCGTTCATTGCCGCTCCCCTGCCGTCACAAAGCAATTTTTCATGAATAATTATACTTTTTGTTGCCTATAGTCAACAGATATATTGCTTTTAACGTGCTACCTTGTGCCCCGGAGGTTCGAGATGACCCTTGAGACAGCATTTGGCCAAGTGATTCGGGATGTTCGGAAAGCAAAAAAATTGTCCCAGGAAAAACTCGCCTTCGAAAGCGGCCTCGACCGAACCTTTATTTCCCTGCTCGAATGCGGCCGGAAACAACCTTCCCTCGTAACCATTTTCCAACTCGCAAAGGCCCTGCAAATCCCGCCTTCGCAAATTATCGCGTCTGTCGAGGAAAAGTGCAATGAAAATTCTCAGGATTGAATATCTTATCCGTAAAGGGCCGTTTTCCACCTCGGCGGAATTCGAACAGCTCCTTGGTGAGATCAAGGACTCGATTCAGGCAGTTGCCTGGCCACCCGGAAGCGACTCGTTCGTCATCAACCCGGTGAAACAGGCAAACGGGGTGAAGCCGATCAAGAACGGCTGCATGGAGCATCTCTACGGGCAGGGCTGGCGCCATGAAAAACGGATGAAAATAACGGCAGACGTCGAGCCAGGCCCAGTAGACGCCGTAAAGACCGTATCCGGAGGCCGAGAATTCGTCCTGGAGTGGGAGACAGGCAACATTTCCTCCAGCCACCGGGCGTTGAACAAGGTCGCCGTGGGCCTTCTTGATTTCCCGGTTTGGAAGAATCTTCAGATTGACGAGGGGGTCCTGCTGGTGATCGAGGTTGAACACGACGGCACCTCGGATCAGGTCCCGTTCATTGCCAAGGGAATTGATGGCCGTGCAAAGAAGCCTAAAAAGAAGAAAGCGACAAAGGGGCCAAAAATCCAGAAGACAAAGGAACGTTGAATAAAACCCTTCCCAAAATCGATGATTTATGCTAGATATCAGAGCCCTTCGCAGACCCGCCGGACAACCAATCAATATTTTATGAGCGGAACGCGCACGACATGAATATGGCCAAAATAATCTGCATAGCCAACCAGAAGGGCGGCGTGGGTAAGACCACGACTGCGGTGAATCTTGCCGCTTCGCTTGCCGTCGCGGAACGGAAAACCCTCCTGGTGGACATGGATCCGCAGGGAAACGCGGGGAGCGGAGTCGGGGTCGACAAAGGGAGCCTCCGGCAAAGCATTTACGATGTCCTCATCAACGAGGACGACCCGCATGGGGTGGTGCGACAGACCGAGCTTCCCTTTCTTTCGGTCCTGGCCTCCACGACCGACCTGGCCGGCGCGGAGCTGGAGCTCGTCTCGGTCATCGGCCGCGAACTGAAGCTTAAGGAGGCCCTCGAACCTCTCCGCAGCGGCTTTGATTACATCATCATCGACTGCCCCCCATCCCTTGGACTCCTCACCGTCAATGCCATGACCGCTGCCCATTCGATCCTTATCCCGCTCCAGTGCGAGTTCTACGCCATGGAGGGGCTTTCCCACATTCTCAAGACTATCAGGCTGGTGCAGAAGGCGTTGAATCCTACCCTTGCCATTGAGGGGATACTCCTGACGATGTACGACGGACGCAATAACCTTTCCCGCCAGGTGAGCGACGAAATCCGCAGCCATTTCCCGCAGGAGACTTTTGCCACGGTCATTCCGAGAAACATCCGCCTCTCCGAGGCCCCGAGCTACGGAAAACCGATCGTCCTCTACGATATAGCCTCGCGGGGGGCTTCCAGCTATCTGGAACTGGCCAAAGAAATCATACAGCGTGAGGGGAACCATGGTTAAAAAAACCGGGCTCGGCAAAGGAATGGGGGCGATCCTGTCGGTGGTCGAGGACGAGCGCAGCAGCTACTTTTCCTGTCCCATCGAGGAAATCAGGCCCAACCGGAGCCAGCCGCGCAAGACCTTCACCAGCGAAAAGCTGGAGGAGCTGGCGGCGTCTATCCGGGAAAAGGGGATCATTCAGCCGCTGGTGGTGCGGAAAAAGTCGGATCACTATGAACTGATCGCCGGCGAAAGGCGCTGGCGGGCCGCCCAGAAGGCAGGCTTACGGGAAGTCCCCGTGGTCATCCAGGACGTTTCGGACGCCACCGCCCTGGAGATGGCCCTCATCGAAAACATCCAGCGGGAGGACCTGAATGCCGTTGAGGAGGCCGAGGCGTACCAGGCGCTCCTGGACAACTTCGCCCTTTCCCAGGAGGAGCTGGCCAGGAGGGTCGGCAAGGAGCGCTCGACGGTCGCCAATTCCCTGCGGCTGCTGCGGCTTCCTGCAGAAATCAAGCGCGATGTCGCCGAAGACCGCCTTTCAATGGGGCATGCGCGGGCGCTTTTGGCGCTGGACTCCCAGGATCTGATGGTCGAGGGGCGGGACGAGATCCTCAAGAAGCAGCTGACGGTGCGCCAGGCGGAAGGGCTGGTGAAAAAGCTCAAGACGAACCGGGCACCGAAGGCGGTAAAAAAGCAGGACCCCCATCTGGCGGATGTCGTGGAGCAACTGAAGCGGCATTTCAAGGCCAAAGTGGCGCTCAGGCAGGCCGGCCGGGGCGGCAAGCTGGAGATCAGTTTTGCCAGCATGGATGAGCTGACCCGGATCATCGAACTGCTCAATCTGTAAGTGCCCGGTTACGCGCGATCTTTGCCGATAATTTCATCGGGCGAACAGAAATTTATTGACATGCGCCGTGGCATATGGTAGCTATCGCATGTTTTACGCCGGGCGCTCGTATGACCGCCCGGGAAACGTATACAGTATACAAAAGTCAGTTCGAGGTGGCAGGGTGATTAATTTAGATTTAGCCTTTGTATTCCAGCTGGTCAATTTCCTGGTCCTGGTGCTGGTCCTGAACGTGTTCCTGTACAAGCCGATCCGGAAAGTCCTGGCCGACCGGGCGGAGCAGATAAGCGGGGCCAAGGCGAAGGCGGCCGAAGTCGATCAGGAAGTCCAGGAAAAGGTGGCCCTCTATGAAGCCAGGCTGCGCGATGTAAAAGCGAAGGCGGGAGCAGAACGAGCCGCTATGATTAAAGAAGCGCAGGCGGAAGAGGCAGTTCTGGTCGAGAAGGCGCGCACGGAAGCCGCCGGTTCCCTGACTGCCATCAAGAGCAGGGTGGCCAAAGAGGCTGCCGGCGCCAAGGAGCTCCTGAGGGAGCAGGCCCGGGCGCTGTCCCTGGAGATTTGCGAGAAGGTTCTTGGAAGGAGTCTGTAAGATGAAACAAACTTCCCGGCACAACGGGTTGCGTACCTCTGTCATGATAACCGCGGCCGTATGTCTGCTTCTTTTGGGACTGGCTGCGGCAGGCTTCGCCGCCGAAGGGGGCGAGGGCGCCGTGGATACGGCAAAGCAGATGAAGGACTTCGGCTGGCGGGTGCTCGACTTCGCGCTCCTCTTCGCCCTGGTCGTCTGGGCACTGAAGAAGGCCAATGTCAAAGGCTCCCTGGCGGACCGCCAGGCGGGCATAGACAAGGCGCTGAAGGAAGCCGAAGCGGCAAAGACGGCTGCGGAACAAAAATCCGCTGAGTACAGCGCGAAGCTGGCCGCCGCCAATGAAGAGATCGACGCGATCTACGCCGCCATCAGGACCGAGGGTGAGGCGGAAAAGGCGCGGATCATTGCCGAGGCCAAGGCGACCGCGGAAAAGATAGCAGAGCAGGCAAAGCAGACCGCCAGCCAGGAAGTGCTGAAGGCGCGGCTGGAACTTCGCAGGGAAGCGGCACGGCTTGCCGTCGAGCTTGCCGAGCAGAACATTAAAGAGAATATCCGGAAGGATGACCAGGATCGACTGGTCGGCGAATATCTTACCAAGGTGGTGGAGTTACATTGATCACGAACGCTATCGCACGACGTTACGCGAAGGCCCTCGTTCAGCTCGGCGCAGAAGAGGGAGCGGTGGAGCGGTTCAACACCGAACTGGCGGCATTCAACGCCACGCTCGCGGAGAACCCCGCACTCAACTCGATCTTCATGAGCCCCGCCTACGGTATCGAGGCCAAACGGGAAATTCTCAAGGACCTCATCGGCAAGCTTGCCCTCTCCGGCACCGGTGCCAATTTTCTCCAACTCCTGCTGGACAAGAGCAGACTCAGCCTTCTTCCGGCAATTGCCGAAAGCTACAGCGCCTTTGCCGATGAGCTTTCCGGCGTGATCCGGCCGACCCTTGCCTCCGGCATGCCGCTCGACGAGAGCCAGGTCGAGGGGATCAGGGTGGCGCTGGAAAAGTCGACCGGCAAAAAGGTGGTGCTGAAGGTAGAAGTCGACCCGGCCCTGATTGGCGGGGTAGTCACCAAGATCGGCGGCACGCTTTTTGACGGCAGCGTGAAAACTCAGTTAAACAGAATCGAAGATATATTACAGAAGGGGTAAACTTTTCTATGGAAATCAGAGCGGAAGAGATCAGCGAAATTATCAGGAAGCAGATCAAGGAGTACGGGAAAGAGGTCGAGGTTGCCGAGACCGGCACCATCATCTCCATCGGCGACGGTATTGCCCGCATCCATGGCCTTGACAAGGCGATGGCCGGCGAGCTGCTGGAGTTCCCCGGCGGGGTTGCCGGCATGGTCCTCAACCTGGAAGAGGACAACGTCGGTGCCGCGATCCTTGGCGAGTTCAGCGAGATCAAGGAAGGCGACACGGTCAAACGGACCGGCAGGATCGTCGAGGTCCCGGTCGGCGAGGCCCTGATAGGCCGCGTGGTCGACGCGATCGGCCAGCCTATCGACGGCAAGGGCCCGATCAAAACCGACAAGTTCAGCAAGGTCGAGGTCAAGGCCCCCGGTATCGTCCAGCGCAAGTCGGTCCACCAGCCGATGCAGACCGGACTCAAGGCGATCGACTCCATGGTCCCGATCGGCCGCGGCCAGCGCGAGCTGATCATCGGCGACCGGCAGACCGGCAAGACCGCCGTTGCCATCGATACCATCATCAACCAGAAGGGGGGCGACGTGGTCTGTATCTACGTCGCCATCGGCCAGAAGCGTTCCACGGTCGCCCAGGTTGTGTCGAAGCTCACCGAGCACGGCGCCATGGATTACACTATCATCGTCGCCGCCACCGCTTCCGAGCCGGCGCCCCTCCAGTTCATTGCCCCCTACACCGGCGTTACCATGGGCGAGTTTTTCCGCGACAGCGGCAAGCATGCCCTGATCATCTATGATGACCTTTCCAAGCAGGCGGTTGCCTACCGGCAGCTCTCCCTGCTGCTCCGTCGTCCTCCCGGACGTGAAGCTTACCCGGGCGACGTATTCTATCTCCACAGTCGTCTGCTGGAGCGCGCCTGCAAGGTTTCCGATGCGTGCGGCGCCGGTTCCCTGACCGCCCTGCCGATCATCGAAACCCAGGCCGGTGACGTATCCGCCTACATCCCGACCAACGTCATCTCCATCACCGACGGCCAGATTTACCTGGAGAGCGACCTGTTTTATTCCGGTGTCCGTCCGGCCATCAACGTCGGTCTGTCGGTTTCCCGCGTCGGCGGTTCCGCCCAGGTGAAAGCGATGAAGCAGGTTGCCGGAACGCTCCGTCTGAGCCTCGCCCAGTACCGCGAGATGGCGGCCTTCGCCCAGTTCGGTTCCGACCTCGACAAGGCAACCCAGATGCAGCTCGCCCGCGGCGAGCGTCTCGTGGAAATCCTCAAGCAGCCGCAGTACCGGCCGATTCCCAACGAGAAGCAGGTGCTCATCATCTTTGCCGCCAACAACGGCTTCCTTGACGACTATCCGGTTGCTTCCCTGCGCCGTTACGAAACCGAACTCTACACCTTCTTCGACAGCAGGAAGGGCGACATCCTGACCGAGCTGCGCGACAAGAAGGCGATCGACGACGACCTCAAGGGCAAGATAGTCGCCGCCCTCAATGAATTCAAGAAGGAATTTACCGCTTAATCCAAGGACGATCAGCGAATGGCAAACCTTAAAAGCATAAAAAAGCGGATTGTTTCGGTCAAAAACACCCGGCAGATAACGAAGGCCATGAAAATGGTGTCGGCCGCCAAACTGCGCCGGGCCCAGGAAAACGTGGTTGCCGCCCGCCCCTATGCCAAGAAATTAGGTGAAGTGCTGCAGCGTCTGGCGCAGAGCCAGGACGTCGACGGACATCCGCTCCTGGAAAAACGCGTTGCTGAAAAGGCATTGGTGATCCTGGTGACATCCGACCGGGGGCTGTGCGGCGGGTTTAACGCCAACATCTCAAAGGCCGCCGAACGCTACATCAAGGAGCGCAAGGGCGATTATGCGGAGATTTCCCTCCTGACCATCGGCCGCAAAGGGTACGAGTTCCTGAAAAACCGCCAGACGATCCGGAAAAACTACACCGGCGTGCTGTCCACCCTCAATTACCAGACCGCCGCCATGCTGGCCCAGGAAGTGATCGCGGGCTACCTGGCCGGTGATTACGACGAGGTATTCCTCTTCTATAACGCCTTCCGCAGCGTCATGTCCCAGGACATCACGCTCCAGCAGCTCCTCCCGATCGCTCCGCCGGAGACGGCCGAGGGGGAAAAGGAAGGGGAACTTCCGCCGGAATACATCTACGAGCCGTCCAAGAGCGAACTGCTCGGCGAGCTGCTTCCCAAATATATTGAAGTGACCATGTTCAAGGCGATGCTGGAATCGGTCGCTTCCGAGCACGGGGCACGGATGACCGCCATGGACAGCGCTTCCAAAAATGCCACGGAGATGATCGGCAAACTGACCCTGGTCTACAACCGCGCCCGTCAGGCCGCCATTACCACCGAGCTGATGGAGATCATTTCCGGCGCCGAATCGATTAAAGGATAATCCTTACGCATACAAAATAGAGGCCTCGCACAGGCCGCAGGAGGAACAGGTTACATGAGTCAGAACATCGGAAAAATATCGCAGGTCATCGGTGCGGTTATCGACGTACAATTCGAGCCGGGCAAGTTGCCTCCTATTTACAATGCGCTCCGGGTTACCAATCCATCGATCGATGACAAGGAGAATAACCTGGTGCTGGAAGTTGCCCAGCATCTCGGTGAAAATGTCGTCAGAACCATCGCCATGGATTCCACCGATGGTCTGGTTCGCGGCCAGGACGCCATCGATACCGGCAAGCAGATCACGGTGCCGGTCGGGCGGAAGACCCTCGGCCGCATCCTGAACGTCATCGGCGACCCGGTCGACGAGATGGGACCCGTGAACGCGGAAAAAGAGTACGCCATTCACCGGGAAGCGCCGGCATTTGTCGACCAGTCCACCAAGGTCGAGGCGTTCACCACCGGGATCAAGGTCGTCGACCTCCTCGCGCCGTACGCGAGGGGCGGCAAGATCGGCCTGTTCGGCGGCGCCGGAGTCGGCAAGACCGTACTCATCATGGAACTGATCAACAACATCGCCATGCAGCATGGCGGTTTCTCGGTGTTCGCCGGCGTCGGCGAGCGTACCCGCGAGGGGAACGACCTCTGGATGGAGATGAAGGAATCGGGCGTTCTCGAAAAGGCCACCCTCGTCTACGGCCAGATGAACGAGCCTCCCGGCGCCCGCGCCCGGGTCGCCCTCTCCGCCCTTTCCATCGCCGAGTATTTCCGTGACGAGGAAGGACAGGACGTTCTCCTCTTCATCGACAACATCTTCCGTTTCACCCAGGCAGGTTCCGAGGTTTCCGCGCTCCTGGGCCGGATTCCTTCCGCGGTCGGTTACCAGCCGACCCTGGCCACCGAGATGGGTGAGCTCCAGGAGCGTATCACCTCGACCACCAAGGGGTCCATCACCTCGGTCCAGGCGATTTACGTGCCTGCCGACGACTTGACCGACCCGGCGCCGGCCACCGCCTTCGCCCACCTGGACGCAACGACGGTTCTTTCCCGGCAGATCGCCGAGCTCGGCATCTATCCGGCCGTCGACCCGCTCGACTCCACCTCGCGGATCCTCGATCCCCAGGTCATCGGCGAAGAGCACTACGCCATTGCCCGCCAGGTGCAGTACGTCCTCCAGAAGTACAAGGACCTTCAGGACATCATCGCCATTCTCGGGATGGACGAGCTTTCCGAGGAGGACAAGCTGGTGGTCGCCCGCGCCCGGAAGATCCAGCGGTTCCTTTCCCAGCCGTTCTTCGTTGCCGAGGCCTTCACCGGTTCGCCCGGCAAGTACGTCGAGCTCAAGGACACCATCAAGGGTTTCCAGGAGATCGTCGCCGGCAAGCACGACGACGTCCCCGAGCAGGCCTTCTATCTGGTCGGCACCATCGAGGAAGCGCTGGAAAAAGCCAAGACTCTGGCGGTTTAAGGTACATTATCATATTGTAGGGGCAGGTCTTGCGCCTGCCCACTAAAGTGCGCCCGCAAGGGGCGCCCCTACAAAGGATTCATATATGGCAGAGAAACTGAAACTCGAACTGGTTACCCCCTACAAAAAAGTGCTGACCGAAGAGGTGGACGAAATCACTGCCACCGGCTCGCTGGGTGAATTCGGCGTGCTCCCCGGCCATGCGCCGTTTCTTTCCTCCCTGAAGATCGGCGAGTTTTCCTATAAAGCGGACAGCAAGGTATTCCATCTCGCGGTCAACTGGGGCTATTTCGAGGTCGAGAACGACACGGTCACGGTCCTCGTGGAAACCGCGGAGCGGGCCGACGAGATCGACCTGGAGCGGGCCAAGGCAGCCCTTGGCCGCGCCGAAGAGAAGCTGAAGCAGCTGACCCCCGAAGATCATAGCTTCCGGGTCTACGAGGCGGCCTTGGAAAGGGCGGCGATCAGGGTGCAGGTGGCGGCCAAGGCGGCTCGAAAATAATCAACACTGTCCACATTAACTCAAGAGCGGCTTAGGCCGCTCTTTTTTTTATCGCAGGCCGGCGCTTGGCACACGTGGGCAGGACGCGGAGGAGCAACGATGGGAAAAC
>WNGL01009959.1_pt1 | contig 10987 bp, 8 predicted proteins | sample 5400591 | NCBI WGS metagenome assembly WNGL01 (sample SAMN13153377, study PRJNA577476) | soil metagenome | isolation source: 80 cm soil or saprolite under Garry oak tree replicate 1 | place: USA:California | collected 2016-06-15
TCTTCTTCGGTCATGGGATCGATGCGCCAGAAGTTGGCGAACCAGCCGGTGGCAAAGAACTGAGCCGTCTTATGCACGTATCCCTTGTTCGCAATGCGGTTCCAGGCCTCCTCGATGTCCTCGTGGTGGATCTTCAGACCGTACTTCTCCAGCGGCATCAGATAGCTGCGATAGTAGTCATCATAGATCCAGCGCCGCCACATCTGGGCGTAGCTGTCCCGCTCTTTGCGACGATCCTTCGTCCCGTACTCGACGAAGGTGCCGATCGCTGCGTCGACGAGAGCGTGGTTGTTCCAGAAGGCATACTGGAGGTCGCGCTCTAGCAGCAGTTGGTTATCGGGGTCGGCCAGAGCCATCAACAGGGTGGCGTACCCGTTGCTGATATGTCGTGACTCGTCGGCCTGGACCGACAGGAAGACCGTGGGCAGCAGGTAGTCGCCGTTGGCGGCGGCCTCTGACGGCATCGCCACGAACAGCGTGTTCGTGAAGGCGGTCTCGGCAACGACCTGGAGGTAGATGTTACCGGCCGTGATCGCGTCGCCGGTGATGAAGCCCTCAGCGAACTGACGCCCGATCGTCCCCGCATAGCATCTATCGAAGGACTTCTCGGTGGTATCGAACCCGGCAGGATCGATGTAGTTCTTCATGTAGTAGCGCTTCAGGTGCATCTGGATGGTTGAGTGACGTATCTCATCGATCATCTGAAGCGCCAGTCCGTTGTGGAGTTCCGGGTTGGGCACCGCTGAGGTGAGCAAGGGCATGGCACGGGCGGCGGCAATCTCGGGGAACGGACTGATGCCCAGGAAGAGCTTCATCCACTCCATCCAGCGCGGCTGCGTCGAGCGGAACATATTCCCACGCAGCGCTCCATCCATGGCCCCCATGGCACGGTTGTCTTTCTCCTCCTGCATAGGGAAGTAGGACTGCATGACTTGCTTCAGTGGTTCCTTCTTGGGAGCCTTGGTAAACGTGTAGTCGGTCGGATATTTCTTGACCGGTGTGGCAAACGTTGGCTCCCAGGAAAGCTCCTGGATCTTTTGGTGCGCCCTAGTGAGGCTTGCACGAGCCATAAAGTTGTTCTCCTTGTCTGACTAGCCTACTGGCTGTCGCATATTTAGGTTGTCTACAACTTATCCAACTTGTCGTAGCAATACGGTGTTCAAGACCTCGTAGCCGTTCGTAACTGTACGCAGATATGTTTTGTTGCGAGAACTACCGGTCACTCCTTTCCAATTCCGAATCTCTATGCTGCCTACGCCCTCCTATTGTTGAAGCGCGGAGCAAGCCGACACACTCCTAACATCGAGGTGCACACTTCAGGGGATGAGAATACTGTGGTCACCCAGGTGGCCACTTGCAAAATCATGCATGGCATCTTGGCCGCTAGATAGCTATGTGCGGGTCACTATGCGCCAGGCAGCCAAGGCCATTCGTTCGGCTACACGGTTGTCGGTACCAACAAGTTTACTCACAAAACTAATTGCAACGTTACCATCACATTACTCGGTGGGTTAGTAATATGGTAACATAACTTTGTGAGGCACCGGTGAGAACCGATAGGTTTGCCGGTGAAAAAACGGTGAAAATTCTAACTCGCTTGCTCATTTTCGTAGACAGCCGCGCCACGATATGCTATATAGTTTATAATATAGGCGGTGGTATGGTCGTAGTAACTTGTGCTTCGTAGCCTTCAGATCGTCTGTAACTTCATCGGCAGGCAATAGCAGAGCAGCCTTTGTCATGCCTCATCTATAATGAGGTAGAGATATGACCAACCGACTGTATCGCGTTAATCTATCCATCGCCTCACCATCAGAGATCGAGCGCACTGCTCGGCAATTGACAGCGATTCGCGACCGGTTCCTGACCACAGGTGACCTTGCTGTATACACTCCTCGTCCAATGATCCTGGAGTCCTGGCAGCGCTGTCGTACTATGAATGTTAATCCTGGACGACGTTACGCGCCGCTTGCTGTCGCCAGAGAGACTCAGCTCTACCATCTGCGTGAGGTCAATGAGCTGCTTATACGAGCTACACGGTCTGCGATGAGCCATCTGACGGACTTTCTCGCCGGCTCAGGATATGTGATTGTGCTCAGCGATGTCAACGGTTGTCTCCTGGATGTGATCGGTGATGTGGCGATCCGTCGCCGACTTGCTCGCATCGACTTCGTTCCTGGGGGCGACTGGAGCGAAGCCGCAGCTGGCACCAACGCCATCGGCACTGCTCTGGCTGATGGCCATATCGTACAACTCATGGCTGCGGAACACTATTGCGATGGGTGGCAGGACCTCACCTGCACAGCAGCACCTATCCGGCACCCATTGACAGGCGAGATTATAGGTGTCTTAGATGTGACGGGTGACTACCGTCTCATCCGTCCATTTCTCACCAACTCCCTGGCTACAGCCGCTCTCGAGGCCGAGCAGCGGTTGCGTGCTCTCCTCACCAGTACACCTGATGGGAAACAACAGACGATTTCCCAAGAACTCGCTGTGAGTTTCACCGGCGGTACAAGTCTCCTCGAGGTCAACGGATACAACAAAACGCAATGGCCTCACAGCAACAAGGATTTGCCGGGCACGCCTACGATAGACGATATACAAGCGTGGCTCAATGTACAGGAACGTCGAGCGTACGATGCAGAACGCCTGGCTGCTGCTTCAGGCGCGATCAGCGCCAGCCTGGATTTGGGTGTTGCTCTTGAAAAAGTGGCTGAGCAGTTAGCTTACTTGCTGCAACTCGAAAGTGCTGCTGCCTGCCTCTTCAATGAGTCAGTCGAGGGGATGTCACTACACATCTGGTGTAAACAGAGTCCATTGCGATCAGAAACTCTTCACGTTGTGGAGACATTGCTCCAACAAGCTGAGCTGGTCTCACTCATTCGAGAGCGCGGTGAACCAGTGATCATTGATGATGTCCAGACCTCTAACCTCCTACCAGCAGCTCTTATTAAGCAGATGGGTATCCGGTCGATAGCGCTGCTTCCCTTGACGACGGCCCGCGGAGTAATCGGCTTCATCGCTGCTCCTAGATACAACTATTATCACTGGCCGATCGATGATGTGCGGCTCGGCGTGGCTTTCGCGGCTCAGTCGGCAACAGCCATTGAGAATGCCAGGCTCTTCGACACCCTCCAACAACATAATCGCCACATGGAAGCGCTCAATGCGATGGCGCAGCTCCTAGGTACGTTACTTGATCCCAGCCAGCACCTCAACCTGATTCTGGAGCGTATTGCGGAGATCATAGGCCTGGACGTAGGCATAGTCTTGCTGCTCGACAAGAGTGGGGACCATCTCACCCTCGTCGCGCAATATGGTCGGCTTGAGGTGGTGCCCCCTGAGCTGGGTGAACGTCCCTTGAGACCCCTCTATGAGTTGGCTGACCAGGTCGCAGCCACAGGGGAAGCGCTGCTGATCAATGACCTGGAGAGTGATAGACATATCATGCAAGAGTCTCTGCGGGCCGCAAACCTCTGCGATTTGATGGTCGTCCCGCTGGCTACTAGCAGCACGATTCTCGGCGTCCTGGTCGTCGGAAGCCATAGCCCTCGAAGGCTGACGCAGGAGGACTTTGCATTGTTCACGACCATCGGGCAGCAACTCGGCCTGGCTCTGAAGAATACTCAACTGCTGCGTTCCGAGAGCGAGATGGAGATCCTGCGAGAAGCTGATCGCCTCAAGAGCGGGTTTCTCGCCGCCGTTTCGCACGACCTACGCTCACCGCTTACTGCCATTCGTGCTTCGGTCGAGAGTCTGCTCGACCGCGGTGGGGTCGGCATTCAGTCTGCTCGGGAGCAAGAACACTTGCTGCACAATATCGCAAGCCAGGCGAGTAGACTGGGGCGGCTGGTCGACCAGTTGCTTGACCTTTCACAAATCGAAGCCGGGGTGCTCTCACTCGATCGCGACTGGACCGAACTCCCTGTACTGATTGCCGATACCATAGTGAAGTTTGAGGAACTGAGTAGTGGGTGCCAGGTAGAACAGGACCTGTCGCCGGATCTGCCCTTGTATTACATTGACCCCGACAGCCTCGTTCAGGTGCTGTGGAATCTCCTCGAGAATGCCTATAAGTATGCTCCCCCGAACTCGCCCATCAGGGTGGAGGCCAGGTGGACGGGGGTCGATGTGCTGATCGGGGTAGCGGACTGTGGCCCAGGCATACCTGTAGGAGAGCGGGAGAAAATTTTCCAACGTTTCTATCGCCTGGATCGAGGTTATAGGGCAGATATGCAGGGTTGCGGATTGGGCCTGGCTATTTGCCGGGGTATTGTGGAGGCCCATGGTGGGCGCATCTGGGTGGAGGATCGACAGGGAGGAGGGAGCATCTTTCGCTTCACGTTGCCCCTGCCGACAACGACTCCCATCAGCCTTGAAGCGTTGGAGGAGCATGAACTGTACGCCATGAGCACGAAGGAGAAGTGACTCTATGGGCCATGCCAGACAGCGCATTTTACTGGTGGATGACGATCCCGGCATCATGGTAGCGGTGAAACAGGCTCTGACTTCCCACGGCTATGAGATGACGACCGCCACTGATGGGTTGGAGGCTTTAGCTGCATTCGAGCGGGAGTTACCAGAACTGATCCTATTGGATTTGGTGATGCCCCGCTGCAGCGGTCTGGAAGTCTGCCAACGCATCCGCGAACTTGCCGCAACTCCGATCATTATTTTGAGTGTCAAGGGTAGTGAGGCCGATATCGTGTCCGTGCTCGACCTGGGTGCTGACGACTACCTGGTCAAGCCTTTCCGCCTGGCCGAACTACTGGCCCGAGTGCGGGCTGTGTTGCGTCGGGGGAGCAATATCCAGGCAACTAACGTCACCTGTGGTGATCTAAAGATCGATACTGAGGAGCACAGGGTCACAATGGCAGGCCGCATTATCACCCTCACACCAATCGAGTACGCTCTGCTAGCCGAACTGGCGGCAAACGTCGGACGGGTGTTGACCACGCGGCTGCTCTTGCAGCGTGTGTGGGGCCATCAATACAGCGATGCGACCGACTACATCAAAGGGGTCGTGCGTCGTTTGCGCGTCAAAATAGAGCCTGATCCTGCTCATCCACGCTATATCATTACCGAGCCACATTTGGGATATCGATTGAGCGACTCCTTGTGAACTGCCAGGGTCACTATTCCGCCACCATCTGCAATGTGCCTTCGGCGTTTGCCTCGATCATGGTGCGTTCGAAGAGCATCGGATGATGTTGCACATGCAGCCAGGGTTTGATGAAGTCGACGTAATGTTTGCTGTGTTCCGCCAGGCGTTTTACCTCAGCAGCGACGGCACGATGCATGCCCAGGCGGCGGCAGAAGCGATCGGTTTCAAGAGAGATCTCACCAAAGATTTCGCAGAGCCGCCCGGAGCCGATGCGCCGGTTGAGTTCCATCTGCCATAATCGCTCCTGCGCGTGGACGTAGCCTTGGGCGAAGTACAGGTCGTCCTCGTTCTGGGCATACACATGGGGCACGCCATAGCGGTCGGTGATGATCTCGATAGGTTCGTGTGGTTTATGTAATCCTTGCAGGTGCAGGGTGCCTTTCGTCTTAGGGAGCGGGCGATGCATGAGCAAGTAATATGCTCCGCCAGCCAGTCCCGCCAGACCGGCTGCTGCTGCTAACGCTTTTTGCCACCAGCATGCCATGAGTATCTGCCTTTCTCTATATCTGTAACTATTCAGAAGGCCCATGCAGAAGATGTAAATCGTGCATGCTTCTCTTCCCTTGAGCGAGACGCAGGCGCTAACATAACAACAGTTGCAGGAAATGAGCCTTTTACGCTACCCTTCTGAATAGTTACACAACAAGATATAAAAGCTCCTCCTCGAAAATCTGATTGTACTGAGAATCCATCCATGAAAAATCACTTCTGGAAACGTCTTCCTAAGCAGAGACTAAGAGGCTACCTCCCGATTTCCCCGCTAAGAAGTCCTTTCTCTACGCCTTGGGCAGCAGTACGGGCAGCTCATTCAGTCAGTTAGGAACCATTTGCCCGATGGCTCAAGCAGAAACATGTTCGCTGCTCAACGGAGCTCAAACAGACAGGAAGTGAGGGTTCAAAAGAGTGATGTCCCACATCCCGCAGTCTGATTGACAGATTTTGCAAAATAGAAGAAAAACGGCTGTATAGGCCGACCCAATTTGGAATGGAACCGCAGCGAACATGCCCAATATGATATGATAGATTGTCACTACGAGATCAAGCGCAAGGTACGCGATGTCTTTCATGTCGGTGGCTTTCTGCACCCTGATGCCCTGGGTTATATCGTTCAGATTGTCCTCAACCAGCATGCGCTCCTGACTCGTTCAGTGATCACTTCGTCGCGGGAGCTGTTGGCTCCCATGCACATTGTCATTAATTTGGCCAAAACTCAGGTACATAATGCTGTCGTCGAACTATTTCTGAGGCGAAGGGAGCAATGTGAATTATGGATACCTCTGATAGTACAATAGTGGGCCTTTTCAGAGACCCCGCCAGGGCGAAGCTTGCTGTAGAGCAACTTAGGCAGGCCGGTTTTAGCGATGATCAGATACAGACGACTGCCTACTACCCTGCTGAGAATAAGGATGCAGGGGAAGGGGTTGGCATCGCTGCGCACATGCCTGGAGCAGGAGGAGAGAGCCGCTTTGTCATAGCGGTCAATGCTGATGGTAGAGAACCCGAAGCGGTTGGCATCTTGATGCGGAATGGAGCGAACAACTCAGACCTTCCTGATGGAATGGTGCTTGAGCATGGGACTCTCGTCAGCACAGGGGAAAGCGCGAATTTCGCGCCAATGCGGGAGGTTAAGAGTGACCCGGGTGCCAATACCTTCTTCGGTGAGGCAAGAGAGCCGGGTCATCAAGACGAAATCGAGATCATGGATAACCCGAACTTCCCACATGGCTAAGCTGAAAACAGACAGGATCTGAACCTTTTCGCAGGGACAAGGTCTTAACTGTGGGCTTGACTGGATTGACTTCGCTGAGACAACAAGTTTTTCCGACACCCCTATTGCAACTATGTGGACCCTAACCCGTAAGGTGGTCTGCGTAGAGCACACAGGAGGGCAAGCGCCATGACGGATCGTACTGGGCAACAACTGGGGAACTATCGTCTTGTGAGGCTTTTGGGCAGCGGAGGCTTTGCGGAGGTCTACTTAGGGGAGCATGTTCATCTCAACACTAAGGCTGCCATCAAGGTCTTGACAGCCAGACTGACCACCGAGGAGATAGAGCAATTCCGCAGCGAGGCGCGTACTATCGCACGCCTGAGGCATCCTTACATTGTACGGGTCCTCGACTTTGGTGTGGATAACGCTATCCCCTTTCTGGTAATGGACTATGCCCCCAACGGCACCCTGCGTGATCGTCACCCCAAAGGTACGCTCCCATTGGACACCATCATACACTACATCAGGCAAGTTGCATCTGCCCTGCAATATGCACATGATAATAGGCTGATCCATCGCGATGTCAAGCCAGAGAATATGCTGCTGGGAGCAAACTACGAAGTCTTGCTGAGTGATTTTGGCCTTGCTGTTGTAGCCCATAGCACACGTTCACAGAGAACCGAAGGCATTGGTGGTACTTGGGCCTACATGGCTCCGGAGCAGTTTCATGCTCATCCAAGTCGAGCCAGCGATCAGTATGCGCTAGGGATTGTTGTCTATGAGTGGCTTTCTGGTACTCCTCCTTTTAGGGGTGATTTTGCACATCTGATGCATCAGCATATATATGTTCTTCCTCCCTCCTTGTGCGAGAGGGTACCCACTATCTCACCAGAGGTCGAGCAAGTTGTGTTCACTGCCCTGGCGAAGAATTCCGAAGCGCGCTTTGCCTCAGTGGCCGCCTTTGCCCAGGCCTTCGAGCGGGCCAGGGCGGCGCCTCCAGCTCGCCCAAAGCGCTTCCAGCCAGAGGACTATCGGGCGGCACGCCGCTGGGGAGCGCCCTGGGGAGTCATCGCGGCCCTTGCGGTGGGTGGAGCGGTCGCGCTAGCAAGGGCATTGGGTATAGCGGGCAACGCAATCACTCCTGGCACGATTCTCATAGAGAGCCTGGTTTATCTGGTGGTGCTCATCTGTCCCCTATGCGGCCTGCTCGCGGCGCGCCAGACGGGCCGGGTCAGGTCTGGGGCCTTGGCCGCCTTCGTCGTGGGCGCACTTTGGGTGCTGGCAATCACTATTGGGGTGTTTTATGAAGATGCCGTTCCGAAGCTAAGCCACGAGTCGGTTGTGGTCCTCATCGCCGCCTATTTGGTTGGGCTTCTGGTGCTCGCCCCCATTGGTGGGCTTATCGGGGGAGTACTGGGGGCATTGGGTGGTCTGGTGGGGCGCTGGCGCTATCGGGCGCACAAGTGAGCATGAGCGCTTTTTGCAGCATGGCGTGGATAACATCCGCTTTGGTGCCGTTGAGCATATTTCTTCATCTGCACATTGTTTCCTGAGCTCGGAAATCGGGGGAGAAAAATGTCGGGAGCCCTATCAGAACTCCATATAATATTTCCCCGCATCGTTTGGGTCGATCAAAACGTTTATAATACTGCCTTCGGGGTATTTTCTTGGAAAACTCAAGAGAGCACTGCTTTTAAAGGTATAGAGCTGCCTCGTCGTAGGATTCATCCACTGAGCAGTAACGTAATATACTGTGCGCCATTCAGTCCTATACTTCGTCACCATCACTGACCTGCCTCCTCGAAACTCTGAAGTGGTATACGGCACTTGCTGCATCTGACTTTGCTGCTTTATTTCTGTCACAGTGGCACCAACTCGTACCCCATGTTGTTTGAGCCAGTTGATTTGTAGTGCACGTCTGATAAGGGAGACACCAATAATCAAGCCGAGCAGAGCTCCAATACCTGCCCCAATATCTACGCCTGTATTACTTCCTGAAAAGACCTCACTGCCGAAACCGCTGAAGTTGCCTCCTGCAGCAAATGCTGAAATGACGCCTCCGAAGATAGCCCCGACGAGTGTTAAAACGGTGGCCACAAAGAGAAAACCGATAAATGCACCTATAAGTCTCAGGCAGCCCATGATGTATACTCCTTAGAAACAGGGGTTAATGGAGAGTAATCTATCTGCTATTGAAACGTCAGATAGCGGAAGTTTTAGAATATGAATATGCAAGGAGGGTGAGCACAACGCATCGCCCTGAGAAGAACACTCCAGATAAAGGCTGCCCTTGACGCTCTCCTAATCGGGTGCTATCCTGGGTAGGGGCGACCACGTGCTCGATAAATCGGCACTCTACAGGTCGCCCTGAGACGCCATATATTGCGTCCTGGACAGCGTTGTCGAGAGGAACACACACCCATGGGCATTATCGAAACTCGCATAGATCGCAACAGCCCCGAATTTCAGGAGAACACCCGCTATTTTCATGAACTGCTCGATCAACTCAATGAACGTATCCAGCAGGTGCAGCAAGGTGGAGGCCCGGATGCTATAGCTAAACATCGTAAGCGCAATAAGCTGCTGGCTCGTGAACGCATCCAGCTACTCTGTGACCCGGATACGCCTTTCCTGGAACTCAGTCCACTTGCGGCATGGGACATGTACGATAATGAGGCACCATCAGCAGGTATCGTTACGGGAATCGGGGTGGTTGAGGGCCAGGAATGTATGATCGTTGCTAATGACGCGACGGTCAAGGGTGGCACTTACTACCCGATGACCGTCAAGAAACATCTCCGTGCTCAAGAAATCGCTGAGCAGAACCATTTGCCTTGCATCTACCTTGTCGATTCAGGCGGAGCTTTCCTCCCGCTCCAGGCCGATGTCTTTCCAGACCGCGAGCACTTTGGGCGCATCTTCTATAACCAGGCTCGCATGTCCAGCCAGCGTATTCCACAGATTGCTGCCGTGATGGGTTCTTGTACAGCCGGGGGAGCCTACGTCCCGGCTATGAGCGATGAGACGGTGATTGTGCGCGGGAATGGCACGATTTTCCTGGGAGGGCCACCGCTGGTCAAAGCAGCGACGGGCGAAGAGGTTACCGCGGAAGAGCTGGGCGGCGCTGATGTACACTGCCGCATCTCAGGTGTCACCGACCACTGCGCGGTGAATGATGAACATGCCCTGGCCATCTGCCGCAGCATCGTCTCTCATCTGAACAGCCGCAAGTATATCCCCTGGGATATTCACCCACCGGAGCCACCACGTTACGACCCAACTGAACTCTATGGCATTGTTCCAAGCGACAACCGTAAGAGCTACGATGTACGCGAGGTGATCGCCCGCATCATCGATGGCAGCAACTTCCACGAGTTCAAAGAGCTGTACGGAACGACGCTGGTATGCGGTTTTGCCCGCATCATGGGCTACCCGGTGGGCGTCATTGCCAATAATGGAATTTTGTTCTCAGAGAGCGCCCTGAAGGCCACCCATTTCATCGAACTATGTGCACAACGCCAGACCCCACTGATCTTCTTGCAGAATATCACCGGCTTCATGGTCGGTCGCCAATACGAGAGCGGTGGGATTGCCAAGGATGGGGCGAAAATGGTGATGGCGGTTGCCAACGCACCTGTGCCACGCTTTACAGTGATTATTGGTGGTTCGTTCGGAGCGGGCAACTATGGTATGTGCGGACGGGCTTATTCGCCGCGCCAGTTATGGATGTGGCCCAATGCACGTATCTCCGTAATGGGTGGAGAGCAGGCGGCAAGTGTGCTTGTCACGGTACGCAAGGAAGGACTGGCAGCGCGCGGCAAAACAATGACCGAGGAGGAAGAGGAAGAGCTCAAGCGGCCAATCCTTGAGAAGTACGAGGCGGAGGGCAATCCCTACTATAGCACTGCCCGGCTCTGGGATGATGGTATCATTGACCCTCGCGATACCCGCACAGTGCTGGCACTGGGCATCGCAGCATCACTCAATGCACCCATGCCCGACACACCATTTGGAGTGTTCAGGATGTGAGGGCATGTTTTGGGACGCGATAATGGCTGAGATCCCCTCAGAAAGCGGGAGTGCAGAGGGCGGCGGCCCTCTGCCGGGGT
>WNGL01009960.1_pt1 | contig 10987 bp, 8 predicted proteins | sample 5400591 | NCBI WGS metagenome assembly WNGL01 (sample SAMN13153377, study PRJNA577476) | soil metagenome | isolation source: 80 cm soil or saprolite under Garry oak tree replicate 1 | place: USA:California | collected 2016-06-15
CGGCCAGGCGCCCCACGGCCGCCAGCCGGTCGGTGACGTCGAGGTGCGTCCGCGCCACCTCCAGCCGGCGGACCGTCTGGGCCAGCTCGGCGCTGCGCTGCTCGAGCTGGCCGGTGCGCTCCTCGACGAGCGCGGCCAGCCGCCGCCGGGACGCATCTTCCTCGACGAACGCGCGCTGGACGTGGGAGCCCATCCGGACCGCGAAGGCGACGAGGGCGATCCCGGCCACGAGGGCCGCCCACCAGACGCCGCGCGCGAGCGCCCCGCCGGTCAGCGCCGAGAGCAAGAGGACGACGGCGAACGGGCCGGCTGGACGCTTCGGCGCGATCATGCCTTCGCTCCCGGGTGCTGGTCGTGGACCGCCGCCACCTGGCTGCCGCCGCGCTCGTGCGCCTCCGCGGCGCGCGCCGCGACGTCCGCTCGCAGCAGATCGAGCGCGACGCCGCCGGCGCGCCCGGCGGCCACCCCGATGCTGAGCGGCAGGCGCGGTCCGCCGGCCGAGATGCGCGCCAGCAGCCGCCCCGCGACGGCCTTCGCCCCAGGCAGATCGGTCTCCGGCAACAGGATGAGCACCTCGCCCCCGCCGCCCAGGCCGAGGAGGTCGGTGGTGCGGACGCAGCGGCGCAGGAGCCCGATCAGGGCCGCCGCGCGCTCGGGCGGGAGGCTCAGGTCCGGGACGGCGAGGAGGAGGGCCATTGATTCACCATGCGTACGGGCGTAGTCGAAGGCCAGGCGGAGGGCGCCCTCGAGCGCCGCGCCGCTCTCGACGCGTGCGCCAGAATCGGGCGCGGCCGGCGCGAGCCCCAGCGCGGCGGGGAGCCGACGCGCCTCGGCCAGCACGGCGTCCACCTGGGCGGGGCCGCCCAGGTCGATGTCGAAGTCGCCGGCGGTCTCCGGGATGGCGAGGGCCATGCGCGCCAGGACGCCCTCCAGCTCCGCCTCGCCCAGCCCGAGCCGGGCGCGCGCCGCCTCCAGGGCCGACCGCAGGCCGCCCTCGGCCGGAGCCGTCCAGATGTCAGCGAGCAGGCCGGAGAGCGCCACGCAGCGGAGGAAGTGCACCTCGCTGGCGGGCGCGCCCGGGTCGGGGGTGAGGTGGCTGCTGCCCACCGCGTGCTGGAGGAGCGGGGGCAGGCGCCAGGCCCGGGCCAGGAGCGCGCTCACCGAGGCGTGGTCGGCCTGCCACCGTTCGCGCTCGAGGCGGGCGAGCGTCTCGTGCTCGCCGCCGGCCTGGGAGCAGAGCTCGCCGTACTCGCGCGGGAAGACCTCCGCAAGCGCCAGCATGCCGATGTCCTGCAGGAGCGCCGCCAGGAAGGCCTCCTCCGGGTCGAGGCCGCTCTCGCCCGCCTCGGCCAGGGTGCGGCTCGCCAGCGCCGAGAACACCGCTCGCCGCCAGAAGGCGCCCCGATCGAACCCGCCGTCGTCGCGGCGCCGGCCGCGCACGAGCGCGAAGGAGAGGGCGAGCGCCACCACTGCGTTCGAGCCCAGCAGCGGCACGGCGCGGGTGAGGGTGCCCACCCTCCCCCGCGCTGCCAGCGAGGCGCAGTTGGCGGCGCGCAGGACGCGCGCGGCCAGGGCCGGGTCGCTGGAGAGGGCGTCGGCGATCTTCCACAGGTCGATCTCGTCGGCGTGGCAGAGGCGCAGCACCTCCAGCGCCACGGCGGGCAGCGAGGGCAGGCGAGGCGAGGCGAGGATGCGCCGCTCCAGCTCGGGCGCGACGGCGAGGGCGGGCATCATGGCTTCGCCTCCTGTAGCGCGGTGGGTTCGGAGAAGGCCTGCGGGCCGGGCGGGGTCCGCTGCAGGCGGGAGCCGGCGGCGTCCAGGAGCGCCTGCGCCGTCGCGAAGGGGTCGCCGGGGTGGAGCGTCGCCTGGCCGATCGCGAGGGACACCATCAGCGGCGCGCCGTCCGGACCGGGAGGGCGCGCGCGCTCCACGGCCCGGAGGAGGTGCTCGGAGACGAGGCACGCCTGCGGCTCGTCGGTCTCGGGCATGACGAGCACGAGCTCGTCGCCGCCGTAGTGCCCGACCAGGTCGGAGGCGCGGACGGCCGCGCCGAGGGCGGCCGCCACCGCCGTCAGGACCCGGTCGCAGGCCGCCGCGGGGAGCCCGTCATCCAGGGACCGCGTGCGCTCGACGCGGCAGCGGGCGACGGTGAGCGGCTCGCCCTGATCGACCGCGGCCGCGACGGCGAGGTCGAGCGCGCGCTCCAGCTCCGGGCGCGCGAGGACCCTCGTCGATGCCCGCTCGACCCGGGCCGACACGAGCACCAACGCCTGCCGGGCGCGCGCGAGCACCCGCTCCACCTCGGCGGGCGAGGAGAGCGGCACCTCGAAGATTCCGGTCACCTCCGGCAGCGCTGCGGCCGTGCGCTCCAGCGCCGCGTGAAGCGCGGGGGCCGACATCCCCAACAGGCGCTCGGCGGCCGCCGCCGCCGGGCCGGGATCGCGCCCGGCCAGCACCTCGGCCATCAGGCCGGCCACGTGGACGCAGCCCATCGCGTGAGCGAGCGCCGGGGGTTCGCTCGGGCCCGCCGGAGGGTCGTGCGAGCCGCGGCTCGTCTCCAGCACCAGGCCGGGCAGGTTCCAGCGCGAGAGCAGGAAGGCGCTCACTTCGGCGTGGCTCGCGCCGAGCGCCGCGCGCTCGAGCTCGGCCAGCGCAGCGTGATCGTCCGCGCTGGCGGCGACGAGTGCGCCGTAGTCCTCCATGACCTCCGCCAGGACCAGCATCCCGAGGTCCTGGAGGAGCGCGCACAGGAAGAGCTCCTCGCCGTCGAGCTCGCGACCTTCGACGAGCGTCCGGGCGGCGGCGGCGGCGGTGAGGGCGCGCCGCCAGTAGCGATCGTGGTCGAAGCCGCCGTGCCGGCCGCGCCGCCGCGTCGCCACCAGCGAGAAGCTGAGCGCGAGCGTGAGCACGCTGTTCGTGCCGAGCAGCGTGAGGGCGCGGGTGATCGTCGTGACGGGGCTGCGAGCGGCGATGGACGCCGAGTTGGCGGTGCGCAGGATCTTGGCGGTGATGGCCGGATCCTTCTCCAGCGTGCACACGAGCGAGCGCAGCTCGACCTCGTCCGCCTGACACAGGCGCACCACCTCCAGCGCGACCGCCGGAACGCTCGGCAGGTTCGGGCAGGCGGCGATGCGCTGCAGCAGATGGACGTCCATGTGTGCTCCAGAGCCGTCGCTGGGACGCTCGGGAGCAGTGCAATGGGTAGACCGCGGCCCAACTCGGCCCGGGCCTCCCTGCCCGGCGAATTCGCCATGCCGCATGCCGGGATGCGTGGACCGATATCGATATCGGCCTGCGCGGACGGGTGACGCGGCGCGGCCCCGGGGTAGGCCCTCACCCGCGCTCGGGACGGCTGCCCGGAGCGGGCTGCGGTGGTAAGAGACGGGCTCACCGCACTGGAGCCGCGATGGCCATCCTCCGCCCCTTCCGAGCGCTGCGCCCCGCTCCTGAGCACGCCGTCCGGGTGGCGTCCCCGCCCTACGACGTCATCAACACCGCCGAGGCGCGGGCGATGGCGAAGGGGAACGCCGACAGCTTCCTCCGCGTCTCCCGCCCGGAGATCGATCTGCCGGAGGGGACGGACGAGCACGCACCCGAGGTGTACGAGCAGGCGCGCCGGAACCTCGACGAGCTCACCGGGCGCGGCGTGTTGCGGCGGGAGGCGTCGGCGCGCTTCTACGTCTATGCGCAGAAGATGGGAGAGCACCGGCAGACCGGCCTCGTCGCCTGTGCCTCGGTGGAGGAGTACGTCACCGACGTCATCAAGAAGCACGAGAAGACGCGCCCGGACAAGGAGGACGATCGCACCCGCCATATCGAGGCGCTCTCGGCGCACGACGAGCCGGTCTTCCTGACCTACCTCGCGCGTGAGGGGATCGACCGCGAGATCGAGGCGGTGAAGCGGGCCGCGCCGGAGTACGACCTCGTCACCCCGGACGGCGTCGAGCACCGGCTGTGGGTGGTGCCCTCAGAGGCGGGAGCCCGGCTCGAGGCGCTCTTCCGTGAGGTGCCGGTGCTCTACGTCGCCGACGGCCACCACCGCTCGGCGGCGGCGGCGCGCGTGCATGCGCAGCGGGTGGGCCAGCCCGGCGAGCATGACGCCTTCCTGGCGGTGGTGTTCCCGCACGATCAGATGCAGATCCTCGCCTACAACCGGCTCGTTCGCGACCGGCAGGGCCGCGCGCCGGAGGCGCTGCTCGGCGAGCTGCGGAAGAAGCTGGATCTCGAGCCCGCCGGGCGGCCTGCGCCCGACGCGCCGCTCTCCTTCGGCGTCTTCTGCGGCGGCCGCTGGTGGCGGGCGCGGGTGAGGCCCGGCTCGTACGACGCGAAGGACCCGGTGGCGTCGCTCGACTGCTCCATCGCGCAGGACCAGATCCTGGCGCCCATCTTCGGCATCACCGATCCGCGCCGCGACACGAACGTCGACTTCGTGGGCGGCATCCGCGGGGCGGCCGAGCTGGAGCGGCGGGTGCGTGACGAGGGCTGGTCCCTCGCGCTGCACCTCTTCCCGACCCGGATCGAGCAGCTCATCGCCGTCTCCGACGCCGGCCTGCTCATGCCGCCCAAGAGCACGTGGTTCGAGCCCAAGCTGCGGAGCGGGCTGTTCGTGCATCCGTTCTAGGGGCTGGCGGCTCGGAATCGCTTGGAGTATCAGCATGTTGGACGCCGTTTTGTGCAGTCCGAGAGGGCTGCACGGGTGTTCTTTTTTCGCCCTCGCCGCCGTCTTGCAGTCCGCTTGCAGTCCGGGGCTGCACGAAAGTGCGGGCGAGGCCCTCGCGGACGTCCGCGTCGTCGAGGTGGCCGTAGGTGTGGATAGTGAGCCGCACGTCGGAGTGGCGGAGCGCCTTCTGCGCGATCGCCATCCGTTCCGCTGCGCCGGCTGCGGTCGCTCGCCGCTGGCGGGTTCGTTCGCGGCGACGAGTTCGTCAACGCCAGACGTGAGCGCGTGCGTGGATGGACGCTGACCGCGGCCGGGTTCGTGGGGGCGGAGGACCTGATCCGGCTGCCGCCCTACCCGACGGAGCCCGTCCGGCCGCAGTTCCTCGAGCACATGACATGGCTGAACGAGCTGTTCGTTGCGCTCGCCTCGGCCGGCGGCGTGCCGCTGAGGAGGGCCGCGTTCCCCTTCCGCTGGGTCCCAGATACCGGCCGCTGGTACGCCATCCGCCCGCGGTTCGACATCGGCGGCAAGCCCAGGTGCGTCGTCCCGGACGCGATCGTCGAATTCCACGGCGCGCAACGCCGGGTGTTCGTCGAGGCCGAGCGCGGGACGCATACGATCGTCCCGGTGAGCACGGCCAAGACGGGCGCGACGATCGTGAAGCTCGACCGTTACACCGGGTTCTTCCGCGACCGGACGGAGTTCGGATCGGACGCGACGTCGTACGCGGCCGAGTTCGGAGACACGCTCAGCCCCGAGCTCGTCTTCCTCGTGCACACCGATGGCCGAAAGGGACGGGTCGAGAAGGCGATCGCTGAGTACCATGCGAAGCATGGGGGCCCGAGCACCTTCGAGGTGCGCGTGTGGACGATGGCTGAGGCGAAGGACCAGTGCCTGCGCTACCTGCGCGAGCGCCGCGAGCCCGCGCCCGTCCCCGCGCGTCCACAGACGACCTCCCCGTGCCCGCTCGTCGCGTTGCAATCGATGGCGAGCAGGTGCGCCTCTTGCGCCATGCGTTTCGCAACCTTCGGCAAGGGTTGGCAGAACTCGCGGCGGGCCGTTCGCACGCGTTCACATGCAAGGAGGTGGACGAGGTGAACCGCCCGATCGCCTTGCTGCAGCAGATGAACGCGACGACGCGCGCCCATGCGGGCTAGCCGACCGGAAAGTAGTCCAGCCATGATTAACAGTTGGTACATGAACTCGTTCAGTCTGCGGGTTCTAACCATCCTTCGGATCGAGTAGCCTCGCATCATGCACAGCCCGAATCGGAGACCTTGCGACGCGCCGATCAGAAGGCGAGCAAGGGGTGGGACTACCGTGCGAGAGCAAGGTGTGTGAAGTCGCGATCTACGTTGGGTAGTAGAAGGGGACGGCAATGTCAGACTACGACCTGACCGGACTTTCGCCGACGTCATTCGAGCATCTGATCCAGGCGCTCGGGGTTCGTGTGCTCGGACCTGGGCTGTCGGTGTTTGGGTCCGGGCCCGATGGTGGCCGGGAGGCGACGTTTACCGGGAAGATGACATTTCCTGGAGTAGAACACTGGGACGGCTATTGCGTCCTACAGGCGAAATTCCTACAGCGGCCACACGACACACGCCGCGACGGCCAATGGCTAATTGCGCAGATCAAGAAAGAACTTGAAGAGTACGTCAAGCCAGGCACGTTGCGCAAGTCGCCTGAATACTACATAATATGCAGTAATGTTGTGCTCAGTCCGGGCGCGGCCAGTGGCGGGAAGGACCAACTGGCTAAGCTTATAGAATCGTATCGAGGTCGGCTGCAATTCAAAGGCTGGGCGTCATGGGACTACGACCAGATTAGAACGTTCCTCGATGCGTACCCGGAAGTCGCTCGCAAATTTGCCGGTTGGATTACCACCGGAGATGTTCTGCATGCTATTATAGAGCACATCAAGGGTATTTCACCCGATTTCGAATCAACGCTCCAGATATTCCTGGCAAAAGAGTTTCTGTCGGATCAATACTCGAATCTGGAGCAAGCCGGGCATTCCATCGAGGAGCGAATCCCTCTTGCGCGCGTATTTGTAGACTTGCCAACATCACGCGGGCGCTTGGCAGAACCCCCCGCGGAGCGCTTTTCCAGAAATGCAAGCAACAATTTTCTGCGAAAGGTCCTCGACGCCGCGCGCGAACAATTTGACTGCAGCGCCCCCGTCCGGGAGCGCCAACGCCCTGACGTCGATAGAGCTGGCTTGCCCGATCGAGGGCGAATCGTTCTCATCGGGGGGCCCGGTCAGGGAAAGACAACCCTCGGGCAGTTCGTATGTCAGGTGTTTCGAGGCTCGCTGCTCCAATCGTCGCGCGGTATCTCGCCAGAAGCGGCTAGGGCCTTGGCGCTCTTGCTGCAGCAGTGCGAGGCGAATTCCATACAACTGCCGACCGCCCGTCGGTTTCCCGTACGCGTTGTATTGAATTCGTTCGCTGCATGGCTGGACGGCGAGGGCCAGCGACACGGGGCATCACTACTCGCGTATATTGCGCAGTTGATCTCGAAGAGGACCGGCAGGCAGGTCGCCCCAGATGATCTCCGAAGATGGTTACGGGAGTATCCGTGGATACTTGTGCTCGATGGACTAGATGAGGTCCCAGCGTCAAGCAACCGACAAGCAGTAGTGAAATCGGTGGAGGAGTTCTGGGTCGACGCTGCGTACGAAAAGGCTGACCTGCTGGTCATTGCCACTACCAGACCGCAAGGGTTCGGAAACGAGTTCTCTCCGGAACTGTACAGCCACCTGTATCTTGCTCCGCTCTCGCGTGAGCGAGCCCGGCAATACGCGGAACGTCTTATTGCTGCACGGCATCCGGAGGATGAGCAGCGGCGAGAACGCATACAGTCTCGACTTGAGCTTGCATCGAGGCTTGAGCAAACGGCCAAATTGATGAGGAGTCCGCTGCAGGTGACGATCATGGCGACTCTAGTTGACCAGGTCGGAAACCCGCCTCAGGAGCGGTGGCGCCTGTTTCATGAGTACTACCAAGTGATCTATCGGCGAGAAATGGAGCGCGACCTTGAGGCGGCCACGCTCCTGCGTGAGTATCGGAAAGACATCGACACGATACACACGCACGTTGCGCTTGCACTTCAGGTTGCGTCGGAAAGGGGCGGCGGCACTGATCCGAAGTTGTCGGCTGACGCCTTTGGTCGGATTGTGGACAATAGGCTACAAGCCGAAGGGCATAATGAAGCGGACCGTGCCAGATTGAAGGCGAGTATCATCGACGCCGCATCTCAGCGATTGGTCTTTCTGGTGGGCGTCGAAGCTGGCGCAGTGGGGTTCGAAATACGATCCCTTCAGGAGTTTATGGCAGCCGAAGCCGTAATGGCTGGCTCTGAGCATTCCGTGCGCGAACGCCTTCGTTGTATCGCTCCAGTCGAAAGTTGGCGCAACGTGTTCTTGTTTGCGGCGGGAAGGTGTTTCGCTGACGCGCAGCACTTGCGAGATGCTGTCTACGCGATATGCGTGGATATGAACCTTGACCCATCGTCGATGGGGCGCATGCGTATCAAGGCGGGTTCGAGCGTGGCGCTGGCGCTACTGGAGGACGGTGTGACGAGTACGCAACCTCGCCACGCGCGTCTCCTTGCGGAGTGCGCATTGGCTGCGCTGGATGCTCCTCTAGCGGAGGTCCACTCTCGGCTGGCATTCGTGTACGAGGAACGACTGTCCGACGTGTATCAGGAGCGAATACGGGCGACGTTAGATCGGCGGCATCCAGCCGATCTGAGCGCTTGGCGAGTCTTAGCTGACCTGGCCGAACGTGAAGTCGCATGGGCCAGGGCGCTGGCCGATCGGTGGTGGGATGATAATCGTGAGGCTCAACTGGATGCGCTCGTGAGCGCTCCCAAGGCCGCCATTGGCGAGTGGCTGCTCAAGCGGGCGAACGACGTCGTGCGGCTGCATGAGCCGTGGCGTGCTTTGGCCGTCACGCGCGAAACGCCAGCCGGTCATTTCCGGCGCGAGCGTCACGGCTGGCTGGGGCTTGCGGCTGGGACCCGTGAGGTGAACGAGCTGCGCCTAGGTATTGCGTTTGGAGGGGAGGCGAGATGCACGGCGCGGCTGTCTGGGCTTCGCCCGTTGACGGTACCTCTACCCGAAGGGGAGTATCACAATGCGTGGGAGCCGATTGTTCAAGGGGAGCGTCTTGCAAGAGAGCCCGGACCGAGTAATCTTTCGCAGGCCTTGAGGCGGATCGCGGAAAATTGCCCCACTTGGACGTGGTCTGCTTTGAGGGTGCCCTGGGTGTTGGGCGCATCCCTCGCCTGGGCAGAGTCGCGGCAGGACCTTGTGCGGCTCGCTGATGCCGCTGCCGCCGGGGCAATGGGTAACGGCGCGAACTGGCTTGACGCCGAACGGCGGTGGCGTGAGGCTGCTCTGACCAGTGATGATGTCTTGTACGCCGCGCCCGACAATCTGCCGTTTGATGCTTCGGTGGGCACACGCGGCTGCCCGATGAGTGCACTTAGTGACTGGTTGTTCTGGGCAACTCCCCGTACACAGTCGCCGATGCAGCGGATTCACGACATGGCTTGGGCGGCCAGCGACCCTCGGGTTCGCCGAAAGCTCCTTGCGTGGGTGCTGTCGCTGCTCCGGCTGCCGTGTGAGGATCAGAATGTTAACACATGGTTGACGCCAGAGATCCTTCGCTCAGTCATCGCAACGGCAAAGCCGCGTATCCTGTACGGAGATATGTTCTTGTACTTGCTCAAAGATGGCAAGTTAACAGCGCCGTGGCTCGATGTGCTTGACGAGAGGCCGCCGGACGCCCTGTGGCACTTCAATGTGCCTGCGGAGGTCGACGCCGCGTTCATGCGGCTCGCCGCTAACAATATCGACCGCCCGGGTATATTGCGGCTTGTGGGCCTTCTTGCTGAGGAGACGGCTGTCGATCTCGATGCTATCAATGCGGAGCCGAGTCGATGGCACGGCGACGCGCGTACTGACGCGCTGATCATCACCGCTGCCCATGGGAACATTCGCGAGCCGGAGCTTATAGGTGGGTGGATGGCTGAGGCATGCAAGAAGGACGCAGGAGTGGTGAGCAGACTCTCACAAGCGCTTACTGAGCAAGGGACGTGCGACCCCAGTACAGAACGTTTTCTTGTGAGCGTCATCGATGCTCTTCCGGAGGACGCCTGGGAGCTGCGCAGACGGGTGTTGGACGCTATCGGCGACGTTCTCGAGCGAGTCGCGACGAACATGGATGACCCGAAGGTGTGGAGCTCGTTGGGTTTTGCCGACGCAATCAGGGACGCAAGTGGGGCTGGGTGAGGCTGTGAAAGCGGGACAGGAACCCAAGGACACAGGAATCCCGCGACTCAATGTCAGGTAACACGGTCAGGTAACACGCAGAATGCGCAGGAATGTGCTCGGGTCGACTACTTGTGCGCCGTGGAAGTGCTTGACTGCGAGGACCTGGGCGTCCCGCGTGACGACATGGGTGGCCGCGCCAACGTAGGCGGTCCAGAGGTATGGATCGTCGTCGGGATCGGCGGGCACCACCGGCGGGCCGACGGCCTCCTCGACGACGTCGGCGGCGGTCACTTCGACGAAGTCGAGCCACGCCGCTTCGTCGAACCTGGGCACCAGGAAGCGTCGCACGGCCGGGCGGGAGAAGACTTCGCGTACCTCTGCGTGGACGTACGGGGACGTGACGATGCGGAACGCGCCGGCGGCGGCCGCGTCGACGATCTTACGCGCCGGCCCGGCGGAGTTGATGGCGGCGCTGATCCAGACCTGCGCGTCGAGGACCGCGCGCCAGGCGTTCACTTCTTCCGCGCCTTCCGCTTGGTCTTCACGTCGCGAGCCGCCTCGGCGATCGCGCGCTCCATCTCGGCAGCGTCGTAGCCCTTCTCACGCACGTGCTCGTCCTGGAGGGCCTGCAGCTCGGCGGCGCGCCGGCGGGCGAAGTCCTCCAGCCGCCGCAGGCGTTCGGCGGGGATGATCGCCGCCACCTCGCGGCCCTTGCGCTCGACGACGAACGACTCGAACCGGAGCCGGACGCGGTCGAGGAGCTCGCCCATGTGCGCGCGGAGATCGAGGGTCGTGATGCGGTTCATGTGACAAGTATAATAGTTGTCATTGTTCTTCGCCAGCAGGCCAGGTGGAGCTTCCTGCTCGTGTAGCGGCGCAGCGTATCCGCCCGGCCAACCGCACGTAGGCGGTCGGCAGCGGGCGTGAGAGGCTTTGGCGACTGGGAGGAGGATCAGGCCGCGGTGGGGGCAGCGCGGGCGGCGGCCCAGTTCGGCGGGAGCAGCTCGTCGAGGCGGCGGTGGGGCCAGCCGGTGGCGAGCTTCTGGAAG
>WNGL01009961.1_pt1 | contig 10986 bp, 10 predicted proteins | sample 5400591 | NCBI WGS metagenome assembly WNGL01 (sample SAMN13153377, study PRJNA577476) | soil metagenome | isolation source: 80 cm soil or saprolite under Garry oak tree replicate 1 | place: USA:California | collected 2016-06-15
GGCTCGAAGGATACATCGAGCACTACCCCTTGACAATCTACAGGAGCCGCGCTATCGTCTCTTGTCGACGCACGACAGGAGCGTCGTTCTCGCAGAGGGGTAGAGCGCCTGCGGCCGCAAGCGAGCGCCGGAGGGAAGTCGCCGAAGGCGACCGCGAGCGCGCAGCAAGGTCGGGATGCGAACGCATCCGGCCGAGCGCGTGGGGAACGTTAGAGGGGCCCCACCGAGCGAAGGAGGAGACGGATGGCGCCGAAGTCAGACTTGCTGCAGGGCACGCTGGACCTATTGATTCTGCGGACGCTTGCGGCGGAACCGATGCACGGGTGGGGGATTTCCCAGCGGATCCAGCAGGTGTCGAAAGACGTCCTGCAGGTGAACCAGGGATCGCTCTATCCGGCCCTCCACCGCCTCGAACAGCAGGGACTGATCGAGGCTGAGTGGGGCAATTCGGAAAACAACCGGCAGGCGAAGTTCTACCAGCTCACACGCGACGGACGGAAGCAGCTCGCGGAGGAGACCCGCAACTGGGAGCGTCTGTCCTCGGCGGTAGCGCGAATCCTGGCCGGCATCTGACGATCCGGAGGCGCCAATGATCCGCAGGTTTTCGATCCGTCTCGACTCGCTGTTCGGACGCGCGCAGCAGGAGCGCGAGCTCGACGTCGAGCTTCGCTATCACATCGACATGCTCACCGAGCAGCACATGCAGAAGGGGCTCTCGCGCAAGGCCGCGCGGCGGCAGGCACTGCGCGAGTTCGGTCAGATCGAGGCCGTGAAAGACGACGTGCGCGACAACTGGTTGTCGCGCTTCGTCGAGATCGCCGCGCAGGACATCCGTTACGGCTTCCGCAGCCTGCGCCGCAACCTCGGATTTGCGTTCGTCATCATTCTCACGATGGCGCTCGGCATCGGCGCGAACACCGCGATCTTCAGCGTCGTCAATGGAGTTCTCCTGCGGCCGCTCCCCTACAAGGACGGCGACAAGCTCGTCGAGCTGCACCACGGGCAGGGGGATCCGATCGAGAACGACATGGCGTTCTCGCCGAAGGACATCGCCGATTACCGGCAGTCCCGGTCGTTCAGCGACGTCGTCGAGTTCCACAACATGCTGTTCACGCTGCTCGGGCGCGCGGAGCCGCTCCGCGTGTCGAGGGGCGTCGTGTCGGCCAATTACTTCGAGGTCCTGCTCATCGCGCTGGCCGCATGTGCGATGCCGGCGCACCGCGCCGCGTCCGTCGACCCAATGGTCGCGCTTCGCGCGCAGTAAGAGCCTTACTTGGCAAGCGACTGGCATCCTGACGCGGGATGACGGTCCGCGGTGCTGCATTACTGCTCACACTGTTGAGCCTCTCAGCTCAACCGGCGCGCCCAGAGAGGCTCGACAGCCTGCTCAGCGGCGACGGGGTTGTGGCTCTGACGCTGCAGGCGCCGCTGCATCAACTGTTCGAAAACGGATCGAAGGACGAAACCTATGCTGTTCCCGGCAGCATTTCGTACAAGGATTCGTCCACTGGACCGGACGTCGTGCTCCAAGACGTGATGGTGTCGGTCCGCGGACATACCAGCGAATTGGAATGCAGCTTCCCCAAGCTCAAGTTGAAGCTGAAAGACGCCGGCGGACTGAAGATCGGGACGCACTGCGGCGAAACCACGGACGACACGCTCTCGCCGAAATACGGCCGGCTGCAGAACGAGAAGTCGCCGTTGCGCGAAGCGCTGGCGTACAAACTCCTCGCCATTCTCGGCGTGCCCGCGCTTCGCACGCGTCCCGCGCGGATCACCTACATCGACTCGAGCGCGGCCGGCGGCTCTCCGCTCGTCCGCAACGCCCTGCTCGTGGAGGACGATGACGACGCCAGAAAGCGCGTGGAGGGTACGGCGGAGATTCCGGTCGAAAAGTTCGGGAGCGTGAGGACCCGCAACGCGGGCGCCGACGCCGCGCGGATCGCGTTCGGCGAAGCGCTGATCGGGAATTTCGACTGGTGCCTGAAATTCACGCCCGACGACATCTACCGGTGCAACGATCCACATCCATTGTGGAACCTGCTCGCATTCGAGGAAGCTACGGGGAGGGCGGCGCTGCTCATGAAAGATTTCGATCTCGCCGGCCTCGTCGTCGGCACACATCCATGGTTCAAAACGGTCTTCAATCCCGCGTTCGTGCCGTCGAAGTCCGAGACCGAGATCGAAGTCCTCAGCCAGGTGCAGCGGACGCGCTCGCTCTTCTCGCGCGCGCAGCTCGACGCGCTGCGCCGTGATTTCGTGGTGCGGAAGGGCGCCGCGTACGCAGCCGTCGACAGCGCCGCCGCGGACCCGCGCGGCCGCGAGATCGCGCGCGCGCATCTCGACGCTTTCTACAACGCAATCGGCGAGGACAGGACGTTCTATCGCCCTGTCGTGGCACAGACGGACGTGCAGGTCTACCTCGACGCACAACGCACGCAGGAGGCCTGTGGCCCGAAGGATACGGTGCGCGTCGGCACGCCTGTGAACGTGCTGCAGCAGACCGGATCGATGAGCCAGGTGGTCCTCCTCGACGTCATGTGGCGCTGGGGATCGAAGAATCCGTGCAAGGCCGTGCTGAGCGGGCCGGTCTGGATCCAGGCCGATGCCGTCACGGCGGACTACCCGAAGTAACGGCCGTCAACTCCCAACACGCCAACTCCCAACATCCCAAGATGTTCTTCTTGGGGAACCCTCCCTGCGTCGGGGTGTCCAACTGATTCGTACCTGGATACGTCTAACGTCCCAGTGCGCTGGTCAGAGGGAGGCCGACGGATGCACGGATTCGCACAGGGTGCGGTGGTGGGCGCTTTTGCCACACTCACCTGGATACTGCCCGGCAGTGGGACGGCACCTTCCGCGCGCATCCAAACCGGTCCCGCCACGGCCAAAGACCCCGCCCCGATCCTCGCCGCAGCGCGTCAGGCCCTCGGCGGCGACGCCAAACTCTCGGCTATTAAGTCATTCACTGTTACCGGCCGGACACGTCAGGTGCGCGGCGAAAACCTCGTGCCGATCGAGTTCGAGATTCTTGTCGAGCTGCCCGACAAGTACTTGAGGAAGGACGAAATTCCCGCGCAGGAGACGGGCCCCAACGCGTCGGGATTCAATGGCGACGACCTGTTGCAGGATCCGGCGCCGGCCGCGCCGTCCATGCCCCCGCCGGCCGCACCGCCCGCGGCGCCGGCAGGCGCAGTCGTTCCTCCCGGCCGCGGCCCGATGGGTACTCGCAATCCGTCGGCGGCCCGCGTTCTCACCCTCAAACAGGATTTCACGCGGCTGATGCTGGGGATGTTTGCGGCCTCGTTCAGCGCGTATCCGCTGACGTTCACGTACGTGGGCGAAGCGGAGGCGCCGCAGGGGAAGGCAGATGTCCTCGACGCCAAGGGTCCGAATAACTTCACCCTGCGGCTTTTCATCAGCCGCGACACGCATCTGCCGCTGATGGTGAGCTGGCAGGGGTCCGCTGCGCCCGGACGCGGCAGGCCGCCGGGTGCGCCCGCTCCGGTGGGCGATCGTGGAACTCCGCCGCCCGCAGGCGAACGCGGTATGGCGCCGCCAGCGCCGCAGGCTCCCCCCGAGAATCGCCTGTATTTTGCCGACTACCGCGACGTCAACGGCGTGCAGTTTCCCTTCCGCCTGCGCCGCGCCGTCGGCGCCGACACGACCGAAGAAACGACGTTCGATCGCTTCAAGCTGAACGCGAAGATCGATCCGAAGCGATTCGAGGTACGAAAATGATTGCCGTGCTCCTGGCGCTCCTCGCGATGGGTCCCGCGCAGCAGGCCTCGGCGCCGAACGGCCGCGACGCGCGCGTCGCCGTCACTGTCGTCGATCAGACGGGCGCGATCGTCCAGAACGCCACCGTCACGGTGACATCGCTCGACGTCGCGAAGAACACTCTCGCTCCGGTGAAGACGAACGACAAAGGGATCGCGTCGCTCGCCGGCCTCGCGCCGGGCAGGTACAAGATCGAGGCAGAGTTCCCTGGCTTCGAGGTGCGCGTGCTGCCGGATGTGCGTCTGAAGTCCGGCGACAACAAGCACGTCGCGGTCCTCGCCATCCAGGGCCTTCAGGACTCGGTGACGGTCTCGCGCGACAAGCAGGAAGCGGCGGCCGACCGTAGAGCAACGTTCGGCACGGCGCTGACGCGCGAACAGATCGACTCGCTGTCGGACGATCCGGACGAGATGGCCCAGCAGCTGCAGGATATGGCGGGCGGCAACGGCGTCATCCGCGTGGACAGCTTCGAGGGCGGACGGCTGCCGCCGAAAACGGCGATCAAGGCGATCCACATCACGCGCGACGCGTTCGCGGCCGAGAACCATTACGCCGGCGGGCTGTTCATCGACATCATCACGCAGCCCGGCATTGGCCCCTTGCGCACGAACATGAACACACGGCTCCGCGACGGATCGTTGAGCGGCAAGCCGCCGACCGATATTTCCACCGATCGCAAGGGGCCGGAGCGCATGCAGTCCTACAACGGCGGCATCGGCGGATCGATCATCAAGCAGAAGGCGTCCTTTTCGGTCAACGTGAACAGCAACCTGTCGTTCGACACGCCGTATTTCAACTACACGGGACCCGACGGCGTGAAGGTCACCTCGCTCGCGCCGCGCCGGCCGCGCGACAACATGTTCACGTTCGGTCTGTTCGACTATGCGGTCACGCGCGACCAGACGCTGCGCGCTCAGTACTTCGAGGAGCGTTCGAGCAGCCACGGCATCGGCGTGGGAGGATTCGATCTGCTGGAGCGCGGCTATTCGAACGAGGACCGGAACCATACGCTTCGCATCCAGGAAGCCGGGCCGCTCGGGCGCCGGTTCTTCACGAACACACGGGCGTCCATCAACTGGTCGCATTCGGACTCTCATTCCGTCTTCGAGGGTCCGACGATCATGGTGCTCGACACGTTCACCTCTGGCGGACGCCAGCAGAGAGGCGGATCGAGGTCGAAATCCCTGAACCTGCAATCGGATCTCGATTACGTCCGCGGCATCAATTCCATCCGCGCAGGCATGCAGCTGGACGGCGGGTCATACCATTCCGATGCCTCCTCCAACTATTTCGGCACCTACACATTCGAGGATATAGACGCGTATCGCACGGGGCAGCCGCGCAGCTTCACGCTTCGCACAGGCGATCCCAACATCGACTACTGGAATCTGCAGGCGGGCATGTATCTGCAGGACGACATCCGCGTGCGGAAGAACCTCACGCTCAGCCCGGGTCTGCGCTACGAGGCGCAGACGCACCTGTCCGATTACAACAATTTCGGACCGCGGTTCGGCGTGACCTGGGCGCCGGGGAAGAGCGGAAAGACGACGCTGCGCGGCAGCGCGGGCATTTTCTACGACTGGTTGTCGTCGAGCGTCTACGAGCAGACGATTCGCGTCGACGGCGTCCGCCAGCGCGAGCTGAACGTGTTCGACCCGTCGTACCCGGTGATCGATCCGGCGAGCCTCGGCATCGCCGCTCCGACGAACAAGTACCTGCTGAGCGATGGATTGCAGATGCAGCGCAACACGCGCTTCAGCGCGGGCATCGATCGCGCGCTCACGCGGATGCTGCGCGTCAACGCCACGTACCAACACATCGTCGGCCAGCACCTGATGCGAGGCGAGAACCTGAACCCATTCGTGAACGGCGCCCGCCCCGACCCATCGTTCAGCAACGTCGTGGAAGTGGTCGGTGACGCGCGGCTGCGTCAGGACAACCTGAATATCGGCGCGGTCGTGAACTTCAACGTGCCGAAGAGCGGCGCCGCGGCGCCCGGGGGCCCGATCATGATCAACGGCGGCGGGGGGATGATGTTCATGGGAGCTCCGCCGCCGCCGCCACCAGCGCCCGGCAGCAAACCAACGCCGGCGAACGCGCGCTGGAACTGGCGCCGCATGAGCCTCTTCACGAATCTGGGCTTCGGACGCGCGTCGAACAATACCGACGGCGCGTTCAGCATGCCGGCGAACGGACGCCTTCAGGACGACTGGGGCCCGACAAATTTCGATGTGCGCCACCGGTTCAATGTGGCCTGGAGCAGCCAGCAGCTTCGCAATTTCAACGCGAACCTGAATTTCAATACGTCAGGCGCGTCGCCGTACACGATCCGCGCGGGGACCGATCTCAACGGAGATCTCGTGTTCACCGATCGGCCCGAGGGCGTTGGCCGCAACTCGGCTCGCGGGACCGCTCAATGGAACATCAACGGTTTCTTTACGTACTTCTGGCAGTTCGGAAAACCCGTCGCGATGCCGGGAGGCATCACGTTCAGGTCGGACGGCGGCGCCCTCTCCGCCGCACAGACCGCGGGACAGAACGTCGGGCGGTATCGGCTGTCTCTAAACGTGAACGTGCAGAACCTCACGAATCACGCCAACTATGCGGGATTCATCGGCACGATCCTCTCGCCGCAGTTCGGGAAGCCGCAGACGGTATTCGGGACGCGGAAGGTCGACGTCGGGGTGGGGATTAGTTTTTAACGCAGGAGTCAATTCCCAACGACCAACGCCCAACTGCGCAAGGGCCCCGCATCGGCGGCCACCGGCGAATCGAAGCGCCTTGCGTAGTTGGTCGTTGGGCGGCGTTATCGCGGTTCTCCGCGCCTACCGATTCGGCACGATGCAGCCCGGACCGGGATAGGTTGCCGTGAAGCCCGAGGCCGTCCTGGTCCCTCCGTTCGAGAATTCCGGCTGCACCCAGAATCCGCCGCTGGTCATCTGATAGAGATTGTGCCACGCGCACTTGTCGTCGGCTTCGTAGCCGCTCGCGTCAAACCACGCGGTGCCCAGCGAATCGCTGACCGCCTCGCGGATCTCGTGGCTCGTCACAATCGTGAGGATGTCGGCGACGGTCTTGCCGGTGATCGAGCACGCCCGGCAGTCCGTATACGGGAAGACGGCGTACTTGATCAGCGTGCCGTTGTACGTGAAGTGGCTGTGGTAGCCGCAGAAGCTGCTGCAGGACGTGCCGCCCTGGAGCGCGACCTTCATGCCGCTCGGAAAATACACGCCGTACAGGATGCTGCCGCTGGGCGACTCGATGCCCGAATCGAACAGCGTCGCGAGGTAGCTCTGAATGCCGCTGTCGGAGATGCGGGCCCTTGCCGCCTGCGTGTCGACGCGAGCGCCCAGGTTCACCAGCGTCGGGGCGATATTCCCGTGCGACCCGTATTGCTGGATGATCGTGTAGTCGTCAGTCGCGCTGTTGCTCCAGTTACTGCCGGCGGGAAAGTTGCTGATGAACGCGTTGATCTGCGAGCTGATGGTCGAATAGCCCAGCGACGTCGCCGTCGCGTTGGCGACCGTGGAATTCCAGTACACCGCGCGGAACTGTGCGTTAGCGATCTCCGGTCCTCCGTGATCCGTCAGATTGCCGGATCCATAGCTCGCCGGAAACACCGCGGTGCCGTTCACCACCGGCGCGTCGGTCGATTGCGTGTCGCGTGGATTGTGTGCGGCCGCCGGTGTCGGCAGCACGTGAATGGTCTCGCCGTTGTCGCCGTAATCGAAGAACGGATCGTGGGGATTCTGCGCGCGGACGCGAACGATCGCGACCGAGCCAACCAAGACCGCGGCGCCGCCCCAGACGCAGAACTTCAGGAACCTTGAGTGCTTCATCCCGCCCCTCCCTTGGGTAGTGCCGTGGACGCAATACAAGAAACGGACCCGCGGAGCCGCGCTGCTCGCGGGCCGGCGGGTCCGCGCGGAATGGGTTTGTCTGACTGGGGGAACTGATTAGTCTTCCCTGCTCAGGACTTTACGAGCTCGAGCTCCAGGTTCACTTTGACATCGTCTCCCACGACGAATCCGCCGGTTTCGAGCGCCTGGTTCCAGGTCAGCCCGAACTCGCTGCGCCTGATTCTGGTCGTCGCGGTGAATCCGGCGCGATGGCCGCCCCATGGATCGATGGTACGGCCTTCGTCGATGACGTCGAGCGTGACCTCGCGCGTCACTCCGTGGATCGTGAGGTCCCCAACCACCTTGAACTCGTTCCCGTCCACGCCGATCACACGACGGCTCTTGTACGTGATCGTGGGAAACTGCTCCACATCGAAGAAATCCGCGGAACGCAGATGCGCATCGCGTTGCGCCTCGCGCGTGTCGATGGACGCCACGTCGACCGTGACATCGACCTCTGATTTCGAGCGATCCGCCGCATCGGTCCGGATGGTGCCGTCCACCTTGGAAAAACGTCCTTTGACGGTCGTGATCATCAAATGCCGGATCGCGAATTCAATCTGGCTGTGGGCCGGGTCGATCTTCCACGCCGTCGCCGTTGCCGCCGCTGTCGCCTGCGCTGTGCTCATGTCACCCTCCTTGAACTAACGAATTCTATGTGACTATATAAAAGTAAGTAGATTGTGTCAAGTGGGCGTATTTGGTAAAATGCAGACATGAGTTTGAAGCCGCAGCTGTGCGCGCGGTTCCATCGGGCGGTCGAGCTGATTGGGAGCCGCTGGACCGGGGCCGTGATTCAGCTGCTGCTGAACGGCCGGATGCGCTTTGCCGAGCTTCGGGGCGGGATCCCGGACATCAGCGATCGGATGCTCTCGGAGCGCCTGCGCGAACTCGAGACCGAGGGCATCGTCTCGCGCATCGTCGTTCCTGAAACACCCGTCCGGGTCGAGTACGAGCTGACCGAAAAAGGGCGCGCGCTGGAGCACGCGCTCGCGGCCGTCGGCCGCTGGGCCGAGCGCTGGATTACGGACGCGCCGCCTGCTGTAGCCGCGCAGGCGTCCACTCGAGCAGCTCACCGATCCGCCCGAGCGTCACGTCCGGCGCCGGCAGCGTCGATACGCGCGCGTCGGTAATGTAGTGTCCCTGCCGTGGCCACACCGTCGTCACGCGGGCGCCCCAGTGCCGCTTGATGGCCTGCAGCAGCCAGAGCTTGTCGTCCACCATCACGTAGCGCTTCGCCGGATACCGGAACTCGACGTCCTCGAGCTCCTGCTCCTTGTGCACGTAGATCAGGATGTTGCTTTCGACCGACTCGAGCAGCCCCGAGCGCTCGATTTTTCTCGGTTGGAACACGACGTCGCCGTCCGAGAGGATCACCGCGGGCCCCCACGTGCGCGCGAGATCGACGACATCGAGCGATTCGGGAAAGAGGCGGTTGGCGAAGGGATAGTTGACGAGGAATTGTGAGACGGTCAGCACGTGAGAATCGCGCGGGTGCCGCGCGCGATACCGCTGCAGCGCTCCCAGGTAATCGGCATAGCCAAGCTCGGCGCGGAGCGCCTCGAAGATTTCCCAGTAGTCCTGCTGGCGATCCTGTCCGAGCTCCCGGCTCATGTATCGCATGAGATCCGCGACGACGCGATCGTTGTCGAGCAGCGTGTTGTCGACGTCCAGCAGCGTCACCTGAGTATGCATCCACCCTCCCGGAAGCCTGTGTCCTGTATTCTGAACGAATGTACGCCCCGGAAAGGATCCGATTTGGCACGACGAGGCGTCGAAAGGAACGTGCGTGCGATGAAGTCAGCAGCGGCCGCGCTGGCGGCCATGACGGTTCTCCTTGCCTGGACGGTGCCAGTGGCGGCCCAGGATCCCACGGCCGCCTCGTCGAATCCCTTCTTCGGCAGCATTCCCAAAGGCACGGCCACAGCGCAGCCGATGGCGCTGACGGTGAAGGACGCCGTGGAACGGGCGCTCCAGAACAATCTCGGCCTCCTGGTCCAGGAAGAGTCGGAGGCGTCGGCACGTGGCGCGCGATGGCGCGCGCTGGCGGAGCTCCTGCCGGACACGTCCGGCTCGCTGTCCGCAAGACGCCAGGTGCTCAACCTCGAAGCTTTCGGCTTCCCGGCGAAGCCGTCGATCGTCGGTCCGTTCAACGTGTACGACGCCCGCGTCTCGCTCTCTGAGTCGGTCGTCGATCTCTCGGCGATGAACGCCGCGCGAGCGGCGGCGCTCAACGAGAAGGCGGCGAAGTACGGCGTGAAGACGGCTCGCGATCTGGTGGTTCTGGTTACCGTGAATCTCTACCTCGAGGGTGTGGCGGCGGCAAGCCGCGTGGAGATGGTTCACGCGCAGCTCGAGACCGCTGACGCGCTGTTCAAGCAGGCGCAGGATCTCAAGACGTCCGGCGTCATCGCGGGGATCGACGTCCTTCGCGCGCAGGTGCAGCTGCAGACGCAGCGGCAGCGCGGGATCGCCGCCGAGAACGATTTCGAGAAAGCGAAGCTGCAGCTCGCCCGGGCGGTCGGCGTTCCCGTCGGACAGCCGCTGATGCTGACCGACAAGATTCCCTACGCGGCGATGCCGATTCCGGCGGTGGAGGATTCGATCGCTCGCGCGCTCGACACTCGCGCTGATTACCTCGCGGCAAAGAGCCGCGTCGAAGCCGCCCAGGCGTCAGTCCGCGCCGCGAACGGCGCGCTGCTCCCCTCGGTCCACATCGACGCCGATTTCGGCGCCATCGGCCAGACGGTCGGGACGTCACACAGCACGTATACGATGGCGGCCAACCTCCGCATCCCGATCTTCGATGGGGGGCGGACGACCGCGCGCCGCGTCGAGATGGCGTCGGCGCTGCGGCAGCGGGAAGCGGAGCTGGCGGACTTCCGGAGCCGCGTCGAGTACGAAGTCCGATCGGCGCTGCTGGATTTGCGCGCCGCGGATCAGCAGCTTCAGGCGGCGCAAACCAACGTCCAGCTCGCAAACGACGAGCTGCAGCAGGCGCGCGATCGGTTCGCGGCTGGCGTCGCGGGCAACCTCGACGTCACGCAGGCGCAGGAGGCGGTCGCCGCCGCGTCGGACACCTACGTGTCGGCGCTCTACAGCCACAATCTCGCCAAGGCGTCGTTCGCCCGCGCGCTGGGTATCGCGGAATCGGCCGTCATGGCGTATCTCGGAGGACGACAGTAATGCCGGAGGAGAAGGTAGAAACGCCGGCCGGCGGCCGCCGCGTGCGCATCGGGGCGGTCGTGGTCGTCGTGCTGGCGGTGATCGGCTCGATCGTGTGGCTGCGCTCGCGCGGACACGAATC
>WNGL01009963.1_pt1 | contig 10986 bp, 13 predicted proteins | sample 5400591 | NCBI WGS metagenome assembly WNGL01 (sample SAMN13153377, study PRJNA577476) | soil metagenome | isolation source: 80 cm soil or saprolite under Garry oak tree replicate 1 | place: USA:California | collected 2016-06-15
GTCACAGCTCGGCCGCGCGCGCCTGCAGGAACTGCTCCTCCTCTACCGCAGCGCCTGCGCCGACCTGAACCAGGCGCGCGCGCTCACCGCCAACCCGCAGCTCCTCGGCAACGTGAACCAGCTGGTCGGGCGCGCCTACCGTTTCGTCTATCGCGGCCGCGCCTCGGCGCGCGTCGATTGGAAAGGCTTCTTCCTGCGCGACGTCCCCACCACCTTCCGGCGCGAGCAGCGCTGGGTGCTTCTCGCGGCGGCGGCGCTCCTGCTCGGCGCGGCGGTGGGATTCGCGGCGGTGGTGGTGAACCCGGCGCAGGCGGAAGCGCTGCTGCCGCGCGAGCTCCTCACCGAGCGTCCGTCGGATCGCGTGGCGCAGATCGAGTCCGGCAAGGAGCGCATCGACAGCCTGAGCAAGGCGACCGTGTTCGGCTCCTACCTCTACACGCACAACATCCAGGTGTCGTTCCTCACTTTCGCGCTGGGCGCGCTGACCTTCGCGGGCGGCTTCTTGCTGCTCTTCTACAACGGCGTCGTGCTCGGCGCGGTGTCGGCGCAATACCTGCTCGACGGAGCCGGCACCTTCTTCGTCGCCTGGGTGGGGCCGCACGGCGCGCTGGAATTGCCGTCCATCGTCTTCGCCGGAGCGGCGGGCCTCCTCGCAGGACGGGCGCTGCTCATGCCGGGCGAACGCGGCCGCCCCGCGGCGCTCCGCGAGAGCTTCCCCGCGGTCTTCCGCATGCTTTCCGCGTGCGCGGTGCTGCTGGTGTTCGCTGGCCTGATCGAGGGCTCCTTCTCGCAGATGTCGGCGCGATCGGTGCCGTACGCGGTCAAGATCGCGGTGGCCTGCGGGCTGTTCGCGGCGATGTGCGGCTGGCTGTTTGCGGGTCGAACGGGACGCGGCCGATGAAGCTCCGCCGGCTCGTGCACAGCCCCGAGCACGTGCTCATCGAGCTGGTCCCTGCGGGCCTGGGGCGAAGGTTCGCGGCCTTTCTGCTCGATTCGGCCATCATCGCCGGTGCGACGGGCCTGATCTCGACGGTGGGAGCGATCCTCCCCGAGGCAGTGAGGGCGATGTTCGTCGCCACCGCGGGCTTTCTGGTGCTGTGGGGCTACCACGTCTTCTTCGAGGTGCGCTGCAACGGCCAGTCGCCGGGGAAGCGCATCCTGCGCATCCGCGTGGTCGACGGGCGCGGCCTGCCGGTAGACGTCGCGCAGTCGCTGGTGCGCAACGTGGTGCGGCTCCTCGACGTCCTGCCGCTGGGCGGCGTCGGCATGCTCGCGGCGCTGCTCGACTCCCAGCACCGCCGCCTCGGCGATCGCGCCGCCGACACGCTGGTGGTCGGCGAAGAGCAGCCCGCCGTCCCACGCATCGAGGCGCTGGGCGCGCGCCGCTTCAACAGCCTGCGCACTCCGCGGGTGAAGCGCCTCGTCGATCACCGCCTCGGCATCGAGGAGCGCGAGCTGCTCTTCGCACTCTGCCTGCGCGCGCCCCACCTCTTGGAGCACGCCCGCTACGAGCTGTTCGAGGAGGTGGGCGAGCACTACCGGGTGCGGCTCGGTGTGGAAGATCCGCACCTTTCCGGGGAGAACCTGGTGCGCGGAGTTGCGGCGCTGTGCGCCGGGCCCGAGGAATCGACCTGAGTCGGGCGGCCTGATAGGACTTTCGCATGGCCCTCACTTCAAAAGCGATCCAGAGCTGCCCGAACCATGCCGACGTCGTGTCCGGTCTGGTGCGGTGCGCGCGCTGCGGCATTCCCTTCTGCACCGACTGCGTCGTCGAGCTGGACGGCCGTCCCTACGACGCCGCCTGCAAGGAGGAGCAGATCCGCGATCTCAAGTCAGGGGCGGTCGGCGCGGACGTAGCCAGCGCCAGCCGCCGCTTCGGCGGCGCGTTCATCGACGGCCTGGTCTTTCTGCCGGTCTACGCCTTCTTGGCCGTGAAATACGCCGCGCCTGGCATGTTCGACAATTTCGTTCCCCGCATCCTCCTGCCCGCGCTGGCCTACGTCGCCTACGAGGGGCTCCTGCTGCAGTACTTTGGCGGCCAGACGCTGGGCAAGAAGGCGGTGGGCACCAAAGTGGTCAATGCCAACGGAAGCGATCTCTCGGCCGGCCAGGCATGGGCGCGGGCCGTCTCGCGGCAGGTGATGAGCGTCACGTACGTCCTCGGCCTCGTCGACGTGCTGATGGTGTTCACTACGAACCGCCGCACGCTGCACGACCGCATCGGCAAGACCATCGTGGTGAACGCGAGGCCGTGAAGACGGCCGCGCGAGCATACCGCGAGCCCGGTTGCCCGCGCTGCTGGGAGCCATTGCCGCGCATCGTGCTCAAGGAAGGCGCGGTGTACTGCGGCAACTGCGCGCTCGAGTTCCAGGCTGCGCTCTTCGATCCGCCAGAGTCGCCTCGCGCCGCACCTCGCGACCTCGACGGCGGCACGTCCGCGCAGTGCGCGCGCCACGCCCGCAATGCCGCGGTCGCCGCCTGCGAGCGCTGTGGCGCCTTCATCTGCACCCTGTGCAGGGTGGAGAGCGACGGGAAGGTGCTTTGCGCCGCCTGCTTCGATCGCCTCCGCGCCGAAGGCGCCCTGGAGAGCGCGCGCACCACCTTCCGTAGCTGGCGCACGCTGGGCTTGTACCTCTCGGTGGGTGGAATCTTCGTGTGGCCGCTGGGAATCGTCATCGGTCCCGCTGCGCTGGTGGCCGCCGTGCGCGGCATCTCGCAGGACCGCAAGAATGGCGACGAAGGCGGCCTTCCGGGCTCCATCCTTTCGCTCCTGCTCGGCGCCGTGGTGACTCTCATGGGTATCTTCTTACCGCTCTCCATGGCCGGGGCATTCCGGAGGTGATCGTGGCGCGGAAGCTGCTCGGCACCACCGCGAGCCTCGTCTCGCGCACCCGCGTCTACCTGACGGATGGCGCGGTGGAGATCGACGAGATTGAAGGCTACATCGGCACGCGCAGGCGCGTGCTGTTCGACGAGGTGCTGCTGGTCACGCTCGACCGGCGGCGCCGCGCCTCGAGCCTGGTGCTCTGGATGACGATGGCGCTCCTGTCCAGCACGCCGGGCGTGACGGTCGCCCTCATGCGCGGCGGCACTCCCGCGGGCTTCGTGGTCGCGTTGGCATTCGCGGTGCCGTTCACGATCGGCTTCGTTCTCCATCTCGCGCTGGGCGTCGACTACGTCACCGTGTTCGGCAAGCGCAGCTTGGCGCAGATGGCGTTCTCGCTGCGCAAGGCTCGCGCGCGCGAGGTGTTCGTGCTGCTGCGCGAGCGCGTGCAGGAAGCGCAGGAGCGCGAACGGCGGCGCGCTGCCGAGAGTGCGCCGCCCGTCCCAGGCGGGTCCACCCTGCCGTGTGAATCGGGTTAGGCATGAACCTACTCGATGACAATCCAGGTGCCGATCGGATCCTGCTGTTCGAAGCCGGGCTTCGACCAGTCGCACACGCCGGACGCGAAGACCGCCTGCAAGCGCGCCCACTGCGTCGGCGTGAAGCTGACGGCGTAATCGGACTGGCGTAGCGGCTTGGTCTGGCACTTGATGATGTCGGCGGCGACGTCCGCACCGGCGATCTCGCGCGGGAACGAGTTCGACGGGTACAGCTGATGACAGGTCGTCGAAGGGTCGCGCGTCTGCGGCTCCGCAATGAACGTCGGGCTCGCGTCGCGTGTGTTGCAGCCCTCCTGCAGGTCCGCCGGCTTGTTGCGCACCACCTTGTCGATCTGCGGTTCGCGGCCTTGATCCACCTTGATGGCGGTAATCCACCGGTCCATCGTCACGATCATGCGCTGCAGCAGCGGGCTTGCATTCTGGTAGAGACCAAAGCGGTTGTCCTCCACCACCATGACCTGGTTGTCGCTGCGCCCGTTTGCCTTCTCCAGGCGCTTGCGCATCGAGAAGGAGTGATACCGGACGTGAATATCGCCGCCTGGAAACAGATCGTTATAGGCGCGGTAGTCGATGATCGGTATTTCCGACAGCCCGCCACCGCCGTTCGTCAACCGTCCGGTCTGGTAGGCAGCGCGAGCCGCGAGCAGGTCCGCCCTGGTGCGCTGCGGGACGATGGTCGCGTCGCGGTCGAAGCCGCCGATTCGCTCGTTGAGATCGAGGAATTGTTCGACCGAGATGTCGCCGTTGTCGACCAGCTTGAGGCCGTACTGGATGCCGACGTTGTCGAGCGGCCGCCGGGCGAAGCCGGTGACCGGGTCCTTGCCGTACACGTTCACCGTATGGTCGTAGACGGTGCAGCGGACGCCGGTCGGATTGGTCGCCGGGTCGTAGCGCTGGGCGAGGGGCACTGCGTTGCAGCTCGTCGAGCCCGGCTTCGGGTCGATGCGGTGCGCGCCGATCGCGACGTTGGGCGCCGTGTCGTAATTCATGAACCCCGTGACTTGACGCTTCTGCTCGTCGCTCCAACCCATCGCCGTTTGACGCGACTTGAAGTAGTTGTCGAGCAGCCACGCGTCGGTGATGAAATTGATGGTGGCGAAGCCGACCTCGGGGAACGAGCAGCCCGGAATGATGCCGTCGAGCAGACCGGGATAGTTGTCGCTGATCTGGTGCTGCGCATAGGAGCCGCCCGAGCAACCCCAGCCCTGCGTGTGGGCGGGCGGGCCGTAAGCTTCGATGAACCGTTCCTTCACCATCATCATCGTCTCGGCAGCAGTGAGGTCATTGCAGTTGTTGCCGAACACGTTGAGCGTAGACGAGGCGAGCGCGTAGCCGTTGGACAACATGAAGTTGTCGGTCACGCCGCCAGTGGAGGCGCCCTGTCGGTACCAGCCGCCGATACAGCCACCGCCAAAGGTGTAGATGAGCCGCTTGTTCCAGTTCTGCGGCTGGGTATGCCAGTTGGGGGTCGGCTCGGCGAGCGGGTCGTGCAAGATGGTGATCTGGTAGATGGCGCGGTTGACCGTGCCCGTCTCCATGCGAACGATGTAAGGCACCCGCTTGCCGAGGGTCGTCGTCGTAAATGCCAGATCGGCCGGGTAAGCCGTCGCCCCCACCGGCCAACGGGTGAAGCTGTTCCCCGTATTGCTGGTCGATTTATAGAGGTAATCGGCGCGCCGGTTGATCGAGCAGTTCGCGTCGAGGGCGGCGCCCAGGTTGCCAAGGCCGGCCGGCAGGTTGAACTGCTCCGTTGCGCAGGCGAAGGGCTTCTCGTGCTGCCCGGAGAAAATGGGCCCCTCGATCGGGTGGTTGACGATCGCGATCTCTTCGTCCGGGCGGCCTCGGCCCTTGCGGTTGGAATCCACCGCGATCCGGTTTTCGCCCACGCGCAAGCCCGTGACCAGGCCCGTGAGCGTGCGCGCCGCCTCGTCGGCGAGGAACTGCGAGCTGACGTCGACGCCGTTCAGCGTGATCGTCACCTGACTCAGCGGGATCGTCTTTTCCTTTTTCTTCACGTCGATGCGCACGAGCGCGTCGCCACCTGCGACCATGTCGGCCCGGCCGGAAAGCACCTCGATCGAGAGCTCATCCGCGTACGATGGCGGCGCGGTCGTCAGGAGCGCAAAGGCCGCAAGTACTGCGAAGGCAGTCCCAAGTGTCCGTTTCATGTGTTCTCCCCGTGAGGCTTCTTGGTGACAACGCTACCGAGAACCGCCCGCGACGTTCCATTCAGGAGGTGGCCAGGATGACCGTGCTTCCGTCATCTCCCCATACCACCGCGGGGGGACAGGAACGAAGCGGGCCCATCTACGCGACCCTCCGCGCCGAGGAAGTTCCGCCGTTGCTCGCCGAGGTCCCCGCGCGTGCACTTTCACTGCGTCATACCGGACGGCGCGTTCGTGCAGGAGGGCGGCAGTCTGCGCTTCGTCGAGCTGGCGCCGCCCTCCGATGAAGATCCTGCAGCCACCGGCGGAGATGAAGGGGGTCCCCTATCTCATGATCTGGCATCCGCGCCTGGACAGCGACGCGGCGCATTCGTGGCTCCGATCGGTGGTCCGGTCGGCGGGCGAAGCGCTGTCGCGGAGCTGAACGCGCGCGCGAAGATCGCCGGCGGCGCGGACAACTAGCCCGATTGTCCCGGTCGAGGCGCGGCGTCGTTAACGGCGGGAGTCTCGGCTCGCGTTCACACCGCGGAGCAGGAACTCGTCGAGCATCGGCGCCACATCCGCCGCGCGGTCCGGCATGGTGAGATGGTCCGTCGCGGGAAGCACCGCGAGCCGCGCGTCGGGGAGCAGGCGCTGCATCTGCACGGCATGCTCGACACGCACGATGTCGCGATCGCCCACTATTAGAAGTGTGGGCGGCCGGATGGTCTGGAGCTGCGCAGGCGTCCAGCCCTTGAACTCGCGCATCCGCTGCACGCTCTTGGCGAAGAAGGAGGGCAACTGCTCGGGATGCGGCGCGGTCGCGAGGTACGCCTTCCTCAGGTCGAGCGGCATGTCGTCGAGCTTCGCGTGATCGAACGACTGCCAGAATCGCGGGTCGGCGCCGTCGCGGCTGAACATGACCGACTCGAGGACGAGCAAGCGAACGACCTCGGGATGCGCGAGCGCGATCTGCAGCGCGATGTGACCGCCGTTGCTGTAGCCGAGGAAGTCGGCCTTCGCGACGTGCAGGTGCCGGAGCAGCGCGACGGCGTCCTCGGCGGATTGCTCGAAGGAGAAGGGGCGGTCCACGTCCGCGGTGTGGCCGTGTCCCTGCTGCTCGAACGCGATCACCCGTCGCGCCTTCGAGACGAGCGGGACGAGCTTGCCGAACGAGGTCTCGATGGTGGAGCCACCGCCGTGGAGCAGCACGAGCGGGACCCCGTCCTTCGCCGGATTGCCGTGGATCTCGTAATAGAGCTCGAGCCCGTTCACGGGCGCGTAACCGCGCTCGACGGCGCCGGCCGGCGCCGTGAGCGTGAGACTCGTCCAGCCGAGCGTCACGGCCACGAGGGTGCGCATGCGCTCACGCCTCCTCGCGCGACGGCTTCCAGTACCGGTAGCCGTTGGTGCGGAACGGCACCTGGAGCTCGGCGCAGATCTCCGCCAGGACGTCGGGCGTGTAGAAGTAGTTCCTCACGCGCGTGAGCCGATCGTCGTCGGTCTCCACACGGCTGATGGCGCGCACCGCGTCGCCGTCGCTGTGCGCATACCAGTGGACCAGGAGCCACTCGCCGCGGTGCAGCCGCGGCTCGACGCGCGGGACCTGCGGCAGCACGTTGCGGAAGAACGTAGGATCGAGGCCGTCGAGCCGCGCCGGATCCGCGAGCCCAAAGAGCATGCCCTGGAAGACGCCGCGCCGCGCCGCCTCGGGCCCGTACTCCGTGTGAACCCGCACGACCTCGATTTCGGCCGTGTCGAGCAGGAGCGAGATGAGCCGATCGAGATCGCCGGCGTTGAACGCGGCGCAGAAGGCATCGAGTATTTGTGGTTTGGGCGGAGCTTCACCCAGATCCTTTGGCTCGATGAGCTTGCCCCGCCCGCGATGCAGCGCGGACTTGACGGTGCCCGGCGTCGTGGAGAGCGCCTCGGCGATTTCCTCCAGCGTGAGGTTGAACGCCTCCTTGAGCACCATCGCCGCGCGCTCTTGCGGCGAGAGGCGCGACAGGAGCGTACCCGCCGCTTCACGGACCGCGCGCGGCTCCCTGCTGGATGCGCGCTCCGGATCCGGTTCGGGCTCCGGCTGGAGGGCGCGGACGCGGTCGATCCACAGGTTCGACGCGATCCGGAAGAGCCACGCGCGCGGATTCTCGGGCGGCTCATTCATGCACCCCAGCTTCGCGAACGCACGGAAGAGCGCGTCCTGAACGAGATCGTCGGCGTCCCACGGACTGCGGGTCAGGTGCCGGGAGTAGCGGTAGAGCTCGGGGCGAAGCGGCTCGTAGAGATCGAGGAAGCGGTGCCACGACGCCTCGAGGTCGTGGCGAAGCGCGTCGGTCACTTTCGGATTGGGCTTGTCCATGCACGAGGGACGGACGAGAGAGGCAGAAGGATAGCAAGCGGGCCACGTCGGATCGCGCACGCGATCGAGTTGCCGGTTCGTGACACCCATCTTGAAAAGTATCTCCGTTGCTCGATGGAGGACGAACGTTGAGTTCAGCCGGCAGCGTTTACATCGAGTCGCACGCTCTTCGGACGCTTCTTGCTCGCTGCAAGGGCCTCGAGCACAGCCCGAGTCGCTGCCTTCCCCTCGATCTGCTCGAGCGCGAGCGCCGATACCAGAGCGACCGCCCGCCGCTCGAGCGGCTTGCGACCGTTCTCCCAGCGTGACACCTGCATTGGGGTCACGTCGAGCAATTCGGCGAGGCGCACTGCCTTGAGTCCCGCTGCCTTGCGTAGCCATCGGAACCCTTCCGGTCCAACGTCGCCACCGCGGGCCAACTCGAGCGTGATGGCGCGCTCGAAAGCTCCCATGCCCGGGCCGGAAATGAGCAACTCGCCGCACGAAGTGCACTTTCGCGCGGGGACATCGGCAGTGAAGCGCCTGCCGTCCAGATCGCGCCGGGCAGCGTATGCCGCAGGCTGGAAGGCGGTCTTGCTGCAGGCAGGACACCTGGTCTTCTTCATTCGTCACCTCGGAAGAGCGTCACCACGACCACGTGTGCGCGCAACTCAACGATGAGGGTGAGGGGATCACCGAGACGATCCGGGCCGGACAGCCTCCATCGCCCACCGGGCTCGCTATGGCACGCTTTGGCAGTCGTTAGCACAATGAACACGTCCTCCACCCTAGCGTCGCGGTCTACGAGACTCTCCAAAGCGTGCGCCGTGAACTCCCAGCGGCCAGCGCGAGCGAGTTCCCGGATCCGCCGGCGCGCCCGCGTTGGACCCATCACTGAACATTAGCGCATACGTGCGCTTAGCGCAAGTCGTTCTCTGCGAGGTTCGCCCTCCCCCTCTTCCCCCTCAAACGCGGAAAGGACCAGTTGCGCGCTGATTTGGCCGACCTGCTTAATGAATACCTCGGAGATTTGGCGGACCGCATCGAGGTCGTCTACGGGCTTGCTCATAATCCCCTTCTCGGCTTGAAACGATCGGTCATGAGGACCGATTCCATGCAGGTTCAATACTCGTCGACGTGCTCCCGAACGATCACTTTCAGCATAGTCTGATAGCCCAGTCCCCGCTTCGCGGCCTTCTTGCGCAGCTTGTCGATCAGGTCCTGCTCGAGCACGATCGAGGTCGGTAGAGTCTTGCGGACCGGTCGCAGCCCACCAGCTGCCCGGATGTCCTCTCCGAGATCGCGTTTCTCGAATTCTTCGACCTGGAGGTCGCGCCTATTCGCCTTCTTCCGAGCCACCTTCGAGCTTCCGCTTCGCTTCGTCATAGAGCCTCCTTTCGTTGCGTCGCATCGGCCGGCAGCTGATCGGCCGGAGTTGGTTGCCGCGGCGGGTGAATATGAGCGCCAGCCGCCGGCCCGCATCGCTTTCTCCGAGCAGCAGCCAGCGCAGCTCGTCGTGGGTGGGCTCGATGACGCGGCCGGCGAGGAAGACGGTGCGGTGGAAGAGCGACTCGACATCCGATGGTTCGACTCCGTGCTTTTGGCCCTTGCTCCGGTTCCCGGCGTCCCAGTCGAATTGCCCGGCAGCTCCTGTGAGTCTGCTCAGCCACTCGTCCAGGCTGCTGTCTGACGAGAGCTTCACTAGCTACAGTGTAGCTATTAATCGAGTTGCCGTCAAATGGAGTGGCGCTCGATGAACGCAGCCAGGTCGACGGGCGCGACGCGGATCGCTCCGACGACGCGGACGTGGGCCAGCTTGCCAGCCGCGCAGAGCTTGTAGACCGTCGCCGTCGATACGTTCAGCTGCGATGCGACGTCGTGGACGGTCAGGAGACCTTGCAGCACCGGTGCAGCAAACGGGCTGGAAAACCGTGCTCCTGAATACAAACCGACCGATCGAGAATCGCCAGCGTCTTCCACAGGTTGTGAGCGCCTACATCGCCCTATAAACGGGCCGATTCGTTTTCCCAAGCCGAGGGTCGCGGGTTCGATTCCCGTTTCCCGCTCCAATCCAACAGGATCCTGGGCATCTCGCTCCTCTCATCCAGTGATCCGGTACACTCTCACGGGCGCGAGCCCGTTCCCGGCGGTGAGGTAGACGTAGTCGGTGCCGGAGAAGGTGAAGGCCTTCGCGTCGAAGATGTTCGTCGCCGTCCCGAAGAAGCCATTGCCGCCCAGGCCCGCGCACCCCACCGCCGGATAGACCGAGGCATTGCACCCGCCGTTGCCTTCCCAGTCGGAGCGGTTGGCCGGGTTCGCCGCCGCGGTGCGGAAGATGGTGACCCCGTCGGTGGCGTTGTCGTACCCCACGTAGAGGTGGGTGGCGGTCGCGACCAGCAGGCCAATGGCGGTGTTGTTCGCGTTGTTGAACTGCGAGAGCCGCACATCCCCCGTGCTGTTGGGAGCGATGAGCGTCCAGTCCCCGGGGTCGCACTGGAGCGGATCGGGCGCCCCCGCCGGGTTGCACGACCAGAGCTGCGCCCCGATGTTGGTGCTGCCGTTGCCGGTGTTGCGCGCGGCGATGAGCTTCCCCTTCCAGGGGACGAAGGCGACCACGGACCGGTCGGAGGGCTCCAGGCCGAAGGTCTTGTTGGTGATCACCTGGCTCCTAGACGCGAAGTTCGGGCCGGTGGGTGTGCTCACGGCCCAGTCGCCCGGGCTCGTCAAGTAAGGGGCCGGAAAGATCGTGGTCGAGCGCGCCCAGTCGTTGTTGTTGGTGGCCACATAGAGCCGGTCGTTGAACTCGCCGATCGTGTCGATGATCAAGGGGTTCGGCGCGGGGGTGACGCCGCCGCCCAGGTTCAGGACTTGCGTGCCCGCGGCCGCATCGACCCCCCACGCCGTGGGCGGTGCGGGGGGCGGGAGTGCCGGGGTGGTCAGAAGCGCGAGGAAGAAGGGGAGCCCCATCGTATCGGCGAACCCCATGTAGACGCGGTCGTGGAAGACGTGCAGCGCGGAGCAGCTGGTCGTCGCCGGTCCCAGCACGGAGCTCAGGTCGACGTAGGCGATATCGAGCGGGGTGGTCGTGAAAGGGGTCATGTAGACGTAGTTGACGTC
>WNGL01009964.1_pt1 | contig 10985 bp, 8 predicted proteins | sample 5400591 | NCBI WGS metagenome assembly WNGL01 (sample SAMN13153377, study PRJNA577476) | soil metagenome | isolation source: 80 cm soil or saprolite under Garry oak tree replicate 1 | place: USA:California | collected 2016-06-15
CGACCCCCGAGGTCGCCAAGCTTCTCCCCCCGTCGCTCCCCGAGGTGACCGACGCCGTCGCCACCAACGCCGTGAGCCAGGGCTTTCGCGTTGTCGGTGCCCGACCGGCGTACGTGTACGCGGCGCCGCTCACGCAGGACGAGCGGCCGGTGGGCGCGCTGGCGGTGTTCCTCGACGCCGAGCACCTGCAGGCCGCGGAGTGGGACCTCTGGTGGCGCAACGCGCTCCGGTTCCTCGCGCTGGCACTCGTGATCTCGCTCATCGCGCTGGTCCTCGTCCGCAGCAGCGTGACGGCCCCGATGGCGAAGATGTCGGAGTGGACGAAGGCGCTCCGCGCCGGGCGCTACGTGCCGCCCCCGGAGGTGCCCGACACGAACGTCTTCGGCCCGCTCGCGCGCGAGGTCGCCGGGCTCGCGCGGAGCATGCAGCGGGCCCGCGCGGCGGCCGAGCACGAGGCTGCCCTGCGTCTGGCTGGCGAGTCCGTCTGGACCGAGGAGCGTCTCAAGCAGTTCGTCAACCTCCGCCTCGGCGGCCGGCTGCTCGTCGTCGTGTCCAACCGCGAGCCCGTGAGCCACGTGCGAAAGGGGGGGCGGATCCAGACGCTGACGCCCGCCAGCGGGCTCGTGACCGCGATGGATCCGATGATGCGTGCGTGCGGCGGCGTGTGGGTCGCTCACGGGAGCGGTGACGCCGACCGGGAGACCGCGGACGCGCGCGGGCGGCTCGCCGTGCCGGAGGACGACCCGCGCTACACGCTGCGCCGGGTGTGGCTGACGAAGGAGGAGGAGCACGGCTACTACTACGGGTTCGCGAACGAGGGGCTCTGGCCGCTCTGCCACATCGTGCACACGCGGCCCGTGTTCCGGCCCGACGACTGGGCCCACTACCTCGCGGCGAACCGCAAGTTTGCCGAGACGCTGCTCGACGAGATCCGCGACGCCGAGGAGCCGCTCGTCCTCATCCAGGACTACCACTTCGCGCCGCTGCCCGCGCTCATCAAGGCGGAGCGGCCCGACGCCCGTGTGGCGATCTTCTGGCACATCCCGTGGCCGAACTCCGAGGCCTTCGCGATCTGCCCCTGGCAGCCGGAGCTGCTCGCCGGGATGCTGGGCGCCGATCTCGTCGGCTTCCACACGCAGTACTACTGCAACAACTTCCTCGAGACGGTCGACCGCACGCTCGAGACGCGGATTGACTGGGAGCGCTTCACGGTCACCCGCGGCGAGCGCGTGACCGCCGTCAAGCCCTTTCCGATCAGCGTCGCGCCCGGGTTCGTCGACGATCCGCCCCAGCGCACGCGCGAGGAGCTCCTGCGCGAGCTCGGGGTCTCGGCCGAGTTCCTCGGCGTCGGCGTCGAGCGGGTGGACTACACGAAGGGGCTCCCCGAGCGCTTCCGCGCGCTCCGGTGGTTCTTCGAGCGCTACCCGGAGTACCGCGGGCGCGTCGTGTTCGTGCAGCTCGCCGCGCCGAGCCGCTCCACGATCAAGCGCTACGCGGAGCTCGCGCTGGAGGTCGAGCAGACCGTCCGCGAGGTGAACGAGGCGCTCGGGACCGTGAGCTGGCGGCCGATCCTGTACCTCGCCCGCCACCACGAGCACCGCGAGATCTGGTCCTACTACCGTCACGCGGACTTCTGCATGGTCACCTCGCTCCACGACGGCATGAACCTCGTCGCCAAGGAGTTCGTCTCTGTTCGCGACGACGAGGACGGCGTGCTCATCTTGAGCCGGTTCGCCGGCGCCTCCCAAGAGCTACGGGACGCGCTGATCATCAACCCGTATGACCTCGCTGGCGCCGCCGAGGCGATCCGCACGGCGCTGGAGATGCCGAAGGAGGAGCGGCACGCGCGGATGACACGGATGCGCTACGTCGTGAGCGAGCACAACATCTACCGCTGGGCCGGGCTCCTCCTGAGCGAGCTGTCCAGAATCCCGGTCGAGACACCCGGAGTCAAGGCGTCCTGACCGTGCCGCCTCGTCTCCTCGCGCGTCTCGAGCGTGAGCTCGCGCGCGGCGCCGGTCTCGTGGCGATCCTCGACTACGACGGGACGTTGACCCCGATCGTCCCGTCGCCGCGGGCGGCGGTCCTCGCGCCGTCGGTGAGGACCACCCTCCTGCGTCTGGCAGCGAGCGACCGCGCCCGCCTGGCGATCCTCTCGGGGCGCGCGCTGGCAGATGTCCGAGCCAGGGTCGCGATCGACAACGTCATCTACGGTGGCTGTCACGGCCTCGAGATCCAGGGCAGGGGCCTCGCCTTCCGCCATCCGCGGGTCCGCGCGGCGCGGATCGTCGCGGCGCGGCGCACGCTCGCCGCCGGGGCCGAGGCGATCCCGGGCTCGCGCGTCGAGTTCAAGGGGCTCGCGGTGAGCCTTCACTACCGGCGCGTGGCGCTCTCACGGCGCCGCGCGGTGCGGGATCTCGCGACGCGTGTGCTGCGCCGCGTGCCGGATCTGGCGCTCATCTCCGGGCGTGAGGTCTTCGACTTCGTGCCGCGGGTCCGCTGGAGCAAGGGCGAGGCCGCCCGCTGGATCGCCCGCCGCGCGGGACGGACGCTGCGACGCGGCAGGCCGGTCGTCGTCTACGCGGGCGACGACGCGACCGACGAGGCGGCGTTCGCCGCGCTGAAGGGGCGCGCGCTGACCGTCCGGGTCGGCGACGGACCGAGCGTCGCGGAGTACCGTGTCCGTGATGTCCGGGCGATGCAGGCGCTGCTCCGGCGCCTCGCCGTCGCCCTCGGCTGACACGGTCCCGTCGACAGGGTACGATCTCCCCACGATGCGTACGGCCGCGCGCCCGTTCCTCTTCGTGGGTTGCGTCGAGCTGCGACAAACGCTCGACTCGCACGCGCGCGACGCGCGCGAGCTGATGCACCGACTGGCGGAAGTGCCGGCCGACTCCGTGTTTTTCCACACCTTCGGCTACTTCCTCCGCCACCGGCCGTTCACGACGGCGTACGGCAACGACTTCGCCCGGTGGGCTGCGGTCGAGATCGGCGACCGCACGCTCGCCGAGCGCCTGGCCGTCGTGGATCCGTTCGCGTTCGCGACCGTCGAGGCGCTGCGCGAGCACCTCGTGACGATTCTCCAGGACCACCTGCGGGCGCGCAGCGGCGACCCCCGGGTCGAGTTCGACCGGGCGTTCCATTTCCAGCGCTCGCACATCGTCGAGGTGGGGCTCGGGCTCGCCGCGACGACGCTCGCGGAGTTCCGCGCGGGGCTCGCGGCCGCCGACGCGAGCGCCATCTATCTGCACACGGTCGAGGCGCGGGCTCGAGGCGGCCGCCGCGCCGGCGACTTCGCCGAGTGGCTCCGGGCGGCGCTCGAGCTGCCGACGCTCGCGGAGCGGTTCCAGCGCGTCGACCCGTACCTGACGACGCTGGAGCGGGTCCGCGGGCGGCTCTTGAGCCTCGTCGATCGGGCGCTGGAGGAGGAGCCGGCGTGAGCCGGATCGACGACTACCGTCAGGTGGCTCCGCAGGGCGCGGTGGACATGATACTGAAATTGGCCGACCGCGTGCGGGGGCGACGGTTCCTCAACGTCACCGGCGGGCGGCTGGGCGGCGGCGCGGCCGAGATCCTCCGCGAGGCTGTCCCGATCCTCAGCGACCTGGGTGTCGACACGAGCTGGGAGATCACGGGGGGCGATTCCCCCTACTATGCGACCGCGCGCGCGCTTCAGGCGACGCTCGAGGGCGCGGAGCGTGTGCTCAGCGACGAAGGCCTCGCCCGCTGGGTCGAGGTGAACCGGGTCAATGCCAAGAAGCTCATGCTCGACGCCGACCTCGTCCTCGTCCACGACGTCCAGCCCGCGAGCCTGGTGACCCACCGCACCGACGGCCGGTGGGTCTGGCGGTGCCACTTCGACTGCTCGGCCGCCCGCCCGGCCGCCTGGTCCTTCTTCCGGCGGTTCGCCGATCAGTATGATGCGGCGGTTTTCTCGCTGCCGGGGTTCGAGTGCCGGCTGGGCATCCCGATGTACGTCATCCAGCCGTCCATCGACCCGCTGTCCGAGAAGAACCGGGAGCTGTCGCCGCGCGAAGTCGCGGACATCCTGGCTGCGCTCCGCGTGGTTCCGGACAAGCCGCTGCTGGTCCAGATCGGGCCGTTCACGCCGGGGTACGATCCGATAGGCGTCGTGAACGCTTACCGGTTGGTGGAGAAGCACCACGACGTGAGGCTCGTCCTGGCGGGCATGGCCGACGACGAGCCCGAGCGGGTCGGGATCCGGGACGAGCTCTTGCAGGCCGCCCGCGAGGACCCCGACATCGTCGTGCTCGAGCTGCCGGCGGACGCGCACCGTCAGATCAACGCGCTTCAGCGGGCGGCCACGATAGTCTTGCAGAAGTCGGTGCGCGCGGGGTTCGAACTCGGCCCCGCCGAGGCGATGTGGAAGGGCAAGCCCGTGATCGGTGGCTACGCGGGCGGCCTCGCGCAGCAGATCATTCCCGACGTGACCGGCTACATGGTCCACTCCGTGGACGGCGCCGCGTTCCGGATCCGCCACCTCCTCAACAATCCAGAGCTGATCCCCCGGATGGGCGCGGCCGGCCGGGAGCACGTGCGGCGCTCGCTCCTCATCACGCGCCACCTGATGGACTTTCTGGCGCTCATGATCCACCTCGCGCAATGACGGACCGCCTCCAGGCCCCCGCGTTCCCGGCCGAGGTCGAGCGTCAGCTCGAGGGCGCCTCACCGTGCGAGATCGCCGTCGGCGTGCTCACCTACAACAACGCGACGACCGTGCCGACAGTCGTGGAGGTCGTCCGCACAGGCCTCGAGCGTCACTTCGCCGGCATTCCCGCCGTGCTGATCAACGCCGACGCCGGCTCGTCGGACGCGACGCCGGATCTTCTCGCGGCGGCCGGGCTCCCCCTCGTCCGGGCGCGTCACGAGACACCGCTCGCCCAGCGCATCGCCGTGCCCTTCCACGGCGTGCCCGGGCGTGGCGCCGCGCTCCGTCTGACCTTCGCCGTCGCGCGGCGGCTCGGCGCGCGCGCACTCGTGCTGCTGGAGGCCGACGTGACCTCCGCGGGCGCCGAGTGGCTCAGGCACCTGCTCCGTCCCGTGCTCGAGCAGAAAGCGGACCTTGTGGTCCCGGTGTACGCGCGCCACCGTTACGACGGCACGCTCACGAACCTCGTCCTGGCGCCGCTGGTCCGTGCGCTCTTCGGGCGCCGGCTGCATCAGCCGCTGGCGGGGGCCGCGGCGCTCTCCGCCCGGCTGCTCGATCGTCTGCTCGACGACCCGCGATGGCCGGCGCCCGGACAGAACCAGACGGACCTCTGGATCGAGGCGGCCGCGATCGTCGACGGCTTCGCCGTCTGGGAGGCGTGGCTCGGCCGACGGCGCGCGGAATCGCGGACCCGCACGGCGGACCTGCCGACGATGGTGGCCCAGGCGGTCGGCGGACTCTTCGCCGTGATGGGCCGGTACGACGACCTGTGGCTCGAGATCCGCGGCAGCGAGCCCGTCCCCGCCACGGACGCGCCGGTCATCCCGTCGGTGGAGCCCGTGGCCCTCGACGTCGACCGCATGGTGGACGCGTTCCGGCGAGGGCTCCGGGATCTCGGCGCGATCTGGGAGCACATCCTGGCGCCCGAAACGTTCGGCGACGTCCTGAGCCTCGACACGGCTAGCCCGGCGCGGCTCGCCTTCCCGGACGAGTTGTGGGCGCGCGTGGTCTACGACTTCGCGCTCGGCTACCACTACAACGTCGTGTACCGCGACCACCTGCTGCGCTCGCTCGTCCCGCTCTACCTCGGCCGCACCGCCGCGTTCGTCGTGGCGACGCGCGACCGCGACGCCGGGGCCGCCGAGGCCCACCTGGACGCGGTTGGCGCGGCCTTCGAGCGGCACAAACGCTACCTCGTCGAGCGGTGGCGATGACGATCATCGAAGGGGCGCGGGCCTCGCGACCATGAGCCGGAGGCTCACCGCGCGCGACTGGTACAAGGACGCGGTCTTCTACGAGGTCCATGTCAAGGCGTTCATGGACGGCAACGGCGACGGCGTCGGGGACTTCGTGGGGCTCACCGAGCGGCTCGACTACCTGGCCGAGCTCGGCGTCGACTGCCTCTGGGTCCTGCCGATGTACGCCTCGCCGCTGCGCGACGATGGCTACGACATCGCCGACTTCTACGCGGTCCACCCCGCCTATGGCACGCTCGAGGAGTTCCAGAAGTTCCTCGACGCCGCCCACGCACGCGATCTCCGGGTCATCACCGACCTGGTCATGAACCACACCTCGGACCAGCACCCGTGGTTCCAGGCCTCGCGGTCCGATCCCACGGGCCCCTACGCGGACTACTACGTGTGGAGCGGCACCAACCGGCGGTACGCCGATGCACGCGTCATCTTCGTGGACGCGGGGGCGTCGAACTGGACGTGGGACCCGCGGCGTAACGCGTACTACTGGCACCGGTTCTTCAGCCACCAGCCCGACCTCAACTACGACAACCCCGCGGTCCGCCGGAGGATGCTCGACGTCATGCGCTTCTGGCTCGACCGCGGCCTGGACGGCTTCCGCTGCGACGCGGTGCCGTACCTCGTGGAGCGGGAGGGCACGAGCTGCGAGAACCTGCCCGAGACCCACGCGGTCCTCAAGGAATTCCGCGCGGTCATCGACCGCGAGTACGGGGGCGACCGGGTCCTGCTCGCCGAGGCGAACCAGTGGCCGGAGGACGTGCGCGCCTACTTCGGCGACGGCGACGAGTTCCACATGGCGTTCCACTTCCCGCTGATGCCCCGCCTCTACCTGGCGCTCCGCCTCGAGGAGCGGCGGCCGATCGTCGATATCTACACGCACACGCCGCCGATCCCGCCCGCGTGCCAGTGGGGTCTCTTCCTCCGTAACCACGACGAGCTGACGCTCGAAATGGTCACGAACGAGGAGCGGGCCTTCATGTACTATGCGTACGCCCAGGACCCGGAGATGAAGCTCAACCTCGGGATCCGGCGGCGGCTGGCGCCGCTCCTCGACAACGACGGGCGGCGGATCGAGCTGCTGAACTCGCTCCTGTTGACGCTGCCGGGCAGCCCGATCGTCTACTATGGCGACGAGATCGGAATGGGCGACAACGTCTACCTCGGCGACCGCGACGGCGTGCGCACGCCGATGCAGTGGTCGCGCGACCGGAACGCGGGCTTCTCGACGGCGGAGGAGGGTCAGCTCTACCTCCCCGTGATCACCGATCCCGTCTACGGCTACCAGGCGGTGAACGTCGCCGCGCAAGCGCGGCAGCCCGCGTCGCTCCTCAACACGATGAAGCGGCTGATCGCCGCGCGCCGCACCTCGCCCGTGTTCGGGCGCGGCACGATCGAGTTCCTGCGCCCGCGCAACCAGAAGGTCCTCGCGTGCCTGCGGCGGTATGGGCGCGAGACGGTGCTGATCGTCGCGAACCTGTCCGGCGCGCCGCAGCCGGCCGAGCTCGACCTCGGCGAATTCGCCGGGATCCGGCCGGTCGAGATCCTCGGCGGCACGGTCTTCCCGCCGATCCAGGTGACCCCCTACCTCGTGAGCGTCGGCCCGCACGGGTTCTATTGGTTCCGACTCGAGCGGCCCGGCGATGCGGACGAGCCATATGGGATCGAGTCCACGGCCATCTAGATCATCGACGGGGGCCTCGACGGCCCCGTAAACACAGGAGGCCAGCGTACTCGAAGCTGAAGCAGAAACCGACGGAAACCAGGAGGGATCATGATGAACCAACGGATCTGTGCATTCGCCGTCTCGATGCTGGTGCCCGCGGCGATCGTCGCCGCGTGTGCGAAGCGTACCGTCACGGTGGACGTCTCCGCTCCGCCACGGGCCGCCGCGCCCGCACCACCGCGCTCGGGTGGAGCCGCGGCGACGGAGTCGCCAGTCACGCCGCTCACGGAGGTCACGACGCGGCCGGGCACGGCGTCGCCTGGCACGTCGTCGCCCGGCACGGCGTCGCCCGGCACGTCGGAGTCGCGCGCGCCGCTCGGGTCGGCGCGTCCGGCCCCCGCCGAGTTCGCCGCGCGGGCCGAGCTCGAGGACATCCACTTCGACTTCGACCGCCACGACATCCGCCCGGGCGACGCGAGGATCCTCGACGTCAGCGCGGCCTGGCTTCAGGAGAACCCGGGCACGCTCGTCCTCATCGAGGGCCACTGCGACGAGCGTGGCACGGACGCCTACAACCTGGCCCTCGGCGACCGTCGCGCGAAGGCCGCGATGGACTACCTCGTCTCGCGCGGCATCCAGGCCGAGCGGATGAACACGCTGAGTTACGGAAAGGAGAAGCCCGTGTGCCAGGAGCACACCGAGGCGTGCTGGGCCAAGAACCGGCGCGCCCACTTCCTCGTGAAGGCGCGCTGACTCTAGGTCCGGGCGGTGCGCCGCGTCCTCCTCGTGCTCTGGGTCGCCGCCCTGACCGGCTGTGCCGGGAGCGCGCCCGAGCGCGGCGCCGTCACGCTGGTGTTCAAGTACGCGCGCATCCTCGGGCCGGCGGATCCTCTGCCGGGGCTCTTGCGCGAGTTCGAGGCGGCGCATCCGAACGTCCGCGTCAAGGGCGAGTCGCTGCCGTGGACGTCAGACGAGCAGCACCAGTTCTACGTCATCAACCTCGAGGGGAGGAGCCCCGGCTTCGACGTGATGATGCTCGACCTCATCTGGGTGCCCGAGTTCGCGCGCGCCGGCTGGCTGCTCGACCTGACGCCGCGGCTCGGCCCGGGCGAGCTCCGGCCGTACTTCCCGAGCACGGTCGAGGCAGCGACGTACGACGGCCGCGTCTTCGCGCTGCCCTGGATCATGAACGTGGGGCTCCTCTACTACCGCGCGGACCTCCTCCGGAGGTACGGGCTCGAACCGCCCGAGACCTTCGACGCGCTCGTGCGGCAGGTGCGCCGGATCCGGGAGGGCGAGCGGGACCCCGCGCTCGACGGCTACCTGTGGCAGGCGAAGCAGTACGAGGGGCTCGTGGTGAACGTTCTCGAATCGTTCTGGGCGAACGGGACGCGGCTGCTCGCGGCCGACGACACGGTGTTCCCCGAGCCCGAGCGGGCCGCCGAGGCGCTCGGGTTCCTCCGCGGGCTCATCGCGTCGGGCGTGAGCCCGGCCTGGACGACGGCGGCGGACGAGGAGCTCTCGCGGCGCGCCTTCGGCGACGGCCACGCGATCTTCCTCCGGAACTGGCCGTACGCAATGGACCTGTTCCAGGCGCGGGACTCCAGGGTGCGCGGCCGCGTCGGGATCGCGCCGCTGCCACGGCTCGCGCGCGGCCCGCGGGGCGCGGGGTCGACCGGCGGCGCGCACCTCGGCGTGTCCCGGCGGAGCCGCCACCCGGACCTCGCGGTCGGGCTGGTGCGCTTCCTCACGAGCGAGCGCGCCCAGAAAGCGCTCGCGCGCGGCGCGGCGCTCTCCCCAACGCGCGAGGCGCTCTACGACGACCCCGAGCTCGTGCGGAGCCGCCCCGACCTCCCGGCGCTCCGCGCGCTCATGCGCGCGGGCCGCCCGCGTCCCGTCACGCCCTACTACCTCTTGCTCTCCGCGACGGTCCAGCCCGAGTTCTCGGCGGTCCTGGTCGGCGTCAAGCCGCCAGGGCGCGCGATCGGCGACGCGCGTCTCAGGCTCACCCACTTCTTCGGGGCGCTCCGGTGACCGGGCGCGAGCGCGCAGACCGGCGACAGGCGCTTCGCTTGCTGGCGCCGACGCTCCTGGCGCTCGGCGCGCTCACGGTCTACCCGGGATTCTGGGTGGTGTGGCTCTCGCTCCAGCATCGGGTCCCGATCTTCCACGTGGCGCGCTTCGCCGGACTCGACAACTACGTGTTCCTCGCGAGCGACCCGCGCTTCTGGAACGCCGCGCGCACGACGGTGGTCTTCACCGCCCTGTCGGTGGCGCTCGAGCTCGCGCTGGGCGTCACGGTCGCGCTCGCGCTCCACCGCCAGCGGCGCGGCCGGCGGCTCGGGCTCTCGCTCCTTCTCCTGGCGTGGGCGATGCCGTCGGTGGTGACCGCGAAGCTCTACGAGTGGCTCTACCATCCCGCAGCCGGGCTCGTCAGCGTGCTGCTCGGCGGTCACGCGTTGAACTGGCTCGGCGACCCGTACCTGGCGCTCCCGGCGGTCATCCTCGCCGACGTGTGGCGCACCATGCCCTTCGTCGCGATCCTCTGCTACGCGCGCCTGGTGACGATCCCCGCGGAGGTCTACGAGGCGGCTCAGGTGGACGGCGCCGGCCGGCTGGCGACGCTCGGCCGCATCACGCTGCCGCTGCTGGGCCGCATCGTCATGTTAGCGCTCCTCCTGCGGATGCTCGACGCGCTGCGCGCGTTCGATATCATGTTTGTGCTCACGGGCGGTGGTCCGGCGGGTACCACCGAGACACTCACGGTCTACGCCTACCGGAGCCTCTTCCAGATGCTCCAGCTCGGCTTCGGCTCGGCGGTCAGCGTGGTCGTCTTTGCGCTCGTGATGGGCGTCGCGTGGGCGTACCTCCGGCTGCTCCGCGCACGCGCGGTCGTGGCGTGAGACGCCCGGAACAGACCCTTGTCGACGTGCTGGTCCTCCTGGCGCTCGGCGCGTACGCGGTGCCGTTCTTCTGGCAGCTCCTGACGTCGTTCAAGCCCGAGACCGAGCTGCTGCGCGTCCCGCCGCTCCTGCCGAGCCGGCTGACGCTCGCGCATTATAGCGTCGTGCTCGAGCAGAGCCTGATCCCCCGTGCGCTCGTGAACAGCGTGGGGATCGCGACGCTGACGACCCTCCTGGCGCTCGCGGTGGGGGTGCCCGGCGCGTACGCGATCGCGAGGCTCCCGCTGCCCGGCAAGGGCGCCCTCCTCCTCGCGATCGTCGCGAGCACGGCGTTTCCGCAGATCGCGACCGTGAGCCCGCTCTACCTCCTGATGCGCACGATCGGCCTCCGAGACACCTGGGCGGGCCTCGTCCTCGTCCACTCCTCGTTCGCGCTGCCGCTGACGATCTGGCTCCTCGTCGGGTTCATCCGCGAGATTCCCCGCGAGGCCGAGGAG
>WNGL01009966.1_pt1 | contig 10985 bp, 12 predicted proteins | sample 5400591 | NCBI WGS metagenome assembly WNGL01 (sample SAMN13153377, study PRJNA577476) | soil metagenome | isolation source: 80 cm soil or saprolite under Garry oak tree replicate 1 | place: USA:California | collected 2016-06-15
GCCGCGGTGGTGGCGGCCACCCAGCCGGCCACGGGGCGCCCGCGCGGCGATGGCTGGGCCGTGTGCGAGGCTCACCGAGAGTTCATCGCCGGCCACCTCACGCACCACGTGCGGTTGACGAAGATCGGCAAGCTGCTGCGACGGCGCGGCGTGACGATAGAGTATCCGACGCTCCGCCGCTTTGCGCTCGCCGAGCTCGACTTCGGCCGCGGCGCGCCGAGCGTGCCGGTCGCCGACTGCGATCCCGGCGCCGAGCTGCAGGTGGACACCGCCGGCGGCGCCGACATCGCAGGGCGTCAGGGAAGCGGTCCTCGTGGTCGGCGCCGGCCGGCCTTGGCTGCCGCTTGCCTGGAACGCCAGGCGCCATGCCGCCCGCCAGCCCCGGTCGGACCAGCGAAGCTCGGGTAAGTCCACGCCGATCCGGTCTGCCTCCGTCAAGGGTGGGCCGGCTCGGTGTCGGACACCACTCGTACCGTGGCGAGAGGAATCCTCCGATGCCCAGCGACCGGGGCGCCCCGATCACCATCATCGTCTCGGCTGCCGAGCTCACGTTGCTCGAGAAGCTCGACTTCCCCTGCTTGCAGCACGTGCTCGCCACCGCGCACCAAACCGAGGAAGGCATCGCTCTCGAGGGACGCTCGGCGGACCTCGACAGCCTCGCCGGGTGGGTCGCGGGGGAGGCGAACCACGCACGCCGCAACAGGCGACCGCGCGAAACGGAGCTACTCGACAGCATCGCGGACCAGCTCGAGGACATCCTCGCGGCTCATCGCCGCTGACGCATCGCCACGCCACGGCGCATGGGCGTGAGCAAGGCGGCGGCCCGCAGGGGAGGTGATCGCTGCTGCCGCGCTCACCGGCGCAGATCGCCACGCGCAGGCGCGTGGCCCCTCATGCGCGCGCCAGCACCCTGTCCAACGCGCGGAGCACTATCGTTCGCGAGCGGCGCGACGGGATGCGGTCGGCCCATGCGCGCGCTTCGCTGCGGTGGAAGCGGCGCGGCAACTCGAGCTCGGGCAACGCGGCGAACAGACGCCCTCGGGTGGGCGAGAGATAGAGGAAGTCGAAGAGCGCCTTCTCCGGAACAGCCAGCTTCGTCCCCGACGCCGGATCGTGCTCGAATCCGCCGAACAGCTCGGGGCGGATGTGGTGGACGCTGTAGGTCCCGACCTTCGTCTCGATGCGGGCACTGCGTGCGAGCGAGACGAGATAGATCATGGACGGGATCTGCGTGATCATCCCGCGTCGGTACAGCGCCGTCTGCAGCGACACGTAGCTCGGATACGGTGCGGTCACGTACTCGGCCAATGCCAGCGGATCGGGTCTATCGGAGAGAGCCCAGAGCCCCCGGCGCACCGGGATCACCAGACCCGACGAAGCGAGCCGCCGCAGCGTGTGGCTCGCGGCCTCGGTCGATAGACCGAGAACGGCCGCAGCATCGGCCGTGGTCGCGGCCGATATCTGAAGGCTCCGAAGCCGTCCCAGGGCTTCACGGGCGTTCATGACGTGCCTTCTCCAGCAGATCGACGACCTGCATCTGGAGGGCATCCCACGCGTCGCGAGGTCCGTACGTGTCGAGGTGGTCGGCCCGCAGGTACGATGCCACCTGGGACTTGAAATCGGCGTAGGAGACGTCCATCGCCCGCTCGATCGCCTTCGGGAGGACAGAGCGGATCGGCTGGAGCGCATCCACCTTGCCCCCTGACTTTGCGAACAGCACTCCAAGGTCGAACACGTCCCGCGCCTGGACGACGCTCCGACCCGCGAGCGCTCCGACCTTCTGGCGCAGGGCCGCTGCGAGGGGGTAGTGAGGCGCGAGGAAGGGCATCAGCTGGTGTTCGGCCAAGACGCTCACCACGATCGGCTCGATCTTGGATTCCTCCATCGTGGGTCGTCGAGAGAACTCGATCTTCGTGTGAAGCGGGACGGCGTGCCCTTCAACGGAGAGGCCGACCTTCCAGCGCTGCGTCGTCTCGGTCTGCTTGGGCGCGCTGACGCTCGTTGTCGCGAGGCCGCGGCTCCTGAGCGCCAGGGACAGCGCCGAGCCGCTCAAGACGGCGGAAACCTTCTCCTTTAGCGCGTGGACCGGCAGTCCAGCGACGTCGAGATCGATGTCCTCGGAATACCGCACGCTCTCGAAGAAGAACCGCAGGTTGCAGCCTCCCTTGATGGCGAAGCTGCCCTTCGATGGCCCTGAGCAGAGCAGGCGTACGAAGTGGAGGTGGAAGAGCTCGACAGCTAGGCGGTCCTGTAGCACGCGAATAGTAAATACGTAAAGCTGACACATGCGTCAAGTTCATGTGTCACCACATCCGCGCAGACGGTCCCGGGCCAAGACTTCCTCGAGCGCTGCCCGGTCGCGGCGCGCATCGCCGCGGTCCTCAAGGCCGTCGCCGAGGCGCCGCCGAACGCGTTTGCGGGTGGTGGGTATTGGGAGGCGATGCACGACACGATAGCCGGGTACTAGCCGCGAGCTGCGCGGGCACCCTCGAGCTGTTCGGGCGGTTGCGACCCCGGCGCCTCATTCCGAGGGCCGCTCGCCGAAGGCGGCGAGTAACGAGTACATCCGGCGGCGCGAGACCCCGAGCAGCTGGGCCGCGTGGGTCTTGTTTCCTCCGGCGCGCTCGAGGGCGGCGAGAATGAGCTCGCGCTCGAACGCGTCGAGCTGGAAGCCGTCGCCGAGCAGATCCACCACCGCGCGCGCACGGCCTGCCGGCAGAGCGGTGAGCGCGACGTGCTCCGGCCCGATCTCGCCCTCGCCGGCCAGGATGAGCCCCCGCTGCAGCGCGTTCTCGAGCTCGCGCACGTTCCCCGGCCAACGATGCTGGAGCAGCCGCTGACGAGCGGCGGAGGAGAGCTTGTCGGGTGGCAGCCCACGCGCGGCGAGCATACGGTCGGCGATGGGTAGCACGTCATCGAGGCGATCGCGCAGGGGAGGCACCCTGATCGCGAACACGTTCAGTCGGTAGTAGAAGTCCTGGCGGAACGCGCCCTCCGAGACCGCGGTGTCGAGGTCGCGGTGGGTGGCCGCGACCACGCGCGCGTCGACGGTCCGTGGCTCTGTGCTTCCGAGCGGCACGAACGTCCGCTCCTGGAGAAAGCGCAGCAGCTTGACCTGCGTGGCCGCGGTGATCTCGCCGATCTCGTCGAGGAACAGCGTTCCGCCATCGGCCGCGGCGAGGTGACCGACTTTGCGCTGCACGGCGCCGGTGAAGGCGCCCTTCTCGTGGCCGAAGAGCTCTCCCTCGAGGAGCGTCTCCGGCAGCGCGGCGCAATGGACCTCGACGAAGCGTCCGGCGGGGCGCCGGCTCTGGTAGTGGATGTAGCGGGCGAGCTGGCTCTTGCCGGTGCCGCTTTCGCCGAGCAGCAGGACGGTCGCGTCGGTGGGGGCCACCTGCCTCGCCGTGGCGAGTGCGCTCTTCATGGCAGCGCTCTCGGCCACCAGGTCCGGGGTGAGCTGCCGCAGGAGCCGCTCGCTACGCGCCTCCGCGCTTCGCTGATCCGCGAGCCGCTGCACCCGCATGCGCAGCTCGTCGAACGCGAACGGCTTCGTGACGTAGTCTGCAGCGCCGGCCTTCATGGCCGCCACGGCGCTCTCGGTGGTCCCGAAGGCGGTCATGACGATCACCTCGGGGGGCGAGGGGCGCGACCGCGCGGCCTTCAGCACCGCCAGGCCGTCCACCTCCGGCATGCGCAGGTCAGTCACCACGATGTCGCAGTCGTGCGCCCCGAGGAGCGCCAGCGCCTCGCGGCCACCGGTCGCCCGACGCACCACATGCCCGTCGAGCTCCAGTGCCTGGGCGACGAACTTGCCGAGCTTGGGCTCGTCGTCGACGACGAGGATGCAGGCCATGGCGCGTATCTACCCTTCCAGGAGCGGCAGGCGCAGCTCGAAGGTGGTGCCGTTTGGGCCGGTGCTGACCAGCGCCAGTGAGCCTCCTTGGCGCTCGGCGATGCGACGCGACAAGGCGAGGCCGAGCCCGGTTCCCGCCGCACGACCGGTCGCGAAGGGCTCGAACAGGCGCGCCTGCACCTGGCTCGCGATGCCGCCCCCGTCGTCGGCGATGCGTAGCCGGATCCCTCCGCCCCTTGCCTGCGCCGAAATGGCCACGCGGCGCGCGCCTGCCTCCGCCGCGTTCTGGAACAGGTTCGACAGGATCTGGCGGAGCCGACCCTCGTCGCAGCGCACCGTCGCCGGTGGGACGTCCAGCGCCACCTCCACGGTGGGGTGAGTGCGCGTCAGGCCCTGCGCGGCCTCGGCTGCGAGGCGGGCGAGGTCGCAGTCCCCCTCGACCAGCGCCGGCTCGCGCGCCAGATCGAGGAAGTCCTGCGTGAGCCGCCGCAGCCGCTCGACCTCGCCCAACACGTCGGCCAGCGCCTCGCGGTCGTCGGGACCGAGTCGCCCGCCGCCGCGCGCCTGCACCAGCTCCACCGCCCCGCGGATGATGCCGATGGGGTTGCGGATCTCGTGGGCGGCCATCGCGGCCATCCGCGCCATGACCTCGCCGCGCGCAGCGCGCTCCGCCGCCCCGCGGCGCGTCTCCTCGCCGCGCGCCCATTGCCGCGCCAGTGCCGCCAGGGCCAGCGCGCCGAGCCCGGAGAGCGCGACGGCCGCCCACAGCGACCGGCGCAGCCGGCCGCGCGCCGCCAGGAACGTCTGGCCAGCCTCGAGCCCGAGCACCGCCTCGACGTGCCCGTCGCGACCGCGGACCGGGAAGTAACCGGTTGCCACCCGCACGTCGCCCACCGACCACGCGAACGCTACCGAGGCCCGACCGTCCAGCGCCTGGGCCACGCGAGCGGGGTCGACGCGCAGGATGTCGGCTGGCGCCGGTGCCGGACCGGAGGTGTCGGCCAGCACGCGCAGCGCCGGCGAGACGAGGTAGGCCCCCTCGAGCTCGTTCGCCTTCATGACGGCCCGCAGCGTCTCTCCATCGCCGCCCCGCCCCAGGAGCGCGGCGACCGTCTCCCCGGCCCCGCGCAGGCGCTCCTCCAGCACGCGGTCGAGTGCGGCCGCCGCCGAGCGGTGGATCGCGAGCGTGGCGGCGAGGGCGCCGGCGAGCGCCACGGCGGCGGCGGCCAGCGGGACGAGGGCGCGTGGCGCGATCACAGGCCGGCCACCCAGCCCATTCCGACGCTCGGCGCCAGGCGGAAGTACGTGAAGCCGGCGGCGTTCGACCAGGCCTGTCGCGCCTCGACCGACACGCGCACGAAGGCGCGCGTCGTGAGGTCCCACTCCAGCGCGGCGGCGCCGTCGAGGTACGTGTCGGATCGGACGAGCCCGAGCTGCGGGTCGAGCGCGTCATAGGCGCGCCACGAGAACGCCGCGTCGACGACGAGCCGCCCGCGCGGCGAAACGTCGAGCCGGAGCGCGGCGCGCGGTCCGTGCTCCACGAACGACAGCTGCGGCAGGTCGACCCCGTCGCGCGCGAGCCGGTACCCGAGGACGAGGCGCGCCTTCGGCGTCAGCCGGCCGGAGACGTTCGCCTCGCCGGCCTGGAAGGTCCCGGAGAACGGCTGGTAGAGCGCCCCCTGGTAGCTCTCGAACCGCAGGAGATAGGTGGCGGCGATGGTGAGCGGGCCGGCCGGCACCCAGCCCGCTGCGCGCACGCCATGCGCGGAGAGGAAGGGCGATCCGCCGAGGGTGCGGTACTCGTAGCCGTACTCGGCGAAGAGGGCGCGCTGGCCGCGCCCGAGCTGCCATCCGGCGGCCCCAGCCAGCCCCCACGAGTCGAGATCGCCGAACCGGAACTGCTGGTGGAACAGGCCCCGGCCGGAGAGATATGGGCCGCTCTCGCCCAGCGGGCGGTAGAGCGCGCTCGCCGCGGCGTCGAGCTGCCCATCGCTCGAGGTGTCGATGGGCGTGCCGCTCGGCGCGAGCTGGGCGTTCGAGTCCCAGCCCGTCGCCACCAGCGCGGCAAGGACGAGCCGGCCCGTGCGCCGGGCGGTCCGCGCGAGGGGCGCGACCAAGGCGTAGAGCTGCGGATCCTGCCCGGCGGCCTCGAGGGCGCGTACCGCGGCGTCCCCGTCTCCTTCGCGGAGCGCGAGGAAACCGAGGTACAGGTCGGCTGCGTCGCGGTGGGCCGGGTCCTCGCGCGCCTCGGCGAGGCGCGCCCGCGCGCCGGCGTCGTCGCCGAGCTCGTAGGCGCACACGCCTTCGAGGAGGGCGGCCGCGGCCCCCGCGCCGGCCCCCCGCGCCTCCGCGAGCGAGCGCGCCGCCGCGCGCAGGTCGCCCGCCTCCATCTCGCGCAGGCCGCGCTGGAAGGGAGCCGCCGTGCCGCGCTCGCGGCAGATCGCGTCGAGCGCCGTCCGGGAGGCCTGATCCTCCGGATCCCGCGCCAGGGCCTCGCGATAGGCGAGCGCCGCTGTCTCGGACGCGCCCGCCCGCCGCTCCGCGTCGGCCACCTCTCGGTAGGCGCGCGCGGCCGCCGGATCGGGCGTGCCAGCGGCCGGCGGAGCCGCGGCGCACGGGTCGTCCGCCAGCAGCGCCAGCGCGAGGAGGAGCCCCATCATCGCGGGCTGCCCGCGGGACGAGCCGGCAGCCCGGCGCGCTGCGCCGCGGCCTCGGTCAGGCGGTACCGATCGGCGCGCCTCCCGGCCAGCGCCACTGCCTCGTCGCAGTAGGCGCCGGCGAGCGCGGTCCGGCCTTCAACTCGCCGCTCGTCGCACCGGGCGAGGAACCAGTCGACGGACGCTCGCGCCGGCTCCCGCGACAGCTCGACGGCGATGGCGGCGCGCGCCTTGCGCACCTGCTCGGCGATGCGCGGGCCGGCGCGCTCGGCCACCTCGCCGAGGAGCCGGTCCGCGCAGAGGTAGAGCCGCGCGTCGTAGCAGGCGATGGCGCGGTAGTAGCCGAGCACCGCGTCGTCGCCCGCCTCATGCGCCTCGGCGAAGACCTCCACCGCCTCCTCGGCGCGGCCGAGCTTCACGAGGCTGGCGGCTGCGTAGCTGGCGGCCTCGCTCGCGCCCAGGGCCTGCGCCACGCGGAACTCCACCAGCGCCGCGGCGTAGTGGGCCTCCCTGAAGGCGCGCGCGCCGGCGACGAGGTGCGCCTCGGCTCCGGGCTGTCCCGGGGCGGCCAGCAGGAGCTCGAGGGCGAGCAAAAGGGCGATCATCGAACTGGACGCCGCCTACATGCCGCGGTGCTGCGGCCCACTGTCCGGCACCGTGTGGTCCCCGCCCGGCATCATGCCGCGCGAGCGCATCATTCCGGCCGGATCGCAGCTCGGGTCGCTCCCCTCGCGATCACCATGCATGCTCTCGCCCGTGGTGCCGTTGTGCGTGGCCCCACCTGACCCTGCGCGCCCGGCCTGAGCGGCGCCCCTCTTCGCGCGCTCGATGGCCATCCGCTCGGCGTCCCGCTTCATGGCTCGGGTGGCGTCGGTCATCTGGCCCCCCCGGAGGGCGCCCTCCGGCAACACCGGGCGGCCGGACGGTGGGGGGGCCGCTTCGCGGAGCGCCTCGCGCATGGTCGCCCGAACCGTGGCGGCCTCGTCGGGGACGGGTCCGGCCGCGAGGGCCATTGCGAGGATGAAAGCCTGGAGGGCCATGCGATTGAGTCCGGTCATACGTGCCGGCCGTTGGCGAGAGACAGCAAGGTACATACCACCATGAGGTGCCGCGGGCTTACGCGGTCCGGGTACGTCCGAGCCGTACCGGCTGGTACGTTCGACGTACCGCGGCGTACGTGCGCTGGCGACCCGCACGCCGCAAATCCCGCGAAAGATGGCCGCATCGCCTGCGGCACGCCCGTTGCGACGGGGACGACGCATCGCCGCACTCCGCGGCCCCTCGACCTGGAGCAACAGATGCAGATGAAGATCGGTTTCCCCCTCGCCGCGATGCTGGCGCTCTGCGCCTGCGGTGGATCGAGCAGTGGCGTGAGCCCCACGGCAGTCACCGAATTCCAGCGCGCGGCGCTCTCCGCCTCGAGCGCGGTGACCACTTACCAGAGCGCGACCCAGACGATGTCCACGTCCGCCGGGTGCCAGGCGGCGGCGCAGCAGTACGCGGCGCAGATGGGCGCGGCCATCCAGGCCATGCTCCAGACGTCGAGCAGCATGGACGATCACATGCGGTCGATGGGCCAGCCCGCCGCCGCTGACATGACGTGCGGCGCCGACGTCATGTCGCAGCAGCTCCAGCAGCACATGGGCGTCGCCTGTTCCTCCGCCGACATGACCCAGAACCTCACCATCGCGGCGCAGCACAGCCAGCAGATGACCGCCGACGCGGATCACCTCCAGATGCGCGCGGCCGCGATGGGCGCGATGACGGGCGGCGCCGGCATGATGGGCGATGGCGGCATGATGAGCAGCAGCGACATGTCCTCCGCGATGCAGAACATCATGGACAGCGGCTTCACCGCGTCCGACGGCGAGCACATGACCTGGGGCGCGCCGATGAGCGGCTGCACGCTGTCCGGCGGGACGTATCAGCCGAGCTCCGGTGCGGACGGTGGCACTCCCGCCACGACGCCGGCGGGGTAGGGTGCGCGGAGGGTCGAGTACACTCGAGCTCAGAGCCCCGCTCCGTCCACACACCCCGACTGCCTGTGCCTCGCGCGCTGCCGTCGAAAGCGCGACGTCGGAGATGTCGGTGAGTGTTACCGCCAGCCCGCGGCGCGCTAGCCAGATCGCATGGCGCCCCCCACCGCCAGCAACATCCAGCGCCCGACCACGCCGCGGCAGCACGGAATCAAGCGCCAAGAGGAAGGGCGATGGCTCCCGAGCCTCCTCGCCCTCCAGGTAGCGCCGGTTCCATCTCTCGCGGTCTCGCCCGGACACGATCCGACGCGTAGCGCCGCCTTGACCGTGCTGCAACGCCTCGGTTTGCCGATCTCCGCGGCGACGTGCGCAGCTTCAGGCCGGAGGTCAGCGCCGAGGTCGAACAGCAGATGCGCGTCATTGCCGAAGGGATCGGCACCGCGCACCGCGTCTCGGTCGAGGTCGGCTACACGCGCGAGTTCGTGCTGATCAACGATGCGACGTGCGCGGACGGGGATTTCCAACAATTCTAGATGGAACGGGTTTTGGCGAGGCACAGGCTCCGATGCCCCGGCGTCGATCCACGCGATCCCACACGAGGCGGGGGGCGCAGTCGGGGTGTACCGTCGCATCCGCGTTCGCCAGTACGACATCTGGCACCAAGCGCGACGCGGGGACGTTCACTGGCATCCCAGGTCTCCCTCGCTGTGCCGCTTACGGACACCTACATGACCCTACATGGAGAGGCCGACACTGGGAAGGGGTTTGTTCCCACGCGTGGGGAGATTCCTTCGCGCGCGCGAGCGGGCGCGTCATTTTGGGCGTGGTTCCGCGAGTTTAGGGTCGCGCCCCTGGTCGACGCCGCGCGTTTCGGATGACATCCGCGCGCCACACGCCCGCTCGTCGCGCGAGTGGCCACCCGGTTGAAAGTAATACCTAGTATTAATACATTCTACTGGGAGCGTCCGTATGGCTGAGAAGGCGAGCATGGCGGTGAAGCTGGACTCCGGGATCCGTGAGCGGCTCCAGGCGCTCGGCCAGGCGAAGCGACGGAGCCCACACTGGCTGATGGTCGAGGCCATTCGCCTCTACGTGGAGCGCGAAGAAGAGATCGAGCGCGCCCGCGCCGAGACGCGGGAGCGCCTCGCCCGCTACGACGCGACCGGCGAGTACATCGCCGATGAGGACGTGCAGGCGTGGCTCAAGACGTGGGGCACGCCGAGTGAGCAGCACCCTCCCGCTCGCATCCGCAAGGTGCAGACGCGGTGAAGACGCTCCGGTGGGCTCCGGACGCAGTTCGCGATCTCGCCCGACTCCGGGACTTCCTGGGCCCCCCAAACGCGGCAGCCGCCGCTCGCGCTGCTGAACGCATTCTGCAGGCGGCAGCAATGCTCCGCGAAGGCCCGGAACTCGGCCATGTCGTAGAAGACGAAGACTGGCGCGAGCTGCTGGTGCCCGCCGGCCGAATCGCCTACGTGCTGCGGTACCGCATCGACGAGGACGCGGTGGTGATCGCCCGCGTGTGGCACAGCCGCGAGGACCGATAACGAGACGCGCGAGGGGGAAGCTCGCGACCGCTGGGGGCGGAGACTGGATAGAAACAGATTCATCGGGCGGGTCGCGGCCCTGCTCCACCTCGCATGCGAGGTCGCGGTTCGTCGCGGCCACGACCCGCACGTCGACGGGGGTGGGATCGTTGCTCCCGAGCCGCAGCACCTCGCGCTCCTGCAGCAGGCACTATCACGTACTTCGCGGCGGCGATGGCCGCGACACCACCGCGACGGTCCTGGGCCACAGGCTCCGCGTACCGGTCCTCGTGCCGCCGCTCGCCTTCCAGTGCATGGCCCATCCCGAAGGAGAGCTGGCCGCGGTCCGTGCGGCGGGCGAGGTGGGTAGCATCTACGTGCTGAGCACGCTCTCCACCACGTCCATGGTCGACGTCGTACGGGCGGCCAGCGGCCCCGTCTGGTTCCAGCTGTACGTCTACCGGGATCGCGAGCTCACGGCGTCTCTCGTCCGGCGCGCGGAGTCCGCCGGGTGCTCCGCCATCGTGCTGACGGTGACTGCGCCGCGCATGGGGCGCCGCGAACGTGACGTTCGCAATTCGTTCACGTTCCCGCCGGGCCTCAAGGCGATGAACCTCACAGTCAGAGTTCTGCAGTCGTTCTTGCTTGCTCGGTCGCATGTACCGCGCGCCCATCGGCCCGCACCCGTGGAGCTGTCCCCCCGGCTCGAGTCGATCCGCGCCGAGCCGCAGCCAAGCAACACGAGGGTGAGCGCATGCGCGGCGGCTCGGGTGACGGGCTCATGGGTGCGGGGCGAGGTGGTAGAGCATCACGTACACCGTGACCCCCGTCACGGAGACGTACATCCATACCGGGAACGCGATCCGCGCCACGCGTCGGTGCTCGGGGAAACGCCGCCCGAGCGAGAGCTGCAGCGTGGGGAGGACGAGCGGCAGCGCCACCGCCGCCAGCACCGTGTGGCTCGTCAGGAGGC